>Ga0116228_10000017_pt1 | contig 89143 bp, 83 predicted proteins | sample S1TSphfallax_2_FD_89694 | JGI IMG/M metagenome (GOLD analysis project Ga0116228, IMG submission 89694) | Host-associated microbial communities from peat moss isolated from Minnesota, USA - S1T2_Fc - Sphagnum fallax MG | ecosystem: Host-associated > Plants > Peat moss > Unclassified | place...
ACCAGCTGCGGCCGGTGACGATCGAGCCCGGCTACATGACCAACGCCGAGGGCAGCGTGCTGATCTCGGTCGGCAACACGCGCGTGATCTGCGCGGCCACGATCGAAGACCGCGTGCCGCCGTGGATGCGCGGTCGCGGTACGGGCTGGGTGACCGCCGAGTACAGCATGCTTCCGCGGGCGACGGTGGAGCGCACGCAGCGCGAAGCGGCGAAAGGCAAATTGGGCGGGCGCACGCACGAGATCCAGCGGCTGATCGGACGCGCGCTGCGCGCCACCGTCGACATGGCCAAACTCGGCGAACGCATGGTCACCGTCGATTGCGACGTGATCGGCGCCGACGGCGGCACGCGCACCGCCTCGATCACCGGCGCGTGGGTCGCGCTCTCGCTCGCGCTGCGCGGCCGCTTCAACCCCAGCGACGCGAAGGCGTGGCCGCTGATCGGGCAGATCGCGGCGGTATCGGTCGGCATCGTCGGCGGAACGCCGGTCCTCGACCTTCCCTACGAAGAGGATAGCCGCGCCGACGTCGACATGAACGTCGCGATGACGACGGCGGGCGGCTTCGTCGAAGTGCAAGGCACGGCTGAAGGCAAACCGTTCGCGCGCACCGAGCTCGATGCGCTGCTGACGCTCGCCGAGGGCGGCATCCGCGAGCTCTTCGAGGCGCAGACGCGCGCGCTCGGCGTCCCGACCACCGTGGCGTAACGCGGTGCTCGCGTCCAACGAGCGCCTGAGCGATCTCGCCGCACGGGTCGGCGCCTTCCACATCACCGATCGCGCCATGCAGCGCGCGCAGGCCGCGTTCACGGCGGCGCTCGCCGGCGGAACGCCCTCGGCGGCCGACGTGGCGGCCTACGCGCGCGCCGTGCGCGCCTACTTCACGGGCTTCGCGCGCGACGCCGAGGCGCAGCTGGCGGGCGTCGATCGCGAGCTCGAGAACCTCTATCAGCGCCAGTACAATCTCGCCGCCGAGCGCGGCGTCGCGGTGAAGCGCATCGAGGCGGTGCAAGGCGTCCTCGCACTGTTGCAGGAACTGCCGCCCGGATGAACGTGCTCGAAGATCTCGGGCGCTCGACCACGGGATTCTTCTCGTACGCGGGCGGAGCCGCCACGCTCTTCGGCGAGTCCGTCGGGTTCATCGGACGGCTGCGCATTCGCGTGCGCGAGACGATCGACCAAGCCTATCTCCTCGGCGTCCAGTCGTGGGCGATCGTCATCCTCACCTCGCTCTTCACCGGCATGGTGTTCTCGCTCGAATCGGCGGTCCAGGCCGTGCAGTACGGCGTCGGCAACCTCGTCGGCGGCGCCGTCGCGTTCACGATGGCGCGCGAGCTCGGGCCGATGCTCTCGGCGGTCGTGGTCGCCGGCCGCTCGGGTGCGGCGATCTCCGCCGAGATCGGCTCGATGGTCGTCACCGAACAGATCGAAGCGTTGCAGTCGCTCGGGCTCTCACCGGTGCGGATGCTGGTCGTTCCGCGGCTCGTCGCCATGGTGGTGATGCTGCCGCTGCTCACGGTCTTCGCCGACATCGTCGGTATTCTCGGCGGCATGTTCATCGCGCAGGTCTACGCGCACGTGAGCTACGATTCGTTCATCGATTCGGCGCGCGCGTCGCTGCCGTTCGGCGACGTGCTCAAGGGTCTGCTCAAGTCGGTGATCTTCGGCATCATCATCGCGGTGATCGGCTCGTACAACGGGTTGCGCACGCGCGGCGGCGCGGCCGGCGTCGGGCGATCGACGACCGGTGCGGTCGTCACCTCGATCATCTTGATCTTCATTTTCAACTTCGCGCTCTCGTACGTGCTCTTCCAGTGACGGCGCCGCCGACGATCTACGCGCGCCTGGAGAACATCGGCGTGCGTTACGGCGCCAAAGTGGTGATGCAGAATCTCTCGCTCGACATCGTCGAGGGCGCGATCACGTGCATCATCGGGCTCTCCGGCGCCGGCAAGTCGACGATCCTGCGGTTGATCAACGGGCTCAAGCGGCCCGACGAGGGGCGCGTCTTCCTCAAGAACCAGGATCTCGGCTCGATGCGCGAGCGCGACCTCGTCGAGATCCGTCAGACGATCGGGTTTTCGTTCCAGTTCGCCGCGCTCTTCGACTCGCTCACGATCTTCGAGAACGTCGCGCTCCCGCTACGCGAACACACGAAGCTGCCGGAGAGCGATATCCGCGCGATGGTCTCCGAGACGCTCGAGAGCGTCGGGCTGCTCAACGTGATCGACCGCTATCCCTCGGAGCTCTCGGGCGGCATGGTCAAGCGCGCCGGCTTCGCCCGGGCGGTGATCTCGAATCCGAACTGCGTGCTCTACGATGAACCGACGACCGGGCTCGATCCGATCATCACGCACGTGCTGACCGATCTGATCGTCCGCCTGCGCGGGCGCCTCAACGGCACGGCCGTGGTCGTGAGTCACGATCTAGAGAGCATCTTTCAAATGGCCGACTACGTCGCGATGCTCTTCGAGGGAGCGATCATCGCGTACGGAACATGCGAGGAAATCCGCAACTCGCCGAATCCCATCGTGCAGCAATTCTTGCAAGGGAGTGAAGTCGGGCCGATCCCGATCTAGCCGTATGAACCGTCAAGCGATCGTGGGCATCTTCACGCTGGTCGGGCTGATCGCGCTCTTTGCGATCCTGCTCGTGATTCGCAACGTCGGAACGGGCGGCCGCTATCAGATCGGCGTCCACTTCAAGTCGGCCGCCGGCCTGCATCGCGGCGCGCTCGTCTACGAAAGCGGCGTCGTCGTCGGCGTGGTCAACGACACGCGTCTGCTGCCCGAAGACTTCACGGTCGAGGTGCTCCTCGGCATCAACAACAACGTCGACATCCCGCGCGACGCGCGCTTCCTGATCGCCGCACCGCTCACCGGCGATGCGACGGTGGAGATCTTGCCGCCGGTCGTGTCGCAGAGCGCGCCCGGCGTCGTCGGCGCGTCGGCGCCGCCGGCTGCGATCGCGCTGTTGCCGCGCCAGGTACTCCCGCTCGAACAGCAGCCGCAAGGTTCGAACCCCGCGACCCTCAGCGACCTGCTCGAACAGGGCCAGGGCGAAGTCCATCGGCTCGACCGCATGCTCTCGGAGCTCGAAGCGCGCGAGCCGAAGTTGCTCGACAGCCTGCAGTCGACGCTCAACGGCGCGAACGACCTCACCACCAACGGCACCAAACGGCTCTACGCGATCGCCGACCGCGTCGATGCGCTGACCGCGTCACTGCAAATCGCGCTCAACGCCGGCAGCGCCAACCTGATCGACATCACCCGGCAACTCGATGCCGACGTGAAGACCGGCGGACCGAAAGTCAACCAGTTGCTCTCGCAACTCAACGCGACGGCGGTCGCGCTCAACGACACCGTCGATCAGGCGCGCGCCCTCGCCTCGAACCCCGAAGTGCACAAGAACCTGATCGAGACGACGCGCGGCCTCGCGCGCACCGCGACCACCATCGGCGAGATCACGGACGATCTGCACAACGTGACCGGCAACCCGCAGACGCAAGCGCAGCTGCGCAACACGGTCGCGAACGTCGACGCGGCGACGCAGAAGATCAATTCGTTGCTGGGACAACTCGGCGCAACGAGCAGCGTGTACGGCGTGGATGCGAACGCGACGCCCGCACCCGCCGCATCGGGCACGACCCCCTACGGTCACGTTCCCGGCGGTGCGCCGCCGCCGTATGCGCCGGCGGGCACCGCGCCGCTGAGCCAAGCCGTTCCGGCCGCGAACGGCCCGGTCGCCGGCGCGACGCCCGCGCCGCTCAACGCGATCCGCGCGAAGCTCTCGAGCGCGGTGAAGAATCTCGTCGCCTTCCAGATCCGGCTCACCGAACTCGGGCCCTACGATTCGCAGCACTTCACGCAGCCCTTGCTCGCGACGCCCGATACGGGGCCGCAGGCCGACTTCAATCTGCAGTTGCTGCCGCAGGGTCATCTTTCGCTGCTGGCGGGCGCGAACGACGTCGGCACGCCGCAATCGTCGGCCAACTTCGTGCTCGAACAGCGCATCTCGCCGTATCTGCGCGTGGGCGGCGGTATGCTGTACTCGAATCTCGGCGGCCTCGCGCAATACACGCCGCCCGGCATCTTCGGCGTCGAAGCGCGCGTCTACGACCTGCGTTTCCCGACGGTCGACGCGTACGGCACCGTCAACGTCGGGAACGGCGTGCAGCTCTTCGGCGGCGAGCGCGACGTCACGCACGCCGGCCGGCGCGCCGCTTTCGGTCTGCAGCTGCAGTTTTGATCCCGCTCGGCGACGACCGGCGGTCGGCGACCGTACCGATCGTCGTCTGGCTACTGATCGCGCTGAACGTGGCCGCGTTCTGGGGCGAGTGCACGGCCGCCGATCCGTCGGCGTTCATCGATGCGTTCGCGGCCGTGCCCTACAACATCACGAACGGCATCGTGCTGCCGCCGCCGAGCCCGCCCTCGCCGCTGCTCACGATCGTCACCGCGATGTTCTTGCACGGCGGCATCGCGCACATCGGCTTCAACATGCTCTTTCTCTTCGCGTTCGGTCCGACGATCGAAGCGTCGTTCGGCCACCTGCGCTTCGCGTCGTTCTATCTGCTGTGCGGCATCGCTGGTGAAGCGGCGCAGATCGCCGTCGGGCCCGGCAGCCACCTGCCCGCGATCGGCGCGTCGGGCGCGATCGCCGGCGTGCTGGGCGCATACATCGTGACGTATCCGACCTCGAACGTTCGGACGATCGTGCCGATCGGATGCTTTCCGCTCTTCTTGCGGCTGCCGGCCGTGCTGGTGATCGGCGTCTGGGCCGCGCTGCAATTCACCAACGGATTCGGCCAGCTCTCCGCGCAGGTCGCGAACGATAGCCCGGGCGTGGCGTACTTCGTCCACATCGGCGGGTTCTGTTTCGGCGTGCTCGCGGCCGGGCTGTTTCGGCGCCGGGACGCGGGAATGCGCGCTTCCCCTTGGTAGTAGGGGCGTCATGCGCATTGGGATTCTCGGTGCCGGCGCTCTCGGAACGCTCTTCGGCTACCGCTTCGCGCGCGATCACGACGTGACGATGCTCGAGATCCGGAGCGAGACCGTGGACGCCATCCGGCGCGAGGGTCTTCGCGTCGGTGACGAACCGCCGCGCAAGGTCGCGATCTCCACGCAGCCGCGCGATCTCTTCGCATCGCAGATCCTCTTCCTGTTCATCCGCGCGACGGACACGATGCGCGCATTGCGCCCGTTCACGCGCAATCTCGATCCGTCGTGCGCGATCGTCTCGCTGCAGAACGGCATCGCGAACGAGGACGCGGTGAAGGCCGCGCTCGGCGGCAACGTCGCGCTCGTGATCGGCGCCACGACGGAGGCGGCGCTCACGACGGCGCCCGGCGCGACCCAGCCGGTCGGCACCGGCTCGACGATCCTCGGCCCGGGCGGCGCCTCACCCGACGTCTGCGCGCGCGTTGCGCGCACGCTCACCGAGGCCGGCTTTCCGGCGTCGGTCGCCTATGACATCCGGCCGCACCTGTGGGGCAAATTGATCGCCAACGCGGCGATCAATCCCGTCGCGACGCTGCTCGATCGCACCAACTCGGTCGTCGTCGACGATCCGAACGCGAGCGAAATCGCACGATCGCTCGCTCAGGAAGCGGCGACCGTCGCGAGCGCGATGCGAATCGCGCTGCCGTTCAATGACCCGTGGGCCTACGTGCGCGCCATCGTCGAGCAGACCGCCGGCATGCGCAACTCGATGCTGGCCGATATCACGAGCGGCGCACCGACCGAAATCGAGCACATCAACGGCGCGGTCGTCGCCGCCGGGCGCCGCGCGGCCGTCCCGACGCCGTACAACGAGACGATGGTGCGGCTCGTCCGCGCGCGAGAATCGCAATCGGCATAAGGATTATCCCAGGAAATCGCGTCGCGTCCGTCGAGCGAGGGGCCGTGCGAACGAAGCACTTTTCGCGGAATAGAGGCGCCGTTCGCGCCGGTGAAAAATGGCGGCTCTCATACTCGTTTTTTCATTCGCGTGAAAGGAATCCATGACGAAATCGGAACTGGTGCGAGAACTCGCAGACGACTTCGAGCTTCCGCGCCGCCAGGTGACCGAACTGGTCGAAGCGATCCTCGAAAAGATCACCACCGTCCTCAAATCCGGTGACAAAGTCCAACTGACCCCGTTCGGCCAGTTCCGCATTCGCGATCGGGCCGCGCGCATCGCGCGCAATCCGCAGACGGGCGAACCGGTGAACGTTCCGGCGAAGCGCGTGCTGAAATTCACCGCCGGCCGCACGCTCAAAGAAGCCGTCGGCACGCCGGCGCGCAAATCGTCGGGCGCCAAGAAGAGCACGGCGAAAAAGGCCGTTGCGAAGAAGACCGTCGCGAAAAAAGCCGTCGCGAAGAAAGCCCCGGCCAAGAAGGTCGCAGCACCGGCGAAGAAAACCGCCGCGAAGAAGAAGACCGTCGCGAAGAAGCGTTCGCGCTAACGAACCGTGCGCGCGCGTTCCGCGTAGTAACGTTCGAAGAACGCGAGGAAATGCGCGCGCCAACCCGTCCGCTCCGCGAATCCGGCGCCGAACGTCAACGCGTTGTCGCGCGCGAGATCGTAGGGCGCCCAGTGCGGCACCCCCGGTCCGTTCGGATCGCCGGTCGCCGCGAAGTTGATCCACGCCGCGAGCATCGCATCCGAAAGCTCGCGCTCGGCCGCGCCGAACGCGCCCGTGCCGAACGCGTACGGAATCTCCTCACCGTGCGTCGGGGCCACGTGCGCCGGTGCGGCCGCGTGCGCGAAGACGTAGCGGAACGTCTGCGGTTGACGCGCCGCGATCGAACGCGCGAGCATCTGCGCGCCGTACGAGAATTGCGCGTCGCCGAAGACGTCGGCGACCGCCTGCGGCACGTCCTCGTCGCGCTCGACGCCGTAGAGCGCCCACGCCTCGTCGGGCGCGAGCGGAAAGTTCGCGCGCAGATAGGCGCGTAGCGCGTCGACGGTGGCCACCGGTACGTCGCGCGCGAACAACGCGCCCTCGTCGGCGTTGGTGCCGACGATCGCGGGCAACGGTGCGAACGCGCCGCTGGTGAACGCCTCGGGCTCGTCACGATCGACCACCCAGCCGTCGACGATCGGGCGCAGCGGCCGCGGAATGGTCAGACCGCGCACCGCCGGATTGATCTTGCCGTTGAACGCGAGCAGCGCTTCGGCCGAGAGCGCGCGCATCGCGGCGAGATCGTCGCCGACGACCGTCCCTGCCTGCTCCGCATCGGCGAGCGGACACAGCGGCCGGAACGATCCGGGGCTCTGCATGATCACGCGATCGACCAGCCCGCGCGCGAGCGGTGAGACGAGCAACAGCGCGACCGATGCGCCGCCGGCGGATTCACCGAAGGCCGTGACGCGCGTCGGATCGCCGCCGAACGCGGCGATTTCTTCGCGCACCCAGCGCAGCGCGGCGAGCTGGTCGAGGAGCCCGTAGTTCCCCGACGAGCCGTGCGGCGACTCGGCGCTGAGCAACGGGTGCGCGAGATAGCCGAACACGCCGACGCGGTAGTTCACCGTGACCAGCACGGCCCCGGCGCGAGCGAACCGCTCGCCGTCGGTGAACTCGCGCGCGCCCGTGCCGCCGGTGAAGCCGCCGCCGTCGAACCACACGAGCACCGGCGCACCGCCGGCCGGCACGGCCGCGGGTGCCCAGACGTTGAGCGTGAGACAATCTTCGCTCACGCGCGACGCTCGTGACGCACGCCGCGATTCGACGATCTGCATCGGGTCGTCGCCGAACTGCGAGCCGTCGCGCACGCCGCTCCACGGAACGACCGGCTGCGGCGGCGTCCAACGCCGTGCGCCGAGCGGCGGCGCGGCGAACGGAATGCCGCGATACACGCGCACCGCACCCCCGGTTCCGGCGACGTCGCCGTGCGAGGTGTGAACGATCGTGGTGGTGCTCGTCATCGCGCTCGCCGTGCGACGCACCGCGTGAAATTCCTTGAAGTCATCGTCCGCTCCGGCGCGAATCAGATGGGTCTCGTGGCGGGACGGTTCGGTGCGTGGCGACTTCCGCTGCGAGCGTGGCAACGCGACGCGTTCGACGCATGGTCGGCGCGACGCAGCGCGGATTCACTCGTGGTCGCGACGCCGGGCGCGGGCAAAACGCGCTTTGCCGCGCGCCTCGCGCACGCGCTCCTGGCCGAAGGCGAGGTCACGCGCGCGATCGTCGTCGTGCCGCGCGAGCACCTCAAGGCGCAGGTCGCCCGCGCGATGGCGCAGAGCGGCATCGAACTCGATCACCACTTCAGCAACGCAACCGGCGCGCTCGCCGGCGACGTGCACGGCGCAGTCGTCACCTATCAGCAAGTCGCCTTCGCGCCACGCGTGTATCGCGCGCTCGCGGCGCAACCCACGCTGGTGCTGCTCGACGAGATCCATCACGCCGGCGAAGACGCGACCTGGGGGCAAGCGCTGCGCGATGCGTTCGGGCCCGCGCGGTATCGCGTGGCGCTCTCCGGCACGCCGTTCCGCTCCGACGGCACGCCGATCCCGTTCGTGCGCTACGATGCGGGGATCTCGCACGCCGACTTCTCGTACGACTACGCCGCCGCGCTGCGCGACGGCGTCTGTCGCGCGCTCGTCTTCCCGCTGCACGGCGGCGAAGCCGAATGGATCAGCCGCGACGGAGAAGCGATGCGCGCGTCGTTCGAGACCATGCTCGACCGGCGCCACGAAAGCGAACGGCTGCGCACGGCGCTCACCCAACCGGCCTGGGTCGGCGACGTGCTGCAGAAGGCGCACCTCAAATTGCTCGCGCTGCGCATGAGCGGCCATCCCGACGCCGGCGGCCTCGTGGCCGCCATGAACCAGGATCACGCCCGCTTCATCGCCGAGCTGATGCAGCGGCGGCTCGGCGTCACGCCGCAGATCGTCGTCTCGGACCTCGATGATGCCTCGCGCCGCATCAGCGCGTTCGCCGCCTCGCGCGATCCGTGGATCGTCGCCGTGCACATGATCTCCGAGGGCGTCGACATCCCGCGCTTGCGCGTCGGCGTGTTCGCGAGCAACGTCGTCACCGAGATGTACTTCCGCCAATTCTGCGGACGCTTCGTGCGCGCGAGCGGCCACCGTCACGACGGCGAAGCGTACGTCTACGTGCCCGACGACGCGCGCATCCGCGCGCTCGCATCACGCATCACGCTCGACGTGCGCGCCGGACTGCGCAATCGCACCGAGATCCCCGACGACGTGGCGGCGCTCGCCGACGCGCAGCGTCCGGATCGCGCGAGCGACGAGGGCCTCTACGCATCGATCAACGCCGTCGCGACCGAGTCGCAGACGCTCGACTTCGGCCCACTCTTCAACCCCGCCGCGCTCGAGGCACCGCCGCCGGAACCGGTGGCGGTGGCGACCGAACCACCGGTCGTGCACGACGGGCTCACGCAGGTGGAACGCAAGGCGCGGCTGCGGCGCGATCTGCACGCACTCGTCGCGCGCGTGAGCCAGACGTTCGGCGTCGACCACAAATGGATTCATGCGACGCTGAACGAGCGCTGCGGCGGACCGATCGCGACCGCGACCCTCGCCGGGCTCGAAGCGCGCCGGCGCGTCGCCGCCGGCTGGCTCGCGCGCCGCATCTACGACGGCATCCGCGACGGCCGCCGCAGCGGCTGACGCGGCTCAGATCGGCTCGGTGCGTTCGCGCCCGACGAAATCGACGATGGCGCGTACGAGCAACGGGTCGACCCCGACGTACGCGCGCGGGTCGAGTCCGGGCAGGCGCGCGGCGCGGCGCGGCGCAGGTTGCCGCAGCCCGTCGCCCGGCGAGCGCGCGACCAGATAACGATCGTTGGCATACACGACGTCGAAGGTGAGCCCGAGCAAGAGCCGCAGGTCGTCGGCGTAGTCGAAGAGCCACATCCGGCCCTCGCGGTCGCGGAACGTGAAGTAGCGCAGCTTGCCGAAGCGCGCGTCGCGTTCACGCAGCGCGGTGAGGCCGCGCACGTCGCCGTCGAGGAACCGCGAACCCTCCTGCGCCATCGTGCGATCGCGCAGTTCCTCATCGCTCACCACGCCGGCGGCCAGCCGCTGCTGGAAGTCGAGCCGCTCCGCGTCGATTTCGTCGCACTGCAGCGCGAGGCCGTGCAACCGCTCGTCGGCATCGAGTTCGCTTCGTCCCTGGGGCGTCTTGAAGTGCCGGCGGATCTCCAGCTCGCGAACGACGACGGCGGCTTCGCCCTTGTTCATGATGCGTTCGAGGTTGGCGTGGGCCACGCGGGCAGCCTCATCGGCCCGGTCTTTCGCGCGTGCCGTGGCGACCGCGTCCTTGTAGAACTTCTCGGCGGCGCCCATCGAGATGATGACGTCGAAGAAGAACGTCGGCGGCCGGACGATCCCGCTTTCGGTTCGTTGGCGCGGCACCACCGTCGCATACTGCGCGCGCGCGCGATGCGCCGCCGCGCCGGCCGCACGCTGCGCCGCATCCGCTTCGTTGACGGCCGCGAGCAATTGCAGGTAGAGCGCCTGGTATTCGAGCCGGGCCGCTTCGACGCCGCGCGCGACCGCGAGGTTGACCAGCTCGCGCGCCGTCGCCTGATATTTCGCGCGGACGGCGTCGTCCGCCTCAAAATCCGGGATCGCATACGGCCGATCGCTCGGCGATGCCACGTTCACCGCTTCCCCCGTTCGCCCGATGACGAGTGGGAGGCGAGTTACTCGCTCCCGCGGCGAGCGCCCTCTGCGAGGAGGGAGATGTGGCGCCGCGATTCAGCCGATAGTGAGGATATGGCCGGTTCGGACGAGGTGGACGGGGTCGCTCTGATGCGTGAAATCGCAGCGGAGATCCACCGTTTTCTCCAGGCCTACCCGAACCATTACGCGTCGACGGCGTTGACCAATTTGATCAATCGCAGCGTCGCCGGCGACGAGATCGGCGACGACGAGCGCGAGATGGTGCTGCTGACGCTGGCGCGCGAGGCCAAAGACCGCGCGCGCCGGGAACGCTTCGGCCGCTAAGCCGGCCGCGTTTGGTTCAGCGGAGGTATCCGCCGCGGAAGCCGCCGCCCCAACCCCAACCGCCGAAGCCGAAGCCCAAACCGATGCCGCCGAAGTAGGGTCCGTAGCCGTAGCCCGGCACGAGCGCAACCGTGTAGGGTGCGTCGATCTGGTTGGCGGCGAACGTGGCGCCGGCATTGCTGCCGATCACGGTGACCTGCATGCCCGCCTGTAGCGTCAGGCCCGTCGGGTTGATGATCGTGCCTTGATGCAGCGCGACGTTGTCGACGAAGCCACGGTTGTCACGCACCTGGATCGAGTACTTGCCGGTGATGGCGGTAATGTGCCCGGTGATGGTTTCACCGTTGGCCGGCGCTGCATAGGTGGGCGGCGTCGCGGGCGCGGCCGCGGGGGCCGGCGGCGCCATCATCGCGTCGGTTTGCGCGCTCGCGATGGTCGTGCTACCGAGCAGCAGGATGGCCGCGCCCGTGGCGGCGCGGACGATGGGAAGAAGCGAAGGTATCTTGTTCATGGTGCTCACTCTCTCCAACGTATTTTCCCAAGATTTGGTTCTTGGACGCCATCACTTCACGAGCGGTTTTCCGCCGGGTGCGCTCACGGTCACCCAGGTATGCTTGGACGGATCCCAGCGCGCCATCACGAGCGAGGTCAAACCGACGCCGCGTTGATCGCCGCCGCGGTAATCGTAGATGCCGTCGGTCATCGCGAAATCGTGCAAGCCTTCCATGTAGGCGAGCAGCTGCTTCGGTGACGCATCGGTGCCGACGTGGCGCAACGCGTCGAACACGACGAACGCGACGTCCCACGCCAAGTTGTTGCCCACGTCCGGATCGACGCCCGTCGCATTGAACGTTTTGTAGAACTGCAATTGCGCGTCGCGAACCGGCCCGCTGCGCGAGACGTCGCGCGCGACGAAACGCGGCGCCGTGAAGTAGAGCTGGTCGGGCAGAATGCCGGTCAAGCCGTCGAGCTGCACGTGCTGCAGGTTGCCGAGGTTCGTGATCACCGGCAGATCGATGCCCTCGTCTTTGAGCGCGTGGAAGACGGTGCCGGTCGCGGTGCCGACCGTGGTCGAGAGAATCGCGTCGGGATTGCTGCCCTTGATCTTCGCGATCTGCGCGGCGATCGACACGTCGCCCGGCGCGAAGTGCTCGCGGTCGACGATCGTGATGCCGGAGAACTTGCCGGTCGCGAGCGCCTGCGTGAACGTGTTCTCGATGTCGTTGCCGGTGGCGTCGGTCGTCGCGATGATGGCGAGCCGCTTCCAGCCTTTCGCCTGCGCGAACACCAGCGTCTCGACCGCCTGATCGCCGCTGGCCGCCGACGCCGAGAACGTGTAGCTTCCGGCGGCCGGATGGATCGTCGGTGCGAAGCAGTATTGCACGGGCCCGTTGGCGCGCACCAAGGGCGCGACCGCCAAACACGAGGCCACGTACGTCGGCCCGAACATCACGGGCACGTGCTTGCCGATGATCTGATTCGCGAGTTGCACGGCGACCGCGGGTTGCGAGCCGTCGTCGAGGATGGTGATGTGGATCGGCACGCCGCGGATCCCGCCCGCCTTGTTCTCGACGTTCTCGGCCAGTCGCAGCGCCGCCGCCTCCGAATTCCCGAGGAACGAGAACGGTCCGGTGAGCGAGAGGATCGCGTACATCTCGTACGGCTCCGCTGCGCGCGCGGACGCCGGCAGAAGCAGGGCGGCGAGACCGACGGCGGCGAGGAAGCCGGCGAGCCGGCGCGCGGGGTGAATCAACGAGTAACGCTCCCTGGAACGACGGGCGATACGCGCACCTTTATCGCTTCGGCGCCGCGATTCCGGCAACAACGGCCCGCCGGATCGGCGTCACGACGGAAACGATCGCCACGGCCGAACGGTTCTCGGTTTCACAGGAACCCATCGGCGGCGGAGCGCAGCTCCGCGCGATGCCGATCGCGCCGTGGCCCCACATTCGCTCGCTCGCCGCGGCGCTCGCCGTCGCGATGCTCGCAAGCCTCGAGCCGGCGCGGCCGGTCGCGGCCGATGCGCCGCTGACGATCCGCGTCGGCGCGGGCGCGAACGACACGGTCTCGACGCTCTTCGATGCGGTACAGCTCGGCTATTTCACGTCGCGCGGGCTCGACGTGCAGATCCAGCTGATGACGAGCGGCGCGGCCGAAGCGGCGGCCGTCGCCGGCGGCGCGCTCGACATCGCCGAATCGAATGTCGTGTCGCTCTCGGCGGCGCACCTGCGCGGCATTCCGTTCGTCTTCATCGCACCCGGCGCGCAGTACGTGTCCACCTCGCCGACCACGCTGCTCGTGTGCCCGAAGTCGTCCACCGTGAAGACCGGCAAGGATTTTTCGGGCAAGAACATCGGCGTCGTCGCGCTCGCCGATCTCTCGCAACTCGGACCGGTCACGTGGATCGAGAGCACGGGCGGCGACGGTTCGAGCGTACACTACGTCGAGATGCCGGCGGCGGCCATGGTCGCGGCGCTCGCGCGCGGCACCGTCGACGCCGCGATGATTCCCGAGCCCGCGCTTGCGATCGCGCTGGCCGGCGGCGACTCGAAGGTCTGCGCCAAAGCGTTCGATTCGCTCGCGCCCACCTTCATGCTCAACGGCTGGATCACGACGAGCGATTGGCTGAAGAAGAACCCCGACGCGGCGCGCAAATTCCGCGACGCGATGGTGGAAGCCGCGAAGTGGGCCAACAAGAATCACCAAGCGTCGGCCGAGATCTTCAAGCACTACTCGAAAGCGCCGCCCGAGATCATCGACACGATGACGCGGGCGACGTTCGCCGAGCGGCTCGAGCCCGGTCTCGTTCAGCCGGTGATCAACGCTGCGGCGAAAGAGAAGTTCATCGATCGCGCCTTTCCGGCGGCCGAGATCCTCGCGCCGTAGAGGTCACACGCCGACCGGTTCGCGCCGTTCGTCGGGTTGCTGCGTGAAGACCGCGATCAGGTCGTCGACGATCGGTGAGAAGCTCGCCATGTGCCGCCGCACGAGGCTCTCGAAGCCATCGGAGAAGTGCTCTTTGAACGTCTCGAGCGGCAACTCGATGATCGCGTTCTGCGCCGGATCGCGGATCACGTTCATCGGGTCCTCGCCCGCCGCGACGCGCTTGAGTTCGCGCCGCAACATCTTGCGATAGAGCGTGATGCCCGCATCGCTCCAGCCGAGCGACTCGCGCGTGCGATCGGCGATGGAGCCCTGCGTCTCCCACGCCATGATGTCTTGCACGTGGATGTACTGCAGCATGTACTCGCCGTTCGCGTCGCGGATCGGCACGTCGTACGACGCGATCTCGTCGAGCAGACGTTGCGGCACGACCGCGCCCTCGGGCGGGATGTACGCGTGGTACCACAGGTGCAAGGTGTGCTCGTCGTCCATCGGCACGCGCAACTGGAACACGTATTGCTTCCAGAGGCCGCCGCCGCTGCCGACCGCGAGGATCGTGGGAAACACGACCGGATGGCCGTCCTTCCAATCGGAGACGGTCTCGGGCTGGCCCTCGAGCAGCCGGCGCTTGATGATGCCGCGTTCGAACTCGTCGAAGGCGATCTTCACGTGGTGTTTGGAAATCGCGACCTTGGCGCCGCCGTTCTTTTCCTCGATGAACTCATAGAGTTTGCCGTGCAGCCACTCGGTGTGCACCGGGTCGACCGAATTCTCCATGATCTGGAGCCAGTTGCAGTTGATCACGGCCGAGCCGACCATGCGGATCGCACCGGGCACGACGAAGCCGTCGTACCGCGGGATCTCGGGTGCGGGCAGCGGCCCGAGGTAGGCCCAGAGCAACCCGCCCAATTCCCGGACCGGGTAGCCGTCGAGCTTCGTCTTGTCTTTGAAGGTGCTGCCCGCGGGTTCGTTCGGCTGCTCGAGACACGTGCCGCGTCCGTCGAACTTCCAGCCGTGATACGCGCAGCGAATGCCGTCGCTCTCGGGGATGCCGTAGGCGAGCGACGCGCGGCGGTGCGGGCAGAATTCGCCGATCACACCGAACGCGCCGGAGCGGTCGCGAAAGAGCACCAGATCTTCGCCCAGCAGCCGCACGCGCTTGGTCCAGCGATCCTTCATCTCGGACACCGCGCCCAGCGGCTGCCAATAGCGGCGGAGGAGGTCGCCCATCGGGGTGCCGGGACCGACGCGCGTGAGTTGCGCGTTCTCTTCAGCGGTCAGCATGCGATCATACCTCACGCGCGGTGGGGGAATTTCCTCCGCCGGAATAAGCATCGGTGATGAACTATCCCGATTTGATCGCGCGTGCGATTCGGATCATCAACGCCAACGGGATCATGAAGAAGAGCGGTCACGTCGCGGCCCGCGACGCGGACGATCCGAACGTCATGTGGATCAACTCGCGCAAGGCCAGCCGCTCGACGCTGACCGAACGGGACATCGTGCGCGTCGACCTGCGCACCGGCGAGCCGATCGGCGCCGACGACGAGCCGCCGAGCGAGTTCCACATCCACCGGGCGATCTTCAACCGCCGTCCCGACGTCGGCGCGATCGTGCACTCGCACCCGCAGTACGTCGTCGCGCTCTCGATCGCCGGCCACGCGATCGTGCCGGTCACGGTCGACGGCGGCTTCCTCGGCGGCCCGGTGCCGGTGTTCGACGACGCCGGTCACATCAGCACGCCCGAACGCGGCGAACTGCTCGCCAACGCGATCGGTTCGAGCCCCGCACTCGTGCTGCGCGGGCACGGCATGGTCGTCGTCGGCCGCAACGTCGAGGAAGCGATCACGCGCATCGGTCTCGCCGAGGACAACGCGCACACGCAATACCTCGGCCTCGCGATCGGTCCGATCCAGCCGCTGCGTCCCGACGAGTTGGCGGCGATCGCGCGCCATACGAGTTCGGAGAAGTCGATCCGCAAGGCGTTCCACTACGAAGAAGAGACCGCGCGCCGCGAAGGTGCGCTCGACGGACTGGGCCTGGTGCCGGCGCAATCCTGATGCGCGCGCTGCGGATGGCGATGATCGGCCTCGGCCAAGGCGCCGCCGGCACGCTACCCGCGCTCGACGCGATGCCCGAAATCGATCTCGTCGCCGGCGCCGACCTCAATCCGGCAATGCGCGCCGGGTTCGCCGGGCACTACCCGCACGCTCGCGTCTACGCGAGCGTCGCCGCTGCGTGCGCCGATCCGAACGTCGAAGCGGTGTGGATCGCCACGCCCAATCGTTTTCACTGCGACCACGCGATCGAAGCGATGCGCGCCGGCAAGCACGTGATCGTCGAGAAGCCGATGGCGATCTCGCTCGAGGAAGCCGACCGCATGGTCGAGGTCGCCGCGCGTGAAGGCGTCACGCTGCTCGCGGGTCACACGCGCTCGTTGAGCATCTGGAATCGCGCGATGCGGCGCATCATTCTCTCGGGCGCGATCGGCGCGCTGCGCGCGGTGCACGTGCGGGCGTACACCGATTGGATGATTCGCCCGCGCACGCCCGACGAGCTCGATCCGCAGCACGGCGGCGGCATCGTGTTCCGTCAGGGCCCGCATCAGATCGACACGGTGCGCCTGCTCGGCGGCGGCATGTTGCGCAGCGTGCGCGGCATGACCGGGCAATGGCTCGACGCGCGCCCGATCCCCGGCTACTTCACCGCCTACCTCGAGTTCGAGGACGGCACGCCCGCGACGATCATGCACAACGGCTACGGCTACTTCGCGATGGGCTCGCTCTACCCGTGGGTGCGCGAGAAGCGCGGCTACAGCGATGCGGATCGCGCGGCGCTGCGCCGCGATCTCGAGCGCGGCGTGCGTGACGAATCGGCCGAGAAAGAACGCTACCGCGTCGGCGGCGCGCACGATCCGGTCGCCGGTGCGAAAGCGCAGCCGGTGACGCCCTATCCCTGGAACCCGTTCGACCTCGGTCCGGTCGAGGTCGCGTGCGAACGCGGTATGCTGATGCCGGCGCAGTGGGGACTCACCGTCTACGGCGACGACGGTCCGCGCGAACTCGACCTGCGCCCGTTGCAACGGCCCGAGCCCGACCCATCGGGTGGTCTCTCGATCGCGATCCTCGAGGAATTCCACGCCGCGGTGATCCTGGGGAAACCCGCCTATCACACGGCGGCGTGGGGCCGCGCGACGCTCGAAGCATCGCTTGCGGTGATGCAATCCGCCGCCGAGCGGCGCGAGATCACGCTGACGCGTCAGGTCGCGATGCCCGACGCATACGACGCAGCGCTCGACTCCGGCCTGAACGTCGCCGCGGGCTAGCGGTTTTTCAGATTGCCGTAGGCGCGGCCGAGCGCGCGCGCACTGCTCATCGCGGCGGTCTCGATCTGTTTGCCGGTTTCGGGATCGCGCATCTTCGCGGCGGCCTGCTGTGCTGCGGCCGCGAGTTTCTCCTGATTCTCGGGTTTGCGAAGTTCGTTCGCGAGCGCGCTCGCAGCGAACGCCGCCGCCTGGCGAAACAGCGATGCGATCATGGCGTGCCCAACGTGGCGTTCACGTCAGCGTGTAATTTCTCGAAGGGGATCTCGCCGCTCTCGACCGCGACGATGCGGTGATCCGCGCCGACGAAGAAGAACGTGGGAAAGCTCGGCACGCCGTAGTCGTACGACGACGAAAAGAGTCCGTCGAACCCGATGCGATAGCGGATGTCGAATCGCTGCGCGAACGTTTGCAGATCGGCGGGTTGCAACACGCTCGACTTGTCGAAGCCGAACGGGCTCGCGGGCACGGCGATGATGTCGATGCGCGAACCGTCGGCGTCTTGCAGGCGGTTGACGACGGCCGTCTCGCGCTGGCAATGCGGGCACCACACCGCGAAGAATTCCACGACGTACGGTTTCCCGGACTTGCTGCTATCGAACGTCGTGCTCCCGGTCGGTTCGACGATCGCCGGGGCGGTCGCGCCGACGGCAAGCGGAACGTCGCCGGCCGCGCCGGCCGCGAGCGGCGAAGCGAGGGCCAACGCAGCGACCACCGGCACGAAGCGGACGAGCGAACGCATCATGGTCCGAAGGTTCGCAGGGACGCCCGCACGGCGCCTGCCAAAGGACTCCCGATGAAACGTTCTGCCGCACTCTCCGTCATCGCGCTCAGCTCGCTCGCCCCGGCCGTCGCCGGCGCGCAATCGATGGGCGCGATGCCCACGGCGAGCGCACCGCCGATCTCACCCGTTCCCACGGCGGCGGAACGGCCGTTCATCGCGAAGCTCCAAGCCGACATTCCGGCGCGGTTTCCGACGATCGCCGCGGCGACGAAGGCGGGCTACTTTCAATACACCAGCGAGGACGACACGGGCGCGATCAGTTACGTCAACCTGAACGTCTGGAACTCGACCGATCTCGACCTCCCGAACCAGCTCTGGTACGACGTCAATGGCCGTTTGCTCGGCGTCGACTACACGATCCTCGAGCAGCAATCGCCGGCCGCGCCGGCGTCGCTCTTCGGCTACGCGGTCGCGCCGGCGCGCTGGCTGCACCGGCGCGCGCACATCCACTGGGGCTTTCACGCGGCCGACGGGACGCTCGTCCTCGGCGCGATGCCGATCGCGAAACTCACCGCCGCCGGCGGCACGCCCGATGCGACCCGCGCCCACCTCGCCGCCAACGCGACCGCGCTCGTCGCCACGGGCATCCCCGGACTCACGCGGCCCGACCAGGTCGCCTTCGTCTTTCTGCACCCGGCGATGTGGGATCTGGTCGTCTGGGTGCTCCCCAATCCCGCCGGCGCATTCGCCGACGCGAACCCCGACGTGAAGCCGTAGCCGAAGCGGGACGCCGATCATTTCGGTTGCATCGCCGGGCGCTTCGCCACGTCATCTCCGGCGGCCGCCGGCAGCTTGAAGAACGCGGTCGTCGCGACGAGCGCGATCAGCGCCGCGAGACCGAAGGCGATGTGGAAATCGGCGAGGTCGGGTGAGGGGCCGCTGCCGCGGATCGTCGCGACGCCGCTGAGCAGCAGCGCGCCGACGGCGATGCCGCCGGCGGATGCCAACTGCGTGAAGGTGCTCGAGAGCGTGCTCGCCGCGCTCATCTCGGCCTGCGGCACATCGACGAAGCCGAGGGTGTTGATTGTGGTGTACTGCATCGAGCGGCATAGACCCGAGGCGAACAGCAGCGCGGCGATCACCGCGTCGGGCGTTCCGCGGGCGATCAGCCCGCACGCCGCGAGTGAGAGCGCGACGACGAGACCGTTCACGATGACGACCCGGCGGAAGCCGAACCGGCGCAGGACGGGCGTGGTCACCGTCTTCATGCCGAGATTCCCGGCAGCATAGGCGAGCATCAGCACGCCCGAACCAAAGGCGCTTTTGCCCAAGCCGACCTGGAAGAGCAGCGGCAGCATGAACGGCGCCGTCTGGATCGCCACGCGGAAGAAGCTCCCGCCGCGAAACGTCGCCGTCGCGAACGTCGGGATCGCGGCCGCCGCGAAGCTCAGGATCGGCGCCGTGGCGCGGCGCAGATGTAACCACGTGAGCACCCCGCACGCGGCGCCGGCCGCGAGCAGACCGAGGCTCACCACGAGCGATCCGCTGCGCGAGAGTTCGTCGAGACCGAACATCACGCTGATCAGCGTTGCCGCGGTCAGCACGAATCCGGCGATGTCGAACGGACGCGGCGGCGCCGGCGGAATCGGGCGGATCAACGTCAGCGCGGCGACGAGCCCGGCGATGCCGATCGGCACGTTGAAGAAGAAGATCCAGCGCCACGACGCAAAGGTGGTGACGAAGCCGCCGATCGGCGGACCGAGCACGGGCGCGATGAGCCCGGGCCACGTGATGAACGAGATCGCGCGCAGCAGTTCGCTCTTGCTCGACGAACGCAGCACGACCGTGCGACCGACGGGCACCATCATCGCGCCCGCAGCCCCTTGCGCGATCCGCGCCGCGATGAACGCGGGCAGCGAGCTGCACAGGCCGCAGAGCATCGAGAGCGCGGCGAAGAGCGCGATCGCGGCGCAGAACGTGGTGCGCGCGCCGATGCGATCGGCGACCCAACCGCTGAGCGGAATGAACGTCGCCAGCGCGACGAGATACGCGGTCATGCCGATGCCGACGTCGACCGCGTGCACGCCGAACGACTGCGCGATCTGCGGCAGCGAGGTCGCGATCACCGAACCGTCGAGTTGCTCCATGAAGAACGCGCTCGCGACGATCAGCGACGTGATGCGCGCGCGCGACGCCGCCGTCTCCGCCGTCATCGCCCTCTGCCGTACGCACCCGGCCGCGAGAGGCCTCTTCCACGGGGAACGCCAACCCGAATTTCAGGCATGATCGCTCCCGACAAAAACGACCGTTCTTCCTCAGGCTTTCTTGCGGCCGTGCGCGGCGTTTCCGGGGAGCGGGCGCCGATTTGGTTGATGCGCCAAGCCGGGCGGTATCTGCCCGAATACCTCGCGGTGAAGGCCACGTCGTCGTTCCTCGAGATGACGCGCACGCCCGAAATCGCGGCCGAGATCACGCTGCAACCGCTGCGGCGGTTTCCGCTCGATGCGGCGATCATCTTCAGCGACATCATGACGCCGCTCGAGGCGCTCGGCATCGCGATCGAATTCACGCCCGGACCGAAGATCGCCGCGCCGCTACGCTCGCGCGCGCAGGTCGAAGCGCTCGCGTTGCGCGAGGAGATCGCGCCGTTCGTCGGCGAGGCGCTGCGGCTGGTGAAAGCGGCCTTACCGGGCGACGTCGGCTTGATCGGCTTCGCCGGTACGCCGCTCACGCTCGCGGCCTATCTGATCGAGGGCGGCGGCAGCAAAGAATACGCGGCGTTCCGCCAGTTCTTGCGCAGCGATCCCGACGTCGTGCACCTGCTGCTCGAAAAACTCACCGAGCTCACCATCGCCTATCTGCGCGGACAAATCGCCGCGGGTGCCGACGCGATCCAGCTCTTCGATAGTTGGGCCGGCCTGCACGACGAACCGACATATCGCACGTTCGGTCTGCCGTACTACGTTCGCATCATGGATGCGCTCGCCGATAGCGGCGCAGCGCGCATGTTCTTCGCGCTGGGCGCGTCGCACCTGATGGGCGCGATCGCCGAGATCCCGTGCGACGTCGTGAGCGTCGACTGGCGCACCGACCTGCGACTCGCGCGCGCGCAACTGCCGGGCCGCGCGCTGCAGGGCAACCTCGATCCCGCGTTCTTGTACGCGAGTCGCGATGCGCTCGCGGCCGAAGCGAAACGCATTCTCACCGCGGGCCTCGGCGGCGCGCACATCTTCAATCTCGGCCACGGCATCTGGCCCGATGCGCCGATCGACGCGGTCGCGCACCTGATCGACACCGTGCACGGCTTCCGGCGCACGTGATCGACCAGCTTCCGCACACGCGGCGCTCCGCCGCCGAACTCGTCGCGCGCTTGCAAGAGCGGATCTGCGATGGGGTCGTGGCGGTCGAGAACGCGGTTGCCGAGCGCGCGCCGGGCAACGTGCCGGCGTCGTTCTTCGTCGACGCGTGGGAGAGCCGCGCCGCGCACACGATTCGCGGCAGCGGATCGACGCGCGTCATCGCCGACGGCGTGGCGTTCGAGAAGGGCGGCGTGAACACGTCGGTCGTCACCGGAACGAACCTGCCACCGAGCGTCGTCGCGCAGCGTCCCGAACTCGCCGGTCACGGCTTCTTCGCGGCCGGCGTGAGCGTGGTGCTGCACCCGCTCAATCCGAACGCGCCGACCGCGCATTGTAATTTTCGCTACTTCGAAGCGCAGGCACCCGACGGATCGCGCAGCGCGTGGTGGTTCGGCGGCGGCGCCGACCTCACGCCGTACTATCCGCACCTCGGCGACGTGCGACACTTCCACGGCACGCTGCGCTCGGCGTGCGACCACCACGACGCGGCGTTCTATCCCGCGTTCAAGACGTGGTGCGACGCGTATTTCTACCTGAAGCATCGCGATGAGACGCGCGGCGTCGGCGGGATCTTCTACGATTACCTCGACACCGACGGCTTCGGCGAGTCCGACGATCGCACGCTCTTCGCCGAGCCGAAGAGCTTCGAGGATCTGCTCGCGTTCATGTCCGACGCCGGTGATGCGTTCACCGACGCGTACCTGCCGCTGGTCGAGCGGCACGCGCTCGAACCGTTCGGCGAACGCGAACGCTCGTTCCAGTTGCTGCGCCGCGGCCGCTACGTCGAGTTCAACTTGGTCTACGACCGCGGGACGCACTTCGGTTTGCAGAGCGGCGGCCGCACCGAATCGATCCTGATGTCGCTTCCACCGGTCGTTCGCTGGGCATACGACGAGCATCCCGAACCCGGCACGCGCGAGGCCGACCTCGCCGCCTATCTCCGCCCGCGCGACTGGTTCGCCGAGGATCCGTTCCACAACTGATGCGCCAAGCCGTCTTGCTCGTGAACCTCGGATCGCCCGCGTCGCCCGCGACCGCCGACGTGCGCGCCTATCTCGATGAGTTTCTGATGGATCCCGACGTGCTCGACATTCCGGGCGTCGTTCGCACGCTGCTCGTGCGCGGATTGATCCTCAACACGCGCCCCGCCAAATCAGCCGAGGCCTACGCGAAGATCTGGACCAACCAGGGGTCGCCGCTGATCGTCATCTCGCGCCGCACGCGCGCAGCGCTCGAAGCGGCGCTCGAGATTCCGGTCGGCCTCGCGATGCGCTACGGGGAACCGTCGATCGCGCACGGCGTCGACGAATTGCTCGCGCGCGCCGGCACCGTCGACGATCTGCTGGTCGTGCCCATGTATCCGCACTACGCGATGGCGTCGACCAAGACGGTCGAGGTCGCGGTCGATGCAGTGCTACGCGGACGCGGCATCCCGTATCGTTTTCTGTCGCCGTGCTTCGAAGATGCGGGCTATCTCGACGCGCTCGCCGGGTCGTTGCGCGCGGCGATCCCGGCCGACAATCAGTTCGTGCTGTTCAGCTATCACGGCATCCCGCAGCGCCACGTGCGCAAGATGGATCCGACGGGCGCGCACTGCCTGCGCTCGGGCGACTGCTGTTCGGTGCCGTCGGCCGCGTGGGCGACGTGCTATCGGCATCAGGTGCTCGCCACGATGCACGGCGTCGCGCAACGGCTCGGCCTCGCGCCCGCCGCGTACGGCTTCGCGTTTCAATCGCGACTCGGCGGCGGTTGGCTCGAGCCGTTCACCGACAAGGAGCTCATCGCGCTGCCCGGCCGCGGCGTCAAGCGCTTGACCGTCGTGTGTCCGGCGTTCGTCGCCGACTGCCTCGAAACGCTCGAAGAGATCGACATGCGCGGGCGCGAGTCGTTCCTCGCAGCGGGCGGCGAATCGTTCGCCTACGTGCCGTGCCTCAACGACGATCCCGCGTGGATCGCCGCGCTCGCGAACCTCGTTCGCACCTCCGCACCCGTTCTCGCGTGAGTCGCATCGCCGTCGTCGGCGGTGGGATCGCGGGCCTCTCGGCCGCGTACCGTCTGAGCGCCGCGCACGACGTCGTCGTGTTCGAACGCGAAGCGGTCACCGGCGGCAAGATCCGCTCGCAGAAGATCGACGGCGGCTATCTCTTCGAGTGGGGTCCGAGCGGCTTTCTCGCGAGCGCCGCCGAGGTCACCGCGCTCGTCGATGAGATCGGCTTGAGCGACGCGCTGACGCCGGCGCGCCCCGCCGCGAAGAACCGCTTCATCTACTGGAACGGCATGCTGCACCGCTTACCGGCGAAGCCGCCCGAAGCGCTGGGGATGTCGCTGCTCAGCCCGCTCGGCAAGTTGCGCGCCGCGCGCGAACTCTTCGTTCCGCGCGGTGACGCGGCGGACGACGAGAGCGTCCTCGGCTTCATGCAGCGGCGCTTCGGACGCGAGGTGGGCGAACGGCTCGTCGCGCCCGCTTTGCTCGGCATCAGCGGCGGCGACGCCGCGACGACCAGCATGGCCGCGATCTTTCCGCGCGTGCGCGACATGGAGGCCGAGCACGGCTCCGTGCTGCGTGGCTTGATCGCGGGTGGCCGCCGCTCGACCGGCCTCATGAGCTTCGCCGAGGGCGGCATGCAGACGCTGACCGACCGGCTTGCGGAGCGGCTCGGCGACCGCGTCCGTCGCGGCGTCGACGTGCGGAGCATCGCACCCGCGGGCGGCGCATGGCGCGTCGTGCACGACGACGGCGAGACGATCGTCGACGCGGTGATCGTCACGACGCCCGCCGACGCGGCGGCGAGCCTCATCGGCGGCTTCGACGCCGGGCTCGCCGCGAAGCTGCGTGCGATTCCCTACGCGCCGATGCGCGTGGTCGGCATCGCGTTTCGCGCGAGCGACATCGCCGCTCCGCTCGACGGGTTCGGCTTCTTGGCGGCGCGCGGTCAGGGCGTGCGCGTGCTCGGCGCGCTCTACACGTCGACCATCGTTCCCGAACACGCCGCGCCGGGGACGGCCTACGTGCGCGCGCTGCTCGGCGGCGCCGGCGATCCGGACATCGCCGCGCTCGATTCCGAGACGGTGAAGGCGATCGTGCTCGCCGATCTGCGCACGACGCTCGGCATCACCGCGACGCCCGTCGCGCACCACGAGATCCTCTGGCCGCAGGGCATCCCGCAATACACGCTCGCGCATCCGGCGATCGTCACCGCCGTCGAAGCGATGAGCGCGGCGCACCCGGGCCTGCTGCTCGCCGGCAACGCCTATCGCGGACTCGGCGTGAGCGACACGGTCCGCGATGCGCTCGCCGTCGCCGCGCGCGCCGGTGCCGCGCTCGCCGCGTAGGGTCTAGACACCCACCATCATCTCGCGGGCGGGGAACGCTTTGGCGATCAGGCCGTAGCGCGCGGCGATATCGACGACGGGCTGATAGTCGGCGACGTCGAGCGTGAGGCCGACGGTCGTGCGCGGAAACGTCGCGAGCGTGGCTTCGTCTTCGTTGAGAAACGGTGCGAGGTAGGTCGCCATCTCGGCCGGGTGCGCGTATTCGAATTTCGCCGCGGCCTGCAAGCCGCTCACGAAGCGCTTCACCACGTCGGGATTCGCATCGGCGTAATCGCGCGTCGTGAACCACGTGCTCGAACAGAAGTGATGCGAGATCGTATCGAACGGGTTGGCCAGCACTGCGACGTCGGGCGTGCGTCGGGCGATCTGCAAGACCGGGTTGAGCACGGTCGCACCGTCGATGCGTCCGGCCTGTAGCGCGGCGATCGTCGCCGACGAGGTGATCTCGAGAAAGCGCATCGTGTGCGAATCACCGCCGTTCGCATCGACCCACGCCATCGCCGCGAGTTGGTTGAGATCTTGCAGCGAGGCACCGGTGAAGACGCGGCCGTTGCAATCCTTGCCGCTGACGATGCCACGCTTCTTGAGCACGATCAGCCCGCAGATCGGCGACGCGGTCGTCGAGACGGCCGCCGGCCACACGACCGCCAGCGGCAAGCCGCGCGCGTGCGCGCTGACGACCGCCATCGTTCCGGACTTCGCGATCTGCAGCGACCCGCCGAGCACGGCGGCGGCCGCCGCGGCGCCATTGTTCGCGCCCTGCACGCGCACGTCGAGACCGAGCCGGGTGAAGATGCCCGTGCCAATCGCGTAGAGCAACGGCGCGATGTCGTCTTGCGGTGCCGACGCGACGCGCACCGTCGTGAGCTCCGCGGCGCGCACCCCGGCGGCGGCGATCGCCATTGCCGCAGCGCCGGCGGCGGCGCGCACAAGAAGCGAACGCCGGGTCTCTCCGGCGGAATGGCCGATGGTCGATCGCACGATGAAAAACTGACGTTCCACATCGAGGGCGAATGACGCTGCATGCCCTTCAGTCTGGCCGACGTCTTCGAAGCAGCGGAGCGCTTGGCACGCGGCACGAGCCGCGACGATCTGGCCGACGCGCAGCGAGCAGCGATGCGCGAGGATAGCATCCCGAGCCTCCTGCGCGACTTCGCGGCGGAAACGCTCTCGTCGATCGCGCGCCGTCTCCGCGGGCGCTCCTAGAGAAAGTTGTTCGGCCAGATCATCGTGCGCCACATGTGCGCCACCGGTGATCCGTCGAAGCCGAGCCCCTCGGCGGGCTCGCGAAAATTGCGCCCGATGATGTCGGCGAACGTTTCGGGCTCGATCGAGTCGTCGGCGTCGAAGAAGTAGATATCATAGAGGGTCACGAGACGTGCCGTCATATACCAGCGGTGCCGTTGCGCCTCGGCCGCGGCGCGGCGGATGTGCTCGGGCGGCACGTAATCGGCGCCGAAAAATGCGCGGTAGCTCTCGGGATACGCATAGCCCGCCGCTTCGTCGGCGAAATAGCGCAGCGGCTGATGCTGTTGCACGGCCCAGGCGACTTCCTCGCTCACGTACGGCGCGATCATCTGCGCGCCCCAGTAGCCGTGGTCGGCGCGGATCAGCGCACCGTTGGAGATATCGTGCAGCAGACACGCCGTCACGACGGTTTCGCTGAGTCCGGCCTCGAGCGCGCGCTTGGCGCTGGTGAGCAGATGGCGGCGCGTGAGATCGTCGAACCGATAGCGGAAGAAGTCGAGCAGACGCGGCTTCGCCGGCATGCGCGGCAGTGCCGGATTATCGCCCATCATCATGACGGTGTCCGGACCGAGCGCTGCCAGCATCTCCGGCTCCGGACTCGGCTGGCCCGTTCCGATGCGCCCGACCGGCGAGGGAAGGATCAGACGGCGACGGCCGGCCTGCGGATACGTCATCCGGTGACGGCGCGGCCTTTCACCTTGCGATCGCGCCGCGCGCTCACGCTCTTGCCGCGGATCTTGGTGCCGCGCAAGGCCTCGATGATGTCGTCGACCGACGTGTTCGCGACCTCGACGATCGAGAAGCCGTCGGCGATGTCGATCGCGCCGATCGCGCGCGACTCGACCTTCGCTTCGTTGGCGATCGCGCCGACCAAGTCGGCCGGACGGATGCCGGCCGTGCGCCCGAGGTTGATGTAGATGCGCGTCATGTCGGCCGAGAGCATCCGCTTCGCCGCGTCGGGATTGCTGCGGGCGAATCGCGTCGGCGCGTGAACGGGGCGCTCGGGCATCACGTCGCGCGGGATGTCGGCTTCGTCGCTGGCGGCACCGTCACGCGCTTCGTCGGCGAGCTTCGCCGCGGCGGCCGCGATGTCGAGCGCGTCGTGATCGCTCGCGAGCGACTCGACGACGCGGCGGTACGCGTCGAGTCCGCCGGCGGTCAGCGTCTCCTCGAGCGCGGTGCGCATCAATTCGAGCCGGCGCGCGCGCAGATCGTGTGCGGTCGGCACCGACTCGATCGCGATCTTGCGTTTGGTGAACTGCTCGATGTTGCGCAGCAGCCGGCTCTCGCGCCCCTCGGCGAGCGTGACGGCGACGCCGTCGCGCCCGGCACGGCCGGTGCGGCCGATGCGGTGGACGTAGGCGTCGGGCGATGAGGGAACGTCGAAGTTCACCACGTGCGAGACGCCCTCGATGTCGAGGCCGCGCGCGGCGACATCGGTCGCCACGAGAATCTCGCTGACGCCGTCGCGGAAGCGGCGCAACACGCGATCGCGCTGCTCTTGCGAGAGACCGCCGTGCAACGCATCGGCCGAGTAGCCGCGACCGCCCAGCGTTTCGGTGAGCTCGTCGACTTCGATGCGCGTGCGGCAGAAGACGATCGCCGATGCCGGCGCTTCCATGTCGAGCACGCGCGCGAGCGCCGCCGGCTTGTTGCGGCGCTGCACGATGTAGGCGATCTCGCGCACGCGCGCCGTCTCGCCGGCCGCGAGCTTTTCGCTCGGGATCGTGACGTGCACCGGGTTGCGCAGATGGCGCTTCGCGATCTCGAGAATGCGCTTCGCCATCGTCGCGGAGAATAGCGCCGTCTGGCGCTCGCGCGGCGTCGCTTTGAGGATCGCCTCGAGTTCGTCGGCGAAGCCCATGTCGAGCATCTCGTCGGCTTCGTCGAGCACGAGCGTCTGCACCGATGCGAGGTTCAGCGAACCGCGGCCGAGATGATCGAGCACGCGTCCCGGCGTGCCGACCACGACGTCGACGCCCCGTTCGAGCGCGCGAAATTGCTGGCCGATCGATTGCCCGCCGTAGATCGGCACGACCCGCACGTCGGAGCCGCGACCGTATTTGTGCACGGCCTCCGCGACCTGCATCGCGAGTTCGCGCGTCGGGACCAAGATCAGCGCTTGCACGGGGCGCATGCCGGGCACCGGTTCGCCGAGCCGTTGCAAGAGCGGCAGCGCGAAAGCGGCGGTCTTCCCGGTACCGGTCGCGGCCTGGCCGAGCACGTCGTCGCCGGCGAGCAAGCGCGGGATCGCCTCGCGCTGGATCGCGGTCGGCTCTTCGTAGCCGAGCGACGCGAGGGCGTCGATCAGCCGCGCGGAGAGTCCCAGTGCGGCGAAACCTTCGGCCGTCGAACGATCGGAAACCATCCTGTCCGTCTTCTGTGCGCGGACGCGAACGAACTGCGGCGCCGGCTAGGAATCGCCGCGCGTGCCGAAGTCCGGCGCGGCGACGAGCATCGCTTCGAACGCCGGGCGATCGACGGCCGAACTGAACCAGAAGCCCTGCGCTTCGTTGCAGGCGAGGCTGCTGATGAACCGCCACTGCTCCTCCGACTCGATCCCCTCCGCGATGACGCGCAGCCCGAGGCTGGTGCCGAGCGTCACGATGGCCTTCACGATCGAGCGGTCGAAGCCGTCGAGCGTTACGCCGTCGAGAAAGAGGCGGTCGATCTTGAGCGTCGTGATCGGCAAGCGCTTGAGATAGAGCAACGAGTTGTACGCCGTCCCGAAGTCGTCGACGGCGATGCTCACGCCGAACGCGCGCAGGGCACCGAGCGTCACGATCGCCGTATCGTCGAGCAACGCGCTCTCCGTGACCTCGATCTCGAGCCCGGCCGGCTCGAGCGCGGCGCGTGCGAGCTGATCGCGCACCACGGCGACGAGTTCGCCGTCGCGAAGGTCGCTCGCCGACACGTTCACCGTCACGCGAAAATCCGGTTGCCTCAGCCGCACCGCCGCGGCGAAACGACAGGCTTCCGCCAACACCCACCGCGTGATCTCGCCCATCATGGAGACGTCCTCGGCGACCCGGATGAACGTTTTGGGCTCGAGGGTGCCACGGATCGGGTGCCGCCACCGCAGGAGCGCCTCGCCGCCCACGATCCGACCGTTCTCGAGATCGACGATCGGTTGGTAGTGCAGCACGAACTCGCGCTCGACCACGGCGTGGCGGATGTCGTTCTCCAGCAGGAGGCGCTCGAGGTTGTCGGCCGCCATGTCGACGTCGTAGATGGCGAACGTTCCGCGACCGCGATCCTTCGCGCGGTACATCGCCGCGTCGGCGTTCTTGATCAACTCCTCGGCGGTCGAGCCGTGTTGCGGTGCGAGGGCCGCGCCGACGCTACCCCGCACGAAGAGCGTCCGCCCCGCCGTGACGATCGGCTCGTCGAAACGCGTCAACAAGCGCGTCGCCACCGCACCGACGTTCTCGAGCGAACTGATCGATCGCAACACGATGATGAACTCGTCGCCGCCGGGACGCGCGACCACGTCGGCTTCGTCGACGCTCGAACGAAGACGTTCGGCGACGACGCGCAGCACCTCGTCACCGACGCGATGACCGAGCGTATCGTTGATCGTCTTGAAGCGATCGAGGTCCACGAAGAGCACCGCGCAGGCCGCCCGGTCCGGCGTACCGGAAAGCGCGTCGGTGAGGACTTCCTCGAGCGCGAGACGGTTGGGAAGATGGGTGAGCGCATCGAGCCGAGCCGCCGATTCGAGGTGCTCGCGCGTCGTTTTGATCTCGCTGATGTCGAGCGAGACCCCCACCGCGCCGATCACGTCGCCCGTCGTCGCGCACAAGGGTTCGACGTGATGACGTAACCAACGGCCGCGCGCGGGCGTCTCGAATTGGACCGCGATGCCGTCGGTCAGCAGCTCACCGACCGTCGCCGCGCCGCTCGAGCCGAGGAACGACGCGCAATCGCGGCCGATGAGCGCGCTCTCGTCGATGTCGAGCGCCGCCAGACCCGCGCCCGAGGCCGAGAGAAATCGGCCCGTGCGGTCGAGGCGCCAGAGCACGGCGGGAACCTGTTCCATCAGCAGCCGCAGCCGGCTCTCGCTCTCGGCCATCTGCGTTTGCGCGCGCTTGGCCATCGTCACGTCGCGCAGATAGACCACGGATTCGGTCGCCGCCGGCAAGATGCGAATTTCGATCCACCATCCGGCGGCGCCGAAGTGGGCGAGCCGCGAGATCGCCGCCCCCTCGCGGCGCACGCGACGAATCTCCGGCACGAGATCGCTGGCGAGCGGGCTCAAGATCGAGGCCAGGTCACGGCCGACGAACGGCCCGTCGCCGGCCGCGAGGAGCCGTTCGGCCTCCTCGTTGATGTGCGTCACGCGCATCGCTTCGTCGATGATGTAGATGCCGTCGGGGATCGCCTCGAGCAGGTTGTACCGCCGCTCGCGCGCGGCGTCGGCGGCCGTCGACGCCCGGGTCAGGCGAGCGAGGCTCGCTGCGAGTCGTACGACCACGACGACGGCCGCGCCGACCGCCACCACGAGGGCGACCATCAGCGCGGCGATCACGCGAGTCCTCGTCGAATCGCTTCGTTCCGCAATTCGCTCTGCGACCGCACCCCGAAGGCGAGGTAGATCTCGGTGAGCTGCCGCTGGATCGTGTAGACGCTGCGGCTGAACCGCTGCGAGAGTTCTTGTGCGTCGGCGCCCGACCAGTGCGCTCGCGCGACCTGGCGCTGCCAGGGCGTGATCGTATCGAGAACGGCGTCGGATTGCGGTGCGGCGTCGATCGTCGTCGCGAGCAGCGGATTGCCGGGATAGTGCGCGAGATGCTCTTTCACGCGTTCCGACCACACCGCGTCGCCGGTGAGCTCGGCGAGCGTCGTCGCGACGAGCATCGCGCGATAGTGGTAGTCGATCGGCGCAAAGATGCCGTACGCCTCTTCGAGCGCGCGCTGCGCAGCCTCCGTGTTCCCAAGGGTCTGCTCGATGCGGCCGAGCGCATATTTCTCCGACGCGTAGGCGCGCCGGTCGTGCGTGAGCGCGAGCAACGGGCTCACGCTCTCCACGCCGAGCATCGAATACATCGCGGCGAACCGTTGCGCTTCGGGTGCGTTGGCGGGTGCGAGCAGCACGGCGAGGATGACGAGCGCGAGCCGTTCCTCGCCGTAGGTTTGCCCCCAGGCGACGCCGTTTGCGATGCGCACGGCCTCGTAGAGTTCGTCGAGCGCCCACGGCTCGTTGTGCATGATGCGCGCGACGTACGCGCGATCGAGGTGAGCGATCGCCGCGAACGCGGCCGTCGGCGCGGTCATGGTCGCGTCGCGGAAATACCACTGCGCCTGCGCGACGTCGCCGCGCATGAACGCATCGAGTCCGAGAACGCGCAGCGTCTGGAATTTGTCGACCCGAACGTCATCCGTCCAGCGCAGCGTTTCGAAGGCCTCGCGCGCGATTGCGAGCGCACGCGGATGCGCGACCTCGAACGCGATGCGTGCGAGCGAATGAACGATGATCCCGAGCGCGCCGAGATCGCAGCGATACCCGACGTCGGCGGCGACCTCGAGCGCGCGGACGAAATCCGCGATCTGCGCGCGATAGTCACCGCGGGCGGCGTGCGTCCAGGCGCGAACCGCGTAGGCGGACGCGCGTCCGGTCGGATCCGGATCGGTCAGCGCGAGTTCGATGTCGGCGTCGTCGGGCGCCGCCTCGCGCCGCATCCAGCGCAGTCGCGACCGGTTGAAGGCGAGCCGCGGAGCACCGTCCGGAACCCGCGCAAGGAGCGTGCCGGCGCGTTCGAAGCGTTGCTCCGCACCGTCGAAGTTGCGCACGTTGGTGAGTGCGCGGCCGGTGATCAGCTCGCGCTGAAACCGGCCGGCGTCGGTGAGCACGATGTCGTTCGTCGCCACGAGCCACGACAGCGCGCGGGTTGCGTCACGCCGCATGAGCGTGTCGGCCTTCACGAGGACCGCGTGCTCGGCGATCTCGAGCGGCCAGTCCTCGCAGCCGAGCAGGTCGTCGATCGCCGCGTCCCAGCGGGCTTCTTCGAGTGCGACTCGCGCGCGGTCCAGCCGCCCTCGAAGATCACCCGCCGATTGCGGTGTCATCGCTGTATCCGAACCCTCAGCGACGACTAGTCTTTGATCGTGCCGACGTTGACGGAATAGCCCGCGGGCACGGTCACCGTCGGCCCTTGCACGTTCCATCCGACGGGATCGTTACCCGTCGCCTGATTCGTGATGATCGAACTCACCGGCGCATACGTGTTCCAGACGACGAGCGAGTAGCCGTTGCCCGAGATCGCGTGAATCGCGAACGTTCCGTCACTCGCACTCGGTGAGGAGTTCACGATGATGCCGTCGGGACCGTAGGCCGAGACGATGGCGCCCGACACGGGGCCGCCCGCCTTGTTGAGGATCGTGCCTTGGATGACCGCGGCCTCGCTCAACACCGTTCCGGAGCCCGACGGCACGACGTCCGCGACGCCGTTCGAAATCGTGATCCAGGTTGCCGCGTTGAAGTCGACCAGGAAGTTCGGCTGCGTGGTCGCCGCGTTGACCGGATCGGGGAAGTACAACGCCGCCATGCCGTTGGCGATCGGCGTGAACGTGCTGCTGCTCGTGGTGCCGAACGACATCGGATACGTTTTGCCGTTGAGGACGACCGAACTGAGCTTCGGATCGATCACGTACTGGACGCCCGAATATTGGATCTCCGGCACGATTCCGGCACCCAGCAGCAGCGCGTTGCTCTGGTAGTTCAGGACGTTGATGATGACCGGAACGGCGAACTGCACGATCGGGTAGGTGACCCCGTTGGCGACCGCGCTGACGGACGAGATCGCAAAGTTTGCTTGCGAGCCGGCGGGGAACTTCGTCGCATCGATGAGCAACGCTTGACCGGGGATCCCACCGTACGACTCTTGGGTATTCCGCGTCCCGCTCGTCGACGATTGGGCGCTTTGCAGCGCCGGATCGTCGGAGACGACTGGCACGGAATAGGCGCTGAATTGAAAATTCGCGTTCGCGCTGGACGTCGACAGCGACTGCGACTGCAGCTGCGCCGGCGACGCCGGCGACGGCGCCGTGCCGCCGCCGGAACAGCCGGCGAGCGCGATGAGGGCCAAAAGCGCGAGGCTCGCGCAGCGATTCATGGTGTGCTCCTGCAATGTGGTAGCGATCGATGAAGGGGCACACGGCTCATGGCGCGCCTCGTTCCATCGCTTGCCCGCCACCCACGCGGGCTCGATTGCATGGTAACTTACGAATCGCTCCGACCAAATGGCTTGATGTTCCGGCAGGGTAAAGGTTTGTCACATTTTTCGTTTGCCGTGCGGGAAATCACACCACGCCCGCCGTGGGAACTTGCGCGGTGATCGCGGCGTACGGCACGACCGGAAGCGTCACGCGTGTCGCGAAGGCCCGGGCATGAACGACGACCTGCACCATCTGCAAGCCGAACTCGCACCGCACGGGCGACTTCGCGCCGCCATCAATTTCGGCAACACCGTTCTCGCACGCCGCGGCCCGACGCTCGACCAGTCCGGCGGCGTCTCCGTCGCGATCGCTCGCGAACTCGCGCGACGGCTGGGGGTTCCGCTGGAACTCGTCGGGTTCGACGGCGCCGGCGACGTCGTCGCCGCGGCCAAGCACGACGTGTTCGACGTTGCGTTCATGGCCATCGATCCGCTGCGTGCCGACGTGGTGTCGTTCACCGCGCCCTACGTCTTGATCGAGGGCGGCTATCTCGTTCGCGACGACTCGCCGCTCCGGCGCGCCGGCGAGGTCGATGCTCCGGGCATCCGCATGACGGTCGGCGAGCGCAGCGCGTACGACCTTTATCTGAGCCGCACGATCCAACACGCCGAGATCACGCGCTTTCCGACCAGCGTCGACTCGATCGAACGGTGCCTCACCGAGGGGTTCGACGTGGCCGCCGGCGTGAAAGCGTCGCTGATCGATTACGCGGCGACGCACGCCGGCGTGCGCGTGCTCGAGGGCCGCTTCATGGTGATCGAACAGGCGATGGTGACGGTGCACGGGCCGCTCGCGCTGGCCGCGATCGCCGCCCTCATCGAAGAGCTGAAGCGCACCGGCTTCATCGAGCGCGAGTTGCGCGCGAGCGGGCAGACCGAGGCCGCCGTTGCCCCGGCGGCCTCTTCTCCCTCGGGATCGGCGGGCAGCTAGCGCAGATCGAGCTGCGAGACGGCTTGGCGCAGGGGCTGCGGTACGGCACCGTCGTTGCGCCAGACCGAGCCGTCGGCGAAGGTGACGGCGGCAACGCTGATCGACTGGTCGCGGGCGATCGCGGCGTTCGGGAAGTCGTGGCGGATCGTCGCGCCGTACGAGAACGTCCCGACGTCGTCGATCGTGCGCACGGGAGCACCGTAGGCATCGAGCTCGAACGTCACTTTGGTCGCCGGGACGTTGCGCGCGTTGTGAAATTCCACGCTGATCAGGCCGGAGACGTTGCGCGACGTGCCGGTGACCGCCGGCTGGACCTGCGCTTGCGTGAGGACGATGGGGCCGCTCGCCGTGTCGGCGTTGGCGGAGAGGGGCATCGCGATGGCAAGTGCGGCGATCGCGGCGCTGCTGATGAGGGGTTTCATGAGACGAGGTGTCTTTCTGCCCGGTTGGTCGGGCTGCCGGTGGGGCCGGTTCAACCGGTCCGCTCAGTCAGGATAGTCCCAAAAGAACGATGCGTCCAATATCTTATTGATCTTGTGATAAGATCGGTCAAGCATCATTCCCAAGCGGGGCAACGACGTGGAACTACGGCACATCCGGTACTTCATCGCGGTCGCGGAGCATCTGCACTTCGGCCACGCCGCCGATGCGCTCGTGACGGCGCAGCCCTCCCTCAGCCGTCAGATCCAGCAACTCGAGGACGAGCTCGGCGTGAAGCTCTTCGAGCGGACGAATCGGCACGTCGCGCTCACGCCTGCCGGCGAGATCTTTCTCGGCGATGCGCGACGCGTCGTGCAGACGGTCGACGCGAGCGTTCGCCATGTGCGCGAAGCCGCCGACGGCACGCGCGGCCAACTGCGCGTCGCGTACATCAGCGGCGCGATGATGATGTATCTCCCCGCGGTGCTGCGTGAGTATCGCCGGCGCTTTCCCAACGTGGAAGTCGTGCCCCACGCGACGCCCTATCCCGAGCACGTCGCGGCGCTGCGCGACGGCTCGATCGACATCGCGTGGTCGATCGCGGTACCGGCGCCCGACATCGCCGCGCACGTCGTGCGCCAAGACGGCTTGTTTCTCGTGTTGCCCGAGGGCCATCCGGCGCTCGAGGATGAACGGGTCGACCCGCGGCGACTGCAGGGCGAGAGCCTCGTCGTCATCGCGCGCGCGATTTCACCCGCGCTCTACGACGACGCGATGCAAGGAACCGCCGCGGCCGGTTTTCGCCCCGTGCAGATTCACGAAGCGTACGAAGAAGAAGGCGTGCTCGGCCTCGTCGCCGGCGGTTTTGGCGTCGCGCTCGTTCCATTCGCCTGGTCGCGCATCGGCGTGCCGGGCATTGCGTTCCGCCGGCCGGCATCGGACTACGTGCTGACCGAATCACTGATCTGGCATCGCGATCGCCACACGCCGATGATCCAGGCGTTCGTCGACACGGCGCTCGCGCTCAACGCGCCGGAGTAACGTGGCTCAGAGCACGTCGGCGGGCATCACGAGGTCCTCGCCGCTCGCCGCATACAGCGCGATGTCGGCCGCGCGCGCGGGATAGAGCGGTGCCAGCATCGCGGCGGTGCCGGCTTCGAAGCACGCCGGGGTGAACGCCGGCGCCATCGTGGTTCCGTAGAGCGCGAAGTCGCCGCCCGCGATCAGATGACCCGCTTGCCACGTGCCGGCCGGCACGACGTACTGCACGCGCTGTCCGGCGAGCAGATCGCTGCCCATGATGACGTCCTCGGTCGTGCCGTCGGGATGGAGCAGGATGAGGCGAAACGGATCGCCCGCATACACATGCCAGACTTCGTCGAACGCCAACCGGTGGAAGCACGAGTAACTCAGCGGTTCGTGGGCGTAGAGACCGACGATCGCGCTCCCCGCGTCGCCGCCGTCGGCGGCGCGCGCCTTCGAGCGATAGGTGCTCGTGTAGTACGTCCCTTCGACCGGAAGAGGTTCCATCTTGAAGTGTTCGATGAGAGCTAGCGCTTCGGCGTTCATGCCGTCGTGATCGAAGCATCGATCGCCAATCTCCTTGATCTCGACGGTCGAAGCATCGTCGTCACCGGTGCGCGCGGCGGCATCGGCGCCGGCATCGCGCGGCGCCTCCACGCCGCGGGTGCGCGCGTCGCGATCCACGCACACTCGCATCACGATGAAGCCGAACGCATCGCGCGCGAACTGGGTGACCGCGCATGCGTCGTCGGCGGCGACGTCGAGCGCGACGCCGACACGATCTGCGATGCGGTCGCAGCGGCCTTCGGCGCGGTGGATGCGGTCGTCAACAACGCCGCGGTGCAGCCCGTCGGCGCGCTCGTCGACCTCGGCCGCGAGGACGTTGCGGAGATGCTGCGCGTGAACGTCGCCGGAACGACGGCGATGACGCGCGCCGCCGCCGCGCGCATGATCGCGCGCGGTCGCGGCGGCGCAATCGTGCACGTCGCATCGATCGAAGGCCTGCAGCCGGCGCACGGACATAGCCACTACGCCGCGTCCAAAGCCGCCGTGATCATGCATGCCCGCGCCGCGGCGCTCGAGCTCGGCCGCCACGGCATCCGCGTGAACGCCGTCGCCCCAGGTTTGATCGATCGCGACGGCCTCGCCGAAGCGTGGCCCGACGGCGTGAGCCGCTGGCTCGCCGCATGCCCGCTGGGCCGGCTCGGCACAGCGCGAGACGTGGCCGACGCCGTGCTCTTCTTACTCTCCGATGCGGCGCGGTTCGTGAGCGGCGCGACGCTGACCGTCGACGGCGGCATGCTCGCGAACAACACCTGGTGAGATCAGCCGGCGGGAAGCGATTCGAGAACGCTGCGGTCGAAGAGGTCGTGGGCGTTGCTCGGGATCCCCGACGTTGCCAACACCGCGATCGCGCGCGCCATCTTGGCATCGGACATCCAGAGCAACCCGTGACGACGCGTGTCGTCGGAGGCGATCAGCGCATCGTTGGCGCGGCTCTGGAGCTGCTGTTGTTTGAGCGAGAGCCCGAGATTCGCGCCGTAGCGTTCGACCGCCAAGCGCGCACCGAAGTCCGGGTCGCGTAAGGCGTCGTTCCAGCCGAGTCGTTCGGCCGCCAGAAACGCCGTGAGCTTCGCGCGCGCCGGCGCGTCGGCGAGCGAGCGTTCGTGCGCGGCGTAGACCTGATAGAGTCCCGAATCGCCGAAATCGTCGAAACGGAGCGAGTACACGGGAAAGCCACGCACCGCGAGCGTGACGGCCTGATCGGTGGCGTAGGCGAAGAAGGCATCGACCTCGCCGACCACGAGCGGCGAGGGATCGAACTGCACCGGCACGATCTGCACGCTGCCCGCAGCGAGGTGGTTGATCTGCATGAACGCCTGGACGTCGACCAGATCGGCGCTCGCAACGCCGAAGCGCTTGCCGATGAGATCGCGCGGCGTCTTGATGGGCTTCGCCGCGGGCGAGAGGATGACGCCGGGATTCTTTTGCAGGCCCGCGGCGACGATCTTGAGCGGGGCACCGTTCGCCCGCGCTTGCGCGATGTCCGAGACGGACGAGAGCCCGACGAACGCTTTGCCTGCCACGATGAGCGGCGGCACCGCGACGTTAGGGCCGCCCGGCACGATCTCGACGTTCAGACCACGCGCCTGATAATAGCCGCGGCTTTGCGCGATGTACGATCCGGCGAACTGTGCCGTCTCGAGCCAACTGAGCTGGAAGCCGACGGCGCCGAGCGACGCCGGCGCCGCGCGTGCCGGCACCCCGCGCAAGGCGGCACCGCCAACGAGAAGCGTTCGGCCAATGACGCCGCACGCGGCGCGTCGCGTCATCACGATGCTATTGTCCAAAGGCATTCGCTCTGCCGAGACATGAGACGATCGCATTCGCCGCACCACACGTTGATCATTCTCACGACACGTGTCCGGCTCGGCACCTCGTCGCCGACTGCGACCGTCAGTTCGCGTGTGAAGGCGTCCGCTCCGGAATGCCGAGCTGTTCCGCAGCGATGATTTTGGCAAGCGTGCGTTGGACGCGCACGGCGCCGGCATCGACTTCGAGCAGGGCGGGACGCCGGTGACCGATTTCGTTCATGCGCGCCTGCTGCGCTTCGATCACGGGCGCGTCTTGCGCTTCGAAGGCGTATTTCCGTCCGACCGATACCGTCTCGCGAATGTTGAGATCGTCTTCGAGCGAGCGCGGCGGAACGGTGAAGCGCACGGCTGCGAAATGATAGTGCGTCGACTGTTCCGATTCCGGCGTGAGAAGATGGAGACCGAAATACCCGGTCCCCGATTCTTTCGACGATCCCGGCTCGCGAACGCCCGTGTCGAGAATCATGTAACTCGGCGAAAGCCACTTCATTAGCAACCAGCTGTCGACGTTCTTCCCGTCGCCACGGAACATCATGTTGGTCAACGAGGGCACGGGCACATCGTAGGACCATCGAGCGATGGTGATGTCGTCGCCGTCTTGGGTGACGCTGATTTCATCGTCCACCGTGCCCGTCAACACCCCGGCATGGAGAAATGGAACGTGACTCAGGTCGAGCAGATTGTCGACGATGAGCCGGTAGTCTGCCTTGATCGTCAGGTAGTTGCGCGTGCTGATGTGCTCCGGCCGCGCGCCGTCGAGGCATGAATAGTCGGGAATCATGGCGGGATCCCCGGGGTGCACGCCCATCCAGACCCAGACCAGCGAGTATTTCTCGACGACCTGATACGATCGCACGTTCGCCGTCGGCGGAATTTTATGATCGGTATGCGGATTGAAAACGCACGCACCCGTGCGATCGAATTGGAGCCCATGATAGGCGCAAGCGACGCGATCACCGTCCGTCGCCTTGCCGAGCGAAAGTGGTGCAAAGCGATGCGGGCACGTGTCTTCGAGGGCGACGATGTCGCCGGACTCCGCACGATAGAAAACGATGGGCTCGTTCAAAATCCGGCGCGGGTACAGATCGCGACCCTTCACGTCGTCGGACCAAAACGCAACGTACCATGAATTCTTGGGCCAGATCGCGGGCATAGCGGCATCCCCAGCAGCGCTCGGCAAACGTGTTGCGCAACATCTCTCTACCGGGAGACGAACGTTCCTGCACCGTTCGCCGCCCAGCCGGAACCCATTTCGAACGGCTGGCTAGAATATCATGAAATATACATTATGTGTTATTCCGGTGAGGAAGAACCGGGTGCCGTTTCCGGGCCGGTTGGCGCCGCGTCATCGTCACCCGACGCCGACGAGCGTCGGGACGAGTTCCATCGTGTTGGTGGCGATCAGTCCGAAGTCGGTGAATCCGTTGTTCGGGATGTTGGGTAGCGGCAGAAAGTTGATCATGTGCAGCACCTGATCGATGTCGGGAGCGCCGAGCGAGTCGTGCATCGCGCGGATCAGGCGGCGCGCCGATGCGGCGACCGTGTCGATCGGATCGAGGCTCATCAACCCCGCGACCGGTAGCGGCAACTCGGTGATGATCTCGCCGTCACACACGATCACGTAACCGCCGCCGTTGGCGACCGCCCGATTCGCGGCGATCGCCATGTCGTGATGATTGGCTCCGATGATGAGCAGGTTGTGCGCGTCGTGGGCAACGGTCGAGGCAAACGCCCCGCGCTTGACGTAGAGCCCGCTCACGAACCCTTTGCCCGATCGCCCCGATGCCGTATGGCGATCGATAACGATGATCGACGAGACGCCCTGCTCGGGATCGGGGACGATCAGCCCGTCTTTCTCGGGCAGATGAAACGTTTCGACGGACTTCGGCGTGAACGTGTTGATCGAGCGGACCTCGTGCATCGCACCCGGACCGGCGGACGCGATCCCCATGTCCGCGGCGGTGAACACCGCTGCGACGCGCATCGTCTCCTTCGACCATGCCGGGTACTCGAACGGGACGCCGGCGGCCGTCGCCTGGGCCGTAACGGCCCCGTCTTTGTACACCCAACGGCCGCCGATCATCGTCGCCTGTACGTCGACCTTCCGAATGTCGCCGAGCACGATGAGGTCGGCCGCGCGTCCCGGCGCGACGGCGCCGTACTCGTGGTGCACGCGCAATGCCTCGGCCACGTTGATCGTCGCCATCTGGTAGGCGATCATCGGATCCATGCCTTCTTCGATCGCGATGCGAACGCGCCGATCGAGGTGGCCGTCGTCGATCAACTCGTGCGCGTTCACGTCGTCGGTGCAGAACTGCAGATAGCGCGTGTCGATGTTCGTCTCGTCGATCAGCTTGGCGAGTTCGGCGAACTCCTTGCGGTAGAGCCGGTGCCGGCGCAGCGCAACGATGGAACGCAGACCACGACGCTGATCCTCCAGGATCTCGGACACCGACGCGGCCGCGTGACTGTCTTCGGGACCCGCCGCCACATAGGCGTCGAGCGGAATGCCCAAGAGACCCGGGGCCTGACCGGCAGCCGTCATCCGGCGTGCTCGCGCCGCGCCGATCTTTTCGAGCTGATCCTGATCTTTGTTGACCAAGAGAAACGGGTTGATGTCGCCGGCCAGGCAAATCGCCTCGGGCCAATCCAGCATGTCGATCGTCTCGGAAAGATCGATCGCGGCACCCGCGGTTTCCAACCACGCGGGCATCGCCGGAATGCGCGCCGGCACGCGGTAACGCACGCGCAGCGCGACGGACTTCGCCTCTTCGAGCATGAGCTTCATGCCCGGAATGCCGAGCACGTTGCCCATCTCGTGCGGATCGGCGGCGATCAACGTCACGCCGTGCGCCGTCGCGATCTTGGAGTACTCGCTCACCGTCAGGAACGACGACTCGATGTGGACGTGGGGATCGATGAAGCCGGGAGAGACGATGCGTCCTTCCAGATCTTCCACCGGAGCGTCGGGCCATTCGCTCGTACCGGCGGCGCGAACCGTGGCGATCAAGCCGCACTTGATCGCGATATCGGAGAGCAGAATTTCGCGCGTGAAGACGTTGATCAGGTTGGCGTTGCGCAACACCAGATCGGGCGCGAGAACGCCCAGCGCAACGTCGATGATCTGAGATCGCTGTTCGACAAACATCCATCGTCTCCAAAGAAGCGGCGCTTGCAATGTGCCGCTTTCCTGCTCCGAATATTTTTGGACATCTGTTACGTCGAAGGACGTCTTCTTCTCGATGCGCCAAGGGCGATCCATGACGCAGCCCCTCCTGCCGAGCGATCTCGCGCGCATCGTAACGGTCGCGGACCCGCAGATCACCCCCGACGGTCGAACCGTTTTCTATCGCCGCAATGCGTTCGATTTCGCCACGGATTCGGCGGGCGGCGCGATCTGGCGCGTCGATGCCGAAGGAACGCCGGCGCCGTTCACGAGCGGTGGCAACGATCGAATGCCGCGTCTGGATGCGCGCGGGGAACGCCTCGCCTTCGTGCGCGAAGCCGAGGGGGACCCGCGCATCCACGTCATCGCGCTGACCGGGGGCGAAGCCGTTCCCGTCGGCGCGGCGTGCGCGGGCATCTCGTCGCTCGCGTGGTCGCCCGAGGGCGACCGGCTCGCCTTCACGGCGCGCGCGCCGTTCGATCCGGCGACGGCACACGTCTATCTCGACGAACCCTCCGGCGCGCGCCACATCCGCGCGTTGCCGTATAAAACCGACGCCGACGGTTTGCTCGACGGACGCCGCCAGCACGTCTTCGTGCTCGACCTCGCAACGGACGCGACGCGTCAACTCACCTTCGGCGACGCCGATGCCGGCGCGGTCGTGTGGTCGCCCGACGGAACGACGATCGCGTACGCGATCGCCGATCCCGCCGAGGCGTCGATGATCTCGGATATCGCGGTCATCGACGTCGCGAGCGGCGTCTCGCGCCGGATCACGCCGGCTGACGGGCCCAACGGCGGCCCGTCGTTCTCGCCCGACGGCACGCAACTCGCGTGGATCGGACATGGCCACGGCAACGACACGCGCTACGCCGGCGAGCTCTTCGTCGCGAACGTCGACGGCACGGACCGGCGATCGCTCAGCGCGACGCTCGACCGGCACGTCGGCAACGCCCTCGGTGGCGATTTGCGCTCGGGCACGTCGCCGGTACCGCGTTGGCGCGATGCGACGACGATCCTCAGTGTGGTCACCGACGGCGGGACGACATCCGTGCGCGCATTCGACGTCGAGGGCGGCGAGGTTCGCGTCGTCGCCGGCGGTGAGCGCGAGATCTATGCGTTCGCAGTGGCGCAGAGCGGCGCGCTCGCGCTGGCATTCTCGAGCGACGTGATCCCGAGCGAGATCGCGCTCCACACCGCGGCTGGCGAGCGAACCCTCACCGACAGTAATCCCTGGCTTGCGGAGAAACGCGTCGTCGCACCACGCCGCATTCGTGCGACCGCGGCCGACGGCACCGCACTCGACGCCTGGATCATGCTGCCCGACGACGCCGCCGCTGCCGGGCCGCTCGTGCTCGAGATCCACGGCGGACCGCACGCCGCCTACGGCGCGACCTTCTTCCTCGAGTTCCAGATCCTCGCCGGCTGCGGCTTCGGCGTCGTCTACGGCAACCCGCGCGGCGGCGCGGGCTACGGACAGGCGTTCGCGAGCGCGATCACCGCGGATTGGGGCGGCATCGACGCGAGCGACGTGCTCGCGATCCTCGACGCGGGGCTCGCCGCGGCGCCGTTCGATGCGGCACGGGTGGCCTGCGTCGGCGGATCGTACGGCGGGCTCATGACGACGTGGCTGCTCGGCCACTGCGACCGCTTCGCGACCGGCATCTCCATGCGCGCGGTCAACGACTTCGTGAGCTTCACCGGCGCGACCGACATCGGCTTCTTCCTCGAAGCCGAACTCGGCACAGGCATCGATGCCGCCGGCATGCGCACGCTCTTCGAACGCTCCCCGATACGCGCCGTCGATCACATCGACGTCCCGCTCTTGATCATGCACAGCGAACGCGATTTTCGGTGTCCCGTCGATCAGGGGGAGCAACTGTTCAACCTGCTGCGCATGCTCGGCAAGCGCGAGGTGGAATTCGTGCGCTTCACGGGCGATGGGCACGAACTCTCACGTGGCGGCAAACCACGGCATCGCGTGCTGCGCTTGCGCGCGATCGCGAATTGGCTGCTCCGACGGCTCGGGGTCGTCGCGCATTCGAGCGGCGACGATGTGGCGGGCGCGCTCTTTCGTCCGCTGGCCGGGGAGGCCGCGCTCTAACGATTCGTGGGCGATCGTGTTCGCGCGCTCGAGCTCGCTTAGCGGGCGGCGCGAAACGCGGGCGAGGCCGTCCAGATCAACGCCGCGGCATCCATCGGCTGCGGCAACACGCCGAAGCGCGCGAACAGATCGAGCACGGGCTGCATCAGCGCGGGCTCGAGCCGCGTGCCGTATGTCGAGCGCGTCATCTTCGTGGCGATCGCCGGATCGAGCTTCGCCGCGCTCACGAGGATCGCGGCCGATTCCGCGTGGTGCGCGTTGGCCCATGCTGCCGTGCGCAACATCGCGCGCACGAACCGCGTCGCGACGTCGGCATTCGTCCGTAGCCAGGCATCGCTCGCAAACCAGCCGGTCGTGATGAAGTGCGGCGCGACGGCACCCATCGCATCACCGAGGGGACGCACGTCCGCCGATCCGGCGGTGATCAGCGGTTCGACGAGCAGCGCCGCCGAGATGCGATGCTGCTGCAGCGCGCCGGCCATCTCCGGAAACGGCACTTCGGTGAACGCGATCGTCTTCAGATCGGCGCCGTGTTTCTCGAGCCACAGCATCGATTCGAGTTGCGCCTGATCGTGCAAGCCGTTGGTGCCGACCACCGTATTGTCCAGATCGGCCGCGGTCTTGACGGGCGAATTCTTGGCGACGACCAGCACCGCGGTCAGAGCCGTCGGCTCGTAGATGCTGGCCGGCGCGATCACGCTCTCGAGGATGCCGCGTTCGCGCGCGACCGCGATCGAGCCGACGCCGCCATTGCCGACCGCGATCGTCCCGGCGATCACCGCCGCCGCCTGCGCCGACACGTTGGTGAACGGCGTGACGTGGACGTCGAGACCCTCCGCGCGAAAGAACCCCTGCGCGACGCCGTAGTAGACCTCGGCCGACGCATCGCCGGGCATCGTGCCGACCTCGAGCGGAACGAGCGGTGCATCCGCACGAACGGCGTGCGGCGTAGCGCATGCGACGGCCAACGCGGCGCAACCGATGACGAACGAGCGCTTCATGCGGCATCGCTACGCCCCGCTCGTCAGATCGCCCCGCCACCCTTGCTCACGGCGACGAAATCCGACTTGCCCGCGTCCCACCGGTCGATGACGACGTCGTCGATGCCCAGTCCGCGCTGCGAACCGTTGGTGAAGTTGTAGACGCCGTTGATGCCCACCCAGCCGTTCTGATGCTGGATGAAATCGTTGAGCGCCGCGGGCGACGCATCCGGGCCGAGCTTCTTCAGCCCGTCGATCACCAGCAGCGCGGGATCCCAGGCCAACGTATTCGCGAGGTTCGGCTTCACGCCGATCGTCTTGAACGCATCGAAGTACCGCGTCTGCGCCGCCTTGATGGCCGGCGGCGCGTTCGGATCCTGCACCAGCGACCGGCGCCCGGGAAAGTACAATTGCGCGGGAAGGAACGCGGCGTACTGCGCGAGCTGCGCGTAGATCATGTTGCCGTTCCCGCACGCGATCGGGATGTCGACGCCGGCGTCGTGCAGCCCGCGCAAGAGCGTGCCGGTGGGCGTTCCCGCCGACCAGCCGATCATCGCTTGCGGATCCGCGGCTTTGATGCGTTCGGCCTGCGCGGTCACGTTCAGATCGGCCGGCGCCCAGTGTTCGTGCGCCACGATCGTGAGCGACTTGTTCTCGGGCTGCGTCAGCGCTTCGGTGAAGAACGCCTCGAACTGCTGGCCGCTCGCATCGGTCGTGGTCATGAGTGCGATCTTCGTCCAGCCGCGCGAACGATAGTACCGCGCGAGTGCGAGGGCGTCGTCGTGCGTGCCGACCGTCGACGAATACTGATAGCTGCCGGCGGCGGGCGAGATCGAGGGCGAGAAACAGTAATCGATCGGGCCCGTCTTCGCGAGCACCGGACCGATCGCCAAGCAGGTCGCGGTGAACGAGGGGCCCAGGATCACCGGGACGTGTTTCCCGATGAGGCCGTTCGTGAGTTGCAGCGTCACCTGCGGGTTCGATTCGTCGTCGGCGATCACGAATTTGATCGGATGGCCCTTGATGCCGCCGGCGGCATTCGTGAGGCCCTCGATCAGGGCGAGCGACTGCTTTTCGGCAGTACCGATGAAGGCCGCGGGACCCGTGAGCGCCAGGATCACGTTGATCTCGACCGTGGTCGCTTGCGCCGATACCGGCCGCATGGTGCCGGCGGCGATACCGACGACGATGGCGAGAGCCACCGACGACCAGAGGACGCGCATGTGCATGGATTGACTCACTTTCCGAATTGCGATGAGGGCTATCCGAGGTTGAGGATGAGCGTGCCGGCAGCCACCGGCGTCGGAATGACGCCGTAGCGCACGGCGACGTCGATCACCGGCTGCATCAGCTTGGGGTCGAGCGACGTCGACCACGACGCGCGCGTCATCGAGCGGACGCGGTCGAGATCCATCTTGGTGACGCGCGCGAGCATCACGGAGGAATCATCGTGATGCGCGTTCGCCCAACGCGCCGTCTCGTAGATCGCCGCGGCGAGCCGCTTCACGGCATCCGGATTCTTGGCGGCCCAATCGCGGGTCGTGAACCATGCCCCGATGTAGAAGTCCTTCGCGATCGCGTCGTAGGCCGACGCGATCACGCGCAGATCGGGGCGATTCGCGCTGAGAAACGGTTCGGCCAGAAACGCGGCCGCGAGCGTGCCTCGCTGCAGCGCGGGGACCATCGTCGCAAACGGAAGCTCGTAGATCTTCACCCGCGCCGGATCTGCGCCGCCCTGGCGCAGCCACTCGCTCACGGCCATCGCGCTGATCGAATTGAGCGCGACGACGCCGATCGTCTGTCCCTCGAAATCCTTGGCCTTCGCAAGCGCCGTCGTCTTCGCAGCGACGAGCAGCGTCGGCGGCGTCTCGCTGTGGTACACCGAGCCGCCCGCGAAATAGCCGAGCGGCACGCCGCGCTCGATCGGGTTGACCAGCTGGATCATGTCGGCCATGCCGGCGTCGATCGCTCCACCGACCACCGCGGCGACGATCGCCTGCGCGTTCGGAAACTCGGTGATCGCAACGCTGAGCCCGTACTTCGCGAACGTACCGCCATCTTGCGCGAAGTTCGCTTCGGCGTACGAATCGACGGGCGACGAACCGATCCGGATCACGGCCGGCGTTTGTGCGGCCAGGGCGCCGGGGCGCACCGCAAACGGCGCAGCGGCAAGCATTCCGAGCGCGCGCGCGCGGTCGATCGTCATACGGCGCGCGCCGGCACCGCGACGCGCAGTTCCATGCGACCGACGCGACTGATCTCGATCGCGATCTCATCGCCCGGCGTGAGCTTGCCGACGCCCGCCATGGTGCCGCTCGCGATGATGTCGCCCGGCTCGAGCCGCGTGACCGACGAGCAGAGCGCGATCTGCTCGCGGATGCCGACGACCATCTCGTGCGCGATCGCATGTTGGCGCAACTCGCCGTTGAGCCAGAGATTCAGCTCGATGTCGTCGGGCAGCCCGACCTCGTCGGCGGTGGTGATCCACGGACCGACCGGCGTAAACGTGTCGAACGATTTGCGCATCACGCGCTCGCCGGCACCGCGCATCGTCACGTCGATCAAGCACGCGTACCCGAAGATGTGCTCGAGCGCGTCGCCAACCGCGATGTCCTTGCCGCCGATGCCGACGATGGTGGCCAACTCGCACTCGTAGTGAAATTCACGGCCAGCACGATCGGGCAGCACGATCGGATCGTTCGCGCCGCTCAGCGAACCGTTCGACTTCATGAAGAACCCCGCTTCATCGGCCGGAGCACTGTTGCTCGCCGTGCCGCTGAAGCTCTTCAGCTTCATCTCCGCGCCATGCGCCGCGAAGTTGTTCGGCATCGCGAGCAGTTTGTGCGGCCACGGGATCGGCGTCTCGAGGCGCACGCCCGCGAGCGCGGAACCCGCTCCGCTCGCCGCTTCCGCCTCGATCGCCGCGCGACGGGCCGGAAATGACGCGATGAGGCGATTGATCCCGACCGGGGGCCAAGCGGCGGGGTCGACCCCGGCGGCGTCCGTGACGTCGACGATGCGCTCGCCTCGCACCACGCCGATGCGCCCGCCGTCGTACCGCGCGATTTTCATAGCCGTTCCCCTCATTGACTCCGTGGCCGAAGATTCTTTTGCTCGCACCTCGCTCGCCCTCTACGGGGAAGCCTCGTTCAGATGCCGTACGAGCACCGGGAAAGAATCTTCCTTGCCCGAGGCCGTTGCATGACCGTCGTCATCCCCCCTCAGCCAACCGCTCACGAAACGCCGAAGCTGGAACTGATCGACGTCCGCGTGGAGTATCGCGGCCGCGCGCACAACGAAACGCTCGCGCTCGACCGCACGTCGCTGCGCATCGGCGCGGGCGAATTCGTGTGCATCGTCGGCCCGAGCGGTTGCGGCAAGACGACGCTCTTGCACTGCCTGGACGGCCTGCAGCAACCGACCGGCGGCCGCATCCTGCTCGATGGTCGACGGATCGACGGCCCCGGGCCCGATCGCGCGATGGTGTTTCAATCGGCGTCGCTGCTGCCGTGGCGCACCGTGCTGCGCAACGTCACCTACGGTCTCGAGATGCAAGGCGTCTCGCTTGCGGCCGCGACCCAACGTGCGCGGGAGATGATCGAGCTGGTCGGCCTCGCCGGCTTCGAGACGCGCCATCCGGGCGAGCTCTCCGGCGGCATGCAACAGCGCGTCAACCTGGCGCGCGCCTTGGTGATCGATCCCGAGGTGATCTTGCTCGACGAACCGTTCGCCGCGCTCGACGCGCAAACGCGCGAACTGATGCAGACCGAGTTGCTGCGGGTGTGGGATGCCACCAAGAAGACCGCGATCTTCATCACGCACCAGGTCAGCGAGGCGGTGTATCTCGCCGACCGCGTGGTCGTGATGTCGCCGCGCCCGGGCCGGGTCAAGGCGATCGTCGACGTCGACATTCCACGGCCGCGCCCGGCGAGCGCCCGGCGCGATCCGCAGATGTTTGCGATCGAGGCCGAGATCGGCGCGCTGATGGAGCACGACGCGGTGGTGCCGGCATGACGCAACTGATCACGCCGGCCGCGATCGTCGACGACGCCGCGTTCGTCGAGCGTCCGGCCGAACCGTCGGTGAACCTCTTCGCCTCGAAGACGGTCCGCTCGATCCTCTCGCTGATCGGCGGCCTTGCGATCTGGGAATTCGTCGCGCGCGTGGTCGTCCACAACAACGCGTTTCTCGCCGCACCGTCGACGGTCGCCGTACGCGCGTGGGAGATGCTTCTCGACGGCTCGTTGCTCTACAACGGCTGGGTCAGCTTGCAAGAGCTGCTGATCGGCTACGTGCTCGGCGTCGTCGTGGGCGTCGCGCTCGGCGCGGCGATGGTGCAATGGCGCGGCGTGAACGACGCGCTCGAACTGTGGATCGCCGCGCTCTACGCCGCGCCGATGGTCGCGCTCGCACCGCTGCTGATCATCTGGTTCGGCATCGGCGAAGCATCCAAGATCGCCGTCGTGTTCATCATGGTGATCTTCCCGATCGTGATCAACACGCAGGCGGGACTCGAGTCGGTCGATCGCCGCCTTTTGCTGGTCGCGCGTTCGTTTTGCAGCGGACGCTGGAAGACGTTCACCACCGTGTCGCTGCCGTCGGCCGCGCCGTTCATCGTCGCGGGAATGCGTCAGGCCGTCGGCAAGGGCCTCATCGGCGTCGTGGTTGGCGAGCTCTTCGGCGCAAAAGCGGGCCTCGGCAACATCATCACCACCGCGAGCAGCGTCTTCGACATGCCGACGCTCTTCGTCGCCGTCGTCACGCTCGCCGTCACCGGCGTCGCGCTCACCGCGCTGCTACGCGCGTTCGAAGTCCGCCTCTCGGCCTGGCGCGACGTGGCCTAGCATCCCTCGTTACTTTGCGTCGCCGGCGTGCAGCGTGCGCAGCGCGGCGAGCGTGTTCGCCACGTGCTTGTCGGGATCGAGGTTCGTGTACTGGTAGATCACCTTGCCGTCGGGCGCGATCACGTAGGAAGTGCGATCGGCGTAGAGGTTGAGAATCACGGCCTGATACGACTTCGCGATCTTCAGCCCCGGATCGGAGGCGACGAGAAACTTCGAGCGGCACTCGAGCGTGGAGAACTTCACCTGCGTCGCGATGCTGTCGCCCGACACGCCGATCACGGTCGCGCCGAGGGCCGCGTAGTCGGCCGCGTGCGCGGCAAAATCGTGCGCCTCGGCGGTGCACCCGCTGGTGAACGACTGCGGGAAGAAATACAGGACGACCGGTCCCTTCGCGAGCGCGTCGGCGAGGCTGACCGTCGACACGTCGCCACCCTTCGCCGCTTGCGCCGTGAACGGCGGCGCGACGGTCCCCGGCGCAAGGTGGGCGGCGGCCGGCGCAAAGAGGCCGATCACGAGCGCGGCAACGACGGCCGTCACGGTGGAGATGCGTTGAAACGTCACGCCCGTTCGACGTCGGCCGGCGGCGCGTCGTTGCAGCATCACGCGGCCGCCCGGACGCGGCGGTGGATCGCGGTCGCGACGAGGCGGGCCGACTCGAGCGCGCCGGCCTGCCAGGCGTTGATGTAGCTCATGTGCTCGCCGGCGAGGTAGATCGCACCGTCGGGCTCGAGCAGCACCGGATAGTCGCGCGCCCGCGTTTCGGGCGTCCACGACACCCACGCGCCGCGATTGTACGGCACGTTCTGCCACGGCACCGAAAACGAGGAGACGAACTCGCTCGCGTACTGCGGATGGATCGCGCTCCCTTCGCGCAGCGCCAGGGCCTCGCGCGCGGCGGGCGTGAGCGCGCCGATCGTGCGCGCGTTGGCACCGCTCGCATACGCGCCGGTGAGCACGCCGCCGTTCGCGGCGAAGTAGCCGTACGACGGATACCAGATCTGCGTGATCGTCTGGTCGGTGCGCGAGATGCCGCTCATGATCTGGTCGTCTTCCTCCCAGAAGCGGCGCTTGAACGCGAGACCGATCTTGGCCGACTCCATGTAGGCGACGCGCGCGATCGACGCGGCGAACGGCGGGCTGAAGTCGGCCGGAATCGTGCGCAGCACCGGCAGCGGGATCGTACAGATGCAGTACGCAGCGTCGATCGCCTGCGCGCGCCCGTCCGGGCCGGTGTACGCGACGCGCACGCCCTGCGGCGTCTTGCGGATCGCGGTGACCACCGACGCGTAGCGCACGCGATCGCCGAGCCGCGCGGCGAACGCGTGCGGCAACGCATCGATGCCGCCGACCGGCTGGAACATCGTGAGCTGCTGATCGAGTTCGTACTCAGCCCGGAAGTACGTGCCGAACTTCCCGTGCACGAGCGGGGCGAGACCGAGCGGATCGGCGAGGACGCCGGCCTGCGTGCCGGCACCCGGCAACACGGTGTAGCCGGCGCTGCCGTCGTTCACGTAGCGCAGCGTCTTCTCGTCGAGCGCGCCGTCCTTCACCAGAAAATCGAGCAGGTTCGCTTTGTCCTCGGCGGTCAGCGGCACGTCGAGCGCGTCGTGCGAGAGCGCCTTCGCGAGGAGCTCCGCGGTGTACCCGCGCATCGCGGCCTTCGCTTCGCGCATGCGGATCTTCTCGCGTTCCGGCGCAGCGGAGCGGGAGTGATACCACGCGTTGAGGTTGACGTTGCCGAACTGCTCGACGGCGACGCCGAGTTCGCGATAGTACTGCATCGTGACGTGGAACTGGGGCACGCGCGCCGGACCCGGATTCAGATACTGACCCGTGCCGAACGACGCCGTCTGCGTGGTCCCGTCGTGCTCGACGAGCCGGTCGCCGCTGCGCACCGTCCAGACGCGGCCGCCGGGGCGCTCGCGCGCCTCGAGCACGGTGCAGGCGTACCCCGCCTTGCCCAACTCGTACGCGGCGCACAACCCGGCGACGCCCGCACCGAGGATCACGACCGTCGTCCCCTTCGCACCGTCGCCGAGCGCGAAGGGCGTCGTTTGCGCGGCGGCCGCCGGCATCACGTCGAGGGCGGCGAGCGCCGCCGAGACGGATCCGCCGCACGCGGCGACGGCGGTGATGAAGTCGCGACGCGTACGCATCGACCAAATGTGCTACGATGGCGGCAATGGCCCCTGCGCGGAGCGCGCAGCGGGGGATCGGCGGCGGAGATCGCTTCTATGCACCGGCCGATCCGCTCGTTGCGGCGTTCGTCGACGATCTGCTCGCCAAGAATCGCTCGCCGCGAACGCTCGAGGCGTACGCGCGCGATCTCGAGCACTTCGGAGCGTACCTGACCGCCGGTTCGATCGAACGCACCGATGCGCCGGCCGTCTATCCCAAACTGCGCGACGCAACCGCGAGCGACATCCGCCGCTACGTGCTGCACCTGATGCAGGTGCGCCGCTACAAGATCGTCGCGATCCGGCGCAATCTGAGTGCGCTCCGAACGTTCTACACGTTCTTGCGGCGCGAGCGCATCCGCACCGACCAGCCCGCGCTCGACGTCGACCTGCCGAAGCCCGAGCAGCGGAAACCGAAAGTGTTACGCCTCGGCGAGGTCGCCTCGATGATCACCGCGCGCGTCGATCGGCCGAACGCGCCGCACCTCGCCGCACGCGATCGCGCGATCGTCGAACTGCTCTACGGCAGCGGGCTGCGACGCGCCGAACTCGCCGGGCTCGATCTCGACGACGTCGATCTCGCGGAAAAGGTCGCGATGGTCACCGGCAAGGGCAACAAGCGCCGCATGGTACCGCTCACGCAGGCCGCGGCCGACGCCATGCGATCGTATCTCCCACAGCGCCCCGCCTCGAACGATCGCGCCTTCTTCTTGAGCAATCGGAATGCACGGCTCGGTCTGCGCCAAGTGTGGCAGATCGTGAAGGACTACGCCGCGAAGAGCGGCATCGATCGCGCCACCACGCATTCGATGCGTCATTCGTTCGCGACCCACTTCATCGAAGGCGGCGGCGACGTGTCGACGCTGCAGAAGTTGCTCGGGCATTCGAGCATCCAGACGACGCAGATCTACCTCGATCAGTCGATCGCCCACCTGCGCAAGGCGTTCGACGCTGCCCATCCGCGCGACACGGCGGCATTCGATTCCGCCGCGCGCGCGAACGACAAGAACGGCTAGACGCTCAGCGCGGCCAGAGGCGAATCGGCAACTGCTTGAAGGCCGGATCGCCGAGTTGCCAGAGCAAGAACGCGTACTGATCGGCCAAGAGCGCTTCGCCCTGCGCGCGCGATGCGCCGAGGAAGCCGTGTCCCGCATCGTAATCGACGCGAATGAGGATCGGACGTCCGCTCGTGGTCGCGACGCGGAGCGCGGCGGCGAACTTGCCGAGTTCCCACGGTGGCACGCGCCGGTCGTTGATGCCGGTGCAGAGCATCACCGCCGGATAGTCGACGCCATGGCGCACGTGCTGGATCGCGTCCATCGCGTAGAGCGCCTTGAAGCCCGCCGGCGTCGTGACCGATCCGAACTCGGGGATGTTGGCCGGCCCGTTCGGCGAGAACTCGGAGCGCAGCGCGTTGCTCATGCCGACCACGTCGAGCGCGGCCGCGAACAGTCCCGGCGCGCGCGTGATCGCACCGCCGATCAGAATGCCGCCCGCGCTCGTGCCCTCGCCGGCGAGATGCGCCGGCGAGGTGTACCGGTGCGCCACGAGCCAGCGTCCGCAGGCGATGAAGTCGGTGATCGTGTTGACCTTGGTCGCGATCATTCCGGCGGTATGCCAGTCGTCGCCGTACCAGCCGCCGCCGCGCACGTGGCACACCGCGTAGACGCCGCTGTGTTCGAGCCACGCGATGCGCGTGGTGCTGAAGCTCGGCGTGATCGTGAAGCCGTAGGCGCCGTAGCCTTCGAGGTACGTGGGATGCGAACCGTCGGCCTTGAACGCCTTGGCGCGGATGATCGAGAGCGGAATCAGCGTGCCGTCGCTCGCCGGCGCTTCGACTTCTTCGGAGGTGTACGCGGAGACGTCGACCGGTGAGGGCGGCTTGAGCGCCGTCTTCGTGACGGCCAGGCTCGCATCGCTGCGATAGTAGAGCAGCGTCTTGAGCCAACCCGTCTCATCGAAGGTCGTGCCGGCAACGCGCGGATCGGTGTCGATCGCATTGATCGTGCCGTCGGCGTACGGTAACTTCACCTCGGCCGGCACACCGCTGATCATACCGTCGTCGCCGGTGGGGAAGCGGCGAATACGGCCGAAGCCGCCGAGACGCGAGAGCACGTAGAGCCCGTCGGCCGCGACCGCGACGTTCTCCACGACCTCTTTCGAGGGCGCGACGATCGTTAGGCTCTTGGCGACGATCCCGGCATCGTTCGCGGTGGGCATCGCAAGCGTGTACGCCGCGACCTTGAAGCGTGGAGCGTCCGCGTGCGTTCGAACGTAGAGCGTGTTACCGCGCAGGTCTTCGCCCTCGACGCCGTCGGCGACGTCGAGGATCTTCTTCCACGGCGTCTGCGCACCGTTGTACGACGCGAGCGGGGCGGCATAGATCGTCTGTTCGTTCTGCACGCCGTGTTGCACGACCGCGAGCATCCACGGCGACGCCGGCGTGACGACGGGGTTGACGATGTCCGACGGCGCGAACGTGAGGTTCGGTGAGACGCCGTAGCCGATCACCGGCACGTCGGCCGACTGATCGGTGCCGAGCACGTGCTGCATCGTGACGATCTTCTGCTCGGCGTCCATCGGCGATTCGCCCGGTGCCAGCGTCGGCAGACGCAGATACAGGAACGATTTGTCATCGAGCATCCAGCCCGTCACGCCGAAGCCCGCGTGCAACAATGTGTCGGGCAACACGGTGCCGGTATCGGTCTCGATCACGTGCGCGACCGCATTGAGCGTCTCCGAACCGCCCTCCGATGTTCCATACGCCACGTACGCGCCGTTCCACGACGGCACGTAGTAGTTCAACGTGAAGTGCTTCGTGGGATCGGTCGAAAGTTTGGTCGGATCGACGAGCACGCGTTCGGGTCCGTCGAGCGTGCGCACGTAGAGTTTGGCCTCGCTCTCACCCGGCAGCTGCTTCTCGTAGAAATAGCGATCGCCGACGCGCTGGAGTCCGCTGACCGACGTCCCCGCGTTGTCGAGCTTTGCGATGCGTGCGAGGAGCGGCGTACGCCCCGGTGCGAGGCGCGCGAGCACCGCGCGCGTGTACGTGTTCTGCTGCTTGAAATACGCCTGCACCGCCGGGCTCGCGAGGTTCTCGAGACCACGGTACTGGTCGGTGACGTTCGTACCGAAGAACGTCTCGGTAACGGGACTGGTCGCGACCGGCGGCGGCGGGGGAAGCGAAGCGGGCGCGGCCGCCGACATCGCGACGAGCGCGACCAACGCAAGCAGTGAACGAAAACGCGTCATGTCCTCCGCTCTACCACGGAGGCCACGGCCGACCTCTCCTAGCGATACGCGCGAACGCGCGCTCCGCCGAACGCCGCCCACACGCCGACGCGCACCGGCACCGCCGAAGCGGGGCGCGCGTAGACGCGCACGACAGCGCGCGGATACGCATAGCGGTACGCGACGTAGCCGTAGGCAGCGGGCGGCGCGTAGGCATACGCCGGAACGTACACGGGCGCGTACGCGACGTAGGGTTGTGCGTACGACGGGATCGGCGCATAGCCGAACGCCGGCGATGCGTTGGGTTGCGCGTACGACGGCAGCGCGGCGGCGGGTGCCGCAGCCGGTTCCGGCGCGATCGCCACCGTGGACGATTGACGATCGAGCTGATCGTTGAACGTATCGAACGCGTCGTAGGCCACCGCGTCGCGCTTCGTGATCGCCGGGTTCGACGACGTGCCGTCGGCAACGAGCGTCGAGCCCGGATCGAGCGGCCGCGCGCCGTGCGGCGTATCGATCTCGGCGTGACCGCTGCGCACCGTGACGAACGTGGTGCCGTGCTCGTCGACCGTGATGCGATAGCTGCCCGCGTCTTCCGGGATCACTTCGACGGACGGCGTTTCGATCGTCGTGTTGCCGTTGGCGGCCTGGACGAGCCGGAGATCGACCGTGCCGGCCGCGAGTTGCAGATCGCGGTCGTCGGCACCGAGGCTCACGACGCGCAATTGCACGTTCTCACCGAGACGCAACCGCGACGCATCGTCGAGTTGCACTTCGGCGCGCGACGCAGCGTCGGTCGCGACGTAATCGGCGTCGCGTACGGACGCCCCGGCCTGCGCTGCGGAACCGCCGCCGGAGCTGCCGCGGCCGATCGTGACGCGACCCTCGACGAAACTCAGTCGGGCCGTGCCCCCTTCGTCTTGCGATTGCGCCGCCGCCGGAACGGCCGCCGGAGCGACGAGTGCGAGCGCGAGCGTGACGATGAGCGAACGCGTGAGACGAACCTGCCGAAAGGGTGAACGCATGATTGCCCTCGGAGCCGGATGATGGCGATGTGCCGACGATCGTTCGCCGTCACGTCCGCAATTCGCGCGCGTGCGCCGCGAACCCTAATCCAATCGTAATCTGCACCGCTCAGTCCGGCGACCGTGGCCGCCGATAGCTGAACTACCACGATGATTAGTGACAACGCGCTCTTCTGCTGAGGTGCCCACCGTGCGTCTTCCTCGCGCGCTTTTCGCGCTCGCGATCTTCTTCATCGCATCCGCCGGTCCGGCGCTCGCGCAGGACGCGACGCTCGCACCCGCCGACGAAAACTTCGGCCGCTTCAATTTGAGCGTGCTCGGCATCGCGAACGCGATTCGCGACAGCGGCGCGCGCATCGACGGCGGCACCGATCCGCACGCGCTGCTCAGCGGACCGCTCGCGTTCGCCACCGACGCGATGCACGCGTGGGAAGAGCGCTACCCCGCCGATCCGTGGATCGCCAAAGATCTGCTCGCGCTCGAGACCGTTTATCTGAAGATTCCGACCGACGATGCGCTCCGGCTCGCGTCGCGCACGGAGGCGTGGCTGATCGCCGACTTCCCGGCGAGCCCGTACGTCGCGAAAGCGCGCGCGCTGCTCGATGCGGCCTCCGCCACGGCGGCGGCGCCGGCGCAAGCGGCGCCCGTGAACGCATGGGAGCGCTTCGCCGCGCTTCGCGTGCCGTTGCCATCCCCCTAAGCGAGCGTGCGCATCGTTTTTTGACGCGATGCGCGTGTCGTTTCCCAGACGATGCGGGTAGGATGACCACGTGAAAGCGTTCGTCGTCCTCGCGATGCTCCTCGAATTCGCCCCCGCGGCGGCCGTCGCGGCCCCGCATCAAACGCTCTCGATCGTGTTGCATTCGAGCAGCGCCTCGACCCAGCGCCTCCCGCAGTATCGCGCCGCGGCGCCGATCGCCGTGAAGGTGGCCGGCGACGCGCGCCGCTTCGATGCGGTCACCATCACGGCGACCGGCCCCGGCGGCCTGGCGATTCGCACGCCGCTGGCACGCACGGATGACGGCTTCCAGGGCGCCGTGCGCTTGGTCAAACCCGGCACGTGGACGATCGCGCTCGACGCGCAGCTCGGCTCGGTCTCGAGCGCGGTCGCCGGCATCCCGCTCGACGTCGTCGCGCCCGACGGGTCAGAGACGGCCGGCTACGCCGGACTCTTCCTCGCCGCGCTGATGCTCGTCGCCGGCATCTTCGTGCTCGTGCGTCGCGACGTGGTCGCGACCGCACGCGTCGCGGTCGATCCTACGAAACGTAGCTGACGTTGACGCTGTAGCCGCCGGCTTCGGCCTGGTGGAGCACGCCGAGCACGGAGTCGATCTCGGCGTCGACCGTCATGATCTCACCGGCGCTGATGCCGACCGGACCCGCGTTTGCCCAGAGCAGCCGGCGCGCAGTCTGAAACGCGGCGCGAAGGCGCTGCGGCGTCGCTTCGAGCACCGGCCAATCGTCGTACGACGATGCCGGCACGATGCGCCAGCCGTCGCCCGACGATTCGACCTCGTCGGCATACGCATGCGGCACGTTCGCGAGCACGTTGAGATTCGCACGATCGAGCGACGTCGTCGCGACGTCCGCCTCGGCGAGTCGGATCACGTACCGGTAGAACGAGGGCTCGGCGACCGCGACCATCCCGGCAGGCGAACCGACATTGACGCTGACCATTCGAATCGGCCTTCGCGTGTCGCGGCCGTTCACCCCTCTCGTACGACGCCGTGCTCGGCGGGCGTCAGATCGAGCACGCGCGAGGCGACGCCGTGCCGCGCGAACACTGCTTGCACGCGCTCCCCTGCCGCGCTGCCGCGCTCGGCGAGCGCCAAGACCGACGGCCCCGCCCCCGAAAGCGCGACGCCGATCAATCCGGGTTCGTCGAGCGCGAGCATTTCGTTCAATCCCGGCACGAACGACGCGCGGAACGGCTGGTGCAACCGGTCGCGCATCGCGACGCGCAGCAACCCGACGTTGCCCGAGGCGAACGCCGCGCCGAGCAGCGCCGCGTGTCCGACGTTGTACACCGCATCGCGGCGCGGATACGCATCGGGCAAAATCGCGCGCGCCTCGCGCGTCGGCATCGAAAAATCGGGGACGACGACGAACGCGCGCAGATTCGGCGGCGGCGTGAAGCGCGCGTAGATCACGTCTTCGTCTTCCGCGACCGCGATGACGACGCCGCCGACGATGGCCGGCACGCCGTTGTCAGGATGGCCTTCGAGCACGGTGACCATCCGCGTGAGCTCGGCGACGTCCGGTGCGGGATCGCGGATCTGCGCCGCGATCGCGAGACCGAGCGCGGCACCCGCGGCGCTGCCGCCGAGGCCGCGGCCGAGCGGGATCGGATTGTCGACCACGATGGCGAGCGACGGCGGCGCGGCGCCGACGGCGGCGAAGAGCGTGCGCATCGCGCGCATCATCTCATCGCGCAAGCCGCCGTGCGTCGGCGCTTCGCTTCCGGTGAACGACCACTGCGGCGTCGCTCCCGGCTCGAGCACCGTCACGTCGGCGCGGATGCGCAGATCGAGCGCGATGCCGACGCTGTCGAATCCCGGGCCGAGATTCGCACTCGTCGCCGGAACGCTCACCGCGAACCGCTTCACGCAGGTGCGGTCAGGCGTTCGATCACGTCGGCGGGATCGGCGCCGCGAACGATGCGGTTCGCAAACGCGGCGCCGCTCTCGTGATAGTGCGCGGCATAGGCCGTGTCTTTGAGCACGTGACCGGTCAGCACGAGCACGATGTCGTCGCCGGCGCCGATCGTGCCGCCGGCGACGAGTTGACGCAAGCCCGCGAGCGTCGCCGCCGACGCGGGCTCGCAGCCGACGCCGTCGCGGCCGACGATCGCGCGCGCATCGGCGATCGCAGCGTCGTCGACGTCGGTGACGGTGCCGCGGTGCGCGAGAATCTCGGCTTTGGCTTTGCGCCACGACGCGGGTGCGCCGATCTTGATCGCGCTCGCGGTCGTCTGCGCGTGGACCGGCACGAGTTCGCCGCCGGTCGCGAACGCGCGCGAGAACGGCGCGGCACCCGAGGCCTGCACGGTCACGAGCCGCGGCAGACGATCGATCCAGCCGAGTGCGAGCGCTTCGCGGAATCCCTTGCCGAGCGCGCTCGTGTTCCCGAGGTTGCCGCCGGGCACGATCACCCAGTCGGGCACGCGCCAGCGGCGCTGTTCGAGCAGCACGAACGCGACCGTCTTCTGCCCTTCGATGCGATACGGGTTGACCGAGTTGACGATCGCGATGCGCTTGGGATCTTGCGCGCGCACGGTGGCGAGCGCCGCGTCGAAGTCGCCCTCGATCGCAACGACCGTCGCACCGTAGTCGAGCGTTTGCGCGACCTTCGATTCGCTGATGCCGGTCGAGGGCACGAGCACCACCGCGTGGATGCCCGCGCGCGACGCGTACGCCGAGAGCGACGCCGACGTGTTGCCCGTGCTCGCGCAGATCGCGACGCGCGCGCCGGTCGCGACGGCGCGCGACACCGCGACCGTCATGCCGGCGTCTTTGAACGACGCGGTCGGGTTCATGCCGAGGTGCAGGTAGGCGAGGCGGTCGACGCGCGCGTATTCGGCGCCGCGCGGTCCCTCATACAGCGGAACGTCGCCTTCGCCGAGCGTCACGATGCCCTCGAACGGGATCTCCGGCAAAAGTTCGCGATACCGCCACACGCCGCTGCGATCGCGCAGGTCGGTCGACGCGCGACGTGCCGCAAGCCGATCGCGATCGGGCGCGGCATGGCCCGGTACGGGAGCGAACGTGGCGAACGCGAGCAACCCGCCGCATTCGGCGCAGAAGATCGCCTCGCTCGCGGCCGGCTGACCGCATTCGCTGCAGAGCAGGTTCACGCGCTCGTGACCGCGCCTTCTGCCGCCGAGCCGACGAGCCGTGCGTATTTCGCAAGGACGCTGCTCGCACCGTAGCGCGGCGCGGGCTGTTGCCAGTCGCGCAAACGCTCGGCGATCTGGGTCTCATCGAGGTTCACGTCGAGGCGGCGGTTCTCGATGTCGATCGTGATCGTATCGCCGTCGCGAATCGCGCCGATCGGACCGCCGACGAACGCTTCGGGCGCGACGTGGCCGATCATCAAGCCGCGCGTCGCGCCGCTGAAGCGCCCGTCGGTGATCAACGCGACGGTTTCGCCCAAGCCCTGACCGACGATGGCCGACGTCACGCCGAGCATCTCGCGCATCCCCGGACCGCCCTTCGGACCTTCGTAGCGAATCACGACGACGTCGCCGTCGACGATCTCGCGCCGGTTCACCGCGGCCATCGCATCTTCTTCACGCTCGAACACGCGCGCGCGGCCCGTGTGATGGAGCCGCTCGTGACCGGCGACCTTCACCACCGACCCTTCGGGTGAGAGGTTGCCGCGCAGGATCACGATGCCGCCCGTCTGCTTGAACGGGTGCTCCGCCGTCGCGACCACGGCTTGGCCGGGCGTCTCGACGATCGCGGCCGTCTCTTCGCCGAGAGTACGTCCGCTCGGGGTGAGCGTCGAGCCGTCGACGAGGCCGCCCTCGATCAAGCGCTTCGCGATGAGGCCGACGCCGCCGGCCGCATCGACGTCGAGCGCGACGTACTGCCCGCCGGGACGCAGATCGGCGATGATCGGCGTGCGTTCGCTCACCGCGTCGAAGTCGTCGATCGTCAGCGGCACGTGCGCTTCGCGCGCCATCGCGAGCAGATGCAACACGGCGTTGGTGGAACCGCCGGTGCCGGCCGCCGCGGCGATCGCGTTGTCGAACGCGGCGCGCGTGCAGATATCGCGCGGCTTGAGATCGCGTTGCAGCAACTCCATCACGAGTTGCCCCGCTTTGTAGCCCTCTTTCTCGCGCCGCGGATCGGTCGCTCCGGGGCTCGCGCTGCCGACCGGCGAGAGGCCGATGAATTCGAGCACGGTCGCCATCGTATTCGCGGTGAATTGTCCGCCGCACGCGCCCGCACCGGGGCAGGCCAGACTTTCGATCTGCAGCAATTCGGCGTCGTCGATCTTGCCGGCCGCGTGCGCGCCGACCGCTTCGAACACGTCGCCGACGGTGAGATCGCGGCCCTTGTATTTGCCGGGCGCGATCGAACCACCGTAGAGCACGAGGCCGGGAATGTTGAGCCGCAGCAGCGCCATCGCGCCGCCGGGAATCGTCTTGTCGCACGCGACCAGCGCGACGACCGCATCGAAGCCGTAGCCGCGCGCGACGAGTTCGATCGAGTCGGCGATCACTTCGCGACTGATCAGCGAGGTCTTCATCCCCTCGGTGCCCATCGAGATGCCGTCGCTGATCGCGATGGTGTTGAACTCGAGCGGCGTGCCGCCGGCCGCGCGAATGCCCGCGCGCACGTGATCGGCGAGCCCGCGCAGATTGAAGTTGCACGGCATCGCGTCGGTCCACGTGTTGGCGATCAGGACGAGCGGCTTCTTGAGATCCTCGTCGGTGAGACCGACGGCTTTGAAATACGATCGGGCAGCGGCACGGTCACGTCCGTCGAGGACGACCGAACTCCGCGCGCGCATGGCTGCAGTAACGGACATGAGGTGGGCTCTTCTGCACGCCGAAGAACTTTGCATCGTGATCGATCAGCGCCCGCACGTCGGCTTCACCGGCAACGACATCCCGCCCGACGACGTGTTCAACCAATGCGTGCGCTGCGGACTGTGCCTGCCGACCTGTCCGACCTATGTCGAAACGCTGGTGGAAACGTCGAGCCCGCGCGGGCGCATCGCGCTGATCCGCGCCGTCGCCGAAGAGCGGCTCGATCTGACCAGCCCCGGCTTCATGCACCAGATGAGCGAGTGTCTCGACTGCCGCGCGTGCGAGGCCGTCTGTCCCTCGGGTGTCCGCTACGGCGAGCTGCTCGAGCCGGCCCGTACCCAGATCGTCCGCGCGACCGCCGCCGAGCGCGATCCGGCCTCGCGCTTCGGCCGCGCGTTCCTGGTCGGCACGCTCTTCTCGCAGCTCTGGGTCATGCGCGTCGTGGCGACGCTCCTGCGCTTCTATCAGCGCAGCGGCCTCCAGCACATCGCGCGCTCGAGCGGCCTGCTGCGCGCGCTCCGCCTCGCCGACCTCGAGTCGCTCGCCCCGGCGATGTCCGAGCGCTTCTTCGTGGCGGCCGGCCAGCGTTTCGCGACGGCCGGCACGCGCAAGGCCACCGCCTTCCTCCACGCCGGCTGCGTGATGCACGTCGCCTTCGCCGACTGGAACGAGGCCACGGTGCGCGTGTTGCAACGCGCCGGCGTCGAGGTGATCGTGCCGGCCGACCAGGGCTGCTGCGGCGCGATCACGATCCACGCGGGCGAACTCGACCGCGGACGCGAGCTCGCGAAGCGGAACATCGCCGCGTTCGAGCGCAGCGGCGCCGACGTCTACGTGATCAACGCCGCCGGGTGCGGCTCGGCGCTCAAGGAGTACGGTCAGCTCTTCCACGACGATCCGGCGTGGGCCGAACGCGCCGCGGCGTTCTCGGCGAGGGTCCGCGACGTGACCGAGTACCTCGACGCGATCGGCCTCGGCCCGGGGCTCGGTCCGCTCTCAGCGGTCGTGACCTACCAGGATCCGTGTCACCTCGCGCACGCTCAGCGCATCACCGCGCCGCCCCGCCGCCTCCTCGCGCAGATCCCCGGCCTCGAGGTGCGCGAGATGGCGGAGAGCTCGCTCTGCTGCGGCAGCGCCGGCATCTACAACGTCACGCAGCCGGAGATGGCTGGGCGCCTGGGCCGCCGGAAAGTCGGGCACGTGCTCGACGTGCAGCCGCAGATCCTCGCCACGGCCAATCCCGGTTGCGCGCTTCAGATCGCGAACGGCCTGCGCGCGGCGGGCGCGGACATCGAGGTGCTGCACGTCGTGCAGCTGCTCGACCGCTCCTACGCCGCCGCTGGGCTGACCGGCCCCGTCGCGCGATCCGGCGGGATCTAGCCTTTGTACTCGCGCCAGAGCGCGATCTTGCCGTTGCGCACGTGGACGATCGCGCAGCCCGGGCTGCCGCTCCAGGTGCCGTCGGGCGCCGCGATTTCCCACGTGTAGCTGACCGCGAAGCGGTCGCCGCCGCCGAAGAGCTCGTGCACGGTCATGCGCCAGGGCGGCCCGCCGTGGAAGAACGGCGCCCAATGCGCGACGATCGCCTCGCGCCCGGCGATCGGATCGCGTTTCGCTTCGTGGAAGATGCCGTCGTCGGTGAAGTAGGCGGCGGATGCGCGTTCGTCACCGGCGCGCCAGAGATCGAAGAGCGCGTGGAAATCCGCCGGGGTCACAGATCGCCGACGCGCGGTCCATCGGCGAGCGCGCCGTCGAGCGTGGCGAAGACCGCGAACACTTTGAGCAAGCCCGTGATGCGCAGCAGGCGCAGGATCTGCCCCTCCTTCACGACGAGGCGCACCTCGCCGGCGTACTCCTTGGCGCGCCGCTGCGCGCCGATGAGCGCGCCGAGGCCGGTGGAGTCGAGGAATTCGACGTTGGTCAGGTCGACGATCAGCCGGTGATCGCCACGCTCCGACGCTTCGCCGAGTGCCGCGCGCACGGTCGGCGACGTCGCGATATCGAGGCTGCCGCTGATATCGAAGACCTGGACGCCGTCGACCACGTGCACGTGGAGCGAAAGATCTTCATGATGATGACTGTTGATGATACGATCCTCGGTCCGGATTGCGGACGGACATGGCTGGGGCGGCTGGACTCGAACCAACGCATGCCAGAGTCAAAGTCTGGTGCCTTACCAACTTGGCTACGCCCCATTGTGCGCTGCCGTCGCAGCAGCCCGACATCGTTAGACGATGCGCATGAGGTCCCCCTGCCCTCGACCGGCGCGTGGGCTTCTTCAGAGCATCCCTAGCGCCGCAGGCGAAAGATCCGGTCGGTGATCGCGGAGACGAGCGGGATCGAGAACAACTGACCGCGCGATGCCTTACTTGCATACGCCACCGTGGCCGCCACGAGCGCGGCGAACGCGACGACGTCGACGATCAAACCGATCGCGTAGACGAGCACGGTCGCGCCGGTCGAGATCGACGGCACGCCGATGACGATCGCGAGCGGCACCGCGAGCAGCGCGACGTACGCGATCGACACGATCACGCCGTACATCACCGCTTGCCGGTTGTGCACGCGCGTCCAGATCGACGCGGTCGCGGGCTCGCGCGCGAGCGCGAGCAACGCGACGGGCCACACGAGGTACCCGGTGGCCGCTCGATCGTATTCGCTTCGTTCCGCGTCGTCGATCACGGCGCGGAGCGGATCAGATGACGCGCTTGGCGCCCACGTAGCGTGCGGCCCAGTAGGAGTCGTGCAGGCTCGACACCGTCACGCCCTGACTCGACGACGCGTGCACGAAACGATCGTGGCCGAGGTAGATGCCGACGTGCGACACGCCCGAGGCGTACGTGGTGAAAAAGACCAGGTCGCCCGGGACCATGCGGCCGCGGGTCGAGTGGCCGGCGTCGTACTGGGCATCGGCCGTGCGCGGCAGGTGCACGCCGAGCATCGCGAAGACGTGCTGAACGTAGCCCGAGCAATCGAATCCGCTCGTGCTGGTGCCGCCGAATACGTAGGGAACGCCGAGGAAGCGAATCGCACGCTGCGTCAGCGAGACGGCGAGCGACGAGCTGCGCTCGATGATTCCGCTCGCGAGCCGGCGCATCGGCGAGGCGACGCGTTCGAGGTGGTACGCGCTCTGCGGATGATCCGAGCTCTCCGCGACGCCCCACATGGCAAGATCGGCGCCGTCGGTCGGCGCGGCCGCTTCCACAGCGGTCAACAGACGCGTGCTCGCGTGACCCGCATCGGTACCGGCGGTCGACACGGTGACCGCCGCTGTCGCCGGCACGTCCGTTTCGGCGGCGGAGGCAACGGAAAGTCCCACGCTGCTCAAAGCAAATGCAGCGGCCCCGGTGAGGAGGAAACGAAACAACAACTGCTCCTTCTTCCAACACTTACGGGGTTAGTTGACGGGTTAGGACGGAAGAATCGCCCCCGAGCCGACCGGCTCGTTCACCCCTGCCGGGAATCCCCCGCTCCGGTCTGCAAGGCCGGACTCAGTGATTTGATAGCAGAGTTTACGCGAGTTTAACCCGCGATGCATGTGGGTAGGCGGTCGGGGCTTCGGTCTCCTTCCGTCAGGTGACCCGTCGCCGTGGATTTTTGCCGTCAACCGGCGGAGACGGCCGCGACGCTCCGTACCACGTCGGCGAGCGCCTCGGCGACGGAACGGGTGGTCGCCTCGTCGGGCGCTTCGACCATCACGCGCACCAGCGATTCGGTGCCCGACGGACGCACGAGGATGCGCACCCCCGGCCCGAGCCGCGCTTCCGCATCGGCGACCGCGGCGGCGATCGCGGGCGCGTGGGCGATCGCGCGGTCGGCGACCGGCACGTTGATGAGGATCTGCGGAAAGATCGTGAGATCCGCCGCCAGATCGTGCAGCCGCTTCCCGCTGCGGGCGGCGATCGCGAACAGTGCGACCGCCGTCATCGGACCGTCGCCCGTCGTGTTGCGGTCGATGTCGATCACGTGCCCCGACTGCTCGCCGCCGAGGCGGAAACCGCCGCTGCGCATCGCGTCGAGCACGTAGCGATCGCCGACCGCCGCACGGAGCATCACGATTCCCGCGCGCGCGAACGCGCGCTCGAGCCCGACGTTGCTCATCACCGTCGACACGACCGTGTCGGCCGGCAAGGCGCCGCGCCGCTTGCGATCGACGGCCAGGATGTAGAGCGTGTGATCGCCGTCGAGCACGGCGCCCGTCTCGTCGACGAATTTCACGCGGTCCGCATCGCCGTCGAACGCGACGCCGACCACGCGACCCGTGCCGCGCGCGATCTCCGCGCGCACGCGCTCCTGGAGCATCGTCAGATCGGTCGCGCCGCACCCGACGTTGATGTGGCTGCCGTCGCCGTCGGCGTTGAGGGCGATCACGCGCGCGCCCAAACGCTCGAAGACCTCCGGCGCGATGCGATAGGCGGCGCCGTCGGCCGCATCGACGACGATCGTCCACCCGCCGAGATCGGCGCCGGCCTCGACCAGCATCGTCGCGTAGCGCGCAACGAGCCCGTCGCTGCTGCGCTCCACGCCGACGGCCGCGTGCGTCGGACGCGGCAACGACGGATCGTCGAGGTGCGCGGCGATGTCGTCTTCGAGGGCATCGGAGAGCTTGAACCCGTCGGCGCCGAACAGCTTGATCCCGTTGTCTTCGATCGGGTTGTGCGATGCGGAAATCATCACGCCGGCCGCCGCACCGAGCTGCAGCGTGAGCGCGGCGACGCCCGGCGTCGGCACGATGCCCAAGCGAATGACGTCGCGCCCGGTCGACGTGACGCCCGCGACGATCGCCGCTTCGAGCATCGTACCCGACAGACGCGTGTCGCGTCCGACCACGATCGGCTTCGCCACATCGGCCTCGCGCGTGAGGATCGCCGCGGCCGCGCGGCCGATCGCGAACGCGAGCTCCGGCGTGAGGTCGGCGTTCGCCACGCCGCGCACACCGTCGGTGCCGAACAACCGCGTCACGAATGCACGCCGGCGGAGTTGGTGCTCGGTGCGAAACGCGCGCGCACGCGCACCAGATTGGGCGAGACCTGCACGTCGGTGACGTCGCCGCCGCGCGTGTCGGCCGCGACCGGGCGCACCATCGCGTCGAAGTCGCCCGGTTTCGTGCCCATGGGAATCTCGATCTTCACCACGTCGACTTTGGCCAGATCGCTCGCGATTCCGCGCACGGTCGTGAGCGTCGGCGTGACGGTCGAGGACTCGACGACGAGCGATCCGTTGCCGCCGGTGTACGAGATGCTCACCGGCACGGTGCGCGTCTCGACCTGATCGACGTCGAGCGTGACCGATGCCGGCGAGAGCGATTTGATGATGAGGTCGGGCGCGACGATGCTGACCGGCACGTTGATGATGCCGGGGTCCGTGCGATCGCTCAGATCGAGCACCGCGGAGATCTGCTCGGGCTTGATCGGCGGACCGTTGCGCGGGACCTCGACGGTCACGATCGCCGCGCGATCGCTGTAGCCGGTCGCGACCAATCCTTGATGCAAACCGGTGGCGACGATCGGCACGGTCAGCTGCTGATCGAAGTGCGCGGTGATCGAGGGCGCCGCCGAAAAATGAAAATACGCCCACGCGAGGATCGCGAGGGCGACGGCAAGCGCCTTAAGTCCGAAGTTTCTCCGAATTGCCAGGAGCACGTGATAACCGGTTGAGCACGTTCGCAAACCACGCCGGCGGTTCCGCTGCGTGCGGGCGGCGCGGCGGGCGGATGCAGGCGGCGAGCACCTTGCGCAAACGATCCTCGTCGTCGATGCGCACCGAGAGCCGGCCCGCGCGCGCGACCGAGATCGTGCGCGTCTCTTCGGAGACGATCACGACGACCGCGTCGGTCTGCTCGGTCAAGCCGATGGCGGCGCGATGACGCGTTCCGAGGTGGCGCTCGGCGGCGACCTGATTCTCCGAGAGCGGCAGCACGCACGCGGCGCCTTCGATGATCGTGTCGCGCACGATCACCGCGCCGTCGTGCAACGGCGACTCTTTGTTGAAGAGCGCGAGCAGCAGGTCGACGGAAAGCTTCGCATCGAGCGCCGTTCCGCTCTCGACGTATTCGCGCAACCCCGACTGGCCTTCGATCACGATCAACGCGCCGAGCCCGCGGTGCGCGAGCCGGAACGCGGCCGCCGCGACCGCGTCGACCAACTGCACGACGATCGCCTCGTCGTCGCCCGGTGCGCGGCGAAAGAACCGGCCGCGTCCGATCTGCTCGAGCGCGCGTCGCAACTCCGGTTGGAACACGATCGGCAGCGTGACCGCGGTGCCGAGCAACAGATATTGCATCACGGTGGCGAGCACGAGCAGGTGCAAGAGGTTCGAGACGCCGAGAACGATGACGAGCGTGAGCAAGCCGAGCACGATCTGCACCGCGCGCGTGCCGCGGATGAGGAGCAGCAGATAGTAGATCAGCACCGAGGTCGCGACGATGTCGATCGCGTCCGAGACGCCGAACGAGAACGGCGAGCTCCCGAGTTGGAAGCTCACTCGAGGCCGACCAAATGCCGCTCGAGGATGCGCGACGCATCGAGTTCGGGATCGGCCAAGCCGACCGCGGCCAGCCGCGCGATCTTCGCATCGTCGTCATCGCCGGCCGGTGCGTCCGGCACGAAGTGCGACTCGATCGTGATGAGGTCGTCGATCAGCTCGGCCGGCGTGACCTCGTCGTCGAAGCGCACCGATACGACGTCGTCGCGTTCGAAACAGGCGACGATGCCGGCGGGGGCTCCGGGACCGGAGAGGGCCTCGATCACGTTCGCGCGGATCGCGGGATCGGCGGTCACGATGGTGCGGACGACGAGCACGACGACGCGACGTTTCGCATGAACGGTGCCGAAGTCCGCCGCGCTCGTGTGGTATCGGTGGGACGCAACGCCGCTTGGGTCGTCCCGCTCGGCGAGCACGAGCCGCTGCTGGCCAACTTCCGCAAGACGCAGGCACGCACGGTGCTCGCACCGGGCGACGTCGTCCGCATCCGCGCGCTCGAGGACGAGCGCGTGATCGTCGAGGGCGTCGACCCGCGCAGCTTCGCGCTCGTGCGCACCACGCAGGGCGGACGCACCAAGACGATGGCCGCCAACGTCGAGACGCTGGCCATCACGGTCGCCCTGGTCGATCCGCCGCCGAGCCTGCCGATGATCGACGGGCTGATCGCCTTCGCCGTGCAGCACGGCGTCGGCGCCGCGCTCTTCCTCACCAAGGCCGACCTCGCGGGGCGGGAGCCGGCCGACGCGCTGGCGGCGATCTACCAGCCGCTCGGCGTGCCGACCCTGGTCGTGCAGCCGCGCTCGGGCGAGGGCATCGACGAGCTGCGCTCCTTTCTCACCGGCCGGCACGCGTTGCTCGTCGGCAACTCGGGGGTGGGGAAGAGCAGCATCTTCCGGGCGCTCGGCGGCGTCGGAGCGATCGGCGACCTCTCGCGCTTCGGCCGCGGCCGCCAGACGACCACCTCGGCGCGGTTGTTCCAATCCGCCGACGGCGGCTTCCTGATCGATAGCCCCGGCATCGGGGAATTCACGCTCGACCCGCTGCCGGCGATCGCGCTGGCCCAGCTCTTCGTCGAGATGCGCGAGCCGGCGACCCGTTGCCGGTTCGACGATTGCCGCCACCTCGCAGAGCCGGATTGCGCCGTCCGCGAGGCGGTCGAGCTGGGCACGATCGCCCGCAGCCGCTACGCCAGCTACCGGGAATTGGCCCTCACGGCACCCTCGCGGTAGATCCTGCGCTCGCCCCGCTTGAGTCGCAGCGGGTTTTTTGCTATGCTAATCGGCGTGCCCGGACGACTGCGTTCGGGATGTCGCCCTTTCCGGAGTCGATTCGTGCCCAACATCAAAGCCGCCATCAAGTGGCAGCGCCAAACCGATCGCCGCACCGTTCGCAATCTCGACGTGAAGACGCGTCTCAAGACGCTCTTCAAGAAGGCCAAAGCGAACCCGGATCAGGCCGCTTCGGTCGAAGGTCAGTTCGACAAGGCTGCGCGCAAGGGCATCATCCACCCGAACAAGGCCGCCCGCAAGAAGGCACGTCTGGCCCGTGCGATTCGCACGGCTGCCGCCGCCGCCGCGGCAGCGCCCGTCGCCACCGCGACCGTCGCGAAAAAGCGCACCACCAAAAAGAAGTAGTCCGCGCGTCGCGCGCGTGATCGGAACGCCGCTCGTCATCGAGCGGCGTTTTTTGTTGCCGCCGCTCGCATAACGCAACCGCGTCAGGGGCACTTGCGGCGGCACGATGCTGATAACGCACGCGCACTCCGATTCCGAATCCGGCGACGGCGACGGCGAACGCGGCTTCACGCTGATCGAGTTGATGGTCGTCGTCGCGATCATCGCGATCCTCGCCGGCATCCTGATTCCGAATTTCGTCAACGCTCGCGCGCAGGCGCAGACCTCGGCGTGCGAATCCAATCTGCGTTCGATCGCCACCGCGCTCGAACTCGTGTATACCGACGTGCAGTCCTACGAGCCCAACGGTCAGGCGACGTTCGTCGCCGATCCGGCCGACTTCACCAACGCGACCTCGGGCGTGCAGTACCTCAACAACACGCCGAAGGATCCGGCGGCGCTCGATCAGACGAAGGACTACAGCATCACGGCGACCGCGCCGGCCAACGGTGCGCCGCCGTCGTACGTGATCACCTGCCCCGGCACGCACGTCGGCTCGACGCTGCAGAAAATTCAGAGCGCGTCGACGGGTCAGGTCTGCGGCGGCGGATGCACGGCGACGACGCTGACCTACACCTCGGGCACCGGACTGCAAGTGCCGTGATCGATCCGCTGACCGGCACGTTCGACGGAATCGGGGCACACCGCTACGCGGCGCTACCGCTCGCCGCGCTCGCCGGCGCCGCATCGAGCATCGGTCCGTGCGTCGCGCCGCGCTACCTCGCCCTCGCGGCGCTGATCGGCGAGGGCCGGCCGCTCGTTCCCGTCGCGGCCTTCACCGGCGGCATCGTGATCGTCACCGTCGCGATCGGCGCGGGCGCCGGCGTCGTTGCGATGCTGGTCGCGCACGTCGCCGCGATCGATGCGCTCGTCGCGATTGCCTTGATCGCGTTCGGCATCGCGACCGTCGTGCGCGAACCGCACGCGTGTCATGCCGAGCGCGCGCCCGCGCGACGCGCGAGCGGTGCCTTCGCGCTCGGTGCCGCCTCCGCGTTCGTCATCTCGCCGTGCTGCACGCCGCTGATCGTCGCGTTCGCCGGACTCGGCGCGTTCGATCGCGACCCGCTCTTCGCAGCGGCGTATCTCGCCGCATTCGCGCTCGGTCACGCCGCGCCGCTGCTGTGCGCGGGCATCGTGGGCCACGCGCTCGCGACGCCGCTGCGCGCGCTCGCTGCAACCGCCGCGCCGGCCGTCGTGTCGGGCGCGCTCACGATCGCACTCGGCTGCTACTACGGGCTCCTCGCGTGACGGTGATCCCGCGCGCACGCCGGCTGGCCTGCGTGCTCGTCGCGCTCGTTGCGGCGGCCGGGCTCTTTCGCGTTCAACTCGCCGAGGCGCTCGTGACGCGCGGTGACGACGCGCTGCGCAACGGCGACGCCACCGGCGCGCTCCGCGCCTACGATCGCGCGTTGCACCTCGATCCCGCATCGGCGATCGCCGCCGACCGCCTCGCCTTCTTCCTCGCACTGCGTCACGACCGCGCGAGCGCCGAGCGCGCGGTCGCGATCGCGAGCGCGGCACTCGCATTGCAGCCGCGCGATGCGACGCTCGCCGCCGATCGCGGCTTCGCGGAAATGCGTCTGCAGCGGTGGCGCCCGGCCGAGCTCGACTTCGCCGCGGCGGGCCTGCGCGGCGACGACGCGCGCTACGATCACTTCGCGGCGCGCATGGCGCTCCGCCGCGGCGATCGTCGCGCGGCACGCGCGTACGCGCAGCGTGCGATCGCCGCCGATCCCACGTTTCATCCGGCGTACGCGCTCTTGCGGAGCGTGCGATGACGCCGCTCCCCGCGGCCGCCGCCGCGTTCGTCGCGACCCACGCCGCCTGGCGACTCGCGTTGCAGGCCGCGCAGCACCGCGGTGTGTCGATCGGGACGCTGCCGCTCGCGCTCCCGGCGGCGGTCGCCGCGATCGCCGCGATCGCGTGCGCGCGCGACGGTTTCGACGTGCGGGCGATCATCGTCGTCGCGATGGCGGCGGTCGCCGCGGTGACCGACGCGCGCAGCGGTGCGATCTTCGATCGGCTGACGCTCGCCCTCGTCGCGATCGCGTTGCTCACCGCCGTGGCGGACGGAGATGCGCTCGCGGCGCTGGCCGGCTCGGTCGCCGCCGGCGGTGCCCTCTTCGCGCTCCACGCCGCTACGCGCGGTCGCGGCATCGGGCTCGGTGACGTGAAACTCGCGGCCGGCATCGGCGCGGGCCTCGGCGCGCCGCTCGGCATCCTCGCGCTCGCCGCCGCGTTCGTCGCGGGCGGCGTGTACGGCGCGTGGTTGCTCGCGACGAAGCGCGCGCGGCGCGACGAAGCCGTGCGCTTCGGCCCGTTCGTCGCAGCGGGAACCGCGTTCGCCGTGCTGCTGCCCGGAACGCTGCGATGACGCGCGCGCGAACGGCGACGCTGCCGCTCGGCATCGACTTCGGGCGCACGCGCATTCGCGTCGCGCTCTCGGCGCGCGCGGCCGACGGCGCGCCGACGCTGCTCGCGGTCGCCGCGCGACCGGCCGGCGGCGACCCGGCGCGCGCGTTGCGCGACGCGATCGGTGAGCTTGCGACGCGCGAGCGGCGCTGCGTGCTCGGCATCGCGCGACCGGATGCGCTCGTGCGCGTCGTCTCGCTCCCGCCCATGTCGCGCTTCGAGCGCACGCGCGCCGCAACGTTTCAAGCCGCACGCTACATCGATTATCCGGTCGCCGACGCCGCGATCTCACTGAACGCGCTCGACGAGCGGCAGTGGACGCTCGGCATCGCGCGACGCGCCGCGATCGACGCGCGACTCGCCGCGGCCAAGCACGCGAAGCTGGTGCCGCTCGCGATCGACGACGTCGCGTTCGCGCTGGCCCGCGCGCAGAGCGGCGTCGACGGTACGATCGACATCAGCGACGACGTGACGCGGCTGACGATCTTCGCGCAACCCGTGCCCTACGTCGCCGACGTCGCCCTGGGCGCGATGCTCTTCACCGAGGGCATCGCGCGCTCGCTCGGCATCGATGCGGCCGCCGCCGAAGAGCGCAAGCGCACCATCGGCTTTGCCGGCGCCGGGGAAGCGCAACGCGACGCGGTCATCGACGGCATCGCCGAGATGCTCGCGCGCGCGCGCTCCGCCGGTTACACCGAGATCCGTCGCCTCGCGATGATCGGCAACGGCAGCCGCGTGCCGGGCCTGCCCGAGGCGATCGAACGCGCGACCGGTTACGGCGTGCGACTCGCCGCGCTCGACCCGAGCGTCTCCGGCGTGTTGCCGCCCGACGTGTTGCGCGCCGCCGGGGCCGACTGGTCCGTGGCGTACGGCCTGAGCTTGTGGGACACCGCGGCGTGACGCGCTACGACTATCGCCAGTCGGCCTTCGAGCGGCTCCTCGGGCGACGTCCGCGGATCGCGCTCGACCGGCGCCTGTGGCCGTCGTTCGCCGCGGTCGCAGCGGCGGTGCTGCTGGTCGCGATGGTCACCGGCGCCGAGACGCGACGGATCGCGATCCTCGATGGCGACCTCGCGACGTTCGCCGATCGGATCGCCCGCGCCGACCGCGACGCCGCTCGCGACCGGCGTGCGATCGCCGCCGTCGAGCACGACCGGCTGATCGCGGACGCGCTCCTCGGCGCGCGACGCGACACGGCCGTCGCGACCAACGCGATCGCGCGGATCGGCAACCGGCTACCGGCCCGCACGTGGCTCACCAGCGTCCGCACCGATCCGGGCGGCGCGTGGTCGATCGCGGGCCGCTCGACGCAGATCGAACGGATCGGCGCGACGCTCGCGGCCATCGCCGCGCTCGATCGCGGCGCGACGACCGCACTCGTCTCGATCGCCGCGAGCGGCCGCACGGGGCACACGCTCGATTTCACGATCGCGTGGGAGCCGGCGCGATGACGCTCCGCCCCGACCGGCTCGCGCTCTTCGCGGCGGTGCTCGTCGTGCTGATCGGCTATCTCGCCGTGTTCCGCCCGAGCGAAGCCGCCATCGCCGAGCGCTACGCGCGGCTCGACGACGCGCGCGAGCGGCTCGATCAGCGGCTCGCCCTCGAGCGCCGCGCGGGCGACGCGCGCGCGCACGGCGCCGCGCTGGCGGCCTGGATCCGCGACGCCGGCCTGCACGACGCCCGCCCGACGATCGTCGCCCGATTCTTGCGCCGCCTCGATCGCCGTGCCCGGGCCGACGGTGTCGCGATCAGCGGCGTGAGCGCGGAGCCGGAAGCGCGGCCGAACGCCGTTGCCGTGCCGGCCGTCGTGTTCGACGAACTGCCGCTCCGCATCACGGCCCGCGGCAGCTACGCCAACGTGCTGCGGCTCGTGCGCGATCTCGGCGACGGAACGGTCGCCGCACGCGTCGCGATCGTCGCGCTCGGCAACGCGGACCGCCGCGCGCCCGGCGCTCCCGCGCTGCACGCGACGTTCGACGTCACGCTCGTTCGCTTGCCCGACGATGCGCCGAAGGCCGTCCGTGCCGCCGGTTAGGCGCCTCCTCGCGGCGCTCGCGACGACCTGCTTCATCGGCGCGGTCGCGCTGACGCCGTCGGAGGTGCGGTCGCGCTTTCAGCCGCTCGCCGCGACGCCCGCACCGATGGCACCTCGTCCGGCTCCGCTGCCCGCGGCGGTCGTTCCCGACGGCGATCCGTTCGTCGCCCGCGCCGCGGACGATGCGGTCGATCACCCCGTGGCCGTCGCGCCGCCGCCGTCGCTCGCCGCCATCGGTCCGCTGCCACCGAACGCGGGTGCCGCGGCCGGTGCGTTCGCGTGGCGCCTTCCCGCCGGTCCGGTCGTGCGCGCGATCGCCACCGGGCCGCATCCGGCCGCCTTGCTCGACGTGGATGGATCGACGCACCTCGTCACCGCGGGAGATCGCATCGGCGGTACGGCCGTGCGATCCGTCGACCCCGACGGCGTCACGCTCGACGACGGCCGGCGGCTCGCGCTTCCCGCGGCGGGAGCGATGCTGCGATGATGCGCGTGCTCGTGGCCGCGCTCCTCGCGTGCACGCTCGTCACGGCGCCGGCGACGGCCGCCGATCGCATCACGATCGACGCGCGCGATGCCGAGATCGGCGACGTCATCCGCATGATCGCCGCCGAGTCGGGAACGAACATCGTGCCCGACGCCTCGATCAAAGCGCAACGCATCACCTTCCGCCTGCGCGACGTCGACGCCGACACGGCGCTCGCAACGCTCGCGCAGGCGTACGATCTGCAGATCCATCGCGACGGTGCGGTCGTGATCGTCGGCGCGGCCGCCGAGATGAACCGGCGCTATCTGGAGAGCGGCGCCGGCAGCGGCGCGCAGACGACCGTCTTCGCGTTGACGCGCGCGAAGCCCGACGACGTCGCGGCCGCGCTGCTCGCCGCGTTGCCCGCCGGTACCGTCGCGCTGGCCGACAAGCGTACCGCGAGCGTGATCGTCACGACGAGCGAGCCGGCGACGACGCGCGCGCGGCGCATCGTCGCCGCACTCGACCGCGACGTCGCGCCGGGCAGCGGCGCGGTCACGACCGCGGCGATCGCGCTGCACAACGAGAAGCCCGCCGACGTGGTGAAGGCGCTCCGCGGTGCGCTGCCCGACACGCCGGCGCTTGCCGACGATCCGAGCAACAGCGTCATCGTCTCGGGTTCGAGCGACGCGGTCGCGACGGCGCGCGCGCTCCTCGCCGGCCTCGACCGGCCCGGCCGCCAAGTGATGTTCGAGGTGAAGGTCACCGACGTGAAGCCCAACGACGACTCGGCGAACGTCGGCGTCGAATTCGGCGGCGCCGGCTTCGGAGCGGGCGCGCAGGGCCAGTTTCCGTACTTCCTCGCCAAGAGCTCGATCGTGGTGAACGCGCAGATCAACGCGCTCGTGCAGACCGGCCGCGCGCAGATCCTCGCCACGCCGCGCATCGCGACGCTCAACAATCGCGAAGCGACGCTGCTCGTCGGCGAACAGTATCCCGTCGTGACCGTCAATCAGCAGACGGGATTTCCGAGCGTGCAGACCATCGACGTCGGCGTGCAACTGCGGCTTACGCCCAGCATCGGCGACGACGGAGTCATCACCGCCGATCTGCATCCGTCATACAGTCAGATCATCGGCTTCAACGCGAACTTTCCGATCATCGCAAATCGCAAGGTCGACGCGACCCTGCGCGTGCGCGACGGCGAGACGATCGTGCTCGGCGGCCTCTTCGAAGATACGAGCTCGGAGACGATCGCGAAGCTCCCGTGGCTCGGCGATCTCCCGATGCTCGGTGGCTTCTTTCGCAACAAACAGACGTCGCATCAACGCGACGAAGTCGTGTTCCTCATCACGCCGCACATCCTCTGACGCACGCGAAAGGAACGACCGGGGCGACGTTACATAACGAGGCCACATGTCCGCCGCCGACACCGATCCCGCACGTGATGCGCTCACGGGACTGCTCTCCTATGATGCGCTCGTCGACGAGTGCCGCAACGCCGTCGAAGCGGCGAACGGCGGCGAAGCGGTCGGCTTGCTCTACCTCTCGTTCGACGGACTGCGCGAGCTCAACGCGAAGTCGGGCAATCTCGTCACCGACAAGGTATTGCGCGAGCTCGCGCGCCGCTTACGCGCGGTCGTGCGCGAATGCGATTACGCCGGCCGCCTCAACCGCGACGAGTTCGTCGTCATCCTGCGGCAATTGAGCAACCGGCTGGCGACGCTCACGCTCGTGCAACGCGTACGCATGAGTCTCTCCGAACCGATCGGCTCCGGCAAAGAGGCCTATGTGCCGGCCCTCAACTTCGGCATGGCGCATCCGCCCGCCGACGGCACGACGCTCGAGGCGCTCGCCGCCGTCGCCGAAAAAGCGATGCTCGACGAGCGCGACAAAGCGCGAACCGCCGCGAAGGACAAAGCGCTCCAGCGCGTGGCCGAGACGCGCGCCGCGGCGAACGCGGCGCTCGCTCACATCACCGAATGCGAGCTGGCCGTGCGCGACGCGGATAGCCGGCTCATCGAATCGAAACGGCTCTACGGTGAGGCGAAGGCCGCCGTCGCCGCCGCCATCGAAGCGGCCAAGGGCCTCGGGATCACCATCGACGTTACCGCAGGCTAGGGATGCGCTAGAGCCCGCCGCCGAGCTTGCTCACCGCGGCGAAGTCGGATTTCTCGCCGTCCCAGCGCATGATCAAGAGGTCGTTCACGGTGAGCCCGCGCTGATTTCCGTCGCGGAAATCGTAGGTGCCGGTGATGCCGGGATACGCGCCGAGCTTCTCCATGTAGGCGTGGAGATCGGCGCTCGAAGCGTTCGGGCCGAGTTTGCGCAGCGCGTCGATCACGATCATCGCCGGATCCCACGCGATGCCGGCCTGAAAATCTTGCGGAATGCCGTTGGCTTTCATCGCCGTGCTGAACGTCTGCAGCACTTTGCCCGCATGCGCGTCGGAGACGCCCGCGATGTAGCGCGTCCCCTGGAAGTACAGATCCTTCGGCAAGAACGCGCCGTACGATTTGATCTGCGCGACGATCATGTTGGCGCTGGTGGTGAACACGGGAACGTCGAGGCCGACGTCTTGGATCGCGTGCAGCGCGGTTCCGAACGGCGTCCCCGGCGACCACACGATGATCGCTTGCGGGCCGGCCGCTTTGATCTTGGTGATCTGCGCGCTCGCGCTGGTGTCGGTCTGATTGAAGTGCTCGCTCGCGACCAATACCAGCTCTTTGTTTTCCGGCAGCTTGAGCGTGTTCGCGATCTCGGCGTCGGCGATCTGGCCCGAGGCGTCGGTGGTGTTGAGCGTCGCGAAACGTTTCCAACCGCGCAAGCGCATGTACCGCATCGTCGCAACGATCAGGTCGGCGCCGCTGACGCCGGCCGAGAACACGTAGCCGCCGGGCGCCGGTGAGATCACGGGCGAGAAGCAATACTCGACCGGACCGCCCGCGAACACCGGGATCATCGCTTTGCAGAGCGCACCGAGTGAGGAACCGAACACGACCGCCGGTTTCTTGGCGATCGCCTCGTTCGCGAGTTGCAGCGAGACCTGCGGGTTCGACTGATCGTCGAGAAACGTGAAGTGCACCGGCCGACCCGCGATGCCGCCGTCGCGGTTGACGACGTCCTCGAGCGCGAGCAGCGCCTTCTGCTGCGAGGCCGCGGTGAACGCGCCGGGACCCGAGAGCGGCAGGATCACATCGAAGTCGTACGGCTGCGCCGCGGCGCGGCCACCGACGGGCAGCGCGCCGAGCACGACGGCGGATGCGAATGCGAGCAGACGACGAACCACGTTCACATCGATCATGAAAAATTGCTCCGCCTCCTTCGGATGAGTGCGGAACGATCTTTTCAGCGTTGCGGGGACGTTCCCTACGACCCGTTACGCCAAGGCGTCGTTGATGGGAAGGGAGCGAATCCGTTGCTTCGTCAACGCGAAGATCGCGTTCGTCAGCGCCGGCGCGACACACGGCGTGCCGATCTCACCCGCACCGGTCGAGGGCGCCGCGCTGCGCACGATGTCGACGACGAACGCCGGTGCATCCGCCATGTGCAGCACCGTATAATCGTTGAAGTTCTGCTGCTGCGGCGCGCCGTCGGCAAACGTGATCTTGCCGGTCAGCGCGGCCGAGAGGCCGTAGACCATGGCGCTCGGGATCTGCTGTTCGAGGCCGTCGATGTTCACCGGCTGACCGACGTCGACCGAAGCGGTCAACTTGTGCACCTTGAGCTTGCCGCTCGCCATCGACGCTTCGGCGACCATCGCGATCCAGCCGCCGTCCCACTGCGCGAGCGCGACGCCCTGGGCATGACCCGCGGGCAACGGCGCGCCCCAGTCGGCGAGCTTCGCAACGCGTTCGAGCACGACGCGCGCCGGCGTTCCCGGCGCCATCATCGCGAGGCGGAACGCGACCGGATCCTTGCCCGCGGCATGCGCCAATTCGTCGATGAAGCTTTCGGTCGCGAACGTGTTCGCGTTGGCGTACGGCGCGCGCCAGAACCCGACCGGAATGGCGGATTCCAACCGGTGCCAGGTCATGAGCTGATTGGGAATCGCGTACGGGATGTCGGCCATGCCGGCCCCCGTCAACGGATCGAAGCCGTCCTTCATCATGAACGGCACCGCGCGCGCGGTGATCGACGCCGACGCCATCGTGTGCGTGAGCGCGACGAGCGTGCCGTCGGAGGCCACCGCGCCGCGCAAGGCGTTGACGGTGCCGGGGCGATACGGATCGTTGCGGATATCGTCTTCACGCGTCCACACGAGTTTGATCGGAACGCCGGCCGCCTTCGATACTTCCACGGCATCGGCCACGAAGTCGACCTCGCCGCGCCGGCCGAAGCCGCCGCCCAGATAGGTCGTGTTGACGACGACGTTTTCGAGCGGCACGCCGGCGATCTTCGCGGCGATCTTCTGCGACGCCGATTGATCTTGCGTGGGCGACCAGAGCGTGACGCGGTCGGCGCGCACGTCGGCGGTCGTGTTCATCGGCTCCATCGGCGCGTGGGCCAGATACGGCGTTTCGTAGATCGCGCTGACGACCGTGCCGCGCGCCACGTGCGCATCGACGTCGCCGACCTTCTTCTGCACCATGCCCGGCGTCGCTACGAGCGCGTGCTGCTGCGCTGCGATCGTGGTCGACGACACGCCGGCGTTGGGTCCCGGTGCGTACGTGACCTTGAGCAGTTTACGACCCTTGAACGCGGCCCACGTCGAACTGCCGATCACCGCGATGCCCGACGACACGCGCACGACCTTGTGCACGCCCGGATACGCGAGCGCCGCCGACGCATCGTACGAGGCGACGGTCGCGCCGATCTGCAGCGGCTTCTCGATCGATGCATACTGCATACCCGGCACCTTCACGTCCATGCCGTACATCGCGGTGCCGTTGGTCTTCGGAATGAGGTCGAGCCGGCGCTGACGCGTGCCGATGATCGTGAATTTGTCGGGCGTCTTGAGCGCGACCTCGGCCGGCACCGGCAGCGCCGCCGCGGCCGCGAGCAACGAAGCGTACGTCGCGTACCGGCCGCCGGGCGCGGTCACGACGCCGTTCGCCGTCGTGCACGTCGCGGCGTCGACGCCCCACTTCTGCGCCGCCGCGGCAACGAGCATCGCGCGTGCGGTCGCACCCGCTTTGCGCATGATCGGACCCATCGAGGGCGTGCTCTTGCTGCCGCCGGTGAGGATGCCGTGCCAGAACGGATTGTAATACGCCGGTGCGGTCGGCGAAATCTCGAAACGCACGCTCGTGAACGGAACGTCGAGTTCGTCGGCGAGCATCATCGGCAACGCCGTCGTGATGCCCTGACCCATCTCGCTCTGATTGACGACCACCGTCGTCGTGCCGTCGGCGTGCATGCGCAGCCACACGAGCGGCGAGAAGTCGGCCGCGGCGGCCGCATCGACGGCGGCGGGACGCAGCTCGACGCCGAGCGCGAAGCCGGTGCCGGCGATCGCGAAGAGGCGGAGCGCGTCTTTGCGCGAGAGCGTGGCGGTCATGCGACGCCTGCGGCGGATTTGATCGCCGCTTTGATGCGCGGATAGCATCCGCAGCGGCAGATGTTGGTCATCGCGAGGTCGATGTCGGTGTCGCTCGGCTTCGGCTTGCGCTCGAGCAACGCGGCGGCGGCCATGATCTGCCCCGACTGGCAGTAGCCGCACTGCGGCACGCCGAGCTCGACCCAGGCGGCCTGCACCGGATGCGGCTGATCGAGCGGTGCGAGGCCTTCGATCGTGGTGATCTTGCGGCCGACGGCGGCCGCGACCGGTAGCGAGCACGAGCGCACCGGCGCGCCGTCGAGGTGGACCGTACACGCACCGCAGGCGGCGATGCCGCAGCCGAATTTCGTGCCGGTCAGTCCGACGACGTCGCGGATCGCCCACAGCAACGGCATGTCATCGGGCACATCGAGCGCGTGCGGCGCTCCGTTGACGTTCAACTCGAGCATGCAAAACCTCCGAGATCGACGACGGCGTCGTGAGGCGATTGACGTTCCGAGGAATCGAGCCGTTCCCTACTGCTTCACGATCTTGATCGAGGTGAGCTTCGCAGCGGTCAGCGGCGCGTCGCCGGCCGGGTACTTATTCTGCTGGAGAATGTAGGCCACCAGCGCGAGCGCTTCGTCGGGCTTGAGACTGCCGGGTGCCGTCTGCGGCATCTGCGTCGACACCACGTAGTGGATGTCGTCGGCCGTCTGGCCGGTCCACTTCGCGATGAAATCGCTGCCGGCGAGTTGCGGACCCGCGCCGCCTTCGAGTTTCGCGCCGTGGCAGCTCGAGCATTGCGCGGCGTAGATCGTCGCACCGGCGGCCGCCTGCGCGGCGGTATACGGACCCGAGGACTGTGCCGCGAGCGGCCCGGCGACGAACGCCGAGATGCAGCCGATGAACGACGCGGTGACGACGAGCGACCGAACGAACACGAGATCCTCCGAAAGTAGCGGGGTATGCGCCGCGTTCAACGCGACAAGTGGCCGAACCCCGTTCAACGAATCTCCGGCGAATGGAACGTTACGCCGCGGTGCTCATCCCGATTTTCGCCGCGGCGCCGCACGACGTCGTGTTCATCGAACGCGGGCGGCACTTACGCCGGCACGCCGGCCAGATCGCGTTCCCCGGCGGCGCGATCGACGACGCCGACGCGGGCGATCACGAACGCGCCGCGCTGCGCGAGGTGCACGAAGAAATCGGCATCGCGCCCGCACGCATCGACGTCGTCGGACGACTTCCGGCCGTGAAACAGCGCGTCAACGTGTTCACCGTGTCGCCGTTCGTCGGCGTCGTACGCGGGAGCGATCCGCCGGTCGCGGACGGCGATGAAGTCGCGGCGACGCACCGCGTGCCGCTCGCCGCGATCGTCGCGCCCGGCGCGGTCCGTCTCGGCATCGAGATCACCAACGAACGGCCCGTCGAGACGTATCAGTTCGATTACGACGGGCTGCACGTGTGGGGTCTCACCGGCCGCATCCTCGATCTCTTCGTCGCCGGCTATCATGCCGCCGGTTCGCCGCTGCGCGCCGCCCTCGACGACGTGCTCGCGGGCTAACGCGGCGCTACGGCGCCGCCGGCCCCACGACGATGCGCGCGAATCCGTCCGGCCGCACGTCCTTCGCGAGCGCTTCGCGCACGCGTTCGCCGTTCGCGGCGAACTCGATGCGCGCGTTGATCTGCGCGGTGTCGAGCGGCCGCCCGGTGAGCGAGTACTGCAGCAACTGCGCCGCGACGCCGTCGAACGATTCGGTGTGCACCGGCAGTTCGCCGAGCAACAGCGCCTTCGCGCGAATCAGCCGATCGGCGGCGAGCGGCTTCTTCTGCAACGCGGTCAGATCGTTCACGATGAGCCGTTCGGCCGGCTCGACGTTCTGCGGATACGAGCCGAAGTTGATCGTGAAGGCCGAACGATTGTGCGATGCGGCGAAGTTCGACTCGATGCTGTACGCGTAGCCGTGCGTCTCGCGCACGTCGTGATAGAGCACCGATCCGAAGGCTCCGCCGGTGAGTGCGGCGTTCGCGAGTTGCAAGACCGGATAATCGGGATCGCCGTAGCCGAACGGCAGCGTTTCGGCGAGCGTGACGTCGGATTGGATCCGGCCCGTCGCCGGGATCGTCGCCTGCGAGGGCGCGTTCGCCGGTACCGGCGGATCGTAGCGATACGTCGAGGGACCGCTCGCGGTCCACGCGCCGAAGTCGCGATCGACGGCGGCGCGCGCTTGCGCCGGCGTCACGTCGCCCACGACGACGATCGTCGCGAGTTCCGGCCGGAACACGCTCTGATAGTACGATTTCACGTCGTCGAGCGAGACGGAGCTCGCGGTCGCGGGCGTCGCCGCACGCCGTTCGGGATCACCGGCCGGATAGAGCGCGTTCGCGAGCGCAGCCTGGAGTTTATACTCCGGTTGCTGCACGGCGCCCGCGAGTTCGCCCGTGACCTGACCCTTCACGATCGCGAAGGCATCGGCCGGAAACGCGGGGTGCAACTCGTCGTCGGCCAGCAGATCCATCCCGCGATCGAAATTCTTCGCCTGCACGTTCAATCCGAACGCGATGCCGGCATTGACGTCGGCCGCGATCTTGTCGAGCTCGCTCTGATACGCGATGCGATCGTAGGTCGTCGTGCCGAACGCGAAGAGCGCGTCCATGATGTCGTCGACGCCGTCCTTGCCGGGCGGAATCTGTACCGACGGGTTGTTGCGGATCTCGCCGCGCACGATCACGGTCGGTGAGATCTCGCTCCGCACGACGATCAGGTTCAGCCCGTTCGGCAACGTCTGGACGGTCGGGGTGACGGTCGACGGCGGCACGTGCAATTGCGCGAGCACGTTCTTCGCGAAGGGCGGCAACGCAACGTGTTCGGTCGGCACGATCGTGTTGTTCTCGGCTTCGCGGCCGCCGAACGCGGAACCCGATGCCGCCTTCGGCGTCGCGACCGCGACCGTGGCGGTGGCGTTGTCATAATAGGTGCGCAACACACGGTTCACGTCGTCGACGGTCACCTGCTGCAAGCCCGCGAGCTCGTCGTCGGGCGTGCGGTGCTCGACCGCGATCTCCTGGCTCCAGAGTTGTGCGAGACCGTTGATCGAGTTCTCCTCGAACTGCGCCTGCGCGAGTTCGCGCGCCTTCGCGACCTCGACCAGGTCCGGCGGCAAGCCGGTCTGCTTGTACTTCTCGATCACCGCTTTGAGATCGGCGACCGCGGTGTCGGGATCGGCCGACTCGTCGACGGCCGCACCGACGATCGACATGCCGGCGCCCGGATGCGTCGTCGCCTGCGCGAACGTCTGGAGCGCTTTGCCGCTGGCTTGCAAATCGTAGAGCGCGCCGCGCGGGCTGTTGAACACGTCGTTGAGGATTTCCGAGGCGTAGTAGTCTCGATCGTCGTAGCCGGGCACGCGGTATCCGATCATGATCAGCGTCGTCGGATCGGAACTGTTGTCGTGCAGGGTCAGCGGTGTCAGCGGCGCGAGCGTGCCGGTGCGATGCGCCGGCAGCGGCGCGGCCGGAATCGATCCGAACAGCGCACGGACCTTGGCGATCGTCGCGGCCGGATCGACGTCGCCCGCGATGACCATCACGACGTCGTTGGGGTGGTACCAGCGCGCGTAGAAGCGTTTGAGATTCGGCGCCTGGATCGTCTTGAACGAATCGACCGTGCCGAGCCCTTCGTCGGCGTACGGCGTGCCCGCGAACACGTGCGCGTTCATCTTGGAGTACAGGCGGAACGAGGCGCTCGAATTGTCGCGCACGACCTCTTGCGTGATCGCGCCACGCTCGAGGTTCCACCCGGATTGATCGTCGAGCAGTCCGGTCGCGCGCGAGCGCTCGAGGTTGAGCGCGATGTCGAGATACTGCGCGGGCATCTCGAAGAAGTACTGCGTGATCTCGCTCTGCGTGTCGGCGTTGAACGTACCGCCCGTGATCGCCGTCGAATCGGAGAACTGCGAGCTGCTGATCGTGGCGCTGCCGCGGAACATCATGTGTTCCTGGGCGTGGGCGAGACCGGTGATCGGTTCGTCGTTCGCGCCGGCCAGATAGTTCGTGTACATCGAGACGACCGGCGAGAGCCGGTTGCGCAACACGTAGATCTGCAGCCCATTGGCCAGCGTCGCATGCGTGACGTCGGTCCCTCCGGTCGATTCCTGCGGCACGGCCGCGAGCGGAGCGAAGAGCGCGAACCCAAGCGCAAGCGCAGCGGCGGAGGAACGGCGAAGCCAGGTCATCATGCGCCCTTTCAACGCCTCCGAGGCCGAACCGGTTCCCCCGTTCGGCGTCTGGGAATCGCCCGTCACGCCGGAGCGGATCACCGCCGGTACGATCGGTCTCTCGGAGCTCCAGGTCGACGGCGACGCGGTCCTCTGGCTCGAGTCGCGTGCCGCGGAGGGCGGGCGACGGGCCCTCGTCCGCTGGACGCCAGACGGCGGCACGCGCGACGTGCTGCCGGCGAACGCCGACGTCGTCACCCGCGTGCACGAGTACGGCGGCGGCGGCTACGTCGCCGACGCCGGCCGGGTCGTCTACAGCGACCGGACGGACGACGCGGTGTGGCTGGTCGAGCCCGACGGCACGACGCGGCCGATCGCCGTCGTGCCCGGTTGCCGCTATGCGGCCTTCACGTTCGACCACGAGCGGAACCGCGTCATCGCCGTGCGCGAAGATCATCGCGAACGGCCACCCACCGATCCGGCCAACGCGATCGTGGCGCTCTCGCTCGCGCCCGCCGATGCGGCCACGAACGACGGATACGTCATCTTCGGCGCGACCGACTTCGTGCTGGCGCCGCAGCTCGAAGCCGGCGGCGACCGGCTCGCCATCATCGGCTGGAACCACCCGGCGATGCCGTGGGACGCGACCGAACTCTACGTCGTCACGCTCGACGACGTCGGCGGTCCGATCGACGTTCAGGCGATCGCGGGCGGGCCGGGCGAGTCGATCGTGGCGGCGGAATGGTCGCCCGACGGCGCGCTGCTCTTCGCGAGCGATCGCTCGAATTTCTGGAATCTCTACGCCTGGCGTGACGGCGTGACGAGCGCACTGGCGCCGGTCCAGGCCGAGATCGGCGAGCCGCCCTGGGTGTTCGGGCGGCGCACGTTCGTCGCGCTCGGCGACACGCACGCGATGGCGGTCGCGATCCACGACGCGGAGCGCATCCCCGTCGCGGTCGTCGGCGGGAAGGTCGTGCCGCTGCCGTTCGGTCCGGTCGACACGTCGCCGCTGCCCTACGGCGCCGGCGCCGTCTATCTCGCGATGCCGATCGACGCACCGGCCGCGATTCGCCTCGCGCCCTCGCTCGCAGCCGACGCGTACACGACGCTGCGCGCATCCGCGACCGACGCGCTCGATCCGGGCGACGTCAGCCCGCCGACCTCGCGCGCCGTTCCGACGACCGACGGCGAAACGACGCACGTCACATTCTATCCGCCGCGGAACGCGGCGGTCGCACCCGACGCCGGCGCCCGGCCGCCGCTGCTCGTGACGAGCCACGGCGGACCGACGTCGATGCACGCACCGCGCTACGATCTCGGCATCGCCTACTGGACGACGCGCGGTTTCGCCGTCGCCCACGTGAACTATCGCGGCTCGAGCGGCTTTGGCCGCACGTATCGTCAGCGGCTCGACGGCGCCTGGGGCGTCGTCGACGTGATCGACTGCATCAGCGTCGCTCGCTGGCTCGCCGAGGCGGGCTGGTGCGACGGAACGCGGATGGCGATTCGCGGCGGCAGCGCGAGCGGCATGACGGCGTTGCTCGCGGTCGCGACATCCGACGTGTTCGCCGCGGCGACGAGCTTCTACGGCGTCATGGACCTCACGGCGCTCGCCGCCGAGACGCACAAGTTCGAAGCGCGCTATACCGACGGCCTCATCGGCCCGTTGCCCGAAGCGGCGGAACGCTATCGCGAACGCTCGCCGATCGAACACACCGGCACGATCGACGTGCCCGTGCTCTTGTTGCAAGGCCTCGACGACCACGTCGTGCCGCCCGATCAAGCGACGAGCATGCGCGACGCGCTCGTTGCGCGCGGCATCCCGGTCACGTACGAGGCGTTCGCCGGCGAGGGCCACGGCTTTCGCCGCGCGGAGACGATCCAACGCGCGCTGGAGCTGGAACTGGCGTTTTATCAGGGCGTGTTCGGCCGCTCGTGATCCGCGGTATCGGGCTGCGCAGCGCGGTCGCGATCAACGTTGCGACGATGATCGGCGCGGGGCCGCTGATCACGATTCCGCTGATCGTCGCGGCGTTGAACGACTCGGTATCGGTATGGCCGTGGGTCGCCGGTGCGCTCATCGCGCTCTGCGACGGGCTGGTCTTCGCGGAGCTGGCGTCGCGATTTCCGCGCAGCGGCGGCACCTACACGTATCTGCGTGAGGCCTTCGGCAGCGGCGGTGCGGGCCGGCTCTTCGCCTTCGTGTACGTTTGGCAGTTCTTCGTTTCGGTGCCGCTGATTCTGGCGACGGGTTACATCGGCTTCGCGCAATACAGCGCGTACCTGATTCCGGCCGCGGGGCGGCCGTTCGTGCAACACGCGATCGCGCTCGCGGTCGGCGCGATCGTGCTCGCGAGTCTGTATCGGACGATTCCGCGCATCGCGCGCACGGCACTCGTCCTCGGTGCGGTCGCGGTCGCGACGTTGATCGTCGTCGCGGCGGCGGGATTCGCTCATCCCGTCACCAGCGTCGCCGCGCTCGTGCCGGCGGCGTTCTCGGCACACGGCTTCGGCCTCGCCGCCTTCGGCGCGGCGCTCGTCATCACGCTCTACGACTACGCCGGCTACAACGACGTGTGCCAGGTCGGCGACGAGGTCATCGCGCCGGCGCGCACCATTCCGCTGGCGGTGCTCATCTCGATCGGCATCGTCGCCGTTGCCTACGTCACGCTCAACCTCGGCGTGTTCGCCGCGTTACCGATTCACGACATCGCGGCGTCGACGTCGGTCGCCTCGCTCGCCGTCGAACGCGCGTGGGGTCAGCCGGTCGCGCACATCGTGACGGTCGCGATCCTGATCACCGCCTTCGCTTCGACCTTCGGCGGGCTGCTCGGCGCATCGCGCGTCCCGTACGCGGCCGCACTCGAGGGTGACTTTCTGCCCGCCTTCGCGCGCCTGCACCCCACCAAAGGGTTTCCGTACGTCTCGCTGCTCGGCATCGGGCTGCTCGCGCTACCGGCCACACTCTTTTCGCTCGACGCCGTGATCAACGCGCTGACCGCGGGCGCCGCCCTCATCGGCGGCGTCGGACAAACGTTGGCCGTGATCCGCTTGCGTTCGGTCGCGGCGCCCGCGCCGTTCCGGCTGCCGCTCTACCCGCTGCCGGCACTCGTCGCGATGGGCGCGTGGCTCGTTCTCTTTTGGAGTTCGGGACCGTCGGCGATGATCTTCGGCGCGCTCACGCTGACCGCCGGCGGCGCCGTGTTCTTCGTGCGCGCGCGGCATTCGCGCGCGTGGCCGTTCGCCGCCGCGGCGCTCGCACTGGCCTGCGCGTGGCTGCCCGGGCCGGCCTCGGCCGCGGCGTTCACGCACGCGCGCATCGTGCAAACCGGCGGCGCGCCGCAGTTGCTCGTCGACGGCAAACCGTTCTTCTTCTTCGGCGGCGCGTTCTTCTACGAGCGCTTGCCGCCGGAACGGTGGCGCGACGCGATGCTGCGGATGCGCGCGCTCGGCGCCAACACGCTCGATCTCTACGTGCCGTGGAATTGGCACGAGATCGCGGATGGGCAATTCGATTTCGACGGCCACACGAATCCGCGCCGTAACCTGCGCGAAGTGCTCCGCCTCGCGCGCGAACTCGGCTTCCACCTCATCGTGCGACCCGGGCCGGTGATCCGCAACGAGTGGCGCAACGGCGGCTACCCCGCGTGGCTCTTGGAGCGTCCGGAGTACGGGATGCCGTTGCACGACGTGCTCGAAGGCCGCTATCCGGCGACCGCGACGTTGCAGAACGCGAACAGCGACGACGCGGCCGCGCAATGGCTCGCGAACCCCACGCATCGGCACTACGCGTCGCGCTGGCTGCACGCGGTCGTGCACGAGTTCGATCCGTATGCCGACCTCGTCATCGGCATCGCGCTCGACGACGATCAGGGCGCCTACATCGACAATCAAACCTGGCCCGCGCCGCATTTGCGCACCTATCTCCAATGGCTGCAGTCGCAGGTGCGCGACGTGACGGGGCCGGTCGTTCCGACCTTCATCAACACCTACGACATGAAGGTGCCGTCGTCGTCGCCGGTGTGGGCGATGGGCAACTGGTATCAGAGCGACGCCTACGCGATCGGCGATCACGATCGCGTCGAACTCGATTTCGCGACCGCGACGCTGACCGCGCAGGAGCACGTGCCGCTCGGCATCAGCGAATTTCAAGCCGGCTGGCTCGCGGCGCCCGAGGATCCACAACCGCGCGCCGCCGATCCTTCGAACACGACGCTCGCGCTCGCCGAGATGCTGTCGTGGGGCGCGCACGGCGTGGTCGACTTTCCGCTCCAGGACACGCTCGCGCCGTTCGGGTGGGAGGCGCCGTTCTCGAACGCGTTCTACGATTGGGATGCGGCGCTGCCATACGATCCGCAGGCGACGTCGGCGCGGCGCGCTCCCACCGAACGCTTCGGCGACGAGGTGACGCGTTTCGGCGCGCAGCTCGCGACGACGCATCGCGTCGCCGGCATCGCGATCGTCGACGAGGTCAGCGCGTCGGACCCCGCCCAGCTGACGAACGACGACGTCGCGGCGATCGCCGCCGCACTGAAGGATGCGTTGCGCGCGTGCGCCGATCGCGGCCTCACCTGCGACGTCGTCGACCTGCGCTTCTCGAGCGACGCGCGGCTGCGCCGCTATCGCACGCTGGTCGTGCCGCCGTTCGTGCGGCCGCCGCAACGCGCGATCGCGCAACGTCTCGCACGGCTGCGCGCACACGCGACCGTCGTCGCGACGGTTCCCGCGCGTCGCGGCAGCGGGGTGACCGTGCTCGACGGTCCCGCCGGCGCCTTCGCGATCGCGGTGAACTGGTCGAACGCGCCGCGCACGTACGGCGGTCGCGTCGCGCTCGACGGCGCTCGCAGCGCGACGCTCGCGCCGTTCGTCGTGGCGGCGCGCGATGCCGCGCTAATACCGATCGGGTTCGCGGCCACCGGCCCCTCGCCGCCGCCGGTCGCGGGCCGTCGCTTCATCGAGACGATCGCCCGCCGGGCCGAGCCGCTCGCATCGTCGCCCGACTGCACGCGCACGCGCGTGCTGCTCAATCCGACGCAGGCCGCCGCGCTCGCGGTGCCGCGGGTCGCGGCGGGCACGGCGGTGGCGGTCGACGGCGAAGCGTTCGGCGCGGGCGATCGCACGATCGTGCTCGCCAACGCCGGCCTCGTCGCAGCGATCGTCCCCGGCGGCGGCGCGCGGCTCGTCGCCCTCGCGCCGGTGGGCGCGTGCGGTGCGACCCAACGCAGCCTCACCGACGCGACCGGTGCGCTCCGCGACGACGTGCTGCTCGAGCCGCCGCCGTCGGCCACCGATCGGATCGCGCGCTACACGCACAGCTATCCGGCCGGCACGTTCAACCGGCCGTACGCGGTCGAGATCCTCGCATCGGGCGGCGACGTCGCGCGCGTGCGCTTCAGCTACGATGCGCCCGACCTGCTTCCGCACGGCGCGCACATCGTGAAGACCGTCAGCCTCGCCGCCGGCGCCGCTCGGCTCGTCGTCGACGAGACCATCACGTTTCCGGGTGACGCGGCCGGAACGCA
>Ga0116228_10000018_pt1 | contig 88098 bp, 79 predicted proteins | sample S1TSphfallax_2_FD_89694 | JGI IMG/M metagenome (GOLD analysis project Ga0116228, IMG submission 89694) | Host-associated microbial communities from peat moss isolated from Minnesota, USA - S1T2_Fc - Sphagnum fallax MG | ecosystem: Host-associated > Plants > Peat moss > Unclassified | place...
TACACGCGCTCGACGGCGATGTCGGCCAAGTCGCCGGCTTCCTGCTAGATGAAATGAACTGGGCCATTCGCTACCTCGTCGTCGAGACCGGCCACTGGTGGCAAGGTCGAAAGGTGCTGATTACGCCGCAGTGGATTGGCGAGATCCGGTGGGACGACAACAAAGTGGTGGTCGGAGTCAGCCGCGACAAAGTAAAGACCGCGCCGCCCTACTCGTCGGATCTGCTCACGAGTCGCGAGCAGGAGAGTCACTGGCACGACCATTTTGAAACAGACGGCCATTGGGCCCGCGACGTGTCGCTGGAGAATCCCGAGCTGCGCACTCCCTCCTTCGAGGACCGCAACCAATAGCCGTCAGGGAGTGGCCGACGGCTACTTCTTGAGGTACTGGTGCACCACTTCGATTAGTTGCTCGGCGGCGATCGCCTCCGCCGAATCCGGGCGAGCACCCGGATCGACCATATGTTCGCGGATATGGTCTTCGATCAACTCGGCGATGAAACCATCGATTGCCCCACGACAGGCGGTGGCCTGCTGAAGCACGGCGGAACACTCGTTATCGGCGTCGACGGCCCGTTCGATCGCCTCGATCTGGCCGCGGATCCGCTTCAAACGATTGCGGAGCTTGACCTTTTCATTCGCTACATGCGCCATCGACAGAATCTCCTTCTTGCGTACTATACCCCGGTAGAGTATTTTCCGCACGCGCCAGATGCCCGCCCTGGGCGTCCGTACTCCAACGAACAGTAGGATGACCGCGCATTGCGCACACTCGCCCCTTTACTCGAGGAGATCGGCTATGAGCGGCAATTATCATGCGGTGGTCTGGGTCGACCATGGAGAGGCGAAGGTCTATCGCTTCGACCGGGAAGCCGTCGAGGAGATCGACATCCATTCCCACACCTCGCTGCAACGCCTACGCCATCAAAGAACCGGCTGGCAGGCGGGCGGTAATCCGCAGGACGACACCGAGTTTTTTCATCGCATCTTGGGTGCACTCGACCACAGCGGCAAGACCATTCTCACCGGGCCGGGCAACGCGAAGACGGCCTTGAAGAGCTTTCTCGATCGCTCACGACCGACGGGATCATGGGTTTTGGCGGCGGACCCTCTCGACGACCCCACGTCCGATGCGTTGCTCGCGCTCGGCAATCGTTATTTCAAGGATACGGCTCCCAACTGATTACGCAGCGTCAAGAGCCTTGACGCTCAGCCCACTCAAGTCACCGGGGAGACGTCGGCCGCAGCAACCCAGCCGAGACGGCCGGCCTCGGTCTTGATGAGCTTGAAGTTCTGGTAGTCATCGGTCACCGAGACAACCAGCCCCGCGGGCAGCGTGAACAGCGTATCGCCACCCGGCACCGGCGAGACGCGCGCGGCGCTTGCGTGCAGGATGACCGCCTCGTGCAACACCGGCGCGGTGGCGATGCAATCGACGATGGCGGCAACGCACAAGGGCGCGGCAATCACCGCCGCGATCAACCCCGCCGGGCGGTGGCGCTCACTGAAACTCAACACCAGTACGCCTGTGCCGAGGACGGCGATACCGACCACACCAGACCAATACAGTACGTTCGGATTGCCGAGCCGTGCATGATTCTCGAGCCACGATCCGGACTGCGTCGGCAATCCGGCGCCGGCGCGTATGTGTTCGAGGTTCGCCTTGATATCGACGTCGTTGGGTGCCAGCACGCGCGCCCGCTCGTAATTCAGTATCGCCATGGCGACGTCGCCCTGCCGCGCGTAGGCGTTTCCGGCATTGTAGAGGCCGGCGGCGGACGGCGTGGCCGCAGAGGACGTAGCCGCGCCCGCCAATGCCACACCGACGGCGAGCAAAGCCGTCGAGAACAGCTGCTGCCCCGTCCGCCCGCCCGCCCTCACGACACCGTCTCCTCATGCAAGACCGTCTCCTCATGCAAGGTTCGCAGCACCACACTTTTCCAGTTGTCCAACTCATGGCGCGCAAAACGACGTCCTGAATAGATCGCCTCGTCAGCGACGACGAACAACCGGCGGATCTCGCTCTCGGCACCGAGCCGAGAATTGACGGTGCCTAGATTCACCGCATCCGCGGGCAGCTGCCAGCGCGCCGCGAGTGCGCCTTGAACCCCGGCACGGGCCGCCTGGAAAAACCCGGGCGCATCGCCGGATGCCGCGGTCCGTTCAAGCTGACTCATCAACCAGCCCGGCGCGACAACGCGGTCGCGCGCATGCTCGGGTTCCCGCCGCCATCGCGCGCGATGCCGCAACCAGAGCCAAACTCCCGCGAAGGCCAGGATCATGATCGTCGGCACCGCAATATAGGCCGGTTGGTAATAAAGCGGCCGCAGTGAATTGCCGTAACTGCCAGACGGCGCGTGATCGGGTCTGAGGCCCTCCGATAGCGTGCCGACGGCTCCCGCTGGCGCGGCGGCTGTGGCGGGTTGCACGGTGCGCGCGGCGGCCGCCGGCGGCGCGGCGGCCACGTCGACGGTGAGCGGTTCCGAGTGCAGCGTTTCATACCGGCGCGCATCCGGATCGAAGTAGCTGAAAGACAACGGCGGCAGCGTCAGCCTGCCCGATGCGGTCGCCACCACCGGCTGTTCGAACGTCTTATCGCCCCGATAATCCGTGTTGTCGGACGAGACGAATTTGGGCGTTGGTTGGTAGGTCTTCCAGTTTTCCACGGAACCCAACATGGAACTGTTGACGCGGTCGAAATTACCCTCCCCGCTCACCCGCATGCGCAGCGTCACCGGATCACCCTCCGTCACGTGCGGATCCGACAGTTGCGCACTCAGCTTGAATTTTCCAACAGCGCCGCTGAAATCGGCCGGCCGGCCCTCGGCCGGCAATTCCAGGACCGTAAAATTCGCGGGCGCGCTCGAGACGGTGATGTCCTTCTCGGTGCTGCCGCCGAAGAAGCCCTGGAAAGCCGGGTCGTTGAACAGATCCGCAAGGTTCGAATCATCCAGGAATTGCGCGCCGGGATGCTGGATCTGAACTCGTACCGTCAGGGGTGTTTGCATGGTCAGCGACAGGACACCGGGTTTCACGGCGGCGAGCACGCTGTGCCAGGTGAACACCGTGAATTGCTTGCCGCCGATGGACTCCTCAGAGCGTCGATCCGGCTGCGGCGAGAGTTTGTCGAGCGTGAATGCGTCGCCGTTCAACGTCGGCGTCCCATTGAGCGAGGCCACCACGCCGTCGCGCGTTCCCACCTCGATATCCACGGGCACGCTCTGTCCCACGTAGAGTTCATGGGTGGGCAGACGTAACCGCACGAACGCGGCGCCATCCGCCGCCATTTGCGTCGCGCCCGCCGGCGAGGGACTCGACGGTGGACCTGTACTCGATGAGCTACCGGCGCTCGCGGCCGCACCGGCTCCTGACGAACTCGTGGCACCGGCGGCGGAACCGTTGACCGCGTCAGCATCGACCTTCAAGGTCAGCGCGGGCATTCCGGGACCCAAGCCGGAGATCACATAGGTACCCGCCTGCCGCGGTGTGACCTGATAGGTCACGGACGAGGATGAATGCATCACACCGTTGACCGATTCGATGCGCCTCGATTGTCCCACGGGGGCGAAATCGAGCCCGGGAATCACCGGCGGACCCAAGGCCGGCAGATCGTCACCGGATGCGGTGATCGTCAGCTGAGCGGCACTTCCAAGAGCGATCTCCTTCGGCGTTATCGTCGCCGAGATCTGCGGACCGGCGGCGAACGCCGTACCGGCAATCAACAATGCCAAACTCCAGGCGGCCGCTCCGATGTGCATGCCTAAATCGTACTACATCCCTAACGCAATCGAGCGGCGAGATGCTCGCCCACACGCAGCGCGTTGGCGATGATGGTAAGCGTCGGATTGACGGCGCCGATCGACGGAAAGAAGCTCGCGTCCGTCACGTACAGGTTGTCGATGCCATGCGCCCTGCAGTCGGTATCGAGCACCGAGCTCGCGGGGTCGTTGCCGAACACCAGGGTGCCGGCTTGGTGAGCGGTGCCGCCGATGGGAATATTCTGGCCGAGATACAACGAGCGCTCGAACAAATGCGGATGCAACTCCATCTTGTCGCATAGTTGCCGCAATTTCGCCTTCAGCCGCTGATGCGCTTCGAGATTGGTCGGGGTGAGATCCAGGCGCACGCGATCACCGTCATAGAAGATCCGATTCTCATGGCGCGGCAGATCCTCGGAGGTCAGCCAAAAATCGAGCGCATGCTCGGCGAGCCACTCGAAGGGGCGCTCGGGAAACCATTGCAGAAAATTCGGCAACCCCTCGCCACGGATCTGCACCGCATCGGACTTGCCGACCATTTGTATGTGGCCGAGCGGAAACGGCCAATCATCCGCCGCGAAATAAAAATCGTTGAGTCCGAGTGTCTTCTGGAACTTGGTCGGATTGGGGGTCCGCGAAATGGCCATCAGCACGGAGTTGTTGTGCCGCATGTAATTGCGACCCACCAATCCTGACGAATTGGCGAGACCCCGCGGATGATCCGTGTTGGCCGACCTCAACAGCAGCAGCGCCGAGGACAGCGCGCCACAGGCGACCACGACCACATCGGCGCGGAACGTGATGCGCTCGCCGTCGCGCACCACCTCCACGCCGCTGATGCGTCCGCCGTGCGAATCGGTGCTCAGCCGATCGACGTAGGCCCTAGTCAGCAGCGTCAAATTCGGATGGGCGGCGAGCGCCGGATCGACGCAGATGACCTGCGCATCCGCCTTGCCGTTGGTGAGGCAGGGGTAGCCGTCGAAGGCATTGCAGCGAATGCACGGCGAATGCGGCGCGGGCTTGCCGTCCACTTCATCGAGGAGCACTCCCACCGGCAGATGAAAGGGATGGTGGCCCTCGGCTTTCAAGCCATCGAAGAGTCGTTGAATCCGCGGCTCATGGCTCACCGGAGGATACGCATAGCCGCGTTGCGCCGGAGGCTCCGTGGGGTCCTCGCCGCGCAGACCGTGCACGTGATAAAGCTCCTCCGCGGCCTGATAGTACGGCTCGAAGACGTCATACTTCAGCGGCCATGCGGGCGACATCCCGTCAGGATGCCGGACCTCGTCGAAATCCCGTTCGCGCAGACGCAGCAGCACCGCACCGTACACCTTGCTGTTGCCGCCGACGAAGTAATGCAATCCGGGATGAAAGCTGCCGCCGTCTGCCCCGTACCAGGTCTCCTGCGCCTGATAGCGTGCGTCGATGAACACCGCTTGACTGTCCCAATTCTCGCGCTCACGCGGCAGGTAATCACCCCGCTCCAGAAGAAGCACCCGTTTGCCGGTCTGCGCCAGCCGCCAGGCCATTGTCCCGCCACCCGGCCCCGAGCCGACGATGATGACGTCGTGGTGACTCTCAGCCACCGGTCGCGAAGCCCGGGTACAGCGTCATGCCGCCATCGACGAATAAAGTGGCGCCCGTGACGTAATCGGCCGCATCGGACACCAGCCAGGCAGCGGCCCGCGCGATGTCGTCCGGCTCACCGATCCGCTTGTAGGGGATGAGCGTCATCAAATCTTCGTACGCGGCCGTCGTACTCCAAGCAGCCGTGTTGATGGGCGTGCGAATGGCGCCCGGCGCGATGCTGTTGACTCTGATCTGGTGCGGCGCCAGTTCCTGCGCGATGCTGCGCATCAACATCATGATCCCACCCTTCGAGGCGGCGTAGTTGGCATGACCGGCCCAGGGAATTTCCTGGTGCACGGAACTCATGCAGAGAATTTTCCCCGCCGCCACCGAGATGCGGGAATCGACGCCGCGCCGCTTGAACTCACGCGTGGCCGCGCGAGTGCAGAGAAACTGCCCGGTCAGGTTCACATTGATGACCGTATTCCATTGCTCGAGCGTCATCGCATCAAAGGGCGAATCACGTTGCAGTCCGGCGTTGCTGACGGCGATGTGCAAGGTGCCGAAGTGATCGATGGCCTTGGCGAACATGGCGTCGACCTCATTCTCCTTGCTCACGTCGGCGGCGATCGCGATGGCGCGTCGACCGAGCTTTTCGATCTCGTGAGCGACGGCCTCGGCGTCCGCGGGGTTGGTCACATAGTTGACGACCACGTCGGCGCCGGACCGCGCCAACCCGAGCGCAATCGCCCTGCCTATCCCAGAGTTGGCGCCCGTCACCAGCGCCGGTTGACCCGCCAAAACGATGGGGTAGTCGACTCGCGGCAGCGGCCGGGTGTTGGGCGCCGCGGTTGCAGCGGGATCCTTGGACGTTGCGTCCGACGATTGTTCGTTCATCGCTCTCCTCACGAATGGGGTCGCCATGCCGAGCATGCCACAGTGCGCGTTACGAATGGCACCGCTCTTCGGTATGCAGGCAATCCAAGCCGCTCAACCCATCGTCAAACTGCTAAAGTGGCACGATCGAGGAGGTGAACACCATCGACAATTCAATCCCCCCGGTCGACCCCGCGGTCGTCTATCAACCTTTGTCGGTGGAGGACTACGCGATCATCGGTGATTGCACCACTGCCGCCCTCGTCGGCAGCAATGGCTCGATCGATTGGCTATGCCTGCCGCGATTCGACAGTGGCGCCTGTTTCGCCGCGCTCCTGGGTCATGCGGAACACGGGCGTTGGCTGATCGCGCCGGCGGCGCCGGCCACCGGCTGTAGCCGCCACTACCAAGGCGACAGCCTGGTGCTCGAGACGGTGTTTCAAACCGCATCGGGCTCCTTCGCGGTCATCGATCTGATGCCGATCAATCAACATGCGACCTCGATAGTGCGCATCGTCGAGGGGCGTCAGGGCGCGGTCGACGTGCAGATGGAGCTGCGGCTGCGTTTCGATTACGGATCCGCGATTCCCTGGGTGTCCCGGTTGGATGACGAATCCGGTATCCAGGCGATTGCCGGGCGCAATCTCGTCACGCTGCGGACCTCCGTCGCCTTGCGCGGCGAGGATATGTCCACCCTCGCAAATTTCCCGATCGCCACGAATCAGCGCGAGTGGTTCGTCTTGTCCTACGGCGAATCGCATCGCCCGCCGCCGGCCGCCATCGATGTCGATGCGGCGCTGCGCGCAACGCTTGCCTTCTGGAAGGAATGGGCCTCGCGCTGTACCTACCGTGGCGAACGTCGCGAAGCAGTCATGCGCTCTTTGCTGACGCTGAAGGCGCTGACCTTCGCCGAGACCGGTGCCGTGGTGGCTGCTCCCACGTCATCCTTGCCGGAACAATTGGCGGGACCGCGTAACTGGGACTATCGCTACTGCTGGATTCGCGACGCCACGCTGACGCTGGCCGCGCTGATGGGCGTCGGTTACTACGATGAGGCCAAGGCTTGGCGCGAGTGGTTGCACCGCGCCCTCGCCGGCACACCGCAGGACCTGCAGATCATGTATGGCATCTTCGGCGACCGGCGGCTCGATGAGTGGGAGGTCCCCTGGCTGCCGGGCTATCAGGGCGCGGCCCCGGTACGCATCGGCAACGCCGCCGCGGGCCAGTTGCAACTCGATGTCTGGGGCGAAATGATGGGCGCGCTGCACCTCGCCCGCGAGGGCGGTTTGGAGGCATGGCCATCCGGCTGGCCGATGCAACGTCAGGCGCTCGAACATCTGGAGACGATCTGGATGCAACCGGATGACGGCATTTGGGAAATGCGCGGCGGTCGCCGACATTTCACCCACTCGAAGGTGATGGCGTGGCTGGCGTTCGACCGAACCATCAAGGATGCCGAGAAGTACCAGCTGGAGGCGCCTCTCGACCGGTGGCGCGCGGTTCGCGACGAGATTCATGCCACCGTCTGTGCGCGAGGCTACAGCAAAACACGGGGCTCGTTCACGCAAAGTTTCGACGACGATGAACTCGACGCGAGCCTGTTGTTGATTCCTGAGGTCGGCTTCCTGCCGATTGACGATGCGCGGGTGACCAACACGATCGCCGCGATCGAACGCGAGCTTCTCATCGACGGCTTCGTGCAACGCTATCGCACGCAGAGCGGTGCGGACGGCCTGCCCGCCGGTGAAGGGGTATTTATTCCCTGCAGTTTCTGGCTCGCCGACGCGTATGTATTGCAGGGACGAAACTCGGAAGCTGGCGCGCTGATCGATCGGCTGCTGGCGCTGCGCAACGACGTCGGCCTGCTCAGCGAAGAATACGACACCCGGGCGCGGCGCCAGGTGGGCAACTTTCCGCAGGCGTTCAGTCACATGGCGCTGGTTCGATCGATCCTGGTGTGCGCCAAGCAGCTACCGCTCCGCGAGCAGATCGTAACCGACTCGAAGTCACAATGCGCATGAGGCGCGACTCATGAGGCACGACGTCGGAGTCGCCAGGTGCTGATTATCGGCGCGTGGTTCTACATCGTTGTCGCGTTCGTGGCGCGGTGCCTGCTGGTCGGTTTGTTCCTGCCGTTCAGCGCGCTCGACAAGATCCTGAATTTCCGTCAAGCGGTCGGCCAGGCAGCGCAGGCCGTTACCAACCGACCGTTCGCACGACTCCTGATCGGCTTGGGATGCGGCATCGAAGTACTCATGTCCGGCGCCATCCTGATCGGCGTCGCCGATCGGGCGGCGGCCGTCGTGCTCGCGGTCTATTGCATTGCCACCGCTCTGTTGTGGAAGCAATTTTGGACGATTCCTGACTTCAAACTGCGCGGCATCAGCCGCGGTCGCGACACCTTTTGGGATTTCTTGAAAAATATTGCGCTGGCGGGCGGCTTTTTCATGCTGGCGTCCGGCGCGGACGCTGCCGGCGTGCGCGCTCTCCTGGAGTCGCCGCTGGCCTCCTCACATCCCTATCGTCTGACAGACGCACACCCGCTTGGAGACTCTCGATAACGCCTCGAGGCCCGCCAAAGGCGCAGCGCATCGCCGGCTTCGGGCTCACCACGCCCAATGCGTCGCGGCTCGCGAGTTTCTACGCGGCCGCTTTCGGCTGCCGCTGCAGTCCGAGCGAACGACTGCACGGCGCGGCATTCGAAAGCCTCATGGGCGTCAGTGGCGGTGCGCTGCGTCAGCCGCTCAACGTGGGCGAGCAGAGCATTGAGCTGCTGCAATTCGATCACCCCGGTGCACCCTACCCGCCGACCGCGTCACCAATCGAGAAAGTATTCCAACACCTCGCGCTCGTGGTTGCCGACATGCATCGAGCGCTCGAGCGTTTGGCGGCCACCTCGGGGTGGACACCCATTTCGCCTTCCGGACCGCAGCGCCTACCGGCGTCATCCGGCGGCGTGATAGCCTACAAATTTCGCGATCCCGACGGGCATCCCCTGGAATTCCTCGAGTTCCCCGCAGACAACACACCGGCTCGCTGGCAGCGCCACGGCAAACCAACGGCAGTCCTCGGCATCGACCACTCGGCCATGAGCGTCGCTGACACCGCCGCCAGCGTCGCTTTCTATCGCGCGCTTGGGTTTGCACCCACCGCCCACTCCCTGAATCAAGGCCCGGAGCAGGCGGCGCTCGACGGCATCGCCAATCCTCACGTCGACGTCACCGCTCTGACGGCGCACCGCCCCGAGCCGCATCTTGAATTGCTGTGCTACCAAAGCCACGCACCGCGCGGCAGCGGGGCCGCCGCCGCAAATGACATTGCCGCCACGCGGATCATCATGGCCATCGACGACCGACTTGAACCGTGCGCCATGATTCGCGACCCCGATGGCCATCGGCTGCAGTTCATCAGCGACGCGTGGCCCGATCGCAGCGACACCTAACGCGGCGAATCACGCTCAAGACGATCACCGCAGCGCCACCCAGTGGACCGATCGCCATCACACATCGCCTAGTTGGCCAGCCGATATTGAACCTCATTGGTGCGCAGGAACCACGGTGTCCAGGGTGCGTTATAGAAAGCATAGATCGGCGCTGAGTTGGGGGTCAGGTGGCGTTGCGACAGAAAATCCAGCAGCTGCTGTTGATGTTCCTGTAAGTTCCTATCGGTCCACATCCCGGAGAAGGCAATGACCGCCATCCGATGGGCAGGAACCTCGCTGAAATGTATGTCGGCATCCTGCGTCGCCGGCAGAGACGCCTTGGTATAGCCGGCCGGCATGATGAAGGACACATCCCAGCCCGTGACCGACGCGACCGTGGCGGCCACTTCCGGCTTGCCGGCGGGAGTCTGTAGCACCGGCGCCGTCATGGCGATCTTGGTCTTGGTCTGATTGCCGCCAAAGATGTAATGGGCGAGCAACCGAAACCCCGCGCTCACCGCCTCATCACGTGTGCCTGAGGCGTGTACCGTGGCCGTGAGCAATGCCGGATAGTCGCGGATTTGGAAGGGCTTGCTGTCGAGCTCGACCCGGTAGTGCGGGGTTTCAATCGCCATAGATCGGTCTCCCCAGCCAAGCAACAGCACCACCGCCCAGGTTGCGGTAACGATCGCTTTCATTGGAATCGCTTTCATTGGAATCGCTTTCACGGCTATATTCTACCCTTGAAATATCGGCAGCCGCCGCCACCCCGCAAACTGGAACTCCTGGAGTCGTGATGCTTCGATTATTCCGATTGTGGCGGTTGGGCGCCGACGATCTGAGGTTGTTGTGGTTTGCGCTGCGCCATCCCGCGCGCCCCGTCTGGCTCCTGCCTGCCGCCGCGCTGCTCGTGCTGTACGCGATCGAGCCGCTCAACTTTGCGCTACCGTTCTTCGGCATCGTCGACGAATTCGTGATCCTGCCGCTGTTGTTGCATCTCGTGGTGCGATTTCTGCCGGTTGAGATTCGGTCGGCGGCCGGTGCCGAGGCGGCGTTGGCATCACGGCGCGGCGGCCATCGACAATAGCCATTCGCGGCAGGTCTGCACGGCACGACTGGCGCGCTGCGGTCGTTCTGGAGTGACCAAGAAGTAAGAATTGTCATCGGCAAACTCGCGTGGGATGGCCGGCACGAGGCGCCCGGTCGCGAGATAAGCGTCCAAGAACAAGCGGTGCGCAAGGGCGCAACCGACTCCGCTCGCCGCTAGTTCCAATGCTGCCAGTGTGGTGTCGACGGTGGGACCCTCCGGATGCATCGTCAGACTGTCGAGGCCCAAACCCTGTCTCACCTTCAGCCAGTGGTTTTCATACCCCATGATGTGGATCAAGTGTTGCGCGACGGAAAAGGTTTCGTCGCCGCGGCGCTCTGCCGCTGCCAACAGCCGGGGACTGCATACCGCGAGGATGGGTTGATTGAGCAGGTGTAAGGCGCGGTAGCCATGCCAATGGCCCATGCCGTAACGAATCTCCAAGTCGGTGGCATCATCGGGCAGCGCATTGTCCCAAATCACCGAGGCCAGCCGAATATTGATCGTGGGGTGCGCCGCGCTGAAGGCCGGCAGCCTCGGCGCCAGCCATAAGGCACCGAGCGATACCGGCGCGTGGAGGGTCACTTGAACGCGCTCAGAACCGCCGAACAGGCCCACCGTCGAATCGGCCAACTCCTCGAAGGCCTTGCGCACCGGGGGCAGATAGGCCACGCCCATGGCGGTGAGCTTGACGCCTCGCGGTAGCCGCTCGAACAACGCCACGCCGAGATGCGCTTCGAGGGCTCGGATTTGATAGCTGACGGCCCCCGAGGTCAGGCGCAGTTCGGTCGCCGCGGCGGCGAAACTCGACGTGCGAGCGGCCGCCTCGAAGGATCGCAACCAGGTGAGATTGGGAAGCCCCTCGATGGGCCGAACCGTGTTCATGAGGGTATGCACAAAAAATTAATGGCCAAAGATAGCAAAATACTGGGTTGCACGCGTTTTTGGATCAATTTATTGTGGCCTATTAATGAAAACACATGCACGAGTCGTCATCGTCGGCGGCGGCATTATGGGCGCCAGCCTGGCGTATCATCTGGCCCTCGAGGGATGTTCCGACACCCTCCTCATCGAAAAGAACGAGCTGACGTCCGGTTCCACCTGGCATGCGGCAGGGCAATGCCCGAGCATCACCGGCAGCTACAACCTGGCGAAGATTCACGCTTACAGTAATGAACTCTATCCGCGCTTGGAATCGCTGACCGGACAGTACGTGAGCTGGCACCCGGCAGGCGGTCTGCGCCTCGCCACCAACGAGGTCGAGTTGGCCTGGCTGAAGCACATCTTGGGGTTTTCGAAGAGCATCGGTTTCAACATGGACATCGTCGGCGTGGATGTCATCAAGCGATTGAACCCCTTCCTCACCATCGAGAATGTGCTGGCGGCCGCATGGACCACCGATGACGGTCATGGCGATCCCTCCGGACTGTGCAATGCGCTCGCCAAGGGAGCCCGAGACATGGGCGCGACCATTCAGCGTCGCAATCGGGTGCTCGACATCCGGCCGCGTGCGAACGGCGAATGGGACGTGGTGACCGAACAGGGTACGGTGGTCGCGGAAATGGTGGTGAATGCCGCCGGCTGCTATGCGCGGCAAATCGCCGCCATGGTCGGCACCGACGCTCCCATCACCAACATGCAGCATCATTACATCGTGACGCATCCGATACCGGAGTTTGCCGACCGTGGTGTCGAGATCCCGGTGATGCGCGACTCCTACACCTCCGGTTACTTTCGGCAGGAACAAAAGTCCGGTTTGATTGGCGTCTACGAACACTCGGATCTGCGCGAAGCGTGGACCCCGTCCGGTATGCCGGCCTGGGAATCGGCCAATGAACTGTTTGCCGACGACCTCGAACGCATCTCGCCGTGGCTCACGCGGGCCATCGAGCGCATGCCGATTTTCGGTGACGCCGGCATCCGCCGCGTCATCAATGGCGCGATTCCGCATACCCCGGACGGTGCGCCCCTGCTCGGGCCCGCGGCTGGATTGAAGAACTTTTGGATGTGCTGCGGCACCTCCTTTGGTATTGCCCAGGGCGGCGGCTGCGGCAAGTACCTCGCCCAATGGATGCTCCACGGCAGCGCCGACATCAACATGGCCGAATTCGATCCCCGTCGCTTCGGACCGTTCGCGGATGAGGCGTACACGCGTGCCAAGGTGTTCTTGGATTACCGCACCACCTTCACCACCCGCAGGCCGGGGGAAGAGGAGCCGGATGGGCGGCCGCGGAAAACCAGCCCGTTGCATACGATCTTGCAGGCGCAAGGGGCCGTCCACACCGAGACTTTCGGTTGGGAACGACCGAAGTGGTTTTCACTCGACGGCCGGGTGGAGGACTACAGCTATCGGCGCAACAATGTTTTCGATGTGGTCGGCAACGAGGTCGCCGCCGTGCACGAGCGCGTGGGCGTGCTCGATCTCACGGGTTTCGCCAAGTACGACATCACGGGACCCGACGCCGAAGCCTATCTCAACCGCATCGTCGCGAATCGCGTGCCGCGCAAAGTCGGCGGCATCGCCTTGGTCCACCTCCTGTCACCGGGCGGGCGGATCCTCGGTGAAATGACCGTCAGCCGTTTGGGATCAGATCGGTTTTATGCCCTGTCGGCGGCCGCCGCTGAACTGCGCGATCTCGACGTGCTCTCGCAAAGTGTCCGTGCAGAGGACACCGTTACTATCGAGAACGTCACCGAGCAACGCGGCGTCATCGTGGTCTCGGGCCCGCGCTCGCGCGACCTGCTTGCCCGACTCACCGACGCCGACTTGAGCAACGAGGCATTTCGCTGGTTGAGTGCCCGCGACATCACCGTGGCCGCTCAACCGGTGCGAGCACTACGGGTGAGCTACGTGGGCGAACTCGGCTGGGAACTACACGCGCCGCTCGGATCGATGACGGCGCTTTACGATGCCATTTGGGCCGCCGGCCAAGCTTTCGGCATCGCCAACTATGGTCTCTACGCGGTGAACAGCATGCGCATGGAAAAGGCGTATAAGGCTTGGTCCACCGAACTGACCAACGAACTGACCATGCTGGAAGCGGACATGCCGCGCTTCATCGATCTCAACAAGCCAGATTTCGTCGGCAAGACGGCGACGCTTGCGCAGCCGGAGCGACCATTGAAGATCGCCTATCTCGACATCGGCGCCACCGACACCGATGCACGGGGCGGCGAGCCGGTGCTGGACGGTGACCGGTGCATCGGGGTGGTGACCTCCGGCGCGTACGGCCACAGAGTGCGCAAGAGTCTGGCTTTTGCCTGCGTTCCGCCGAGCTTCGCCGCGCCCGGCAGCGTCATGGAGATCCTGATTCAAGGCGAACGCCGGCCGGCAACGGTGCTGGCCGCCGCGGCCTTCGATCCCGACAACGCCCGCATGCGCGTTTGACCATGGCAACCACTCTTCCAACGCGCGCCCGAGTGGTGATCGTCGGTGGCGGCGTCATCGGCTGTTCCGTCGCCTACCACCTCGGCAAAATCGGCATCACCGACGTGGTGCTGCTCGAGCGCAAGCAGCTCACCAGCGGCACGACCTGGCATGCGGCCGGCTTGGTGGGTCAGCTGCGTCAATCCATCAACATGACACAGCTCGCACGCTATACCGCGGGCCTTTACCGCGGGCTCGAGGCGGAGACCGGCCAGGCAACCGGCTACCGGCAGTGCGGCTCGATTTCGCTCGCCACCACGCCGGGGCGCATGGAGGAGCTGCGTCGCAATGCCTCCATGGCGAAGGTGTTCGGGCTCGAAGTCAACGTCGTCAGTCCCGCCGAAATCCGTGAGCTGTACCCGCTCGCCAACGTCGCGGACGTGATCGGCGGCATCCACATCCCAAGCGACGGTTACGCGAACGCGGTCGACATCACCCAGGCGCTTGCCAAGGGCGCCCGCACGCGCGGCGTGCAGATTTTCCAGGACACGCCGGTCACCGAGATCTTTCACGACGGCGGCCGCGTCAGGGGGGTACAAACCCCATTGGGACGCGTCGATGCCGACGTGGTCGTGCTCTGCGGCGGCATGTGGACGCGAGATTTGGCGGCCGGTATCGGCGTCGCCGTGCCGCTGCACGCCTGCGAGCACTACTACGTGCTGTTCCAGGATGTGCCGGGACTTCACCCCGAGATGCCGGTGCTGCGCGACTATGATCACTGCAGCTATTTCAAATTCGACGCCGGCCGGCTGCTGGTGGGTGCCTTCGAGCCGAACGCGAGACCCTGGGGCGTCGGCGGTATCGCGGAGGATTTCTGCTTCGGCGAAATCGCCGGCGACTTCAACCATTTCGAACCCATGCTCATGGACGCGATGCGGCGCGTGCCGGCGCTCGAGTCCGCCGGCATCCAAAAATTCTTCTGCGGCCCCGAAAGCTTCACTCCCGACGTGCGTTACCACCTCGGCGAGTCGGCGGAACTGAAGAACTGCTTCGTCGCCGCAGGACTCAACTCCATCGGGCTGCAATCCGCGGGCGGCGTCGGCAAGGTGATCTCCGAATGGATTCGCGACGGCCATCCGCCCATCGATCTGTGGGAGGTCGACGTTCGGCGCAACATGCCGTTTCAACTGAATCGCAAGTATCTGCGCGAACGCGTGACCGAGAGCCTGGGCCTCCTCTATGCCACGCATTGGCCGTACCGGCAGTATGCGACGGCTCGCGGTGTGCGCAAGTCCGCGATTCATGACCGGCTCGCCGCCGCCGGCGCCTGCTTCGGCGAGGCCTTCGGCTGGGAGCGCGCCAATTGGTATGCGCCCAAGGGCGTCGCGCCGGCTTACGAGTACAGCTACGGCCGGCAGAACTGGTTCGAGCACAGCGCGCGCGAGCATCGGGCGGTGCGCACTCAGGTCGGACTGTTCGATCAATCCTCGTTCGCAAAATTCCGTCTCGAAGGCGCGGACGCCGAGCGGGTCTTGAGCCATGTCTCGGCCAACGACGTGGCCGTGCCGGCCGGCAAGATCATCTACACGCAATGGCTCAACGAGCGCGGCGGCATCGAGGCGGACCTGACCATCACCCGCCTGAACGAGCAGGCCTTTCTCATCGTCACGGGCGCGGAAACCGAGACCAAGGATTTCAACTGGCTGCAGCGGCACATCCAGCCGGACGCACGATGCATTCTCACTAACGTCACCTCCGGCATGGGCGTGCTGTCGGTCATGGGACCGCGCTCGCGCGAATTCTTGCAATCACTGACCCCGGACGATTTGTCCGCTGCGGCTTTTCCATTCGGCACCAGCAGAATCATCGAACTGGGCTACGCGCTGGTGCGCGCCTCGCGCATCACCTACGTCGGCGAATTGGGATGGGAGCTGTATGTGCCCTCCGAGTTCATGCAAGGCGTTTACGACGAATTGGTGCGTGCCGGTACGGCCTACGGCCTGGTGCATGCCGGTTATCACGCGCTCAATTCCCTGCGCATCGAGAAGGGCTACCGGCATTGGGGCCACGACATCACCGACGAGGACACGCCGCTCGAGGCGGGCCTGGGTTTCGCCGTCAAGTTCGACAAGCCCGGCGGCTTCTTGGGCCGCGAGGCGCTGCTCCGTCAACGTGCAACGGGCAGCCTCAAGCGGTTGGTGCAATTCCAACTGAAGTCGGCCGAACCTTTGATCTATCACAACGAACCGATCTGGTCGGGCGATTCCCTCGTTGGTTTCATTCGTTCCGGCATGTACGGACACACACTCGGTGCGGCGGTGGGCTTGGGCTACGTCACGGCGCCGGCGGGCGGCCGCCTCGAGTCCATCGATCCGGACGGCTATGAAATCGAAGTCGCGGGCGAGAGGTACGGCGCCCTCGCCTCGTTGAAGCCCCTCTACGACCCCAGAAACGAGCGTATCAAAGCGGAGAAAGCATGAGTAATTCGGCGGTGATCGGCACGTTGGCGGCGAAGACCCGCGGCGGCTACAGCTTGGATCGTGCCTTGTACTGCGACGAGGCGGTGTTCGCCGCCGACATGGACGAGGTCGTCGGCCGCAAGTGGCTGGTCGCGGGTCATGTCGACCGCGTGCGCAACCGCGGGGATTACTTCCTCTACAAGGTGGGCAACGAGTCCATCATCATCGTGCGCAGCGATGAGTCCACCATCAACGCCTTCTACAATGTGTGCCGGCACCGCGGTTCATTGATCTGCACCGAATCGCACGGCCGAGTCGCGCGGCTGACCTGCCCCTATCACGCCTGGACCTATGGTCTCGATGGTGCGCTGCTCGCGGCGCGCTTGATGCCGGCGGATTTTTCGAAGCAGGACAATGGTCTGCATGGCTGCCATGTCAGGGTGTTCTTCGGCTTCATATTCGTCAATCTGGCGGAAGGCGAACCGGTGGATTTCGATGCCTCCTTCGCCGACCTCGCGCCCTATCTGGATTTCCACGGCTTCGCCGATGCCAAGATCGCCTATTCGAAATCCTATCCCACCTCGGCGAATTGGAAGCTCATCGTCGAGAACTTCGTCGAGTGCTACCACTGTGGTCCCGCCCACCCGGAGTTCTGCTCGATGCATCCCCCGGAGGCATTGATTGCCTTCGGCGCGGGCCCGAGTTCCGGCCCCCAGGACGCGGTCGACAAGTATCTGCCCACGCTGCAGGCTTGGGAGCGTCGCGCCGCGACCCTCGGGCGACCCTTGGGCAGCGTCGATGATGGCGCCGATTCCTCGCATTTACGGTTGCTGTTGCAGAGAACGATCCGCGACGGCTACGAAAGCGAGACCCAAGACGGCCGGCCGGCCTCCTCACTCATGGGCAAGCGCCTCGGATTCGATCAGGGCCGCATGTACATGTCATTCAGCCCCTTCACCCACGTCGTCGCCACCAACGACTTCGCGGTGTTGTTTCTGTTCACGCCGCGCGGACCCATGCAAACGGATGTCGATCTTTTCTGGCTGGTCGATGCCAAAGCCACCCACGTCGATGTCGAGAGGATGATCTGGGGCTGGGATCGAACCACCCTCCAGGATAAGGAGATCACGGAGAATAATCAGACGGGAATTCTCTCGAAGCGCTACCAACCCGGTCGCTATTCGGCGCATGAGCGGCGCGTGGTGACCTTTCATCAGTGGTACTTTTCGCAGTTCGGTCACCCTCTCGAGGTGGTTTGACGCGACGCGACGCGGCGCGGCGTGAAGGTCGGGCGCTGTCGATGGACGGTGGCCGGCTTTTATAACTTCTTTATATCCTCGACGGGATTCTTTACCGCAATTACACGCAACCACCGCGATAATTCCCGGCTGATGGACATCGTCTACGTTGCGGGTGTGCTGATCTTGCTGGGACTGACGCTGGCCCTGGTCAAGGGCTGCTCGGTTCTGGAGAGCAAGCGGTGAGTTGGTCCTACGTGTTGAGCGGCACGCTGGCCGCCGCCTTGCTGGTGTATCTGGTCATCGCCTTGATCCGCGCGGAAGATCTGTGATGACCCCGCAGGCGTGGTATGCGCTGCTCGCCTACCTGGGGGTGCTGACCGCTCTGGCCTACCCGTTGTCCATCCTCATCGCTCGTTTGGCCGACACGTCAGCGCTACGGGGCGTCGCCGGCGTGGCGGAACGCATCCTCTATCGACTGGCCGGCATTGATCCAAGCCATGAAATGACCTGGCCACGCTATGCCGTCGCGCTGCTGTCGTTCAATGCCATCGGCATTCTGTTCGTGTATGCCGTACAACGACTGCAACTGTGGCTGCCGCTCAATCCGCAGCACTTAGCCAACATCAGCGCGGATTCCGCGTTCAACACCGCCGTGAGCTTCGGCTCCAACACCGACTGGCAGGGCTACTCCGGCGAGTCCACCATGAGCTATTGCACGCAAATGCTGGTCTTGACGGTGCAAAATTTCCTCTCCGCCGCAACCGGCATCGCCGTGGCCTTCGCTCTGATCCGCGGTTTCGCACGCCACTCGGCGAAGGGCATCGGTAACTTCTGGGTCGATTTGACGCGCAGCACCCTGTTCTTGTTGCTGCCGCTGTCGCTGCTTCTCAGCATCGTCTTGATGTCCCAGGGCGTCATCCAAAATTTCTCGGCCTATCGTGACGTCACCACGGTCGAGCCCCTGACCTACGACAACCCGAAGGTCGATGCCGATGGAACTCCGCTCAAGGATGCCCAGGACAAGCCCCTGACCGAATCCGTGACGACCCAGACCCAGTCGCTCGCCATGGGTCCGGTCGCCTCGCAGGAGGCCATCAAGATGATAGGCACCAACGGCGGGGGCTTCTTCAACGCGAACTCGGCGCACCCGTACGAAAACCCTACGCCGCTCACGAACTTCCTGCAGATGCTCTCGATGTTTCTGATTCCGGCGGCGCTGTGCTTTGCCTTCGGACGTCTGGTGGGCGATCTGCGCCAGGGCTGGGCCATTTTCGGCGCCATGACGACGATCTTCGTGGTGATGGCCGTACTCGCGCTCTGGGCGGAACTGCAGGGCAATCCCGGTTTCACGGCTTTAGGTATCGATCAGAGCCACTCCGCACTTCAGGCGGGCGGCAACATGGAAGGTAAGGAGACCCGCTTCGGCATCGTTGCCTCGGCGCTCTTTGCGACCATCACCACCGCCGCCTCCTGTGGGGCGGTCAACGCCATGCACGATTCGTTCACGCCGTTGGGCGGCCTCGTCCCGATGTGGTTGATCGAACTCGGCGAGGTCGTGTTCGGCGGCGTGGGATCGGGGCTCTACGGCATGCTGATCTTCGCCATCATGGCGGTGTTCATCGCCGGCTTGATGATCGGCCGGACCCCCGAATATCTCGGCAAGAAGATCGAATCGTTCGAAATGAAAATGACGGCCATCGTCATTCTGCTCACTCCCTTTCTCGTGCTGGTCGGCAGCAGCATCGCGGTGATGACCGAGCAAGGCAAACTTGGCATCGCCAATCCGGGAGCGCATGGGTTCTCTGAGATCCTCTACGCCTTTTCATCCACCGCCAACAACAATGGCAGCGCCTTTGGCGGACTGTCGGTGAATACTCCCTTCTACAACGCGCTGCTCGGTGTGGTCATGTGGTTCGGCCGCTATGCCTTCATCGTTCCCGTGCTCGCCATCGCCGGTTCGCTCGCCGCCAAGAAGCGCATCGAGGCGACCGCCGGCACCCTGCCCACCCATGGACCCTTGTTCATCGCGCTGCTGATCGGCACCGTGGTGTTGGTCGGCGCTCTCACCTACGTCCCCGCGCTCGCGCTCGGACCGGTGATCGAGCAGCTGCAGCTATACAAGATTCACTGAGGACGAACCGTGGCCCGTCGATCGATGTCCTTGTTCGATTCCGCGCTGCTGGTTCCGGCAATTGCTGATTCGTTCCGAAAATTGTCACCGCGGGTGCAAGTACGCAACCCCGTGATGTTCGTCGTTTATGTCGGCAGCATTCTCACCACCGTGCTGCTTCTACAGAGCCTGCGCGGCGGCGGTGAGGCGCCGCCCAGCTTCATTTTCGCCATCTCCGCCTGGCTCTGGTTCACCGTCCTGTTCGCGAATTTCGCGGAAGCGCTGGCGGAGGGACGCAGCAAGGCGCAGGCCGCGTCGCTGCGGGGACTGAAGCAGACCATCAGCGCCAAGAAGATGATGTCGGCCACCTACGGCAGCGAGTGGCAGGCAACCCCGGCGCCGGAGCTTCGCAAAGGGGACCTATTCTTGGTCGAGGCCGGCGACGTCATTCCCGCCGACGGACTGGTCACCGAGGGCGTCGCGTCGGTGGATGAGAGTGCCATCACGGGCGAATCCGCTCCCGTCGTGCGCGAGTCCGGCGGCGACTTCTCGGCCGTCACCGGCGGCACCCGTGTACTCTCCGATTGGCTGATCGTTCGCGTGAGCGTGAATCCGGGCGAAGCCTTCATCGACCGAATGATCGCCATGGTCGAAGGCGCCAAACGCCAGAAGACGCCGAATGAAATCGCCCTCACCATCCTGCTGATCGCGCTGACCTTGGTGTTCTTGCTGGCGACCGCAACCTTGCTCCCCTTCTCGCTCTTCAGCGTTGCCGTTGCCCAGCTGGGATCACCGGTGACCATCACCGTGCTCGTCGCGTTGCTCGTCTGTCTGATTCCGACCACCATCGGCGGGCTTCTATCCGCAATCGGCGTTGCCGGCATGAGCCGCATGATGGCCTCGAATGTGATCGCCACATCGGGCCGCGCGGTGGAAGCTGCGGGCGATGTCGACGTGTTGTTGCTCGACAAGACGGGCACCATCACGCTCGGCAATCGACAAGCGGCCGCCTTCATCCCCGCCGACGGCGTCACCGAGCAGCAACTGGCCGATTCGGCGCAGTTGAGTTCGTTGGCGGACGAGACGCCCGAGGGGCGCAGCATCGTCGTTCTGGCCAAACAACGTTTCAACCTGCGCGAGCGCAACATGGCCGACCTGGCGGCCGTGTTCGTGGCCTTCACGGCGCAGACCCGCATGAGCGGAGTGGACTTGGGGGGCGCAGCGGACGGCGGCACCCGCGAGGTACGCAAGGGAGCCGCCTCGGCCGTCCGTCAATACGTCGAGGCGAAGGGAATGGTTTTTCCGGAGCGGGTGTCGCAAACCGTCGATGAAGTCGCGCGCAAGGGCAGCACTCCCCTGGTGGTCACCGATGCCGGTCGCGTTCTCGGCGTGGTCGAGTTGAAGGACATCATCAAGGGCGGTATCAAGGAACGTTTCGGCGAATTGCGGCGCATGGGCATTCGCACCATCATGATCACGGGCGACAACCGCTTGACCGCCGCCGCCATCGCCGCCGAGGCAGGAGTCGATGATTTCCTGGCTGAAGCGACGCCCGAAGCGAAACTCAAATTGATCCGCCAATATCAGGCGGAAGGACGCCTGGTGGCGATGACCGGCGACGGCACCAATGATGCCCCGGCCCTCGCTCAGGCGGACGTCGCGGTGGCCATGAATTCCGGCACCCAGGCGGCGAAGGAAGCCGGCAACATGGTCGATTTGGATTCAAATCCCACGAAGTTGATCGAGATCGTCGAGGTCGGGAAACAGCTGTTGATTACCCGCGGCTCGCTCACCACATTCTCGATCGCCAACGACGTCGCGAAATACTTTGCGATCATCCCCGCCGCCTTCGCGACCACCTATCCACAATTGGCGGCACTCGACGTCATGCATTTGACGAGCCCGAACTCCGCCATCCTTTCAGCGGTTATTTTCAACGCGCTCATCATCGTCCTGCTCATTCCGCTGGCTCTGAAGGGCGTCAAGTATCGCGCGCTGGGAGCCGCTTCGCTGCTGAGACGAAATTTGATGGTCTATGGCGTCGGCGGCATCCTCGTGCCTTTCGCCGGCATCAAGGCGATCGATCTGACACTCACCGCGTTGCGTCTGGTGTGAACGGTGTGCCGCGTGAACACAGGTAGCCAACCATGACCATCCTATTCCGTCCCCTCATCGTGTTCTTCGTCCTGCTCACGGCGATCACCGGCGTAGCCTATCCGCTCGTCGTCACCGGCTTGGGAAGCGTCGCCTTTCCGGGTCAGGTCGCCGGCAGCTTGGTCACACGCGGGAATCAACTGGTCGGCTCGACGCTGATCGGACAGTCGTTCCAACAGCAGAACTACTTTTGGGGCCGCCTATCGGCAACCACGCCGATGCCGAACAACGCCAGCGGATCGGGCGGCTCGAACTTGGGTCCCACCAACCCGGCACTATTCGACGCGGTGAAAAGCCGCATCGATGCGCTGAAGGCCGCCGACCCCGGCAACCCCCTGCCCATCCCGGTTGACTTGGTCACCGCCTCGGCGAGCGGCCTCGATCCTCACATCAGTCCAGCGGCCGCGCTGTACCAAGTGGCGCGCGTCGCGCGCGCCCGACGGTTGGATCCCGCTCGGCTGCGGCAACTGGTTCTCGCCCATGTCGAAGGTCCCCAATGGGGGCTGTTCGGCGAGCCCCGGGTCAACGTGTTGGCCCTCAATTTGGCGCTCGATGCTCGTTAAGTTCTAAATGCGGTAAAGTTCCGTCGCTATATCGGTGCGTGAGAACCAGTGGGTGACGGATGACCAGCGGCAAAAAAATTCGGGTGGGTATCGTCTTCGGCGGCCAATCGGCCGAGCACGAAATCTCCATCCTGTCGGCCCGTAACATCCTCGAGGCGCTCGACCGCACGCGTTTCGAGCCGCAGTTGATTGGCATCGACAAACAGGGCCGTTGGGTCATGCAAGATGAGCAGTTGCTGCTCGCAAGCGCCCGGGATCCGCGCGCGGTGGAGGTCAAGGCGGGCCTGCCCGCACAACTCCTGTTGCCCACCGCTCCCGAGTCGGCAGGGCACGCCATCGACGTGGTGTTCCCCATCCTGCACGGTACGCTCGGTGAGGACGGCGCAATCCAGGGACTTTGCGAGGTGGCCGGCATCCCCTATGTCGGCGCCGGCGTTCTCGGCTCCGCCATCGGCATGGACAAGGACGTCGCCAAGCGCCTGCTGCGCGATGCCGGCATTCCGGTGGCTAATTTCCAAACGATTCGCCGGCGCCAATACGAAGACAATCCCCAGCAGATCTGTGACGCCGCGGCGACCTTGGGCTTTCCTCTGTTCACCAAACCGGCGAATGCCGGCTCATCGGTGGGGGTGCGTAAGGTCTCATCCGCCACCGCCCTGCCGGATGCCATTCGCCATGCCTTCGAGTTCGATTCCAAGGTCATCATCGAAGCCGCCATCGTCGGTCGTGAGATTGAGCTCGCGGTACTCGGCGGCCATCCGCCGACGGTGACGCTGCCCGGCGAGATCATCGTGCAACATGCTGACGGCTTCTACTCCTATGATGCCAAGTACCTGGACGCCCAGGGAGCACGGCTCGAGATGCCGGCACGCCTAACCCCCGACGAGACCCGGCTCGCGCAGCAGCTTGCCCTCTCAACCTTTGAAGTCCTGGAATGCGAAGGCATGGCGCGGGTGGATTTGTTCCTGACCCCCAGCGGCGAACTATTCGTCAACGAGATCAACACCATCCCCGGATTCACCGCTATTTCCATGTATCCGAAGCTCTGGGCGCTCTGCGGTGTCGACGCGCGGCAACTGGTGAGCCGGCTGATCGATCTGGCGCTGGATCGTGCCCGGGAACGGCGAAGGCTCACGAGGTCTTACCCGGATTCCGTGAACTCGACGTCCATTTAACATAAGACTCTAAAGGTTGGCGCTAAACCGCCGATATCTTCTTCATGAACACGATCAGCAGTATCAGTTCGGCATCAGCCGATCAAAGCACCCTGAGCAATGCGACGACCGGTCTCGCCAACGGCAACCAAGCCCTGGTTCAGGCCGCCGTCCAGATCGCTACGCCGGGCAACACCAATCTCACCACACCACTGGTTGACACCAGTCAGGCGCTGCAGTTGACGGAAGCGAGCGCGGCCGTGGTGAGCGCGACCGAGCAAACCCTGGGAAGCTTGCTCAACGTCACCGCCTGAGCCGGTCAGTCCCGACGTCTTGTCAGCTGAAATTCGAGGTGAGCTTTCACGGTCGCCCATTCGCGGTCGAGGATGCTGTACACACAAGTATCCCGCACCGTCCCGTTGGGGCTTATCTGATGCTGGCGCAGGATGCCGTCGAGGCGCGCGCCCAAACGTTCGATCCCCGCCCGGCTCTGTCGATTCAAGAAGTGCGTCCTGAATTCAACGGCGATGCAATTCAACTGCTCGAAGGCATGAGTCAATAACAGGAGCTTGCACTCGGTGTTGAGGCCGGTGCGCTGGACACGGCGCCGATACCAGGTCGAGCCAATTTCGACGCGGCGGTTGGCGGCATCGATGTTCATGAACGTCGTCATGCCGACTGCTCGTTGGCTCGAACGCTCGATGACGGCAAAAGGCAGCATCGACCCCATGGCCTGGAGGGCGAGGCGGCGCGCGATTTCCGAAACAACGTTCTCGGGGCGCGGCACCGACGTGTACCACAATTCCCAAAGCTCACCGTCACGCACCGCCGCCTCCAGATCAACGCCGTGCGAATAGTCCAGGGGAACCAACGACACGATCCTTCCATCGAGGACGACGGGGGTGTTGCAGCTCACAAAAACACCCTCGCCAACAGCGGCACCAGAATTGCCGTCATGATGCCATTCAGCGCCATCGCGATACCGGCAAAAGCGCCAGATACGTCGCTGACCTGAAAGGCGCGGGCGGTTCCAATTCCATGGGCGGCCACGCCTGCCGCAAAGCCCCGCGCCTGCCGATCGCGAATTCCCATCGCATTGAACAGCGGTGTGACCATGACCGCGCCGAAGATGCCCGTGAGGATCACGAAAACCGCCGTCAATGAGGGCAGTCCGCCGATCCGTTCGGTCACGGCCATGGCAATCGGTGTCGTCACCGATTTCGATGCCAGGGATTTCAAGGTGACGAGATCCGCGCCCGCCAGCCAGGCGATGCCCACACTGGATGCGATGGCGGTGACTGAACCCGCCACCAGCGCCGCCAGCATGGGAAGAAACAGCCGACGAACAGACGCCAGATGATGGTACAAGGGAACTCCGAGCGCCACCGTGGCTGGTCCCAGCAAGAAATGCACGAATTGGGCCCCCTGGAAATAGGTGTCGTATGGCGTATCCGTGGCCAGCAACAGGGCGATCAGCGCGATCACCGCGATGCTCACGGAACTCACCAGCGGATTGCGGCCGCTGCGCTCGTGCAACCAATGAGCGAAGATATAGGCCCACAGCGTCGCCGCCAGCCAGAGCAGCGGACTGGCGCTGAGATAGACCCATATGCTCGACATCGAAGGCCGCATCAGGGCACGTCGCCTGGAACCACGTCCCCCGGCTGCGCCGCACCGGTCAGGCGCGACACCGCCACGAATACCAGCACGGTCACCACCAGGGTGAGCAGGGTGCCAACCATCAAGGCGCCCAGGATGGGCAGCCACTCAGTTTTAAGCTTATGGATGTGCACCATCACACCCGTGCCGGCCGGAATGAACAGCAGCGACAGATGCGTGAGCAGACCCGTGGAGGTTCTCTCGACATCCTCCGCCACCTGACCCCGCCAGCCCAGGTAACCGACCAGCAAGACAATACCCACCACGGGTCCCGGCACCGGGACGTTGGCAAGACGCACCAACACCTCGCCGATGAGCTGGCAGAGCACGAAGAGCGAGAATGCTGCGATCATGAATCCCTAGGCGCAGGCGAAAGCCCCATTTGCCCCAGTTTACTACGGTCGCGTGGGTTCTCGCTCGGCGTCGATATTGCGGCGCATCCGCTTGAATGTACCCCAGCGCACGGATGCCCTCGACGACGTTCGCTACGGTGACGACATGAGCGACCTCACGTCCCACGATTCTTCCGCGCCGAGCGATGGCGACGCGCCGGTGAAGGGTTTCGATTTGCTGGCGGAACTCGCGCTGGACCTGCGTTCATCATGGAACCGCGACACGGACCCGGTATGGCATCGGTTGGACGCTGAGCTGTGGAATCTCACGCACAATCCTTGGGTCGTTCTGCAAACGGTCTCGCGGAAAACGCTCGAAGAGGCGATGACCAATGCAGCGTTCTGCAAGAGCATCGACGAGCTGCTGCGCACCCGGCGCAGCGAACTCGAGGCACCGGCATGGTTTCAGACGAAGCATCCGCAAGGGTCGCTCACGAGCGTGGCCTATTTCAGCATGGAGTTCATGCTCAGCGAAGCGCTGCCCATCTACTCTGGCGGACTCGGCAACGTCGCCGGCGATCAATTGAAGGCCGCCAGCGACCTGGGGGTTCCCGTCACGGGCGTGGGCTTGCTCTATGCCCAGGGCTATTTTCGACAAATTCTCGACGAGCACGGTGCTCAACAAGCCCTCTATCCCTATAACGACCCCGGTCAACTGCCGATCACTCCGCTGCGCTCAGCGAACGGCGAGTGGCTGCGGCTCAAGGTCGCCCTGCCTGGTTTCTCGGTCTGGCTGCGCGCTTGGCAGGTTCAAGTGGGGCGCGTCAAGCTGTACCTGCTCGACAGTAATGACGCCGCCAACTACCCGGTCCATCGCGGCATTACCAGCGAACTGTACGGCGGGAATCAGGAGCTGCGGCTCAAGCAGGAACTGATCTTGGGGATTGGCGGCTGGCGCCTGCTGCGTGCGCTCGGCATTGCGCCGGAAGTCTGCCATCTGAATGAAGGACACGCGGCATTTGCCGTCTTGGAGCGTGCGCACGATTTCATGCAGGAAAACGCCCAGCCGTTCGCCGTCGCGCTCGCCGCGACCCGGGCCGGCAATCTGTTCACCACGCATACGGCCGTCGCCGCGGGTTTCGATCGCTTTCCACCGGCGATGATCGAGCATTACCTCACGGCCTACGCGCAACAGAAGCTCCATGTGTCGGTCCAGGAGTTGCTGTCACTCGGGCGGGCTGATCCGGACGATCCAACGGAGGGGTTCAATATGGCGTACCTGGCCGTGCGCGGCAGCGGATCGGTGAACGGCGTGAGCCGCCTGCACGGCATCGTCAGCCGGCAGCTATTCGCGCCGCTGTTTCCTCGCTGGCCGCAGCCCGAAATCCCGATCGGCTCGGTAACCAACGGTATCCACACACTGTCATGGAACTCGGCCGCCGCTGATCAACTGTGGACACAAGCTTGCGGCAAGGATTGCTGGCTGGGCACAACGGACACGCTGGAGAAGGACTTTCGCACCGTATCCGACGCCGCGTTATGGAGTTTGCGAACGAGCGCACGCCTGTCTCTGATCGATTATGCCCGCGAACGTCTGTCGACCCAGCTCGCCGTAGCCGGTGCATCCCCGGAGGCCGTGAACGCGGCCAAATCGCTGTTTGACCCGAAGACGTTGACGATGGGGTTCGCACGTCGATTCGCGACCTACAAGCGGCCCGATCTGCTGCTCCACGATCGGGACCGGCTGCTGCGCCTGTTGAGCAACGCCGAACGACCCGTGCAACTCATCATGGCCGGCAAAGCACATCCGGCGGACAAGGCCGGTCAGGCGTTGATCCAGGAGTGGATTTTGTTCATTCGCCAGCAGCAGGTCCGCGCGCATGTCATTTTCTTGAGCGACTACGACATGTTGTTGACCGAACGCCTGGTGCAGGGAGTGGATGTCTGGATCAACACGCCGCGGCGGCCCTGGGAGGCTTGCGGGACGAGCGGAATGAAAGTCCTGGTCAACGGCGGCATCAACCTCTCAGAACTCGACGGCTGGTGGGCGGAGGCCTACACGCCGGAGGTGGGATGGCCCTTGGGAGACGGACTGGACCATGGGGACGATCCCGCCTGCGATGCAGTGGATGCCAACTCCCTGTACGAACTGCTCGAGAAAGCGGTGATCCCCGAGTTCTACGACCGTCGTGAGACGGGCATGCCGACCGCGTGGATCAAGCGCATGCGCGCGAGCATGGCGCGATTGACACCCCAGTATTCGGCCAGCCGGACCGTGCGCGAGTACACCGAACAACACTATCTTCCCGCGGCGATGAGCTATCGCCGGCGTGCCGCGGACAAGGGCTTGCTCGGCAGGCAAGTCGTCGATTGGCAACAGACGCTCGACCAACGCTGGCAGTCTTTGCACTTTGGCGACGTCCGGATCACTAGCCAACCCGATGGACACGTGTTCGAGGTCGAGCTCTATCTCAACGGGTTGGATCCGAAGGCCGTTCGCGTGCAACTGTATGCGGAGGCGGGTAACAACGGCGACTCGGTCACGGAGATGACTCTGGCACGAACGGCCCCCGTACCCGCGGAGCCGGCCCTCTATCGCGCCATGGTACTTGGTCGCCGTGCCACCGCCGATTACACACCGCGAGTCCTTGCGGCTCATACCGACGTGTCGGTACCGCTCGAATGCGCCCACATCGTCTGGCAGCGCTGAGGTGAGCGACCTTGCCGAACGAGCCGCGTGGCAGCAGCCGATTTTTACGCTTCGGTCAGTTCAACATCGTGGCGTAGTCTGAAGGAGCAAATGATGGAGCACCGTTGGGGCCGGCGTGTTCCCGCCGCCATACCCGTCAGACTCCGTGCCGCGGACAATCTGCGCGAATATCCCGCCCATCTCGCGAACGTGAGTCTCAGCGGCGGCTGGATTCCCGCCAAGATCAGCGTACGACCACTCTCGCAGATTCAGGTGGTGTTCGAGTTGCGGGTGCCGCGGCAAGGCCAACAGACCGTGAATGCTTATGTCGCGCGGCAATCCCAAGCGGGTATCGGCTTGGAGTGGTGTGAACACGCACCGGAGGTGATCGTCAGTTTGTTGCGCGCCTTGACTTTACCCCCTCCATCGAGCGCCGCCGCGTACGATCAGGACTCGCGGTGAAGCGAGAATGGTGGGACGGCTGGGACTCGAACCCAGGACCAAAGCCTTAAAAGGGCCTTGCTCTACCAACTGAGCTACCGTCCCAAGGAGGCGCGCATCATAGCCGAAGTTGCCGCTCAGTTCATCGAGATTGAATCGCTGCATAGGGGGTGGGATCGGGGATGCCGGCCTCGGCGAAGCCTGCCGCTCTCAGCCGGCACGAGTCGCAGCGGCCGCAGGCATTGCCGGCCCCGTCCGCCTGGTAGCACGATACCGTCTGGGCATAATCCACGCCCAGTGCGACCCCCGTGCGGATGATCTCCGCCTTCGACATCCGCACCAAGGGCGCTTGGATCTTGAACTCCGCCCCCTCCGTGCCGGCTTTGGTAGCGAGCCTCGCCAGTCGTTCAAATGCCTCGATGAACTCGGGGCGACAATCTGGGTAGCCGGAATAGTCCACGGCATTGACCCCGACGAAAATATCGAGCGCGCCGACGACCTCGGCCCAACCGAGCGCCAGCGCCAGGAGCAGCGTATTGCGGGCGGGCACGTAGGTCACGGGAATGCCGGCGGTCATGGATTCCGGGATGGCAACCGCGGGGTCGGTCAGCGCAGAACCGCCGATGCCCGCAAGATCCACCCCCATGACCCGATGCTCGTACGCCCCCAACGCCGTCGCCACACGGCGCGCTGCGTCCAGCTCGGCGATGTGACGCTGGCCATAATGAACGCTGAGCGCGAAGGTACGAAACCCAGCCGCATGCGCGATGGCGAGTGTGGTGGCCGAATCGAGGCCGCCGGACAGCAAAACGATGGCGCTCTTCATTTTCCCGGCACGTCGCCCCAAAGAATCTTATGCAATTGAAGTTGAAAGCGGACCGCGAGCCGGTCAGCGAGGATCCACTCGGCCAGCTGCGTCGGCGCGAGCTGCTGATAGCTCGGCGAGAACAGGATTCGGCAGCGTCCGGACAACCCATGATCGCGTATGAAAGCCTTGCTCCACTCATAGTCTGCACGCGAACAAATCACGAACTTGAGCTGATCATGAGCCGCAAGGTGCGGGAAATTTTCCGCTCGATTGCGACCCGACTCACCCGATCCCGGCGTCTTCACGTCCACCACGCGCGACACGCGCGGATCCACCGCGACGATGTCCAACGCGCCGCTGGTCTCCAGCGACACCTCGAACCCCAGGTCGCACAGCCGCGCGAGCAGCGGCAAACAGGCCGGCTGGGCGAGCGGTTCACCGCCGGTCACACAGACATGCCGCGCCTCGAAGCCACGAACCTTGTCCAATACGGCATCGAGATCGTGCCAGTCTCCGGCGTGAAACGCGTACTCCGTATCGCAGTACTGACAGCGCAGCGGGCAGCCCGTGAGGCGCACGAAAACCGTGGGAAATCCCACCGAGTCGGCTTCACCCTGCAAGGAGTGGAAGATCTCATTGATCCGTAATCTCAAAGGCTTGGCCGCCGTCTCGATCAATGCTGCTCCGTCGTCATTTTCTGCAGCCTCTCCTTTGCGAACGGTGCCGCCGGGGAATCGGGATATTGCGTGAGCACCTGGTTGAGGGCGTCTCGCGCGGCGCTGTACTGCTTGAGTTCATCGTTGCAAAAGCCCACTTTCAGCAGCGCGTCCGGCACCTTGCGCGAATTCGGAAAATTCTGGATGACCCGCTGGAACGCCGCCAAGGCATCGACGAACGCCTTGTTCACGTAATAAGCCTCGCCCAACCAGTACTGTGCGTTGTCGACCAGCGTGCTCTGCGGGTAAGTCGTCGCGAAATCCTTGAATGCCGCGATCGCCTGGTCGTAATGTCCGTCTTTCAACAAATCGAATGCTGCCTGATAGCTCGCTTTATCCGCGCTATCCGCGGGTTGTCCCAGTCCCGCGCCGGCACCGGGCGACCGCGAGAGACCCCCCGGCGGCGGCACCGAGCCACCGAAACCGGCACCCGCACTCGTGCCCGCTCGCAGCTCCAACGACTTCAATCGCTGATCAAGGTCGGCGTACAGATCCCGCTGCTGCTTGCGCGCCGCATCGAGATTGTGATTGAGCACGTCGATATCGTTGTGCATAGCGCGAACGTCGGTGCGCAGCTCCTCGATCTGATTGGCCAGGTCCAGCAAACTCTGGTTCGCAACGACACGTTCGATCCGTGCCAACCGAGTGTCGAGATCGTTCAGTTTGATCTGCACCGGGTCTTGGTCAGGGGGCGTGGCAGCGCATCCTCCCACCGTCAATGCGGCGAGGGCAGCTACGGCGAGTACCCCGCTACGGCTCGTCACGGCAGATAAACCAGGCTCACGCGCCGGTTCTGGGCCCACGCGGACTCATCGTCACCTTCCTTGGCGGGTCGTTCCGCACCGAAGCTCACCGTGGTGAGCTGCGATTCGGCAACGCCTTCGAGCATCAACGCGCGTTTGACCGCCTGCGCCCGTCGTTCACCAAGACCGATATTGTACTCCCGTGTCCCGCGCTCATCGGTGTTGCCCTCGAGCCTCAGCTTGAGGTTTGGATGGCTGGTGAGATTGCGCGCGGTCGCACTGACGATGTCCTGATATTCGGTCTTGATGTCGGACTTGTCGAAATCGAAATAGATGACGGTCCCGACACCGTTGGCGCCGCCGTTGTAATCGCCGCTGCCGCTGGCGCCGGCCCCATAGGCACTACCACTGGTGGAGGCACCACCGGCCCCCGCGGTGCTGGCGGTTCCGCTCACCTGCGTTCCGGCCGTCGGCGGCTCGACGGTCGTGGCCTTCTTCGCACACCCCGAAAATAACGCGGCACCCGCCATCAAACAGGCAATCGCCATGATTCGCTTCATTGACATGCTTCTCCATTCCTTACTGTGAAACAGCTGTTCATTATGAACCTCGATACCGTCCGCCGCATGCCCGAGGAACAATTCAAAACGGCGACCACGCCGGTTCCTGCACTTCGCCCTCGCTCGATGCCAGGCGTTCCTGAACCCGGCCGTCGGCACTGACCAGCGCCAGCACGCCGCGCCCTTGAGCACGTGTCGCATAAAGAATCTCCGCACCATTCGGTGCGTAGCTGGGCGACACGTCGAACCCCCCGTGGGTGAGCACCTGGCTTTCGCCCCGACCCTTCAAGTCCAAGGTGGCGATGTGATAGGCGCCGTTTTCTTGGGTGACGAACGCGAGTTGTGAGCCATCGGGCGAAACCCTCGGGCGCGCATTGTAGGCGCCCTGAAAGGTGAGTCGCGTGGGCCTGTCGCCCGGCCCGATTCCAATCTTGTAGATCTGTGGGCCGCCTGCCCGGTCGGAAGTGAAATACAGGCTCTGGCCATCATTCGACCATTGCGCCTCGGTATCGATGCCCGGATCGGTGGTCACGCGGGTCAACGCCTGCGTGGCGAGGTCCACGATGTAGATGTCGAGGTTGCCATCCCGCGTCGACAGGGTGAGCGCCAGCTTCTTGCCATCGGGGGACCACGCCGGCGCTTGATTGACGCCGGCACGCGCCGAGACCGGGTGTCGCTCGCCCGTCTTCAGGGTCTGAACATAGATCGTCGGCAGGCGTGCTTCGAACGAGACGTAGGCCAGACTCTGCCCGTCCGGCGACCAGGCCGGCGACATGAGCGGCTCGTTCGACTCCATCACGATACGCGGATTGACCCCGTCCGCATCGGCGACGACCAGTTGATACTTTCGATTCGGCAGGTGTCCGAGCACCGAGATGTAGGCGATTCGCGTGGCAAAGGCGCCGCGGATGCCGAGAATCTTTTGAAAAACCATGTCCGCGACCTGATGACTCGCCAAGCGGAGCCCGGCCTGGTTGGCGGTGATCTGGTAGCCGAGTAGGCGCTCGTGCGTGAGCACGTTGAAGAGTTCGAAAACGATGTTGTACTGGTCAGGCCCCAGCAACTGCAGCTGGCCGACCAGCATGTAGTCGTTGTTGAGCCGCCGCCAATCATCGAAAATGACGTTCGCCCCGGTGTGCGGTTGCTCGATCATGTCCTTGCGATCCATGGGCTTGAAGCGGCCGCTGCGGGTGAGATCGGCGCTCACGAGCTGCGCGACATCGAAGGGGGCCGCAGCGTCCGTCGGCGTGGCGAATGGCACGATGGCAATCGGAATGGCGTTGTCCTGGCCATGCGTAACTTCCACCACGAGTTCCGCCCAGCTGCGCGAACTCAAACAGACGCAACCCAGCAGCGCGATCAGGGCGAGAGCTCTATTCATCGGGCTTGAACCTCAATACTAAATTTCTTTCGAACAACGCCGGATCCGGCGGATCAGGCAAGGGGGCCGCACGATACACGGCATTCTCGATGGACTGCCGGACGGCGGCATCGCCATTGCACTCCGTGACTCGGGCTTGCGTTACTTCGCCGCCCGGCACCTGCGTCACCTGTACTTGGCAGTCGATGCCGGCGGTCGCGGACGGCGGTTTGATCCACGCGTTTTGAATCCTGTTGCGGATGGAGTTGATGTACTGATCGCGCAACGGCCCGGACTCGACGGCGCTGACGTGCTCCTCGGCCGCCAATTGCCGGCGCAATTCGGCCTCACGAAGCTGTTTGGCGTGTTCGTCGGCCGCCCGCTTCGCATCTGCCGCCTGCTTGGCCTCGGCCGCTTGCTTGGCCTCCGCCGCTTGCTTCGCCTCCGCCGCTTGCTTCGCTTCCTCCTCGCGCTTCGCCGCCAGCGCCGCCTGCTGTGCGTCGGCGACGCGTTTCGCCGCCGCGGCCCTCTGCGCATCTGCCACCGCCCGCGCATCGGCTGCCTGCTTGGCCACCGCCGCCGCCGCGGCCGCCGTGGCCGTTGCCGCCGCCTGCTTTTGGGCTTGAGCTTGAGCCTGCGCTGCTTGAGCCTCGGCTTGCGCTGCTTGCGCCGCCGCGGCCGCGTCCGCCGCCGAGCGCTCCTTTGCCGCCTGGGTCGCTGCCGCCTGGGCCTCGGCGGCGGCTTGCAGATCGGCCTGCGCGGCACGCGCTCGCGCGACTTCCTGCTCAGCGCGATCCGCCGCCGCGTGCTCCGCCGCGTGCAGCACCTTCGAATCGATCACCACGGCATCGATGGGCAGCGGCTCGAGCATCGCCGGATGCCGCTGCTGCGATAGATAGGTCGAGAGCAACAGCGCGGCCGCGAGCAGGCCATGCAGCAGCACGGACACCGCGACTGGACCCGAGTTCTCACGCAGGAAACCGGCCATCGTCAGTGCGCGCCGTTGGCAGCCTTGGGCGGCGGGTCGGTCAGAAACCCGACTTTATCTGCGCCGGCATGCTGCAACAGAACCATCGCCCGAACCACCGTGCCATAGGGAACCGTGGTATCCGCTCTGACCAAAATCGGCGTCAAAGGATCGCGCCGCAGCAAAGCGGCGGTGCGGGCGCTCACCGTGTCCTCGGTCGCGGGTTGGTTCTTATCGGGTCCGAAATCCAGGTAGAGCCGGCCCGCTCGATCGATGGTGAGGACCAGCGGCTGATGTTTGACCAGGAATTCCGGGTCCAGGGGTCGAGCACCCGCGGCCGGCAGATCCACTTTGACGCCCTCCTTCAGCAACGGTGCCGTAATCATGAAGATCACCAGTAGCACCAACATCACGTCGATATAGGGCACGACGTTGATCTCACCCATCAGTTTGCGACGACGGAGGGGTGCCGGCATCTTGGCGCTCAGCCCTGCTGCGCGCGGCTCGGGCCGTGACGCTGCAGGATGGTCGAAAATTCTTCGACGAAGGTATCGAACCTAAGTTCCAGGCGGCTGACTTGGTCGGCGAAGCGATTGTAGGCAATGACGGCGGGAATCGCTGCAAACAGACCGATGGCCGTCGCCACCAGCGCTTCGGCGATCCCCGGCGCCACCGCCGCGAGAGTGGCCTGCTGAACGTTGCCGAGGTTGTGGAAGGCGCTCATGATCCCCCACACCGTGCCGAACAAACCCACATAGGGGCTCGTGGAACCGACGGTGGCGAGCGTGGCGAGATTGCGCTCCAAACGGTCGAGTTCGCGCATCTGCGCGACCCGCATGGCGCGTCGCGCGCCCTCCAGCAACTGATCGACCGGCGTGCCGATTTGCCGCAAGCGGCTGAATTCCCCAAAACCGGACTCGAAAATGCTCTGCTCACCGGTGCCTTCCCGACCCTTGGTTTCGATACTGCGATATAGAGTCGACAGGTCGCCGCCTGACCAAAAGGCCGTCTCGAAGCGGTCTGCCTGACGGCGCGAACGCGAGATCACCCGGCTCTTCTTGAAGATGATCGCCCAAGAGGTCACCGAGGCCGTCATCAGCAATGCCATGACTGCCTGTACGATGGGGCTCGCATCGAGCACCAACGTCCAGATCGACAAGTCATTACCCATCACGCCACTCCATGAACAAATCTTTGGGAATGGCACGAGCTTTAAGCGTGCCGGAATCTAGGCAGGCAACGCGCACCGTCGCGTCGATCAATTGCACATCGTCTCGTCTGATGGTCTGCTTGAATGCAATTGTCGCACCGCGAAGGCGCTCTAATTCGGCGGTGACGACAATTTCATCATCCAGCCGCGCCGGCTTCAGGAAATCCACGGTGACGTTCACCACGGCGAACTGCAGTTGCCGCTCCGCCCGCAGCCGGGCTTGATCCACACCCAGGGCGCGCAGCCATTCGCTGCGGCAGCGTTCCATGAATTTCAAGTAATTTGCGTAGTAGACCACGCCACCGGCGTCTGTGTCCTCCCAGTAAACGCGCATGGCCCAAGCAAACGCCGGCGGCGCAGCCGCGCGATCGTCAGTCACCTGGCGGCACATCCCGGAACAGCGGCAGGTTGAGGTCTCGCTCCAGAGAGGGGGCGGCCAGCCCGAAGTGCGCATACGCCGACCGCGTCGCCACGCGACCCCGCGCGGTGCGCATGAGAAATCCCTGTTGGATCAAAAACGGCTCGATCACGTCCTCGATGGTGCCGCGCTCCTCGCTCATCGCGGCCGCCAAACTGTCGACACCGACCGGTCCACCCTCGAACTTTTCGATCACCGTCAACAGCAGTTTACGATCCAGCATGTCGAAGCCCTGGGGGTCGACCTCGAGCATATCGAGCGCGGCGAGCGCCACCTTGCCGCTGATGAGGCCGCCCGCCTTGACCTCCGCGTAGTCCCGTACCCGCCGCAGCAGCCGGTTCGCAATGCGCGGCGTACCCCGCGAACGCTCGGCGATCCGCTCCGCGCCATCCGGCTGCAACTGCAACTTCAAGATCGAGGCGCTGCGGATGACGATCTTGCGCAACTCCTCGGTGGAATAGAACTCGAGCCGCTGCACGATGCCGAAGCGATCGCGCAAGGGCGACGTCAGCAGTCCCGCGCGGGTCGTAGCGCCCACCAGGGTGAAGGGCGGCAGATCGAGCTTGATCGAGCGGGCACCCGGCCCCTCGCCGATCATGAGATCGAGCTGCGAGTCCTCCATCGCCGGATACAGCACCTCCTCCACCACGGGGCTCAGGCGATGAATCTCATCGACGAACAACACATCGCGCGGTTCGAGGTTGGTGAGCAGCGCCGCAAGGTCCCCGGCCCGCTCGAGCACCGGGCCGGAGGTCTGGCGAAGATTCACCTTTAGCTCGTTGGCAATGATGTTCGCGAGCGTCGTCTTGCCGAGACCCGGAGGACCGAAGATCAACACGTGATCGAGCGCCTCGCCCCGCTGCCGCGCCGCCTGGATGAAGATCTCCATCTGATTCTTGACATTGGGCTGGCCGACGTAATCCGCCAGGCTCTTCGGGCGGACCGCACGGTCGACGACCTCGTCATCACGCCCGCCGGTGGCGGCAATGATGCGATCCGGCTCGATGCCCATTACGGCCGCACCGCCGACTTCAACGCACGCCGTATCATTTCCGTGGTGGATAACCCCGGTTCATCGGCCGATTTCAGCAACCGCACCACCTCGGGCGGCTTGTAGCCGAGCGCAATCAAGGCGCTGAACGCCTCGCTTTGCGGCGAGATGCCGGTGGTCACCCCGGACACCGCCGTCAGGGCCGGAGACGCCGTCGCGCCGGCGGCAATTCTCTGAACGCTGTCGCGCATTTCGATGATCACCCGTTCGGCGGTCTTGCGGCCGATGCCCGGAATCCGCGTCAGCATGGCGATATCCTCCGCCTCGACGATGCGCACGAAGTCCTCGACGCTCGCGCCCGACAACACCCCCAAGGCAATCTTCGGTCCGACGCCCGACACCTTCAGCAAGGCGCGGAACAATCGACGCTCACCCTCCGTGCCGAAGCCGTAGAGAATATGCGCATCCTCGCGGACCACTAAGTGCGTGAACAGCGCCACCCGCTCGCCCGTGGCCGGTAACCCATAGAAGGTCGACATCGGTGCTTCCAGCTCGTAGCCGACGCCATTCACGTCCACCAAGAGCATCGGCGGCTGCTTGCTGGCGAGATGACCTTTAAGGAAGCCGATCATCCGCCCCCCACCCGCAGCAAGGCATTACGCATCCGGCCGCGCAGCGCATGGCAGACGGCCGCGGCCAAGGCGTCGGCGGCATCCGCAGCCAAGGGACCGTCGAGCTTCAAAATGCTCTTCATCATGAGCTGCACCTGGGCCTTGTCGGCATTGCCCGATCCCACCACCGCCTGCTTGATCTGCCGCGTGGCGTATTCAAAGACCTCGGCATTGGCGAGGACGGTACCGCAGATCGCCGCGCCGCGCGCCTGACCCAATTTGAGCGCGCTATCGGGATTGCGATTGACGAACACCCGCTCGATCGCGATCTCCTGCGGACGGTACTGCGCCACCACCGTCTGTACGCAGCGGAAGATCTCGCACAGACGCGCGGCGAACTCGCCGTGGCTGGTGCGAATGACGCCGCTCGCCACATAGGTGAGCCGGGGCCCAGTGGCGTCGACGACGCCAAAGCCGGTGCATTGCGAACCTGGATCGATACCGAGCACCCGGATGGTCGCGCTCTTGAGCGTGGGCAGTGACATGAGCGGTTATGATACCGGCATTAGGCCCCCAAACCCATGGAAACGAACACCTCGATCCGCGCTGTCAGCGACCGTCTGCAAGCCGCGTTCGCCGCCTTGCGCGAACTCGATTTGCCCTCGCACGCCGAAATCGCCCGACAAGTGGCACTCGAGGTGGCCGATATCGTCCGCACCCTCGACGCCGACGACGACGTGGTCATCGCCGCCATGCTGCAGCCGCTCTTGGACGCGAAACTGCTCGACCCAGTCGGCGCCGCCGGCCCCTTTGGTGCGGAACCGGCCCGCTTGGCGCGCAGCCTCACGGAACTCGGGCAATTCGGACTGCCGCCCGACTGGACCCCGGACAGCGGCCTCGAGCCCGGACAGGCGGAAAGCTTGCGCAAGATGTTGCTCGCCGTCATCGGCGACGTCAGGCTGGTCGTGGTTCGGCTCGCCCAGCAGCTGCAGAAAATGCGTGCGGCGAAATCTTTGGAGCCGGCGACGCAGCGCCGCTACGCGACCGAAACACGCGAGGTGTATGCGCCGCTCGCCAACCGTCTGGGTGTCTGGCACATCAAGTGGGAACTCGAGGATCTGGCGTTTCGATACTTAAACCCGGTCGAGTACAAACACATCGCAACCGCGCTGAACGGCCGCCGCACGGAGCGTGAGCGCTACATCGACGAGCTGAAACGACAATTGCACGGGGAATTGCGCGCGGCCGGTATCGAGTCAAACATCGACGGGCGTCCCAAACACATCTACAGCATCTGGCGAAAGATGCAGTCGAAGGGACTCGCATTCGAACAACTCATGGACATCCGCGCCGCGCGGGTGCTGGTCGGCACCGTGGCGGAATGCTATGCGGCGCTCGGCGTCGTTCACTCGCTGTGGCAGTTCATTCCCGGCGAATTCGATGACTACATCGCCACTCCGAAGGAAAATCTCTATCGCTCGATTCACACCGCCGTGATCGGCCCGGCCGGTCAGCCGGTGGAAATCCAGATTCGTACGCATGAAATGCACGCCCACTCCGAACGCGGCGTCGCCGCGCACTGGCGCTACAAGGAGGGCGGACGCGGCGATCAAGCCTATGAGCGCAAGATCAACCAGCTGCGCGCGCTGTTGACGCCGGTCGAAGGCGGCGAGAGCGGCCGGGATTTTCTCGATCGCATACGGGTCGACCTGTTCCAGGATCGCATCTACGTTTTTTCGCCCAGGGGCGAGATCGTCGATGTGCCGGTGGGCGGCACACCCCTGGATTTTGCCTATCAGGTACACACCGATTTGGGTCACCGCACGCGCGGCGCGAAAATCAATGGGCGGATGGTGACTCTTGACTACCCGCTCAAGAACGGCGAGTCCGTGGAGATCATCACCGGCAAGTCGCCGCAACCGTCGCGCGATTGGCTGTCCGCGCAATCCGGCTATCTGGCGAGCCCCCGCCACCGCAACAAGGTGCGCGCCTGGTTCAGAAAACAGAACGAAGCCCAGAACAAGGTCGAAGGCCGGGCCATGCTCGAGCGGGAGATGCAACGCCTCGGCGTGGGCAGCCCGCCCATGCCTGAGCTGTTGGCGGAACTGAAACTACCCACCACCGAGGCCTTGCATGAGGCCCTGGGGTTGGGCGAAATGACCAGCAGCCAGGTGGCCGGCGCGGTGCAACGCTTGATGCACAGCCGTGAAACGCGCGAACCGCCGAAGACCCGCAGCGTCGCCCAGCGTCAACCAGAGATCGAAGTGCAGGGAATCGGCGATCTGTTGTCGACGTATGCGCGTTGCTGCAAGCCGGTGCCGCCGGAGCCCATCGTCGGCTACATCGCCGTGGGTCGCGGCGTCAGCATTCATGCGCAGAGTTGCGCGAATCTTGGCCGCCTCAGGGTCAAGTCCCCCGCCCGGGTGCTCCCGGTCGCCTGGGGAAAAACGGGTGCAAAGGAGTTCCCCGTGGATGTGGAGATCGAGGCCTTCGACCGGCGCGGACTGGTCCGGGATGTGAGCGCCGCCCTGGCGGACGAGAAAATCAGCATCCAGGGCATGAACAGCCTTACCGACAAGCGCGACAATGTCGCGCACATGAAAATCAACATCTCGATCACCGGACTGCCGCAACTCTCACGGGTGCTCAGTCGCATCGCGCAGGTGCCGAACGTCGTCTCGGCGCGCCGCAAACGCTGAGGCCATTGCCTATCGATTGATGCTGTCGATCGCCTTCTTATCGACCGCCAAAGCCGCTTCATGAATGGCTTCCGACAAGGTCGGATGCGCATGCATGGTGCGCTGGATATCCTCGGTGCTGGCCGAATACTCCATGGCAAGCACTGCCTCACCAATCAGCTCTCCCGCCATCGGGCCGATCACATGGATACCCAACACTTCATCATCGTCTTTCGCGGCAACGATCTTCGCCATGCCCTGCCCGGCTTCCATCGCGCGCGCCCGGCCGCTGGCCGCAAAGGGAAAGGCGCCCACCTTGTAGGCACGACCGCTGGCCTTCACCTGCTCTTCGGTCTGGCCCACCCAGGCGATCTCGGGCGCGGTGTAAATGACGGACGGAATGACTTTGTAATTCACTTCGCCGAAATGGCCGGCGATCAAATCGGCGACCATCACCCCTTCTTCCTTGCCCTTGTGCGCGAGCATGGGCCCGCGCACGGCATCGCCCACCGCCCAGACACCCGTCGTGCCGGTGCGGCAATGATCGTCGACTTGAATGAAACCGCGCGCATCGAGTTCGACACCGGTGCCCTCGGCAAGCAATCCCTCGGTGAAGGGTCGGCGACCGACCGCCACCACGAGCTTGTCGACCTGCAGCTGGTGCTCGCCCTGCGCATCCGCATACACCAGGTCGACCGCGGCGCCTTTGACTTCGGCCCGCAACACCTTGGCGCCCAACTTGATGTCCAAACCCTGCTTCTTGAAGTGCCGCTGGGCTTCCTTGGCAATGGTTTGGTCAACCATCGGCAGGAAATTCTCCAGTGCCTCGAGGACCGTAACCTCACTGCCCAGACGCCGCCACACACTGCCGAGCTCCAAGCCGATGACCCCGGCGCCGATCACGCCGAGACGTGCCGGAACGGCATCGAACTCCAAGGCGTTCCACGAATCGACGATGAACTTCCCATCATGGGGCACGGTTTTCAGGCGGATTGGCGTCGACCCGGAGGCCAGAATCACGTTCTTGGCCTGCAAGGTCCGCTGCGACCCATCGGCTGCCGTGACGACCACCTTGTTGCCGGGCAGCAGCTGGCCGTGACCCTGAATCCCGACCACACCGTTCGCCTTGAACAGCGCGGTGATGCCGCCGGTCATGGTCTTGACGATCGCGGCACGGCGCTTCTGCATGGCGGCCAGATCGAGTTTGATGTCACCCAATTTGATGCCATGGACGGCGAACTCGTCCTTCGCCCGCTGAAACAGTTCGGAGGATTCGAGCAATGCTTTCGAAGGAATGCAACCGGCATTCAGACAGGTGCCACCGAAGGCATAGGTGCCGTCGAAATTCTTCCATTCATCGACGCAGGCCACGCTGAGTTTATTCTGACCGGCGCGAATCGCGGCCGGATAACCCGCGGGGCCCGCACCGATCACCACGACGTCGAAGCTGTCGCTCATACGTGCAACACCAGGCGCGCCGGATCCTCCAGGCATTGCTTCACGGTGACGAGAAATTGCACCGCCTCGCGACCATCGATGATGCGATGGTCATAGGTGAGCGCCAGATACATCATCGGCCGCACCACCACCTGACCCTCGATGACCACCGGCCGATCCTGGATCTTATGCATGCCGAGGATGGCGCTTTGCGGCGAGTTGACGATCGGCGTCGACAACAGCGATCCAAACGTCCCCCCGTTGGTGATCGTGAAGGTACCGCCCGTCAGTTCTTCCATGGTGATCGTGCCGGCGCGCGCACGCCCCGCGAAGTTCACGATGGATTTCTCGATCTCGGCGAAAGTCTGCCGATCCGCGTCGCGCAGCACCGGGACGATCAAGCCACGTTCCGTCGACACGGCCACGCCGATGTCGAAGTAGTCGTGATAGATGATGTCGCCCCCCTCGACGGAGGCGTTGATGGAGGGAAATTTTTGCAGCGCCTCGACACAGGCCTTGGTGAAGAACGACATGAAGCCGAGCTTCACGCCATATTGCTTCTCGAAACTATCCTTGTAGCGGGCCCGCAATTCGTTGACGGCCTTCAGATCCACCTCATTGAAGGACGTCAGCAACGCCTGGGTGGCCTGCGCCTGGACCATACGATCGGCGATACGCGCCCGCAGCCGTGTCATCGGCACGCGCTGCTCGGTGCGTGCGCCGCGCGCCGCCGGCGGTGGCGCTGCCGGGGTGCTCGGCGCCTTCGCGGCCGGCGCTCTCGCGGCCTGTGCCGCGGCGGCAGGCGCTGCGGCGACCGGCGCCGGGGCGGCTGCCTTGGCCGCGGGAGCCTGCGCCACCGGCGCGGCGACATCCTGCGCCGCCAGATGATTCAATACATCAGACTTGGAAACCCGACCGTCACGTCCCGACCCAGCCACATCACCGGGGTTGACGCCGTTTTCCTCAACCACCCGTTTGGCGGCGGGGCTGAGCTTCGCTGCCGCCGCGCCATTTGGAGCGGCCAAGATGGCCGGGGCGCTCGCGCCCGGAACCCCGATTGCAGCCGCGCCATCCTCGATGACGGCGAGCAGCTGTCCGCTGGTCACCGTGGTGCCATCACCCAACTTGATTTCAGCGAGGACGCCCGCCACCGGCGCGGGGACCTCCAACACGACCTTGTCCGTTTCCAGATCGACCAAATTTTCATCGCGAGCGACCGCGTCACCGGGTTTCTTATGCCAAGACACAAGCGTGGCGTCAGCCACCGATTCCGGTAGCTGCGGCACGCGCACTTCGATTGTCATGAACCAGTCCTAGTATGAGCGGCCGGGAGGCGTATCGTTTGGCGGGAAGACTCTTCGGGCGGCGTCCCCTGCAGAGCCGCGATGACCAGATTCTTTTGTTGTTGTTCGTGCAGGGCCGCAATGCCCGTCGCAGGCGCCGCCGCGCCGGCGCGGCCAGCGTATAGCAGCTCATCCTTGATGCTCAGGGGGAGTTGCAGCCGGTGACGGATTTGATACCAGCTGCCCTGATTTTGCGGCTCTTCCTGGCACCAGACCACTTCCCGAGCGTTCGCATACTTGCGAATCACCGCCTCGTACTCCTCGGACGGGAATGGGTAGAGCTGTTCAATGCGAATGATGACCACCGTGTCGATCTTGGCCTCGCGCCGGGCCTTCAGCAGATCGAAGTAAACCTTGCCGCTGCAGAGGACGATGCGGGTCACGGCCGACGGTTTGACATCGTCAACCTCGTCGATGACGCTGTGAAAACTACCGGAGGCCAGCTCCTCGAGCCGGGACACCGACAGAGGATGCCGCAACAAGCTCTTCGGCGTCATGATGATGAGCGGCTTGCGCAATGCCCGCACCATTTGTCGCCGCAACATGTGAAACATCTGCGCCGGAGTCGAGGGCACACAGACCTGCATGTTGTATTCGGCACAGAGCTGCAAGAAGCGTTCGAGTCGGGCGGATGAATGTTCGGGTCCCTGGCCCTCGTAGCCGTGAGGCAGGAACAGCGTCAGTCCCGACAGCCGACCCCACTTGGCCTCGCCGGAGCTGATGAACTGGTCGATGATGACCTGCGCCCCGTTGCAAAAATCACCGAACTGGCCTTCCCAGATGGTCAGACAGTGCGGCTCGGTCGACGAGAAACCATACTCGAAACCCATTACCGCCTCTTCCGAAAGCACCGAGTCCGTCACGGTGAACGTCGGCTGGCTGGTGGCCAGGTGCTGCAAGGGGACGAAGCGTCGACCGGTGCTTTGATCGTGCAACACGGCATGGCGGTGGAAGAACGTGCCGCGGCCGCTATCCTGCCCGGTCAGCCGCACCGGATAGCCCTCCTGGATCAGGCTGGCATAGGCGAGATTTTCGGCGCACCCCCAATCGAGCGCGAGGTCACCGGCGATCATGCGCTCGCGGGCCTGCATGATGGCGAGAACCCGCGGATGAAGCTTCCAATCCGTCGGGTAGGTGGTGATGGCCTTGCCGAGCGATTTGAGGCGACCCATGTCGATCGCCGTCTTCGTCGGCTCGGACCAATCCGCACCCAGGTATTCACTCCAGTCGACGGTATATTTATTGCCAATCAAGCCGAGCGCGGCACGCGCCTGCGGCTTGCCCTCATCCAATCCAGCCCGATACTGGTCCATGAATGCCGCCGCTTCGGCAACCGGCAATGCCCCCTCGGCCGTCAGCTTGTCGGCGTAGAGCTGACGCACGGTCGGCTTCTTGCGAATCACCTGATACATCAGCGGCTGCGTGGCCGCCGGCTCATCGGCTTCGTTGTGCCCGTGGCGGCGATAGCACACCAGGTCGATGACGATGTCCTTGTGAAACTTCATGCGATACTCGAGCGCGAATCGCGTCACGAAACAGACGGCCTCGGGATCGTCGGCGTTGACGTGTAAAATCGGTGCCTCGACCATCTTCGCCACGTCCGAACAATAGAGCGTCGAGCGCGCGTCGCGCGGATCGCTGGTGGTGAAGCCAACCTGATTGTTGATGATGATATGCACTGAGCCGCCGGTGCAAAACCCGCGCGCCTGCGACAACTGCAGCGTCTCCATGATGACGCCCTGACCGGCAAAGGCGGCATCGCCATGAATTTGCACCGCCAGCACCTTGTCGCCCTTGGCATCGCCGCGACGCTCCTGGCGTGCCCGCGCAGACCCCTCGACCACGGCATTGACGATCTCGAGGTGCGACGGATTGAACGCCAACGCCACGTGCACGTTACCCGACGGGGTCTTCAGATCCGCGGAGAACCCCTTGTGGTACTTCACGTCGCCGGAGCCGCGCAACTTGGCCAGATCGTAATGGCCTTCGAATTCGTTGAACAAATCCTTCGGCGATTTGCCGAGCAGGTTGACCAACACATTGAGACGGCCGCGGTGGGCCATGCCGATGATGGTTTCCTCGATGCCCGCCATGCCACCGCGCTGCACCAGTTCGTCCAGCAACGCGATCAAGCTATCCCCGCCCTCCAGCGAGAACCGCTTTTGACCCACGTACTTGGTATGCAGGTAGCGCTCCAAACCTTCGGCTGCAGTCAACTGCCAGAGGATGTTTTTCTTTTCGTCGGCGCTGAAGCGCTGACGAATTCGCGCGGACTGAAATGTATCCTGCAGCCACAGCCGCTCATCGCTATCCGACACGTGCGCGAATTCGGCGCCGATGGTGTCGCAATATATAAATCTCAGGGTGGCGAGAATGTCCTTGAGCTTGGCGCGGTTAGCGATCGCATCATTGCGGCTGTTGGTGAAGAACTCGGTGTCGAGGTCGGCGTCGGACAAACCGAAATGATCGAGATCGAGCACATAGGGTCGCTCTCGCTCCTGCAACCCCAAGGGATCGAGATTTGCCACCAGGTGGCCACGATTGGCGTAGACCTGTATTAACCGGGATACCGCGCCCTGCTTGGCGATGGCCAGAGTCGCGTCATCGGCGGCGCCATGGGCCGGGGGCAACGGAGGTCGGCGGGCCTCGGTCGAAGACTCCCGCATCTCGCCATGCGCCAGGGCGTGCGTGCCGTCCTCGAGTCCGCGAAAGTACTGCGCCCAAGCCGGCTCTACCGAACCAGGATCCTTTAAAAATTTGTCGTAGAGATCCTCGATGAAGGCGGCATTCCCGCCGGAGAGGGCCGTGGTGGCCAGCTGATCTGCAATGGATTGGCTCATGAGTGATACGTGTCTGCGAAAACCTCGAGTTTCCGAGCGATGCGTAGTTTAGCCCAATGAGACGTAATATGGAATGTGACGCAGGCCGCCAATCTCAAAACTCGAACGGCTCCACCAAGCCGCGCAGCAACCACAGCTCATAGCTCAAGAGCACGATGTAGCCCACCAGCAATGCGTACATGACGACGGCAACTCGGACGATTCGCATGAAACGATAATTGGCCAGCACCACCATCAGCATGACGCCGGCACCGGTCATCAGCATTTTCACCGCGGCAAATGCCGTCACACTCTTGTAAATGAACACCGCCATGAGGGGGTTCACCTCATTGGCTCCATCCGCCATCAACGTCACGGTCATGAATGCGTCCGCCGCGCTCAACAGCAAGATGCCGATCGACACCGCCAGGAGATCCGCCGAATGCCAGTCGAGCGACTGGAATCGCTCCCCGAGGCGCCGGGCCGGCCGGCGGCGACGCGGCTTGAAACTGCCGTACCAGAGCGACCACCACATCTGGCGGCGCCGGTCCGGCGTGCCGCGACGATCACCGGGCTCCGGTCGACCGCGCCGGGCGGGTGGGGGCACGGCGGATGGATTGACAGTGGACATGTGACACTATCCCGATACCGTTGGTCCCTCGGCAAGCCATATGCGTCATAATCCTCGCCCGTCTGCGACTATATTTTCTTGAAGCGATCGGGTGATTGTCCGACGATGGCCGGCGGCATTCGCCTACGGTCTGCCGCCCCACCCCTTGAGCAAAATCCCCGGCGGATTTGGTGCCATGCGGTCAAGGCTTCTCGGGAGTGGATGATGTTGCCAATGGATGGAGGGTTTTTGTGCCTTAGCCTGCGTAGGGCGGTTCTTCTCGGATCGCTGCTCGCCATCAATATCGGGGCGGCATCGTTCGCTGCTGCCGCCGATGCGGATGCGGCGCTGATCGCGCGTGGCAAGTACGTGGCGGTCGAGGCCGACTGCGTAAGCTGCCATTCAGCGCCGAATGGGAAGCCCTATGCCGGCGGCTACCCGCTGAAGTCACCGCTGGGCATCCTCTATGGCCCCAACATCACCTCGGACAAAGAAACCGGCATCGGCACGTGGACCCGGGCGGACTTCGAAAAGGCCCTGCGCCAAGGCGTTGCCAAAGATGGTTCGTATCTCTATCCGGCGATGCCCTATCAAAATTATGCCAAGATGACCGATGCGGACCTTGCTGCGCTATGGGCTTACGTGCGCACGATTCCGGCGGTTCACAACACGCCGCCCAAGGACACCCTGCCCTTCCCGTTCAACATACGCACGGGCCTCGCTGCCTGGCAGGCCCTGTATTTGCAGCCGGGACTCTTCGCACCGGACCCGCACCATGATGCGCAGTGGAACCGCGGTGCATACTTGGTCGAGGTGATGGGCCACTGCAGCCAATGTCATACGCCGCGTAACATCGCCATGGGTTTCGAGCGTCAGCATGTCCTCGGAGGCGCGCAGATCGAGGGCTGGTATGCGCCCGATATCGGCGGTGACGCGGAATCGCAGATTCACAAATGGAATGCGACGGCCCTCGCCCGCTACTTGAAAACCGGCCTCTCGCCGAACAACGCGCGAGCGGTGGGCCCGATGTGGGAAACCATCAGCGACAGCCTCAGCAAGATGACGAATGCGGACCTCACGGCGATCGCGGTCTATCTCGAACATCAACCCACTGCAGAGCCCGAAGCGGCGAGCAAAGTTCGCTGGGCCGGCGACCGTTCAGCGGCGGGCAGCGCGATTTACGCCACCAACTGCAGCGGCTGTCATCAAGCGAACGGCAAGGGTATCGCCGGCAGCGTGCCAGCTTTGGCAGGCGACGGCGCCGTGACCGCACGCGAACCCTACAATGTGATCATGTCCATGCTCGAGGGTTTTGCTCCTCACGGCACTTACGGCGCCATGGGATCTTTCGCGAACGCACTCAGCGACGACCAGATCGCCGACGTCACCAACTATGTCCGTACCGCGTGGGGCAACGCGGCCTTGCCGAATGCGACCCCGTGGGGAGTGAGCAGTTTGCGCAAGACCGCGGCGACCTCGGTCAACAACGAAACCCATGAACTGCTATGTCCTGACCTGTCCGGCGATCTCATGCAGCCGGCGCTGAAGCAAGGCGCCGCCGCGCTCAAGCGTGCCGCCTCCGACAATGCGGAGTTGACCAAGGTTATCGACGACTATCGCGCCGCCCGTCCCAAATCCTCGCCCGCACAGGTGGTCGAGGTCCTGAGCACGGCATATTGCCGGGCGGTGGGCGAGGAGAATCTCTCGGAATCGGTCATGAGTGCGCAGGTGGCGGATTTCGCTCAGCAAGTTGCCATAGCGGTTGGCAAGGGCGCCGGGGCGGTCGGCAGCGGTCAGGCCAACGCACAAAAGACGACCTGACCGGCAGCGACGGCATCGAGGCAGAGCAGGACCCGCATGAGAACCCTTCTGCGCTTGGTCTCTGTGGTGCACGCGGTAATGGCGGCGTTGTTCGCGGTTGCCGCCCTGATGTTGATCGTGATGGCAACCCATATGGGTTGGCTTGCATCGAGTTCCGCGTTCGACAAGGATGCTCCGCAGCAGATCATCGAGGCTATCGGATTGCTCGCGGCCGCGGTCGTGGCGCTGCAAATTGCCCAGACGATCGCCGAGGAAGAGGTGATCCGCGCCGCACACGTCAGCGGGCCGACCCGGGTGCGGCGCTTCTTGTCGCGTTTTCTGGTCGTGTTGATCGTCGCCCTGGCCTTCGAGGGACTGGTCGCGACTTTCCGCGCCTTGCATGAAAATCCGACTCAACTGCCGGCCGCCGCCAGCATCGTCATCGCCACGGGTGTCCTGCTCGCAAGCTGGGGCGTATTCATCTACCTCAATCGAGCGGCCGAAGAACTGGAGCCCGAGGCCATGGCAGAGGCCAAACGCGAGGATGACAAGTTGACTCGATGAACCGAGTCAGGACTTGGCCGCCGCGCGACGTTTGCCGACGGCGCCTCGACCCTCGCGTTCCGCGACCATCGCGCGCAAAGCGGCCAGGCTGTGCAGTCCCACCACCCGCTTGATGAGCGCCAGACCCGCCTCGTCGATGGACTTCCAGCCCAGCATGTCGAGAGAACTGCCGCGCATCGTATAGAACCGCAGCAGCTCGCCGGTCAGCGACATCTCATGCACCACGCTCTCCCGATCACGCACCGAGCGGCCCAGCAATTGCGCGATGATGGCACGGCGCGCATGGATCATCCTCTTTATGGTGCGATGATTCATGAGAAAACGCGAACCCGGCTCCGTCGCGTTCTGCTCGCGCGACATCCACAACAACCAGTCACCGTTGGCGCCATTGAGAAAGTCCGCCATGCGGCCCTGGATGTTGCAATACGCTTCGATCAAGGCGTCATCGCCCGCCCGAGCGGCGAGCAAAGCCTCGGCCGCGAGGATCACGTCCCGCATCGCCTCCCAGCCCTGCGAGACGATATGTTCGGCACAAGCGACGTATAGTCCCTCTTTATTGTTGAAATAGTATTGCAGCGCCGGTGTGTTCAACGACGCCGACGCGGCGATCTCGCGCGTCGAGGTCGCTTCGAATCCACGCCGTCCGAACAGGGCGATGGCGGCTGCTATCAACCGCGCGCGAGTCTCGTTTCCGCGCCGATACGCGGCTTCCGCGGCGTAGCGCAGCTTCGTAGGACTTTTACTACGTGCAGCCTTCTTCATCGAAAGATTATAAGCATGCAAAAATCTTGTTCCAACTGGAATAGATCCCCGGCACGACGCGCGGGCATTTTGCACTACAAAACTTATTTCAATTGACATACTTCTTTTCCACACGGTAGGTTGTCGCCACCGGGCGGCCCGCCTCACCACCAGACGAACGTGAGCCGCTCTGCTTATCGAGGAGCGAGACTAAGCATATGTCGTTGGATGAAGCGGATGGAGCCGGCTCGGCCGGAGAGGAATCAACGCACGCTCGAGGCGAATCCGGTGGCGGGGAATCCGGCGGGGGCGCAGCGCCCAGCGCCTCCCAAGGCGGCACATCGGAAGGCCAAGGCAGGGCCCCCGCGGGCGAAGGCAGCGCCCCGGCGGGCCAAGGTCGTTCGGCGGATGCCCCGGGCGGCGGCAAGGACGGCGACGGCGCGAAAAAGCCGCGCAGCAAGAAGCCGCTCATCATCCTCGCGGTGATCGTGCTGGTCATCGCCATCGTTGCGTTCATTTACTGGTTCTTGCACCGAAACCAGATCTCGACGGATGACGCTTATACGGACGGCGACACGGTCACCATGGCGCCCAAGGTATCTGGCTACGTCGTCGACCTCTTGGTCAACGACAATATGCGCGTCCATAAGGGCGATCTGCTGCTGCGCATCGATCCGGCCGATTACCGCGCTTCCCAAGCCCAGGCGCAAGCGCAACTGGATCTTGCCAAGGCACAGCTGACGGCGGCCGAAACGGCCTTGAATATCGCGCGTGTGCAGTACCCGGCGCAATATTCGTCGGCCAAGGCGCAGCGCATGAGCGCTGCCGCTGCGCTGGCCCAGGCGCAAGCCCAGTACAAGCGCGAACACGAAGTGGACGTGCGGGCGACCACCCAGGAGAACATCGACGCTTCGACCAGTCAGCAATCGAGTTCAGTCGCCTCACTGATGAGTGCCGATGCGCAGTTGCAGATTGCGGCTCTGGTGCCGGATCAGATCCGCCAGGCCGAAACCACGGTGGTGCAACGCCAGGCACAGGTCGCGGAGGCGCGGGCGCAGCTCGATCAGGCAAACGACAATATCGGCTACACCGAAATCCGCGCGCCCGTCGATGGGTTCATCACCATGCGCAGCGCCCAACTGGGCAGCTACCTCACGGCCGGCCAGTCTATGTTCATCATCGTACCGATCAATTCGTGGGTCACGGCGAATTTCAAGGAGTCGCAAATCGGCCGCATGCGCCCGGGCGATTCGGTGGATATCGAGCTCGATGCGTACCCGGGGTACTCCCTCCACGGCCACGTCCAAAGCATCCAATATGGCAGCGGGGCGAAGTTCTCGGCCTTTCCCGCGGAAAACGCCACCGGCAACTTCGTGAAAATCGTCCAGCGAATTCCGGTGAAGATCGTGATCGATAATCCCGATCCGAATCGGCCCCTGCCTCTTGGTCTGTCGGTCACCCCGACGGTATATCTTCAATGAGTGACGACGCAGCCGGCGGGGCCAAGGAGTGGCGGCCGCCCGGAAACCCCTGGCTGATTGCCGCGGTGGTGACGCTCGCGGCCTTCATGGAAGTGCTGGACACGACCATCGTCAACGTCGCGCTGCCGCACATCGCCGGTACCTTATCGGTGAGTTACGATGAGGCCACCTGGGCGCTCACCTCCTATCTCGTGTCGAACAGCATCGTGCTGCCCATTTCGGCATTCTTCGGCCGTTTGATCGGCCGCAAGCGTTACTTCGTCATCTGCATCATCGCCTTCACCATCTGCTCGTTCCTTTGCGGCATCTCCGACAGTCTCACCCAGCTCATCATTTTTCGCATTCTCCAGGGATTTTTCGGCGGCGGGCTGCAGCCCAATCAACAGGCGATCATTCTCGACACGTTTCCCCCGGCGCAGCGCGGTCGCGCCTTCTCGCTGACGGCGGTGGCGACAGTGGTCGCACCGGTGCTGGGGCCCACCATCGGCGGCTGGATCACGGATAATTTCACCTGGCGATGGGTGTTCCTCATCAACGTGCCCATCGGCATCCTGACCACGCTGGCCGTGATCGCGCTTGTCGAGGATCCGCCCTGGGCGCGCAAGGCAAAACAAGCATCCATCGACTACATCGGCATCGGCCTCATTGCCTTGGCCTTCGCCGCATTTCAAATCACGCTCGATCGCGGCGAAGATGCCGACTGGTTCGGCTCCAACTTCATCATCGGATCCGCCTCCCTGGCCGGTGTCGCGTTTTGCGCCGTCATCGGTTGGCTGTTGTATACGCCGAACCCCGTGGTCGACCTGCGAGTGCTCAAGGACCGGAATTTCGCCTTGGGTTCCATGGCGATCGGCTCCTTCGCGCTCATTCTGTATGGCAGCGCCGTGGTCGTTCCCCAGCTGGCGCAGCAACACTTGGGCTACACCGCCCTGTTGGCCGGACTGGTCTTGAGCCCAGGAGCGCTCGCCTTGATTTTCCTCATCCCGATCGTGAATATCCTGATGTCGCACATCCAGACCCGCTACATGCTGACCATCGGCTTCTGTATCTTGGGCTCGGCGATGATCTATTCCCAGCACATTGCGCCGAACATCGATTTCTTTCACCTGATGATGATTCGCATGACCCAGTCGCTCGGCATCGGTTTTCTGTTCGTGCCGACCAGCGTTCTCGCCTATCAAACAGTGCCGCAGCGACTGCAGGGCGATGCGACGGCCCTGTTCACCATGTTCCGCAATGTCGCGGGTTCCATCGGCATTTCGCTGTCGACCGCCGCGGTCACCACCCGCACGCAGGTGCATATGGCCTACCTTTCGGTTCACCAGAGCACGTCGAACCCCGCCTACGAATCGACTTTGTCGCAGGTCACTTCTGCCATCCGCAACGTCGGCACCATCGCCGGCAGCGCGGGTCAGGCGGCGGCGTCCCAACTGTATCAGCAGCTCCAGTCGCAGGCCGCGCTGTTGGCCTACATGGACTTATTTTCCTACTGCTCAATGCTTGCGTTCGCCTTCGTGCCGTTCACGTTCCTGTTCTCGCCGGGGCGCGCGTCTCGGGGCAAGGGAGGTGGTCACTAATGCGCGTCATCCACACCGGCGCCGCAGCCCTGTGTGCGCTGTTCGTGCTCGCGGGTTGTAAAGTCGTCGGTCCCGACTATGCCGCTCCACAAGAAAAAGTGCCGGACCAATACGCCGGTGCCGCCAGTAACGGGGCATCTGCGTCGGCGTCGGCATCCGCACCGCCAAGGCCCGTCGCCAACTCCGGCGACGTGGATTCATTTTGGTGGCAACAATTTCATGATCCGGAACTCGAGAAACTCGAGCAGCAGGCGATCGACGGAAATCTCGATCTCAAGGTGGCTTACCTCCGTCTGGTCGAATCCCGTCTGCAGGTCCAGGAAACCAAGTCGCAGGGCGTGCCAGGCCTCAGCGCCAGCGCGCAATACACCCGCGAACAGTTGGGTCTTGCCGGCATTTTGAAGTCGCAGAATCTCGGCACGACCTCGGCGAACACGCAATCCCTGCTGTCCTCGATAGAAGCACCGATCAATCTGTTTCAGCTGGGCTTCGACGCCTCCTGGGAGCTGGATCTGTTCGGCAAGGTTCGCCGCAATGTGGAAGCAGCGCAGGCACAGAGCCTCGAAACCCTCGAATCACGCAATGATCTCGTCGTCACGTTGCGCGCCGAAATCGCTCAAACTTATCTGCAGTTGCGGGCTGCCCAGGTGCTGCAGGAAATCTTCCGCGAGGAGATCAGCGCCCAGCGAGATTCGCTGGCTCTCATCAAGAGCCGACAGACCCATGGGCTTGCCATCGAGGCCGACGTACAATCGGCGCAGGCGCAGCTCTCGAGTCTGGAGTCAGAACTTCCGCAGTACGAACAAAGCGTGGCCAGCAGCCGCCATTCGCTCGCCGTGTTGACCGGCCAACCCCCGGAATCGTTCGACACCGAATTCGGCGACAGCGGCGCGCTGCCGTCGCTGCCCACGACCGTCGATGTGTCCATTCCCTCAACCCTAGCGCGGCGCCGACCCGATATCCGCCAGGCCGAAGCGGCATTGCACGTCGCGACTGCACAGATCGGTGTGTCGGTTGCGGCCCTGTACCCCGACATCTCACTGAAGGGCACCTTCGGTCTGCGCAATCTTGATACGAAATATTTGTTCAATTGGGCGAGCAAGTACTACACCATCGGCCCGGACATCTCGATCCCGATATTCCAAGGCGGTATTTTGCGAGACCAGGTCAAGCTCTCGCGGGCCGCCGCTGCGGAATCGGCGTTCAACTATCGCAAGACGGTACTTGGCGCCCTGCAGGAAGTGGAGGATGGCTTGAGCAGTTTGCAGACCGATGCGGCGCGCACCGCCGCGCTGCGTGAGGCGGTCGGCGCCGACCAGCGTGCGCTGCAACTCGACTTGGACGCCTATCGCCGGGGCTTGCTCACGTACATCAATGTATTGACGGTGCAACTGCAAGTCATCCAGGCACGTCAGCAACTCGCCGAAGCGATGCTCTCCCAGAGCACCGATTTGGTGAAACTCTACAAGGCGCTGGGGGGCGGCTGGCAGGACCAGCCGAACGGGGACACGAAGCCCTCGCCCCCGCTATCCGGCGCTGACCAGCCTGGCAACAAAATCGCTGACCGACAGCGCGGCGAGAGCGTCATGATCGGCAAATAATTTCTTGATGGACTCGGTTTGCTTGACGCCGAAATGCGCCGCGACGCTGGCCTCGAACTTCTTCACCAATACCGGTGTGCCTTCTGCGCGGCGTTTGCGGTGTCCGATCGGATAGTCCACCGCCACCCGCGGACTCGATGAGCCGTCCTTGAAGAACACCTGCACCGCATTGCCGATATAGCGCTTGTCGGCTGCGTAGTATTCCTCGGTGAAAGTCTTGTTTTCCGTCACCTGCATCTTTTCCCGCAGCTCATCGACGCGCGGATCCAATGCGATCTTGTCCTCGTAGTCGGCCGCCTCGAGCCGCCCGAACAGCAGCGGAATGGCGACCATGTATTGGATGCAATGATCGCGGTCCGCCGGATTGGCGAGTGGGCCGGTCTTGTCGATGATGCGCACACCGGGTTCCTGAGTCTCGATGACCACACGCTCGATGTCACCGAGCTTCGGCTGGATCTGCGGATGCAGCGTCATCGCCGCCTCCACCGCCGTCTGCGCGTGGAATTCGGCCGGGTAGGAAATCTTGAAGAGGACGTTTTCCATCACGTAACTGCCGAATTCCTGTGGCAGCGCCAGGCTCTTACCCTTGAACAGCACATCCTGAAACCCCCAGGTCTTGGCGGTCAATGCCGATGGGTAGCCCATCTCGCCCTTCAAGGCGAACAGCGCATGGCGCACCGCCCGGCTGGTGGCATCGCCGGCGGCCCAGCTCTTGCGCGAGCCGGTGTTCGGCGCGTGCCGGTAGGTACGGAGTGCGCCCCCATCGATCCAGGCATTCGACACGGCGTTGATGATCTGGTCACGGGTGCCGCCCAACAGGGCGGTGACCACCGCGGTCGACGCCACGCGGACCAGCAGCACGTGATCGAGTCCGACCCGATTGAAGCTGTTTTCCAGCGCCAGCACCCCCTGGATCTCATGCGCCTTGATCATCGCGCTGAGCACATCCTTGACTTTGACGCTCTTGCCGCTGCGCGACAGGTAATCCGCCACGGCCAAAATGCCGCCCAAATTGTCCGATGGGTGCCCCCACTCGGCGGCAAGCCAGGTGTCGTTGAAATCGAGCCAGCGGATCATCGTGCCGATGTTGAATGCCGCATTGATGGGATCGAGTTCGTAGGAGGTCCCGGGAACACGCGCGCCGCCGGTGAGCGTCGCACCCGGCACCACAGGCCCCAACAGCTTGGTGCAGGCCGGATACTTCAGCGCCTGAAAACCGCAGGCCAGGGTATCCATCAAGCAGTAGCTGGCCGTCTCGTAGGCGAGCGGACTGGAGATCTCGAAGTTCAGGGCATAGTCGGCGATGGCCGTAAGAACGGCATCGGGTGCGGGGCGCTCGGCGGATTTGATATCGTGTGACATGGATTAAGACCTCGACGCCAGCGGGATGAACTCGAGATCCTCGGGACCGGTGTAATTGGCGCTCGGACGGATGATCTTGCCATCCGCTCGCTGTTCGATGATGTGCGCCGCCCAGCCTGCGGTTCGGCTCATGACGAACAGGGGCGTGAACATCGCGGTCGGCACGCCCATGAGGTGGTAGGAGACGGCTGAAAACCAATCGAGATTCGGAAACATTTTCTTGATCTCCTGCATCACCGTCTCGATTCGCTCGGCAATCGCGAAACCCGACGGCTCCCCGGACTCGACCGACAGCGTCCGCGCCACTTCCTTGATGACCACATTGCGCGGATCCGCGATCGTGTAGACCGGGTGCCCGAAGCCGATGATGACCTCCTTGTCACCGACGCGGCGCCGCACATCGGCCTCGGCCTCATCGGGATTGGCATAACGACTCTGGATCTCGTACGCCACTTCGTTGGCGCCGCCGTGCTTCGGACCACGCAGGGCGCCGATGGCGCCGGCGATGCAAGAATACATATCAGAGCCCGTTCCTGCGATCACCCGGGCGGTGAAGGTGGAGGCATTGAATTCATGTTCGGCGTACAGGTTGAGCGAGGTATGCATGGCCCGTACCCAGGATGCAGATGGCTCTCGGCCATGCAACAGATGCAGGAAATGCGCGCCGATCGAATCATCATCGGTCTCTACGTCGATGCGCCGCCGCTCGTTCGAATAGTGATGCCAGTAGCACAGCATCGAACCCAAGGAGGCCAGCAATCGATCGGCGATTTCCCGCGCGCCAGTCGGTGCGTGATCATTCGCCTCCGGCGTCAAGCAACCCAACGCCGACACACCAGTGCGCAACACGTCCATTGGATGACTGCTGGCGGGGAGCTGTTCCAACACGTTCAGCACGGCGGCCGGCGGCACACGCAAGGACTTCAGTTTGGTCTTGTAAGCCGCGAGTTCGGCTGGGTTCGGCAACTTCTCATGGACCAGCAAATAGGCAATCTCCTCGAACTCACATTGTGTCGCGATATCGAGAATGTCGTAGCCGCGGTAGTGCAAATCGTTGCCCGTCTTACCCACGGTACACAGCCCGGTGTTGCCGGCGGGCACACCGGAGAGGGCCACCGACTTCTTTGGTTTGAACGCGACGGTCGCGGATTGCGTCATTTTTCCTTCCCTTCGGCGAATAGCTGATCCAGTTTGGCTTCGTAAGCGTGATAGTCGAGATACTTGTACAGGTCGGCCCGGGTCTGCATCCGGTCGACGACGTTTTTCTGTGTGCCATCGCGACGAATGGCCTCGTAGGTGGCAAGCGCCGCGGCGTTCATCGCGCGATAGGCAGAGCAGCAATGCAGCACGATGTCGACGCCCACGGTGGCCAGTTCATTGCGCGTATACAGCGGTGTATGCCCGAATTCGGTGATGTTGGCGAGGATCGGTACCTTGACCGCGTCCTTGAAGCGGCGGTACATGGCAAGCTCCGTCATCGCCTCGGGAAAGATCATGTCCGCGCCGGCCTCGACGCAGGCCACCGCGCGCTCGATGGCCTTGTCGATGCCCTCGACGGCGAGCGCATCGGTGCGCGCCATGATGACGAACCCCGGGTCGGTGCGCGCATCGACGGCGGCCCTGATGCGATCCACCATCTCCTGCTTCGAGACCACCTCTTTGCCGGGCCGGTGGCCACAACGTTTGCTCTGCACCTGATCCTCGATGTGCAGACCGGCCGCGCCGAATTTGACAAAAGATCGCACGGTGCGCGCAATATTGAAGGCACCGCCCCAGCCGGTGTCGGCGTCGACCAGCAGCGGCAGGGCGCAGGCATCCGTGATCCGACGTACATCGGTGAGTACGTCGTCCATGCTGCTGATGCCCAAATCCGGCACCCCGAGGGAGTTGGCGGCGACGCCGCCGCCCGACAAATACAGTGCCTTGAAGCCACAGGCAGCCGCCATTCGCGCCGTGTAGGCATTGATTGCACCGACGACTTGCAAGGGATTTTCTTCAGCGAGGGCCGTGCGCAGGCGCGCTCCGGCCGATGCGGTGACCGCATGACTCATCGGTGCCTCTCGTGATGTCGTATGCAACGTGCTTGATTTCAAACAAAACTATAGCCACAAGGCGGTGCAGTACGGATGACCAAAGCGATCAATCTTCGTGGAAGAAAATGCCACACCCGTCCAAGGTCATCCTGTCAAGGGTTGCGCCGGCCGCGCGGCAGCGCCGCTGAAGAGCGCCCCGCTCACCGCCGGCGCCTCGAGGCCGCGATCGACGTCAAGTCCGGTCAAACGCCAGTCGTGCACGGCCAGAGAAAACGGTCGGCGCAGCTGCTCATGGAATCGAGTCGGCCAGCGGATGCCATGACGCTCCAGCGGTTCGAGCGTATCGACTTCGGCAATCGCGCCGCGGGTTGATTCAAGACCATTCAAGGTGAAGCGAACCCGGCGCATCAAGCGGCTGTCGCGATCGATGAACAGCGCCAGTTGGTCGCCCGCGGAGAAACCGAGACCGGGGTTGATGCGCACCGCCAGGACATCGCAGAGCCGCGATTTGCCCTCTTGAACCAGTTCCGCCGAGCCGGTGAATTCCATGATGGCGCCGCGTTCGGCGAGCCACGCCTGCTCGAGCAACATCGGTCCCAACAAAAAGAGACTGTAGGCGTCGGCCACCAACGCCGCGGCAGCCCGCTGTTCTGCATCCGCCGATTCGACGCCGTCGAACCACACCCGCACCTCGCCGGGAGTGGTCCGGCCAGCGAGGCGGAGCACCTGTTTCGCGCCTTGCGGTCCGCTGTGCGCCTGCGCCACCGTCAGGTTGTCACGCAGGATCCGCTCCTGCGATCCGCCGCGGTGGCCGGCATCCACCAGCACGGGTTGCAGCCGCTTGACCAGCGGATGCCAGCGCCCGGCATAGCTGACATTGATATCGTTCAAGCCCGCGAACACCTTGGACCCGTGAGCCGCCGCGCTGTCCGCAAGCAGCGCCCGCGCCACAGCACTGGTGGTCTGCGATTTGAGTTCCGGCAGTGGCGCGGCGCAGGCCGCCAATTCCAGCGCCAGCGGCAAGCCAAGCGCAGCGGCCAACAACCGGCGACGCGTCGAGTCGGGGTACGACCCGCCCGGCTGAGCGCGATCGGCCGCCGCTGCGGAAGCGTCCGGCGCCCGGCTCATGCCTGCAGCCCGCGGCGAAATTCGCCCGGCGACGCCCCCGTCCATTTGCGGAACGCGCGATGGAAGGCGCTGCGCTCGGAAAAACCCAACTCCAGCGCAATGTCGATGACATTGCGGTCCGAATGGCTGAGATAACTGATGGCGAGATCGCGACGCAGTTGGTCCTTGATGCCTTGGTAGGACGCGCCCTCCTCGTGCAGACGCCGCCGGAGCGTGGCCGTGGTCATGTTAAGTTCGGCGGCCAACTGGTCGAAATCAGGCACTTCACCCGGCAAGAGCTGACGCAGCCGGCGGCGGATGCGCGCGGTCAGACTGCTGCCGTTCTTGTATTTGACCAAAATACTCTCCGGGGCGGTGCGTAAAAAGTCTTTCACCGACCGCTCGTTCTGCACGATCGGCAGCGCCAGGAACTCGGTGCCGAAGACGATGGCGGTATGCGGCTTGTCGTAGCTCAACTCCGTTGAGTACATGAGCCGATATTCAGCACTGTGGGGCGGCTCGGGATAGCTGAACTGCGCGCGCAGAATGGGAATCCGTCGGCCGACCAACCAGCAAGCCACCCCATGCAACAGGATGAGCAACACTTCATGGCCGAAAATCCGCGCCGCGAAATCCGCCGACTGGTCGGGAGGCCGCTCGCGCAGCACGATGCAGGCTTCCGCCCCATCCCGCCGCAACGCGCCGGCGAAATCGTCCAAGATGAGGCCATAGAATCTGAGGCTCCTCTCCAGGGCCGCTCCCAAATTCTTGCAACCTAAGACGGCATGCACCAGCATCGCGAAGCTCCCGGATTTCATACGCCGCGAATCCTGGCCGAAGAACTCGTCGTCGAGGGTCAGCGCCACCAGACGCCAGAGCTCACCATAATGCTTGACCGATACCCGTGCCTGCGGCACCTGCAGCAAGCCCGGCGACAAACCCACCCGCTCCAACAATCGGTCTGGATTCAAGCCGCGGGCACGCACCGCCTCGAGCGCAGCCGCAACGAAGCAAATTGCGACCGTGCCGGGCTCGGCGCGACCGACCGAGAGCACGTTGGCGGCTAACGCGGCCGGCGAATGTTGCATTTTCGATCACGCATTTTGACTGATTTGGGCACCAATGGACTCAGGCCCGCGCCTTATAGTTTACGCGATACTGGCGAAGCGGGCTTGACAACGATGGCGGCCGATTTGTACACCGAGGAACAGCGCCTGATTCGCGAGGCTGCGCGCGAATTTGCGCGGACCGAACTTAAGCCCCGGGCGGCCGACTTCGATCAGCAGGGTTGGATCGCCGACGATACGGTGACCAAATTGGGCGAATTGGGCTTGCTCGGCATGATGGTGCCGGATGAGTGGGGGGGCAGCTATTCGGACTACGTCGCCTATGCCCTGGCCGTTGAGGAAATCGCCGCAGGTTGCGCCGCCACCTCGACCCTGATGAGCGTCCACAGTTCGGTGGGCTGTGGCCCCATCCTGAAATTCGGTCGCGAGGATCAAAAGCGCCGCTACCTGCCCGAGATGGCCCGCGGCGCCGTTATCGGCTGCTTTTGTCTGACCGAACCCCAGGCCGGTTCCGAAGCCCATGCGCTGCGGACCCGGGCGGTGCTGCGCGACGGCGAGTGGCTGCTGAACGGCTCCAAACAATTCGTCACCAATGGCAAGCGCGCCAAAGTCGCCATCGTTTTTGCGGTCACCGATCCCGAACTCGGCAAGAAGGGCATCTCCGCCTTCGTCGTGCCCACCGATGCTCCGGGCTTTGTGGTGAGCCCCCCGGAACATAAGCTGGGTATCCGCGGTTCCGACACCTGCGCCATCACGCTCGCCGACTGTCGAATCCCGGCGGACGCACTCTTGGGGACCCGCGGCAAAGGTCTCGCCATTGCCCTCTCGAATCTGGAGGGGGGCCGAATCGGCATTGCCGCGCAGGCCATCGGTATCGCCCGAGCGGCACTCGAGGCGGCTCTCGCCTACGCGAAGACGCGTCGACAATTCGATCAACCCATTGCCGAATTCGGCAGCATCGGCGCCATGCTCGCCGACATGCACACGAGCATCAACGCGGCACGCATGCTCACACACCACGCCGCGCGGTTGCGCAGCGCCGCAACACCCTGCCTATCCGAGGCCTGTCAGGCTAAACTGTTCGCTTCGGAGATGGCCGAGAAAGTGTGCTCGAAGGCCATCCAGATCCATGGCGGCTACGGGTACTTGGAAGACTATGGGGTGGAGCGGTACTACCGCGACGCCCGGATCACGCAAATCTACGAAGGCACCAGCGAAATTCAACGACTGCTGATCGCACGCACGTTAACGACACAAGAGGAATTCACATGACCACCCTACCCGCCGTACTCGCGGCCCAGGCACCGACCGTCAAAATTTTGGTCGACGGCAAATTCATCGAGTCGCAAACCAGCGAATGGCATGACGTCGTCAATCCGGCATCGCAGGAGGTGCTGTCACAGGTGCCCTTCGCCACCGACGCGGAAATCCATGCGGCAATCGCCGCCGCCAAGCACGCCTTCAAGACGTGGCGGTTCACGCCGCTCGCCGCGCGCGCCCGCATCATGCTGAAGTTCCAGGCACTGATCCGCGAACACATGACGCGGATCGCGCAAACGTTGAGCGCCGAACAGGGCAAGACCCTGGCCGATGCCGAGGGCGACGTATTTCGCGGGCTGGAAGTCGTCGAACATGCTTGCTCGGTGGGCAGCCTGCAACTCGGCGAGTTTGCGGAAAATGTGGCTGGCGGCGTGGATACCTACACGTTGCGCCAACCCATCGGCGTCTGTGCCGGCATCACGCCGTTCAACTTCCCGGCCATGTGCCCGCTGTGGATGTTTCCGATGGCCATCGTCTGCGGCAACACCTTCGTCTTGAAGCCTTCGGAACAAGATCCGATGACGCCCATGCTGCTGGCAGAACTCGCCGTGCAAGCGGGCGTACCGCCCGGCGTGCTCAACGTCATCCACGGCGGCAAACGCGCGGTGGACGCGCTCTGCTCCCATCCGGACATCGTCGCGGTGTCCTTCGTCGGTTCGACCCATGTCGGCACGCATGTCTACAACCTCTCCTCGCAACACGGCAAGCGCGTGCAATGCATGATGGGCGCGAAGAATCATGCGGTCGTGATGCCCGATGCCAATAAGGATAAATCCTTGGATGCTCTGGTCGGCGCCACCTTCGGTGCCGCCGGTCAACGCTGCATGGCAACCTCGGTGACCGTGCTGGTGGGCGAGGCGCAGAAATGGATCCCGGAAATCGTCAGCAAGGCGAAGACGCTCAAGGTGAATGCCGGCTGCGAAAAAGGCACCGACGTGGGGCCTGTGATCTCGAAGAACGCCAAGCAGCGAATTCTGGGTTTGGTTGAGGAAGGCATCAAGGCAGGCGCCACTCTCGAACTGGACGGACGCGACATCAAGGTGCCCGGCTACGAGAAGGGTAACTTCGTCGGGCCGACGATTTTCTCGGGCGTCAAACCCGATATGTCGATCTACACCACCGAAATCTTCGGGCCGGTCATGACCATCGTCGGCGTCGACACCTTGGATGAGGCGATTGCGCTCATCAACAAGAACCCGTTCGGCAACGGCACGGGCATCTTTACGCAAAGCGGCGCCGCCGCGCGCAAATTCCAGACTGAAATCGATGTGGGCCAGGTCGGCATCAACGTCCCGATCCCGGTTCCCGTGCCCTTCTTCAGCTTCACCGGCTCGCGCGGCTCGAAGCTCGGCGATTTGGGGCCTTACGGGAAACAGGCCATCCAGTTCTATACCCAGACCAAGACCGTCACCTCGCGCTGGTTCGACGACAGCACGGTATCGAGCGGCGTCAACACGACGATCAGTCTGAAATGAAGATCGCATTCATCGGCCTGGGGAACATGGGCGCGCCGATGGCGCGCAATCTCCTCAAGGCGGGTCATTCCCTGGTGGTGTTCGATGTCGTCCAAGGCAACGTCGACGCGTTGCAGGCGGCGGGCGCCATGGCGGCGACCTCGGCCAAGGCTGCAGCCGCTGCAGTGGAATTGGTCATCACCATGCTGCCCTCCTCGCCCCATGTGAAGGGCGTGTATCTGGGCCCCGATGGTGTACTGGCGGGAGTGCCCGACGGCATTCCGCTGATCGACTCGAGCACCATCGATCCGCATTCCGCGCGCGACGTGGCCGCGGCGGCGTCGGCTCACGGCAATCCGATGGCCGACGCACCGGTGTCGGGCGGTACGGGCGGTGCGGAGAATGGCACATTGACCTTCATGGTGGGCGCCGAACGAGGTCTGTTCGATGCCATCAAACCCATCCTCGCCGCGATGGGGAAGAACATCGTCCATTGCGGAGCGGCAGGCACCGGACAGGTCGCGAAGATCTGTAATAACATGCTGCTCGGGATCTCGATGATCGGCGTGGCCGAGGCCATGAACTTGGGCGTGGCGCTCGGCATCGACCCCAAAGTGCTGGCCGGCATCATCAACACCTCGAGCGGCCGATGCTGGAGTTCCGACACCTACAATCCCTACCCCGGCGTCCTCGACAGTGCGCCGGCTGCCCGGGGCTATACGGGCGGCTTCGGTACCGACCTCATGTTGAAGGATCTCGGACTCGCCGCGGATGCGGCCAAGCAGGCCAAACAGCCGGTTCTGCTCGGCGCCGCGGCGGCGCAAATCTACCAACTCTGGAGTTCGCATGGGGCTGGCGGACAGGACTTCTCCTCCATCATCAACCTGCTCAACAAGCGGCCCCTTTGAACCCTCGGAGTCAGCCATGATCGACTGCAAGGTGGACGGACACATCGCCGTCATTACGCTCAACAATCCGTCGGCCAATACCTTCACCGCCCTTGGCCTGACCGAACTCGATCGCGTTATCACCGAACTCGACGGCAATCTCGATGTGTATGCGACGATCATCACCGGTCAGGGCGAGAAATTCTTCAGCGCCGGCGCCGATCTGAAGACGTTTGCCGACGGCGACAAGGCTGAAGCGCGACGCATGGCACGGTTGTTCGGCGTGGCTTTCGAAACGCTGCAAAACGCCCGCCCAGTGACCATCGCCGCCATCAACGGCTATGCCATGGGCGGTGGGCTGGAGTGCGCCCTGGCCTGCGACCTGCGAATCGCCGAGGAACAGGCGCAGATGGCGCTCCCCGAGCCCTCGGTCGGACTGTTGCCCGCCGGTTGCGGCACTCAGACGCTGCCGTGGCTGGTCGGTGAGGGCTGGGCCAAGCGCATGATTTTGACCAATGAACGGCTGGGAGCCGCGAAGGCTTTGTCGATCGGCCTGGTGGAGGAAGTCGTGCCGCGCGGCCAGGCGCTCATCGCCGCTTTGGAACTCGCGAAGCGCGTCAGCACCTTGAGTCCGCGAGCCGTCAATTTCAGCAAGCAGCTGATCCATCAGGCCCGGCAAGGGACACCGCGCCATGCCGCCTTGTCGCTGGAACGTGAACGCTTCCTCGACCTGTTCGACGGCGCCGATCAGCTCGAGGGCGTCAACGCCTTCTTGGAAAAGCGCAAACCGGTGTGGAAGAACGCGTGAGCGGCGACACAGTGGGAGGAGCCGAGGTCCTCTGCGAGGTTCGCAATCATGTGGCCTTCGTCACACTGAATCGCCCGGCAGCGCTCAACGCGCTGACCTTGGGGATGGTGATCGGACTGCGCGAGCTGTTGGACCGCTGTGCCGAGGACCCCGACGTCCGCGCCGTCCTGATGCAAGGCGCCGGCGAGAAGGCCTTTTGCGCGGGAGGCGACATCCGTTCGCTCTATCAGAGCTACAAGGACGGAGCGACGCTGCATCGGCGATTTTTCCTTAACGAGTATCCGCTCGACTACATCTTGTATTCATACCCCAAGCCCTTCATCGTTCTGCTCGATGGCATCACCATGGGCGGCGGCATGGGACTCGCGCAGGGCTCGACCCTGCGCATCGTCGGTGAACGCACCCGGATCGCGATGCCCGAGGTTGGCATCGGCTTGTTTCCGGATGTGGGCGGAAGTTTTTTTCTGTCGAGACTGCCCGGCTCGTTGGGTCCTTACCTCGCCCTGACCGGGGCGCAAATCCGCGGCGCTGATGCCGTCTATGCGCGGCTAGCCGATGTATTTCTGCCGCCAGAGGCGATTGCGAGTCTGCCGAGCACCCTCGAGGCGCTGACCTGGACCGACGATGTTCGCGACGACATCCGGCGAGTGGTCTATGAGCGCGCCGCGCAGGGTCTGCCCGCGCCGTCGCTGAGCGTGCTGCGACCCGCGATCGATGCGCATTTTGCGCATGACTCGGTGTCGGCCATACTCGCGTCGCTGGCTGGCGAGGATCGCGCCGAGTATCGCGATTGGGCCGCGCAAACCGCCAAACTCATGCGCAGCCGTTCGCCGATCATGCTGTGCGTGACACTGCGTCAACTCGCGCGGGGTAGAACCATGGAACTTGCCGAGTGCTTTCGTATGGAGCTCGGCATGGTGGAACACTGCTTCGAGCAGGGAGATTTCATCGAAGGCATTCGCGCCCTCCTCATTGACAAGGACAACACGCCGCGCTGGAATCCGGCCCGGCTGGAGGAGGTCAACGACGAGGCCGTGGAAGCATTCTTTCGCAGCCGTTGGCATGGCAATGGTCATCCGCTCAGCGATATGGACCGAAAACCGTATCAGCTACCGGTCAATCTTTGAATCTTCCGGGGTAACACATGAACTTCAGCGACACGTTGGCGGTCGTCACCGGCGGTGCCTCGGGGCTCGGCCGGGCGGTGGTCGAACGCATCATCGGCGCGGGCGGCAAGGCGGCGATTCTCGATCTTCAGGAAGCGGCCGGTTGTGCCGCGGCATCGGAAATCGGTGCGGCATTCTTCAAGTGCGACGTGGCCGTGGAATCTCAGGTCAAAGCGGCGATCGGCGCTGCTGCCGAGGCGCTGGGTGGCCTCAATCTATTGGTCAACTGTGCCGGGATCGTCGGCGCCGGCAAGCTGGTCGGCAAGGACGGACCGATGTCGGGAGACTACTTCGAAAAAGTTGTTCGTATCAATCTGATCGGCACATTTTTGTGCGACGCCGCCGCCGCTTCTCTCATGCAGACCAACCTACCGAACGAGGATGGCGAACGGGGCGTCATCATTCATACCGCATCGGTGGCGGCTTTCGAGGGACAAATCGGCCAGGTAGCCTACTCCGCCACCAAGGCCGGGATCGCCGGTATGACGCTGCCGATCGCCCGCGAGTTGGCAAGGAGCGGTATTCGCTGTGTGAGCATCGCTCCAGGCATCTTCATGACACCGATGCTCGCCGGCCTGCCGCAGGACGTGCAGGATTCGTTGGGTAAGCAAGTACCGTTTCCGCCGCGCTTAGGTCACCCGAAGGAATTCGCGCAACTGGTGCAATCGATTGTCGAAATTCCGACGTTGAACGGCGAGACCATCCGGCTGGATGGCGCCATCCGCATGGCGCCGCGCTAAGCGCAACCGCTTTAGCACGGCCGGCTGAGACGCGGCCGGCAAGGTGTGCCGGTGCCTCAGCTTCGTTCGAAGATGGCGGCGATGCCCTGGCCGCCACCAATGCACATGGTCGCCAGGGCATACCGCTTGCCGGTGCGTTGCAACTCGTAGATCGCCTTCGTCGAGATGATGGCGCCGGTGGCGCCGACGGGATGGCCTAAGGCAATGGCGGAACCGTTGGGATTGACCTTCTCCGGATCAAGATCGAGTTCGCGACTCACCGCACATGCCTGGGCGGCGAAGGCTTCATTGGACTCGATGACATCGAGATCCTTCGCCGAGAGGCCCGCGCGCTTCAGTGCGAGCCGGGTCGCCGGCACCGGACCCATCCCCATGTAGGCCGGATCGACCCCCGCATGGGCATACGCCACCAGGCGCGCGAGTGGCTTCAAGTTCAAGCGCCTGACGCCTTCCGCGGAGGCCAGCAAAATCGCCGCGGCACCGTCATTGATGCCGGATGCATTCCCCGGCGTCACCACGCCATCCTTCTTGAAGGCGGGCTTGAGCCTCGCCAGGGCCTCGATCGTCGTGTCGGCGCGGACATGCTCGTCCGTATCGAATACGAACGTGCCCTTGCGGCTCTTGATTTCAACGCCGACGATCTGGCTCTTGAACCATCCCTCTTGGATGGCATGAGCGGCCCGCCGCTGACTGGCCAGCGCCAGGGCATCCTGCGCCGCCCGCGTGATCTGATAACGCTCCGCAACATTCTCCGCGGTGATACCCATATGGATGTTCTCGAAAGGGTCATGCAGTATGCCCAGCATGTAGTCGAGCACCTCGGCATTGCCGAGCCTCGCCCCCCAGCGCTGCGAAGGCAACACATAAGCCCCGCGGCTCATCGACTCGGCGCCGGCGCCGATGGCGAAATCGATGCCATCGAGCAAAATGCTTTGTGCCGCACTGACGATCGCCTGAAGTCCGCTACCGCACAAACGGTTGACGTTGAATGCCGGCGTCTCCTGCGGGATCCCCGCCTCGATGGCGGCGACACGGCTCAAATAGGCATCACGCGGTACCGTGGGGATGACGTTGCCGAGCACCACATGGCCGACTTCGCTCGGGGGAACTCCCGAGCGATCGAGCACCGCACGCACAACCGTCGTCGCCAAACTCGACAGCGGCTCGTCCTTGAGGGAACCGCCGAAAGAACCAACCGCGGTGCGCACCGCACCGACGACGAAGACTTCGTGTTGCGCCATGATTCCAGCCCCTCGAGGATTTGTTGAGCAACGGAGTTTACACGACTGCCGGGCGCGACCGCGCCCACGCGCGTGACCCGGCGGATCCTGTCAACCGCCCTGACCGCCTCAAAAGTGTGATTGTATGAACTTGGCGATGCGCTCCCGCATTACAACAGCTTGCCCGGATTCATTATTCCCCTGGGGTCGAGCGCCTGCTTGATCGCGCGCATAGTGGCAATTTCGCCGGCGCTGCGCGAATAGCCCAAGAAATCGCGCTTCAGCGAGCCGATGCCATGCTCGGCCGATATCGAGCCTTGATAGTCGCGTACCAGGCCATACAGCAAGCGATCGACCGCCTCCGCGCTACCGGCGGCAATCGACTGCGCATCGATGGTGACATGTAAATTCGAATCCCCAATGTGCCCAAAGTAAAGCCCCCGACACCCGGGCCACGCGCGCTCGAGCGCAGCGCGACAGGCCGCGACGAAACGCCCGATGTCGGCGATCGGCAGACTCACATCGAAATTGATCGGCTCTATGCGCCCGGCAAAATCGCCGGTAGCCTCCCGGATCGACCAGAGCGATCGGGCTTCGGTCGACGATTGCGCCATCACGACATCGCGCAACCGGCCGGCTTCGAGCAACTCGTTGAGCGCCGCGGCGAACGGCTCGCCGCCGTCGTCGGCGAATCCCGCCCGCTCGATCAGCACGTACAGGGGATGATCGCCCGCCAGCGGCGCGCGTTTCGCGCGCGAGGCGGCCACGCCGAACGCGAAGAAGTCGGGCCACATGACCTCGAATGCGCCGATGTCATCGCCGCAGCGGGTCTGTAGCCAGCGCAGCAGCGCGACGGCATCGTCGTAGTGATCGAGCGCACAGAGGGCCGTGCTCGGTGACGCGCGCCGCGGCCGCAGACGCAGCAGCGCGCGGGTGATGATGCCGAGAGTCCCCTCCGAACCGATGAACAGGTGGCGCAAATCATAGCCCGTGTTGTTCTTCAACATCTTGTGCAGCGAATTGACGATACTGCCGTCGGCGAGCACCACCTCGAGGCCCAGCACCTGGTCGCGTGCGCTGCCCGATTGGAGCACGCGATGACCCCCGGCATTGGTCGCGAGATTGCCGCCGATCTGGCAGGAGCCGCGCGCACCCAGATCGAGGGCGAAGTCGAATCCCGCCTCATCCGCGGCCTCCTGCACGCTCTGCAAGGTGACGCCGGCTTGCACGGTCATGGTGGCGGCCGCTGCGTCGATTTCCTCGATGCGGCTCATCCGCTCCAAGGACACCACGAGCGCGCCCGCCGAGGGAATCGCGCCCCCCACCAAGCCGGTGCGCCCGCCTTGCGGCACAACGGACTGCCGCGCCTCATGACAGATCTTGAGGAGCGCCGAGACCTGGTCCGCGTCGCGCGGCAACACCACCGCCAAAGGAGTGGCTTCCGTTCGGCCGCTCCAATCACCGAGGTAGCGCGGTTCGATCTGGGTACCCGATTGCACGGCATCCAAACCCAGCGTGTCAATCAGTGAGGTCAGGATGCAGGTCATTGGCATCGCGAGGTCATCGGCATCGGCCGCGCAGCGCCCGATGTTCACGCCGTCGCTGACTGCGCTCGCTTCTTTCGGTAGCCCATGGAGTCATTGATTCGTCCCAAAATATAGTCACCGGCGGCAACGGGCGGGTAACGCGCTTCACCGCCATCGAGTCCGAGATCACGCGGGTCGACCAGCGCGCCATAGGTGGGATCGAAGAAGGTGGCGATCGAATACCGCTCACGGCCCGACCGGTTGATGACCCGGTGCAATGTCGAGCGAAAGCGATCATTGGACCAGCGTGCCAACAGATCGCCGACGTTCACCACCAGCGTGCCAGGTAGGGGCGGGGCATCGATCCAGCGGTCCCCGGCAATCTCCTTGACTTGCAAGCCGCCGACATCGTCCTGCCACAACAGAGTGATGCAACCATAATCGGTGTGCGGCGCGACGCCGAATTGATCCGCTGCGGACTGTGGCGCCTGGGGCGGGTAATACACCATCTGCGTACGCTGCATCCGTTTCGTATACTTCGCGGCGAAAAAATCCGCATCGATGCCGAGACTCAAGGCAACGGCACGCAGCAGGTCCGCGCCGCATGCGCCGATCGCCTCATAGTAGCCATACAGCGCGGGCCGCAGCGAGGGCATGAATTCCGGCCAGTTGTTCGGGCCGCGCAATGGCTCGCCCGCGAGCACGGCCGGATCATCCTCGGCCAACTCCAAGCCGATGCTGAAGAATTCCTTATGGTCGGGTCGGGTGGCCTGGTACATCGTTGCATCGCCCAGGGCATTGAAGCCCCGATGCCGATGGTTGACCGCCGCGCGTCTCTTCACGTCGGCAGGAAAGGCGAAGAACTCGCGTGCCGCATGGATGGCGCCGTCGAGCACCGCCTCCGGCACGCCATGGTTGCTCACATAAAAAAAACCGCTCTCCATGCAGGCCGCGCGAATGGCCGCCGCGGCCACCGCGAGCCCGACCGGATCGCGGGCACGCACTTGGGCCAAATCGATCACGGGAATGTGCGCGGAGCCGGTCATGATGCGGCGAGTCTACCTCACGCGTCGCGTCGCGCCCAGAAGGCATTGCGATCGAAGTAATTCTGCAGGAACTGCCGCAGCCGTGGCTGGGTCTCATCATGAAACAATACTTCCGGCGCGCCTTGCGCGGCGATCTTGCCGTGGTCGAGGAAAATGACCGTATCGGCCACTTGCGCCGCGAATCCCATCTCATGGGTGACGATGACCATGGTCATGCCGTCGCTCGCCAGACTCTTCATCACTTGCAGCACCTCCCCCACCCTTTCGGGATCGAGCGCCGAGGTGGGTTCATCGAAGAGCATGATGTGCGGTTCCATGGCGAGCGCACGGGCGATCGCCACACGCTGTTGTTGACCACCGGACAAGCGGGCTGGATGGCGGTCGGCCCATGCCGCAAGCCCAACCCGGTCGAGCATGGCGAGCGCGCGAGCGCGCGCAACGGCCGCGGGTAAGCGCCGTACGCGCAACAAGGCCTCAGCCACGTTTTGCACCGCCGTCATGTGCGGCCAGAGATTGAACTGCTGAAACACCATCCCGACATGGCGGCGTACCCTGTTGATATCCGCCTCGGAGGCGCGCTCGCGTTTGCCGCGGCGATCCGTATAGCCGAGCAACTCGCCTTCGATCAAGATCTCGCCCCCACCGTAATCCTCCAGGAATGCGAGCGAACGCAACAGCGTGCTCTTGCCCGATCCCGAGGGACCGATGATGCAGGTGACCTCGGAGGGGCGAACGGCAAACGAGACATCATCGAGCACCACCACCTCGCCGAACGCTTTGACGACGTGGCGGACCTCGATCAGCGGTGCGGGAAATTCGGCGGTCAAGTGATTCATGACCCGGATAGCTCCAAGAAGCGGCTGACGCGGTGCTCGACCATGAGTCCGAGCCGCGATGCCAATTCCACCAGCAGCCAGTAGCACACGCACAACGTCAGCAATGTTTCCACGAAGGCGAATTTCTCCGTGCCGATTCCCGTCAGCACGAAGGTGAGTTCCGGCACCGTCACCACCGACAGGACGGCGGTCTCCTTGCACAGCACGATGATAAGATTCGTCAATGCGGGAAGCACGATGACCAGCATCTGTGGAAATTGGATGCGCACGATGATTTGCAGCCTGGAGAGGCCGAGGCACTGCGCCGCTTCGAGCTGACCGGGCGGAATCGATTCGAACCCGGAACGGAACGCTTCGCTGAAATAAGCGCCGCCATACAGTCCGAGCGCAAGAATGCCTGCCGCCAACGGCGGCAGCTTGAGCCCGACGGACGGTCCGCCGTAGTAGAGGATGAACAGTTGCACCAGAAACGGTGTGCCGCGAAACACCTCGATATAGGCGCGCAAACCGAGCCGCACCCACCGACCGGTCAACATTTGCGCACCTGCCACCACCAGGCCCAAGCCGAGACCCGAGACCGCCCCGGTGATCCAGACGCCGATGGTGATGGCGAGACCGCGCGCTATCGCCGGCAGCGCGTCGGTCAAGATCGCGACATCGAACGGGATGCTCATGCGGACGCTCTCGACAACTCTCGACGACGCAGAACGCCATGGCCTGCCAGGGACAACGCGCCGTTGATGACGAGATAAACGACGCCGGCCGCCGCATAGGCGGTAAGCGGCCGAAACGTACTGGCGGCAATGTTCTGCGCGGTGCGGGTGATATCCGCCACGCCGACCACCGAGATCAACGACGAAGCCTTCACCAACATGATCGCTTCGCTGACGAGTGATGGCAACGTGAGTCGCAACGCTTGCGGCACCTGGATCCGCCACAGGGTCGCGAACCAGGGCAGTCCCAGGAGCCGCGCCGCCTCCAACTGTCCCCGCGCAATGCCCAGAAAGCCGCCCCGCAGAATTTCCGCGAGATAGGCAGCCTCGCACAGCGTCACGGCCACGGCGGCAGCAACCAGCGGCGCGACATTGATCCCGAGAAACGGCAGACAATTGTAGACGAGTAACAGTTGGACGATGAGCGGCACGCCGCGAAAGAAACCCACGTACAGACCGCCGGCGCCGGCCAACCAGGCGTTGCCCGACAGTCGCGCACTGCATAACGCCACCCCGAGCACGAACCCCGCGCAGAGCGCGATCAGCGAGATGAGGACGGTGGTGCGAGCCGCCTCGACGAGCAGCCCTAACAAGTGAACGACGTCAGGCCCGGACCGGCCGCTTGATCGGCCGGCGGCCGCGCCGGCCGACGGGCCGACAGCCGCCGTCGCCCCCGTGTCGCCCAGGCTGGGCGTCTGCATTACCGAACCGAACCACTTTTTCTGCATGGCGGCGAGCCGTCCGTCCGCTCGCATGGCCATGATGTCGGCGTCGATGGCATCGATCAGCGTCTTGCTGGACGAGTCGCTTCGCCCGAGATAGGCGAAGTCGATCGGTGCGCCGAACGTCGGCCTGACGACGCTGAATGTATCCGGACGTTGGCTCGCGACGTAGGCGATGTTGGGCAGCGAATTGGCCACGGCGACGATGCGGCCGGCGGCGAGGTCCGCATAGGCCTGATTGTTGTCGATGTACTCCCTGACCGTGGTCACACCCGGCAACCTCGCCACATAAGTCTTCAGTTGCTCGGTTTGCGCGGAACCCTTGGCACCGCCGACGATATGCCCGGCGATGTCCGCATTGGCGTTGATTCGCGAGTCACCGGCGCGCTTGAGCAGCGCGACGGATCCATCGGCAATGGGCAGCGTGAATCGGTAGTGCGCCTTGCGGGCCTCGGTGACCATCAAAGGGCCGGAAACGATGTCGAATTTGCCGGCTTCGAGTCCAGGCAACACGCTCGGCCACGGCAGATCGATGGTGCGCACGCGAAGCTTCAAGTCCTTGCCGAGTTCGACGAAAAAGTCCCGATTGAAACCACGTTCCTCGCCGTTGTCGATGAAGTCAAAGGGCGCAAATTGCATTTCAGTGCCCACGACCAGTTCGCCGGCGCGCCGCACCGCCTGCAGCTGATCCTCGGCCCGTGCGCCGGAGCCGAACGACAGGAGGGCGAAGCCGAGCAGCAGCCAACGGCAGGACCGCCGCGACGAGATGGCCCTCAAATCAGCGATCCTCGATCGTGCGCACGTCGATCCCGAACCACGCCAACGCGCCCGCGAGCGCGAATCCCGTGCCGACAATGAAAGCCAGGGACCAAAGATGGTGTGCCGACAAGTAGGCCACGATGGGGATGCCGATGATGCCGCCGAGATTGCCGCCGGTGTTCATGAAGCCGCACACCGCCATGGTGTCGCCGCGTCCCACGGTCATGCCGGCGCCCCAATAAGCGCCCTCGGTGAGTTCGACACCTCCGAAGCAGAGGGCGAGCACGGCAACGGCGACGTAGGGATTGGCGGCGTTGACGGCGAGCAACAGCAGACCGGCCACCAACGGCAATGCCACCAAGGGCAGCAAGCGGAAACCCCAGCGATTGCCGAAACGCTGGCACAGCAGGCCGGTGGCCACGCCGCCGACGCCCGCGCCCAGTGCCGCGGCCAGGGGCGGCGCGGTGGCCAGCCAACCGCCTTCCAGCAGCGAAAATTTCCGCTCTTGAATGAGATAGAGAAACACCCAATTCGACAACAGGTAGAACGTGTAATTCATGCACATGTAGGACAGGCCGAGCAACAAGACGTTGCGATTCCTGACCAGCGCCCAAACCTGCGCGAGGGTCACGGCCGAATGCACGGTCGCCGCGGGCGGCGCCGAATGCTGGGTGCCTATCTCGGTGAGTTCCTCCGCCGTGACCGAAGCGTGTTCACGCGGCGTATTGCGGCCATACCAACCCCACAGCGCAATCAACACCAGCGCCGGCAGGCTCGCCCACAACAACGCGGGCTGCCAACCCAGAGCCGACATCATAGAGGCGATCAGCGGCGCTGTCAGCGCCGCGCCGAATTGCAAGCCCATGGTTTGTAATCCCTGCACGAGGGCCCAGCGGTTCGCTGGAAACCACGCTTCGAAAACGCCCGCTGAAACCGGGAAGATCGCGCCCTGCGAGCAGCCGAGCAGCACCTGCGCCGCGAGCAATGCGATGAACAGCCCTTCACCGCTGAAGAATTGCGGGGCGATCGGGGTGGCGACGGTCGCAAGAAAAGCCAGCAAGCCGATGACGACGAAGGTGTAGCGCGCGCCGAGACGCTGACCAAAGACCCCGCCGGGCATCTGAAAAATCGCATAGCCCAAGACGAAAGCCTGTTCGAGCCAGCCGATCTGCAACTGGCTCAAACCGAGCTCCGGCATCATGCGCTCGGCCGCCACCGTGATGGTTTTCTGTTGAAAGTAAGCCAGGAATCCAAACCCGAACAGGAACGCAAAAATGCGCCAGCGGACCCGGCCGGCTATCGTCCATAACGTTGCCGACATCGTACCCCTTAGACCGGGCTGCCGACGCTGACCGGCCTGCCCTTGCGCGTATCTTTCTGACGACTCAAACAAATCTGCACCGCATGGCCGAACGAAGTCGCAGCCTTGTCAGCCCCGCGAATACTGTCGAGCGAGGTCCCGCTCTGCAGTGCCACCCCCGGCAAAAATACCGTGACCAGGCAGACGCCCGGCAATCGCCGGCGGATCAAGGCCGCCACCGTCTCCGCTTGATCCCGCTCGGGGCTCGGGAAAGCGCTCACCAGGTACACCATCGACAGCCCGTCGGCGGTGGCCTCGGGCGGCAGCGGCCTGTCGAGTTCAGCGATCGAGACGTGCCGGGCATCGATTTTCTGTTCACGCAGCGCGCGCACCAACAGCTCCGCGGCCAGATCGTCGGGCAGCGATCCCAAACCTATGCACAGCATCACCGAGCCCGGTGGAACGGTCAGGGGCCCCTGGAAGGGTCCGGCGACCTGTTCACGCTGCATGCGCAGCATGCGCCCCAGGCTGGTCTCTTCGAGCACCGAGCTGCGCACCGGCCGCTTCAGGAAACGCCGCGTCCGCCCGCCCAAGCCGACGATCACCGAGCCCATCACTTCCCGCACCTGGGTGAGTTGCTCGTTCGAGATCGCGCCCGCATCCAGATCCATCCGTGCCATCAACAATGCCGGCATCAACACGAGGTCACAGTAACTGGCGAAGGAGTTGCGCTTGAGGAAAGCCCGCGCGCTTTCGAGGATCTCGTTCGAGTCGGCGGACAAGGCACGCTGATAGAACCGCTGCGGCATGGTCAATGCCTGGGCGTCGCCGAGCAGCACATCGAGCAGGCTCAGGGCCTTGATATGCCGACCCGCAACGACGAGGCACAGCGTCAGGGGAGTGGAGACGATGAGGCCGGTAGGGCCCCAGAGCCAACTCCAGAATATGGCTGCCAACACCACCGAGAGAGGCGACAAGCCGGTGGTATGCCCATAGAGCTGCGGCTCAACGAGCTGGCCGGCAATGAGCTCGACCATGACGAACAACACCAAAGTCTCGATCGCCAGTGCCCACCCCGGATCGACGGCCGCCCCCAGCACGGTGGCGCATAACGCTGCAATCCACACTCCCACATAGGGCACGAAGCGCAGCACCCCCGCGACCGCTCCCCAGAGCAACGCATGCGGCAGACCGACGATGATGAGACCGATCCCGATTCCGACCCCCACGCTCAAGTTGACGAGAAATTGCGAAACGAAGAAGCGCGACAGCCGCTCACCGGCATCATTGAGCGCCAAGGTGGTGGCGCGGATGTCGGTGCCCCCCGCGATGCGAATGAACCGGTCGCGCACCGCCTCATGTTCGAGCAAGACGAACACCAGGACCACGAGCACGATACCCGCGGTTTCCAACGGCACCCAAATCGAGCCCAAGACCTTTCCCAATACCTGGAAGGCATCCGGCGGCGGATTGTGCACCTCGACGGGAATCGGCGCGCCTGCCTGAGGTGCCGCCTGTGCCGGCGTGGCAGGCGCCGACGCGGCCCGCAGAACTGCTGCGGGTTGCGACGGTTTACGCTGCCGCGAACCAATCGCCCCCCCGGCCTCGCCGCTCAATAGATTCAGACGTTCGATCGTCAGGTCATCCAGGACCATGAGCTTGTGCCGAATCGTCTTTTCATAACTCGGCAGACTGGCACTCATCTTGACGATTTGCATGGCGACCACGGTGGCGGCCGCCGTGAAGGATACGGCGAGCGCGACCACCGCGACCAACACCGAGACGGTCTGGCCGATCCCGAGGCGTCGCAATCCGCGCACCAGTGGTGCGATCAGCAGGCTCAGTATGACGGCAAGCGTGATCGGTACCAGCACGTCCCGGCCGAGATACAGGAGCGCGACCAACGTCGCGGTCGCGACCAAGCCACCGGCACGGTCACCCAGGGAGAACATCGCCGCTGACTCAGACGGCTTCGGGGCAGGGGCATCCATGGCCCGCAGTTTGGCATTATCGCCGCCGCCTTGATATCTCCGCCGCTATTGTCCCGCGGGTGCCCCCGGCGGTGGCTTGGGAATGCGGGTCTTGTGCAGCCCGGCATCTTGCAGCAACAGCTTGCGAACATACAAGAACCGCACGATATCGTATTCGAAGGGCGAGCCGGTGGCGTAATAGCGGAAGTCGACATTCGCCCGCTCATCGACCGCGTTCAATGTACCAAGACCATATCCCTGATCGCCCCGATACAGATCCGCGATGTTGATGCCATAGGAGGTCCCGTAATCGCCCAGGAGTCCCACCGCCTCACGCAGCGACGACGGACCCAAGATGGGAATCACCAGGTAGGGGCCCGGATGCAGTCCCCACTTGGCCAGAGTCGTGCCAAAACCGGTGGGCGCCTTGTCGATGTGAAAGTGGCTGGCCACATCGAATAGACCGCCTATTCCCAACGTGCTGTTGATGACGAACCGGCCGAGGCTGCGCACGCCGCGTCCCAGGCGCCCCTGCAGTGTGTAGTTGACGATGCTGTCGACCTCGGCGAGATTGCCGAAAAAATCATGCACACCGGTGCGGATCGGCGACGGCAATCGTCGATAACCGTTCGCGACCGGGAAGAACACCGCCTCGTCGAAGCGCGCGTTGAAGCGGTAGTTGAACCGGTTGAACCGCTCCCACGGATCGTAGGTGGTGAGCGGCGGCGCATCGGCGGGCTTGAGCACCGGCGGCACGGCGCCGCTGCGTTCCTGCGATCGCACGCTCTTCTGCGTGGCGGCGAGTGACGCTGCCTGCGCGATCGCGGCGGCATTGTCGGCAGCCGGCGTCTGGTCCGGCATGTGATGGACGACGATTCCCGACGACACACAGCCACCGAGCAGCACACTCAAGCAGGCGAACGTCGCCCCGACGCCACGACCGGCCAAGCGGCTCATGGCGCTGACCCCTCCTGCCCGTGTGCGCCCCCCTGCCAGCGGCCCGCGAGCATCTCGAGCATGTCCGCCACCTGCCTTCGGCTGCCGAGATTGCCGAGATGGCCGCCATGATCATAGACCACGATCCGCGACCCCAGAGTCGACTTCAACCAACCGAGCTCGTTGGCGTCGAGGATTAAATCGTCGCTGTTGGTTTGCACGTAGTAGTCGGCGTCATGGGAGAGCGCCTCGCCGATGATCTTCAGATTATTGTCGGCGACCAGGGACGCCGGTGTCGAGTGGGGTCGATGGTGCAGATAATAAGGTGCGAAGACCTCGTTGAAATAGTCGGCAAAGGGCTTGGCACGCAAGACCTCCTCGATGTGCTCGAGCGATTGCCCGACCGCAGGCGGGTGATTCGGATCGACAATGGCGCCGGTCCTCGCGTAGATGTCGCCGGCGAAAGATAAATTCATCAAATCGATGCGAAACGTGAGCGCGATCGCGGCGGAAAATTCCTGGTCCGTCGTCAGCACCGCGGCGGCTGCGGACAACAGGAAACTCTGGTCCAACTCGACACGATCCGACGCCCGGTAAAAATTCGCGAGCTGCGCGAACAGCCGCTGGTACAGTCGCTCGATACCCTCGTCAGCCGAGCCGATGCTCTGCGCGAACAGCTTGTCGAGTCGTTCCATGGAAGCAAACAAGCTCACCGGTGGTTCGATCATCACGGCGCGGTGAATGTGCAGACGGCGTTCGCGGGTGTCGATCGATTTGACGACGCCGGCATTCGCGCCGCCAAGGCTGTAGCCCAGCACATCGATGTCGGTGATCTGCACGCCGCGCGGCAGATGCGCCACGATCCGCTCGATCGAATCGTACAAATCCTGCCCATCCTGCTGTAAATCGCCCGCCACCCCGGTGCGGGACGCCGCGACGATGAAGCCGGGAAACGTCGGCGACGGCAGCGTCAACACATGATAACCGGCGCCATACAGGGCACCACGCAGAGTCGCTATCGACGAAGTGTTGCCGTCATCGCCCGTGCCGGCGATCACGATGGCGAGCGGAGCCGGCTTTTTCTGCGCCGAAAACCAGACCCGCAATTTCTTGTCGTACCAGAAGATCTGCGGCACCCGTTGCGCCCACGGCATGGGGATGTCGATCTCGAGCAGCGGCACGCGATCCGGCATGGGCGCAATGTCCTGCGGCGGAGTGCCGAAGACCGTCGCGCGTAGAGCCGCGGAGTCGGCGAGACCCGTCGCAGGTCCGTGCACCGCAGGCGCACTCACCACATCGGCGGCGGTAACCGGGTGCGCGAGGGTCAGCGCCAAAGCTGCCGTGATGAAGATCTTCAAACCATGCCTTAGTTCTTACGGGCGACGTGTCAACGCGTTATAGCGCATCCCTCGATCCGCGCCCACTTGAAGTAACCGCCAAGCGGCGTTCGTGAGACACGCGCCTTACCACGCTCCTACAGCGAAGCAAACCTTCGACTGATAGGCGGCAGCCCGCGGACGCTCGATTCTTCGACTCATGATCGACACCCTGCACCGACCCTTTGAACCGATGGATGCCGGAACGCCCGAGGAGCACTGGTTACAGCTGTTATCCGGATGGCCTACATGGACCCCTGCGGCAGGACCCTTGCTCGTGGTCTCACCACACCCCGATGACGAGGTCCTGGCCGCGGGTGGATTGATTCACTCATGGGCGGCGGCGGGGTATCCGGTCACCATCGTCAGCGTCACCGATGGCGAGGCCGCCTTCCCCGCATGGCAGGGATTGGATCTGGTTCGCCGCGAAGAACTCAAGGGCGCCTTGCGCAAGCTGTGCCTGACGCATGTCTCGGTGATGCGTTTGGGCTTACCCGACGGCAAGGTTGCCGAGCACGCGAACCGGCTGCGCAATGCGCTGCTGACCCTGCTGACTCCGCGGCTCACCGTCCTCGCGCCCTATGAACATGACGGCCACCCCGATCATGAATCGACCGGCCGGGTGTGCTGCGACTTGGCCCACTCTCATGGCGTCACGGTAGCGCGCTATCCGGTATGGGCCTGGCACCACACCGACCCCTCGGGATTGCACGGCCGGCGCGGTGGACGCTTCATGCTGTCGTTCGAGGCGCGCCGCGCCAAAGCGCGGGCGGTGCAATGCTTCGTCTCACAACTACAGCCACCACGGGCGAAGCCCATCGTGCCCCCGCATGTCCTGTCCTACTTCGAAAGGCCTTATGAAACCTTCCTGCTGTGATTCGCGCCACGACCAACCGGATGATGAGCGGCCTCGAGCCTGCCTAGGTTCTGCATTCGAGGCACGCTACCGGCGCGATCCTGATCCCTGGAACTTCGCCGCCTCCGCCTACGAGCGGCTCCGGTACCGGACGGTGCTCGAGGCATTACCACGGCCGCATTATGCCCGCGCATTCGAACCTGGCTGCTCGGTCGGGGAACTGACGGCACTGCTCGCTGAGCGCTGCGGGCAGGTGATCGCCACGGATGTCGCCCCTTCGGCGGTGGCACGTGCGCGAAGCCGTTGCCGCACGCTCTCCAACGTCGACATCAACTGCGCCGATGTCGTGACGCAAATTCCGCCGGGCCCATTCGATCTCATCGTGTTCAGTGAGCTCGGCTATTATTTTACACGGCCGCTGCTCGGCCGAGTCGCCCGTGCCCTGGCGCGCGCCCTGGAGTCCGGTGGGGACTTCATCGCCGTGCATTGGCTGGGCGAGAGCCGGGATCATGTGCTGCACGCGGACGCGGTGCACGATGAGCTGTCGGCGGCGTTGCCGTTAAACTGGCTGCGCGGCGAGTGGCATGCCGGCTTTCGCCTCGATTGTTGGCGACGGGCATGAGTGGCGACACCGGCTGGCATGTCGGCGTAGTCATCCCTGCGCAGAACGAAGCGGCGACCATTCAACGCTGCCTCGCGCATGTGCTGCTGGCACATGAACATTGCGGTCGACGGGCACCCTTATGGATCGTGGTGGTCGCGGACGCATGCAGCGATGCCACGGTGACGCTGGCCCGCGCCGCCTTGGGCGCACGCGGCGAGGTCATCGAGGGGACGCCACGCTCCCCCGGCAGCGCGCGTCGGCTCGGCGCCGCGGCGGTGCTCGACCACTTCGCCTCGGCGCGCGCCGCCCATGTTTGGCTGGCCAATACCGATGCCGATACCTATGTGCCGCTTGACTGGCTGAAGGTGCACTTGGATCAAGCCGACGACGGTGTCGATGCGGTGGCAGGCATCGTTCAACTCGAATCCTCCGAATCCCCTCGTGAGGATCTCTTGCGGCTTTACCGCGAGACCTATCCGCTCGGCGTCGACGGCACCCACACCCATGTGCATGGCGCGAACTTGGGCGTGCGGGGCGATGCCTATCTCGACGTCGGTGGCTGGAGCCATCTCACCGTGGCCGAAGATCATTGCCTGTGGCGTCGATTGAAATTACGCGGCTGGCGGCTGCGCTCCAGCGTCAAGAGCGTCGTCATGACCAGCGCCCGTCTGCATGGACGGGCCATTGGTGGCTTCGCCGATACGCTGCGTCGGCGCTTGGGATCCGGGCATGGTTGAACTCGCCGAGCACTTGCGGTCGCTGCATGATGTCTCGTTGCCGCCGCCGGGCCGTGGCCGGACACCGGAACGCCATCGCGCACTCATGGCCTATGGTTACCGGGACTTGTCGATGGCGCGAATCGCCGAGGCGCATACGGACGCGGCTGCCATCTTGGCGGAGGCTGGACGCCGCGCCTCCCCGGGTCACTTGTACGGCGTTTGGGCCGCCGATGGACCGCACGGCCGGCTCACCGCGACCCGTCTGCCCGGAGGCGGCTGGCGCCTCGATGGCCTGAAGCAATTTTGCAGCGGCGTCGGCATCGTCACCGCGGCGTTGGTCACGGCGCATGCGGATGACGGCGTCTATCTGTTCGACATTCGCCTCGATGATCCCGCCATTCGTGGCGCGAGTTCGACGTGGGCGACGAGCGCCATGGCCGACACCGCCACCGGACCCGTGCAGTTCGTCGCCGCGACGCTCGCCGCGAGTGCCGTCGTCGGGGATCGCGATTGGTACCTGCGGCGACCAGGTTTCTGGCACGGCGCCATCGGCCCCGCGGCCTGTTGGGCCGGCGGCGCGCAATTTCTCGCCGCCACGGCCTGTAATTTCAACCGCTCCGACGCCCATTCCCGGGCCCACCAAGGCGCCTTGCATGCCATCGCCTGGGGGTTGGGCGCCGTACTCGATCAAGCCGGTCGGGAAATCGATGCCGCTCCCGGCTTAGGTGGGGATGCGGCCCGCAACCGCGCCCTCGAGGTGCGGCATTTGGTGGAGCGCTGGTGCATGGAGGTGATGGATCGTGTCGGCCGCGCCACCGGCCCGCATCTGCTCTGCTTCGACGCCGCGTTCGCCCGTCAGTTCTCCGCGCTCACCATTTATATCCGGCAATGTCACGCCGAGCGTGACCTCGAAACCATTCAGCCGGCAACAGAATCCGCTTGAGATCCTTCGCTCAGGGCCGGTCAGCGGGCGGCGCCCAAGGTGTCATCGAAGGCACGCGCCGCCTTGTCGATGCCCGCAGCGACATTCGCGATGGTCTGCGCAACCTGCGGCACTTGCGCCTCCGCCTCGCTCCATCTCGACTCGTCCATGTATTCACGCACCGCGGCGATCGGCTTCGCTCCATAACCGGTGTAGGCCCCCGGCGCATAGACCTGGTTCTTGAACCAGGGCCGTTCGGGGAGACCTTTCTGATTGAGGAACAGCCGCGACACCTGCAGCAGATCCTCGTTGATGAGCGCCAGCGATGCGGCCGGCAACGGGGGTGAACCTTTGGCCGCGAATTTGGCGAGTGCCTGCGCGTAATGAGCGGCGCTTTTTTGCAGGACACCGATGGCATTCTTGAGAGGCGAGAAATTCATGAACGGCGGCATCGCTTCCGCCGCAGGCGGCAGGATCGGGCGTCGCGGATCATTGACGGCGGCAAACACGCCTTCCTTGAGTTCGAGTTCGCGCTCCGCCGACTCGTCCTGCTTATCCTTCAGGAGTTTCTCGAGTTCCGCTTCGTAGCGCGCGATTGCCTCGGCCTGCGGCGCATAATCGAACGGGATGATATCCGCGTCGGCGAGGCGCATCACGACCGTGCCCGCGGTTTGCGCCAGAGCGCCACCGAAGACGAAATCCGTATCGACGAAATGCGAGTACCAGTAGAAATCATCGTAGATCGAATGATACTGATCGCCGTCGTCCTCGCCGGCGAAGGACAGGTCGACGCTCGATATACCGGCAAAATCCTGGAAGGCTGTATAGTCCGAGCCATCGCCGAGCGCATCGAGGATAAGATCGTGCCGCTTGCGCAGATCCGCCCGTTCCTCCGGATCCTTGGCGAGGGCGATGGCGGCCAGATGCGCTCGCTCGTATACCGACAGCGGCGTCTCCGGGTCCTTAACCGAATAGGCCGCGCTGCTCACCACGCTTTGCAGATCCTGGGTACCTCCGGCGCTCAAGAAACCCCGCTCGTTGGTATCGGAATTGACGTAGGCCACCGCATGCCCCTGGAGTTCGTGCAGATGCGTCTCCACCCACTCCACCGACCCGAGCAGACCCGGCTCCTCACCATCCCACGCACAATAAATGATGCTGCGCGCCGGGCGCCAACCCGCGGCATGCAGCGCGCCGAGCACGCGCGCCTCTTCGAGCAGCGCCGCCTGCCCCGCGAGCGGATCATCGGCACCGTTGACCCAGGCGTCATGATGATTGCCGCGAATCACCCACTGATCGGCTGCCGTCGCGCCGCGCAGCGTGGCAATCACGTCATAGACGGGTTTGATGTCCCAGTTCGACGCCACTTGCAAATGCACCAGCGCGGGTCCCGGCCCCAGGTGGTAAGTGATGGGCAGTCCGCCACGCCATTCAGGCGGGGCGACCGGGCCCGCCAGCGCCGACAGCAAAGGCAGGGCATCCGCATACGAGATGGGCAACACCGGAATCTTGGTGATGGTCTTGGCGTCGGCCGGCTTCAAGCGCTTGGCGCCCGGAGTGGCGCCGACGCCCGGCGTCAACGGATCGCCCGGATAGTCGGTGTCCATGACACTGCCGCGCTGCACGCCGCCCGGCGGCCTCCAACCGCCGCTCGGGTAGCCATCTCCCTGCCGGTAGCCGTCCTGCTGCGGATCCGAGTAGATGATGCTGCCGATGGCGCCATGTTCGGCCGCCACCTTCGGCACGGTGCCGCGCCAGGAAGCGCCGTAGCGGGCGATGACGATCGCCCCCTTCACGGCGACTCCCAGGCGTTCGAGCACCATATAATCCTCGCGGCTACCGTGGTTGACATACACCAATGGCGCCGTCACATCGCCGTCGGCCGAGTAGGCATTGTAGGTGGGCAACTGCTCGTCGGTCTGGCCCGAGGTGGGATCTTGGGCGACGACCGGCTCCTGCAAGGAGGCACGGAACACCGTTGGCTTCAGCATCTCGATCAGTCGCAACTTTGGGGTCGGAAACAGCACGTCGAAGGTCTCGATTCTCGCCTCGAAGCCCCACTCCTTGAACTTCGCCAGAATCCACTGCGCATTGTCCTTGTCATAGGGAGAACCCACGTGGTGCGGGTGCGCGCTCAGACGACGCAGTGATTCGCGGATCTCGGCGGGGGAGACGATCGCGCGGAATTTGCGCTCCCAGTCCGCTTCGCTCACCGCGCTCGGCGCTGCGAAACCCAACCAAGGCGTCTCGACGGCCTTTTCGGGTTCGGCTCGCAATCCCAACGCCGGCGCGGCGGTCAGCAAGACCGCACCGATCCAACACCATCGTTTTGAACTCAAGTGCGCGATCTAGTGCAGATATCGCCGTGGAAAAAGAATCCTGAACGAGGTGCCCACACCCTTGGCCGTCTTCAATTCGATGCTGGCATCGAGCAGTTCACACAGTCGTTTCACGATCGACAGGCCGATTCCCTCGCCTGACTCGCGTTCGTGGTGTACCTCTGACGCATGCGCACGAGACGCATCATCGGCGGGCGCGTCCGGCAAGCCGGGACCGGTATCGGTGACACGGAGCTCCCATCGCGCTGGATCATCCGCACTGCTGTCTCCCCAGTTCACCGTGATGCCACCATCATGGGTGAACTTGACGGCATTCAAAATGAGGTTCTGAGCGATGCGGCGGATCTTCACCGCATCGCCGTCCGCCGCGAAGCCCTCCGGCCCATCACAGCGCAGAAACAGCCGGTGCTGTTGCGCCAGCGGCCGGATGCCCTCGCACAGCTGATGAATGATGGGCGAGATATCGAGAGGCTCGATCCGCCGCTGCTCCCGGCCCGCCTGGAGCCGCGCCAGGCTGGTCACATCGTCGAGCAAGTGGTGCAAGGTGGAGACGTTGCGCATCAAGATACGCACGAAATCGTCGCGGGAGGGGTCGCGCGCGCCGCCCTTGGCGAGTCCGACGGTGGCATTCGCCACCACGCCGAGATTGCCGCGCAAGTCATGCGCGGCCTGTCGCCATAAGTCGGCACGTTGCCTCTCCAGTGCCTGGATCTCTGCGAGCGCACTCTCGAGCTCCTGGACGTGGCCGTTCGCCTCCTGTTGCTGCAGCTGAAAATACTGGCTGACACTTTCCTCGATGCCGGTGCTGCACAGGGCGCTCCAGATCCGGCGCGCCGTTGCGATCGTCTGATGCGACAACTCCGGATTCGCGATCGTGTAGGCATCCAGTTCCGCGATGACGCATTCGTTGAGTTTACCCAGCTCTCTCGTGACCTCGCGCAGGTCATAGCCCTGGTGCCAGCGTTGCAGGCCGTGAGCCGCAGCCGACTGCTGCGCGGCTTCCGTCACGACATCGACGGCATCTTCCCGGGCGATGTACAGCTGGCGCTCGAAGTTCGACAACAACGAGGGGATGTGATCAAGCAGCTGGGACCGCGGTAACGCGTCCCCGGTGGTGAGCGTGGGATCACGACGGACGGCCGCCCGCCACGCCTCGAGGATCACCAGGCGTCGGGATCGCAGATGCGCGGCGAGCGCCGCGCGCTCCAGGTCAATGTCAGACATCATCCCCTCCCAATGCAGTCCCCTAAACCAACGCACGTTCCCCAGACCCTAACGCTAACCATGAACCGTCTGTCGGGCAAGTGCCACTGTTAAGGGTATGGTTGGCGGTCATGGCGGCGGCGCCCACTTGATGGACCGGCGCTGCGGCGACGTCCTACAACCTGTTGGGGCGATAAGACAGTTTCAGCGGCCGCGGAGTTCCCAGTAATGTGGGCTGCAACATGGGTCGCCGCGCCGGGGACCTTACGCTGCGGAGATGGCTTCTGTTGGAAATTCATCTGGATTTGATCGGCGGCTTGGCGGGGGACATGTTCGTCGCCGCCCTGCTCGATGCCTTGCCGCAGCACGAAGCCCTCGTGCAGCGGACCATTCACAGCGTGCTCGACGAGCGAGAGTTCGCCTGTCACGTGCTGGAACACCGGGATGCCGTGCTGCGCGGACGCAGGTTTCAGGTGCTTCGGCGGACTGCTCGAGCGCCCTTGGGGCCCGCCACCGCGGCGACGAGCGCCCCGCATGCGAGTTGGCGCTCGATCCGCGACCGCCTCGAGGCCGGTTCGATGTCGGCCGCCATCCGCGGTCATGCCATCGCGATGTTCCAATTGCTGGCGGAAGCTGAAGGCTATGTTCACGGCACCCACCCCGATGCCGTCACTTTTCACGAAGTCGGCGCGTGGGATTCCATTGCCGACATCCTCGGCGCGGCGGCACTGATCGATGCCAGCGGCGCCACGCGCTGGACCGCCTCCCCGGTCCCCTTGGGTGGCGGAAGAGTCGCCTCCGCCCATGGCACGCTGCCCGTGCCCGCGCCGGCCACTGTTCGGTTGTTGCTCGGCATGCCGACGCTCGATGACGGCGTCGTCGGTGAGCGCGTTACTCCGACGGGCGCCGCCATCCTGCGCTATTTGTGTCCGCCGGAAACTCCGCGCCAGACAAGTTCCGTCGGTGTCAGGATGCTCATGGCGAGCGGGTCAGGTTTCGGCACGCGCTCGCTGCCCAACTTGAGCAACCATGTTCGCGTCCTGTGTTTTTCTCCCCCGCCGGCGCGGCCCGCAGCGGAACGACTCATCGACGTATTGGAATTCGAGATCGACGATCAGTCCGGCGAGGACTTGAGCGTGGGACTCGAGCGGCTGCGGCTGCACGACGGCGTTCTCGACGTCACGCAAACACCGGTTTACGGCAAGAAAGGCCGCATCATGCTGCACGTCCGCGTCCTCGCTCGTCATGACCATGCGCAGACCGTGAGCGATGCCTGCTTTCGCGAAACGACGACCATTGGTCTGAGACATCACACCGTTCGCGGCATAGGACTCGCGCGCCGGACGGAAACTGTCGTGGTCGAAGGTCATCACTTGCGGGTCAAGGTGGTCGACCGACCGGGCGGCGCGACGGCAAAAACCGAATCTGACGATGTACTCGCCCTCGCCGACCACGCCTGCCGCGCCGAGATGCGGATGAAGGCCGCGCGCGGCGCGTTACAGGGGGCCGGAGCTGATTTGGATGCATGACCTGCTGCGCGACCTGTTGAGCAAGATCACGCGACCCATCGTCGCCATCAGTGGCGGCGTGGACAGCGTCACCCTCGGGGCAGTCTGCGCCGACGTCGACGAGCAGACGCGCATGGTTCACGCCGTCTCACCGGCCGTGCCGGCGGAAGCCACCGCCCGAGTGCGGCGGCTTGCCGAGCAGCGGGGCTGGCGCCTCAGCGTGATCGGCGCAGGTGAATTTGACGATCCGAACTATCGCGCCAACCCGGTCAATCGGTGTTATCACTGCAAGACGGCCCTCTACGGCGCGATTCAAGCGACTACCCAGGGTCAAATTCTTTCGGGCGCAAACCTTGATGACCTCGGCGAATATCGGCCGGGCCTCGAGGCGGCGCGGCAACACCAGGTGCGTCATCCTTTCATCGAAGCGAATCTGTCCAAGGCAGCGGTGCGGGAAATCGCCCGCCGCTACGGACTCGACGAGGTCGCGGATCTGCCGGCCTCGCCCTGTCTGTCGAGTCGGGTGGAAACCGGCATCCGCATCGAAGCGCCGCTGCTCGGTTTCGTGCACTCGGTGGAACGACTGCTCACCGCGCACTTGGAACCGCAGACGGTGCGCTGCCGGGTCCGCGCAGCAGCGGTCGTCATCGAACTCGATGACATGGCCCTCACCAGCCTGCGGGACGGCGAGCGGCGCCAAATCGAAGGCCTCATCCGCGCCATTCCGGGCGGCCCGGAGCGGGCTGCCGTGCGCTTCGAGCCCTATCGCAATGGCAGCGCATTCTTGACCGAGGGAATCCGATGACGGTCAAACCCACCGCAGCGACCCGCGAGCCTGTGGCGACCGTGGACACCGCGGCGATCGGTGCCGGCGCACAGGAGATACCTGACCTATGCTTCGACTTCGATCGCCGCCGCCGCACCGGCCTCGACGAAACCGTATTTGCCCAAGGCAAGAGTGCCGCGCAGCTCGACGCGATCTTGACCCTCGCCCACAGCCGTGGCGCGGCATTGCTCCTCACCCGGCTCTCTGTCGAGAAATACACCCTCCTCGCCGACCGCTGGCAGGTCTCGCTCGATTACTGCGCGCTCTCCCAAACCGCTTTTTTTGCATTCCAGACGCCAGCGGCTGCGGCTCCTCCGCGGGTGGCCGTGGTTGCGGCGGGCACCTCCGATGCGCCGGTCGCGCGCGAGGCAGAGCGCACCCTGCGATTCAACGGCATCGGTGCGATGTGCTTCATTGATGTCGGCGTTGCCGGGCTGTGGCGCCTGACCCGCAGCCTCGATGAGATCAGCCGATTTCCGGTGGTGATCGCCGTTGCCGGCATGGACGCGGCGCTTCCCACCGTCTTGGGCGGTCTCATCGGCAGCCTCATCATCGCCGTTCCCACCTCGGTGGGCTATGGAGTCGCCACCGGCGGCCATACCGCTCTCAATGCCATTCTCGCCAGCTGCGCCTCCGGCATCACCTGCGTCAATATCGACAACGGCTACGGTGCCGCCTGCGCCGCGCTGCGCGCGCTCAATTCGAGCAAACCCGCTTGACTCATCACCCCTTTTGCCGGCCGGTCCGGCTCACGGAGATTCCATGGAACGTCGTCACTTCATCAAATCGAGCATTGTCGGCATGGGCATGACCGCCGCCTCCGGCGTCAGCCTCGCGGCGGCCGGAGGGGCCGCCGCCA
>Ga0116228_10000019_pt1 | contig 86143 bp, 75 predicted proteins | sample S1TSphfallax_2_FD_89694 | JGI IMG/M metagenome (GOLD analysis project Ga0116228, IMG submission 89694) | Host-associated microbial communities from peat moss isolated from Minnesota, USA - S1T2_Fc - Sphagnum fallax MG | ecosystem: Host-associated > Plants > Peat moss > Unclassified | place...
ATGCCGTTCGGCAAAATCGTCGAGTCGTGGAAGCGGGATGCTGCCTTCCCACACCCCGCCCGCGAGCGCAGCGACCAACTGGTCTGGCTCGCCTTCGGCGAAGAGCCGACCGCCGACCAACACCGCCATGCGCGCGCACACATCCTGTACGTCGTGTACGAAGTGCGTGGATAGCAGCACGGTCGCCGACTCCGCAGTGGCCACGAGCAGGTCCATGACCCGATTGCGCTCCTCGGGGTCGAGACCTGCGGTCGGCTCATCGACGATCAATAGTCGCGGATTGCCAATCAGCGCCTGAGCAAGGCCAAATCGCTGGCGCATGCCCCCCGAATACGTGCTCACGTCGCGTCCGCGCACTTCCCAGAGGTTCAACTGCCGCAGCCGGTATTCGACCGCTGCACGGCGCATGCCGCGGGGACGAAGGCCTTTCAAGGCCGCGAGATAATCGAGCAAGTCGGCGGCGTTCACGTTTTCGTAAACACCGAAATCCTGGGGTAGATAGCCGAGCTGGGCTTGCCACGCGACCCGGTCCGAAAGCAGATCCAGAGCGTCGAAGGACACTTGACCGCAGTCGGCGTCCTGCAGGGTCGCCAGGCTGCGCACGAGCGTCGATTTTCCGGCGCCGTTGGGTCCGAGCAGGGCGTACACGCCAAACGGCGCCTCGAAGGATACATTATCGAGCGCCGCGATCCCGCCCGGATATCGTTTCGATACGCCGCGTACTTTCAACATAGACCAATCCTGTCGGCAGCGGCGGCGAAGACTCAATGCCGGCACGAAGCTTTTTATTTCAAGCAACCATGAACTGCGCCGGTTTCCCGGACGCCGACACCGATGGACGCGTTTCGGTGCACCGCGCCATTGTCGGCGGTGCAATCGCCCTATAATAGGTCCCTGCTGGCACTGGCGATCCGCTGGATTCTCGATCGCGGACCCACGATCGCGCTCACGTGGAACCTGAGTTCATGGCGCCACCGATTTGAAACAGTGGATCGCAGGAGTTAGCACATCATGAAAGATCGTCTCGGCCATGAGTGGAAGATCGCGGCCTTCGGTATCGTGCTCGGATTGGCGGCTGCGTCGCGAGCGCAGGTGGCAACACCCAGCACCGCCGCATGCCCGACCGCGGAGACCGGCATCACGCTGTCGCCCGGCTTCTGCGCAACGATCTTCGCCGACCAGCTGGGGCATGTGCGCCACTTGACGGTGAGCGCAGACGGGATCGTCTACGCCAACAGCTGGAGCGGCCGTTATTACCACAACGACACGCCGCCGCCGGACGGTTTTTTGCTGGCGCTCGAGGACAGCAAGGGCACCGGCCATGCCGACATCGTGATGCGATTTGTCGAGCGTCCTGCCGCTGGCGCCGCGGGCGGCACGGGCATCGCACTCTACAAGAATGCAATCTATGCGGAGCTCAACGATAAGATCGTGCGCTATGCGCTGGTGCCCGGCCGAATCGTTCCGACCGGCAAACCCGACGTGATCTTGTCGGGCCTGCCGCTGACCGGCGATCATCCCATGCATCCGTTCGTGATCGACGCCAAAGGCGAGTTGTTCGTCGACCTGGGCTCGGCGACCAATTCCTGTCAGTCGCAGAACCGGATGCCGCATGTGGCCGGCCTCGAGCCCTGTACCGAACTCGAGACGCGTGCGGGCATCTGGCGATATGACGCCAACCAGCTCGGCCAGGTGTTCTCGCCGGCCGAGCGCTATGCAACGGGCTTGCGCAATGGCGAGGGGCTGGCGTTCGATCAGGCCGGTGAACTGTTCGCGACCCAGCACGGGCGCGATCAACTGGCGCAAAATTGGCCCAAGCTCTATAGCGTTCAACAAGGCGCGGAGCTGCCGGCCGAAGAAGTGGTGCAGCTGCGCGAGGGCGGCGATTACGGGTGGCCCGAGTGCTATTACGACCAGAACCAGAAACGCTTGGTGCTGGCGCCGGAGTACGGCGGCGACGGCGGTAAGACAGCGGGTGTCTGCGCGCAAAAGCTGGCGCCGGTCGCGGCCTTCCCCGGGCATTGGGCACCAAATGATCTTTTGATCTATGACGGCGGCCAATTCCCCGGGCCCTATCGCGGCGGCGCCTTCATCGCCTTTCACGGATCCTGGAACCGGGCCCCGCTGCCGCAAGGCGGCTACAACGTCGTGTTCCAGCCGCTCGCCAACGGCAAGGTGTCCGGACCCTATGTCGTCTTCGCCGACGGCTTTGCCGGTGCGCACAAGGATCCGGGTCGGGCGGACTACCGTCCGACCGGGCTCGCGGTGGGGCCGGATGGTGCGCTCTATATTGCCGATGATGTGCACGGCAGGATCTGGCGTGTCACCTATCGGGGCGACTTCGCCCATGCGCAGGTTGCGCCGGCACCCGCGCCGGCAGCTGCCATTGCGGCGAGCGGACCGTCGCTGCCGCCGGAAGGCCTGCATCCGGATGCCGGTCGCGTGACCGCGTCGCTGCCCCTGCCGCCCGGCGCAACGCGCGCGCAGCTGGCCTTGGGCGATCGCATCTTTCACGGCCTGGCGAGCAACGGGACGTGCAGCGGCTGTCATGGCGCCGATGCCGGCGGCACCTCCGTCGGCCCCGCCCTCAATAACGGGGTTTGGGTGCAGACGAACGGCAGCCTCGAGGCAATCACCCGGATCATCACCACGGGCGTGTCCAAGCCGCGCAACTATACCGGTGTGATGCCGCCCATGGGTGGGGCGCCGCTATCGCCGCAGGATGTCGCGGCAGTCGCCGCCTATGTTTGGGCGGTCGGTCACGCGGCGCCGTGAGCCGCATTCAGGCTCTGCACGGTGATCGAGTTGGCTTTGCGCAGCGCTTGATCGACCGGGATCAATCGGCGATGCTCTCACGAGAAACGAGCGCGGGTGCGCCGCCCTGACCGGCCAGGAGTCATCGATGCCAATGCCAACCGATCAACACGCTGCGACATTCGCTGCGCCCGAATCATCGCGAAAGCACCGATTCATCGGCCTGATCCCTTCGGCACTGCTCATCGTCACGATGTCGCTCGGCGGCTTCGCTCCCTCGCCGGCCCGCGCCGCCGGCGTTGCGACGCAAACCGCTGCGGCCGACTCCTCGGCGGGCTACGAACAACCACCCAAGAACATTCTCGACGTGATGCTGGCGCCGTCACCGCCGCTGCCCGTGGTCAGCCCGACCGAGGATCGCATGCTGCTCGTGTCCTGGCAGGACTATCCCTCGATCGAGCGCGTATCGACGCCTTTCTTGCGCCTCGCCGGCGTGCGGATCGAGCCGGCCAACCACAGCCGGCACGACACGCCGGGCGGCTACGGGATCACGCCCTGTGCGCTGGGTTTCGCACTCGTGCAGTTGCCCAAGGGCACGACGACGCCCGTGGTGCTGCCTCCGGAGGCTTGCGCGGGTGAGCCCCTCTGGAGCGCCGACGGCAAGCGCTTCGCGTTTGCGAATATCGCTGCACATGCCGTCGAACTCTGGATCGGCGACGCGGACACGGGCGCCGTACGACAAGTCCCGGGTGTCCGGTTGAACCCGATGTTCGACCAGTACCTGCAATGGATGCCCGATCAAAAGGCGCTGCTGGTCAAACTGGTGCCGCAAAATGCGGGCCCGCCGCCGGCCGAGCCCGTACTACCGCCGGGCCCGAGTATTCAAGAGAGTGATGGCCAGAAAGGCGAGAGCAGTACCTACGAAGTGCGCGACACGCTGGGCAACACCCACGACGAGGATGTCTTCGATTACTACGCGGCATCCCAGTTGGCGCTCGTCGACGCGAGCAGTCTCAGCGTGACGCCGGTCGGGCAAGCAGCCAATTACGAAACCGTAGCGCCGGCTCCGGATGGACGCCATCTGCTGGTGACGGCAATCCACAAGCCCTATTCCTATGTCACCACCTATGACCGCTTTCCGCAGGAGGTCGAAGTTTGGGATATCGCCACGCCCGACCGTGTCGACCGCCACACGATAGCTTCGCTGCCGCTCGCGGATCGGGTACCGGTGCACGGCGTACCGCTCGGACCTCGCGATTTCTCGTGGCGTGCCACGGCACCGGCAACGCTCGTCTGGGCGGAGGCGCTCGATGGCGGCGACTGGAACGTCAAAGCCGCACTGCGCGACAAGGTCTCGATGCAGGCCGCGCCGTTCACGGCGCCGCCGGTCGAGATCGTGCGCACCGAGGAGCGCTTCTTGGGCTTCGACTGGAGCGCGCGCCCGAGCATCGCCTTGATGATGGAATACGATCAGAACCGGCACTGGCGGCAAACCTACCTCATCGACGTCGACGCGCCTGCGCAGAAGCGGCTGCTCTGGGATCTGTCGTCCGACGAGCACTATGCCAACCCCGGCGCGCCCATCCAGCAGGTCCTTGGCAACGGCACCGAGGTCTTGCGCCTCGATCAGGACGCGATCTATCTCAGTGGCGCGGGCTCATCCCCGGACGGCGACCGGCCGTTCTTGGACAAACTCGACCTGCGAACTTTGAAATCGGAGCGCCTGTTTCGCTCCGACAAGTCCTCGTACGAACGCTTTCTGGCGTTCACGGGCGAGGGCACGCGGTCCTTCTTGACCTGGCATCAGTCGGTCATCGATCCGCCGAACGCGTTCCTGCACACGCTTGGGCCAGCGCAGCGGGCCACGGCCGGAGAGGCTGTCTTTGCCTCGACGAGCGTCCCGATCACGCACATTGCCGACCCGACACCGGCCGTGCGTGCGATCAAGAAGCGGCTCGTCAAATATAAGCGCAATGACGGCCTCGATCTCTCCTTCACGCTCTACACGCCGCCCGGCTACAAAGAGGGCACGCGCGTGCCGACGATTTTATACGCCTATCCGCTCGACTATGCCGATGCCGCCAAGGCCGGTCAGGTCACAGGATCCCAGGCGACATTCACGCGCTTGCGGCAGTACCGGCTGCTGCTGCTGGCCGGCTATGCGATCATCGACAACGCGGCGTTTCCGGTCGTCGGCGATCCCAAGAAAGCCTACGACACCTATCTCGAGCAACTCGTTGCGGATGCAAAGGCGGCGGTCGACGAGGCGGTTCGGCTCGGCGTCGCGGATCCCAATCGCATCGGCGTGACCGGACACAGCCATGGCGCGCTCATGACCGTCAATCTCGTTGCCCACTCGGATTTGTTCCGTGCCGGCGTTGCGACCAGTGGTTCCTACAACAAGACCCTGACGCCCTTCGGTTTCCAGAACGAGCGCCGCTCGGTCTGGGATGCGCCTGATGTGTATCTGAAAGTTTCGCCGTTCTTCGTCGCGGACAAACTCAAGACGCCGCTGCTGCTGATTCATGGCGCCGAGGATGCGAACCCGGGGACCACGCCGCTGCAATCCGTGAAGCTCTACGAAGCGATCCGCGGCAATGGCGGCACGACCCGCTTGGTGCTGCTGCCGCACGAACCGCATTGGTACACGGCGCTCGAGTCGAACGAGCAGGAAATCTACGAGATGCTGCGCTGGTTCGACAAATACGTGAAGGACGCGCCGCCGCGCACGGGCACCGGTTCGGCCGCCGCGGCAAACTAGTCCGCGCCCTCGACGCGATCGCCTGAATTGGCGGTCAAATGCACGGATTCCAGATCGAGGGCCATGCGCACGCGGTGCACGTCGTCGCCTGAGAGTGCTGCGGCCTGATTACCCCAGCTGTGCCGCAGGAAGGTCCCGACGTCGGCGATCTCGGCGTCCGACAACTTCCAGGCGAAACTCGGCATCGACAGCGGCGAGGGGCGGGTGGGGCTCGTACCGACGCGCGCGCCGGCAAGAATCAGATGCTCGAGACCCGTGGGGTCGGCTTGTTGCAGCATTGCGTTTTTGCCGAGCGGTGGGAAGAAGCGCGGCTGCCCGACGCCGTCGGCCAAATGACAGGAAGCGCAGGCATCCGAATAGATGGCCGCTCCGCGACGCATCGCGCCGTCATCCACGGGCGTATCGGCGAGCGTCGGACTCGCCGTGCGTGACTTCAGGTATTCCGCGATCGCCTGACGGTCTGGCGCGCTCACGAGCGCCATCGAGTAGGTCACGACCTCCCCCATGTCGCCGGCGGCGCCCGCATGCGCGTTACGTCCGTTGGCAAGATATTCGGCGATATCGGCGGCGCTCCAGGCGCCGAGGCCGGTGCGTTCGTTGCCGGTCAAATCCGGCGCCACCCAGGTACCGAGTCGCGCGCCCTCGAGTGCATGGGCGGTCTTGTCCGCGCCGAGCCAATTCTTGGGCGTATGACAGCCGCCGCAGTGACCTAATCCCTCGACCAAGTAGGCACCGCGGTTCCAGTCGGCCGATTGGCCGGCATCGCTCTGCCATTCTCGCGAGCTCAAGAAAAACAGATTCCAAAACTTCACCATGAAGCGGAAGTTCAAGGGAAAGCGCAGCTCGTTCTGCGGCGGCGTGTAGCGCACGGCGGGCGTGGTCTGCAAATAGGCGAGGATCGCATCGTCGTCGGCGCGGCTCACGAGCCGAAATGAGGGGTAGGGAAACGCGGGATAGAGGTTCTCGCCCTGCGCGCCGATACCGTCGTGCATCGCGTGGTAGAACTCATCCGTGTTCCAAGCGCCGATCCCGGTCTCGCGATCCGAACTGATATTCGGGGTGTAGATCACGCCGAACGGCGTCGGTAGGGCGAGACCACCGGCAAAGGCTTGACCGCCCTCGCGCAGGTGACAGGACATGCAATCGCCGGCCGCGACCAGATACTGTCCACGGCGCAAGACGTCCGCGTTCGGCGTGCCATCGGCGATCGGCGCGGTGAGCAGTGCGACCGCGGTCAACGGCAGCTGATCCCGGGTGGGCGAGTTCGGCGTTTGCCCCACCGCGAAATACACCGTACTCGCGAGTCCCAGCGCCAATGCGCCGCCGAAGCCCCTGAACCAGAACTGCACGGAGCGGCGCATGTGCTAGGCCTGCACGAGCGGACCCGGGCTCTTCAGGTAGCGGCTCGTGATCTCCTGCGCAGCGTGGTAGGTCAGCGCCGCCACTGTGCCGGTCGGGTTGTAGCCCGCGTTTTGTGGAAACGCGCCGGACCCTAGCGAGAATACGTTCGGCACGTCCCAACTCTGCAGAAACTTGTTGACGACGCTGTCCGTGGGGTTCGCGCCCATGATCGCACCGCCCGTGTTGTGCGTGGTCTGATAGGGCACGACGCTCCAGGAACCGACGCGGCGATTCAGCTTGATCTCGCGCGGGTTCATCGCGCGCGCCACCTCGGCCGCGCGGTCGGTCACGTAATCGGACATCTTGTGCTCGTTGGGCGTGAAGTCGAACGTCATGCGCAGCATCGGCCGCCCGTGCACGTCCTTATAGGTGGGATCGAGGTCGAGATAGTTGCCGCGATGACTCATGCAGGAGCCGTGCACGCTGATCGCGAAGGATTTCAGGTAATTCTTGGCGGCCGCGTGTTTCCACTCGAGGCCCCAGGCGGGTGTACCCTCGGGCGTGTAGATCATCTCGATCGGCCGTCCGCCGGTGACCATGCCCGCGATGTATGCGCCGCCGATGAAGCCTAAGCCCGCGTGGTCAAAATTGTCGCCATTGAAGTCGTCGATCACGGTCGCGAGCGCACCGGCACCGATGAAAGGATTCAGGATCTTGTCCTCGAAGAAAACATCGACCGAGGACATGGTCTGATACGCGTAATTCTTGCCGACGACGCCCTTGCCCGTCGCGGGATCGTAGGGTGTGCCGATCCCGGAGAGCAGCATCAGGCGAACGTTTTGCAGCACGTAAGCCGACAGCACCACCATCTCGGCAGGCTGGAAGAACTCTTCGCCCGCGCTGTTCACATAGGTTACGCCGGTCGCACGCGTGCGATCGGCCGATAGCTCGACGCGCAGCACCTCGCACTCGGTCTTCAGCGTGAAGTTCGATTTGGCCATCAGATAGGGCAACATCGTCGTTTGCGGGCTGGCCTTGGAATAGTTGCCGCAGCCGAACTTCTCGCAGAAGCCGCAATAGGTGCAGGCGCCCAACTGCGCGCCCAGCGGGTTGACATAGGGCTGGGACAGATTGCCGGTGGGGTGCGGGAAGGGATGGCGACCGAGACCGGCCGCGGCCTGCCCAAACAGGGTCGGCGCATAGGTCTGAATCATGGGCGGCGTCGGATACTCATTCGAGCGCGGACCTTCGAAGGGATTGCCGCCGGGCTGGATCTTGCCGTTGAGATTTCCAGCGCGACCGCTGGTGCCGCAAAGCCGATCGAATTGCTCGTAGTGAGGTTCGAGTTCCTCGTAGGTGACGCCCCAGTCCTGCACGGTCAGGTCGTAGTCGGTGACCGCTTTCTTGCCGTAGCGCTGCTCATTGTGGCTCTTGGTCAAGAAGTCCGACGGCAGAAAGCGCCAGATCTGACCGTTCCAGTGGACGCCGCCGCTGCCGACACCGGTCCCCAGTAAAAAGGAGCCGAGGTGGCGCATGGGCAGCGCCTCTTGATTCGTGTTGTTGCGGATCGTCAACGTGTCGTACGTGACGTTTTGGAACAAATGATGGCGCCACATATAGCGCAGCTCATCTTGCGCGAAGCCCGTTGCGAAATCGGTCGAGGTATCGCGCCAAGGACCGCGTTCGAGTGCGACCACGTTGAGGCCGGCATCGCAGAGTTGCTGGCCCATGATCGCTCCGGTCCAGCCGAAGCCAACGAGAACCGCATCGACCGGCTTGAGGGTCGTGGTCACGTCGTGCCCTCGGTCCAACCAGGCCGGCCTTTGAAGCCCACGGGTTCAAAGGGCACGCGCTCGCCGTGTCGCGAGACCCATTCCTTGTAGTCGTAATGAGCGCCGGGAAAGCCGATCATCTTCCACGCGGCCATATTCCGATTGCCGCCGTAGATGGGATCGGAGAAATAGCCTTCCTTGGTGTTCTGCAACAGCATCGCAAAGAAGCTCTTACTGTCCACGCCGCCCGTGAGCTTGATCGCGCCACTTTCGATTCCGCGCAGAACGGTGTCCGCGTCAGCCGCGACGAGTTTGCTGAAGGAGGCGCCGTGGAAATTGGCGCCGACGTATTCTTCGACCGCCGTGATCGCAGCCCGGTAGAGTTGCGCGGGGCTGAAGCGGCTTTGATACCCCTGTTCCGGCGTGCCTTTGGGCCAGGGTCCGCCGAGGAAATAGTGATCGCCGCGGCCGAATCTTCCCGCGAGTTGCCGATCCAAGAAAAAGGGGACTCCGGCTTCGACCGCACCCGGCCCGACCTCGTCATTGGGAATGAGTCGGCCGACGATGGCTTCGATGCTGGCGGCCTCCCCGGGCGTGAAAAATAAGTAACCGGTGCCGCTCGCACCGGGCGGGACATCAGCCGTGCCTTCGGTCCAGGGAACCGCGCCACGAAACGTTTGCGGTGGCGCGCCGAGTTCGCCATCGTGCAGCCCGACCGCGGCCGCGCCGCTGATGCTCGCCGCAGCGGCGGCGCCGCCGATCAGGAAGCGACGGCGCCCGAGGTCGGGAGCTTCGAGACCGGGTGGTGCATCACGGTCGGCTGGTACGCGTTCATCTGAGCCTGCCATCCCGATCTCCTCGTTGCTGAGTATCGCTCGGATCGTCCGGTGGCAGTCACGCATCGTCTGTACGCTTGCGAACAGAAGCGGGGTGCGGATTGGGCCCTCAGCTTGGCCTTCCGGTCTGTGCGGTAGCCAACGTCGGCAGCGGATTCCGAGGTGCAGCGAAACATTTGCGCCCTGAGTGCTACATTGGGGCTATATTTGTAATGAAATCATAGTCATTGCCGGTTGCCAGAAGGATGGGGCAACCATGATGAATACAAACACGAACAACGAGCGTGAGCGACTCGAGGAACTGTACCGTTACGAGATTCTCGACACCCCGGCGGAACAGTTTTTCGACCGCTTGACACAATTGGCTGCGCAGACGTTCGACGCTCCCATCGCCGTGGTGAGCCTGGTCGATCGTGATCGGCAGTGGTTCAAATCTCACCACGGCACGGCGCTCACGCAAACGCCACGCGAGCAGGCGTTCTGCGCCCATACGATTCTCAGCAAGGAACCGCTCGTGGTCGAGGACGCGACTGCCGATCCACGCTTCGCGAACAATCCCCTGGTCTTGGGCGATCCGTCGATCCGTTTCTACGCCGCCGCACCGCTGGTGACGTCCCGGGGTTTCGTGATCGGCAGCCTCTGTGTGATCGACCGGCGGCCGCGAACCGTCATCACCGATCAAATGAATACGCTGCGCCTATTGGCCGTGCAAGTCGTCCAACAATTCGAATTGCGGCAAGTCGCCGAAACCCTGCGTCGCCAATCCATGCTGCTCGAGAAAGTGCAGAGCACCGCTCAGATTGGTGGCTGGGAACTCGACCTGCGCACCAATCAACTCACGTGGACGGAGGAAACCTACCGCATCCACGGTCTGACACCGGCTGAATACACGCCCACGTTGGAGACGAGCATCGACTTCTATATCCCCGAAGCGAGACCGCTGATCCGCCAGGCTGTCGCCGCGGCAAGCGCATTGGGCGCGCGCTTCGACCTCGAATTGCGGATCGTGCCCAAAGAGGGGCGTGAAGACGGTGAGCGCCGCTGGGTGCGCGCGATCGGCAGACGGGAAGCCGTTGACGGCCAGCCGCGCAGGCTCGTCGGCGTATTCCAGGACATCACCGAGCGCCGCGCGCTCGAGAGCGAGATCGTCCTGATTGCGCAACGCGAACAGAACCGGATCGGCGTCGATCTGCACGATGGCCTCGGCCAGGAACTGACCGGCATCTCCTTCATGCTCAGCGGCTTGTTGACGCGCGTGCCGGAGTCGGCTGAAACCTTTCGCACCGATTTACGCAAAGTCGAGAGTCTGGTGCGCCATGCGGTGGGTGCGTGCCGCTCGCTCGCGCAAGGCGTTTCCCCGACGGCCCGGGAGCACGGTGGTTTGCTGACTGCGGTTCGTGAGCTCGGGGCGCGCATCGGGAGCCTGCACGAAATCAAGGTCATCGTGCGGACCCGCGGCCGGGAGTTCGGCTTGGCGAATGCCACCTCCGATCATTTGTATCGGATCATTCAAGAAGCGATCACCAATGCGATCAAGCACGGCCACGCGCGACGAGTCGTTGTCTCGATCGACTGGAGCGCACACCGGACCCTGGTCGCGATCACGAATGACGGGCAGAAGATCGCCACCGGCGCGCATTCGCAGGGCATGGGTCTCGGCATCATGCGCTATCGGGCGCGCCTGATCGGGGCGACCCTCGAAATCGGTCCGTCCGCCGCGGGCGGTACGCGTGTTCGTTGCTGCTTGCCGCGCGGCGCGGTCACAAGCAACTAACCTACGACGCGCTCCCCTTTTTGCGGCCGAGCGGCCTCCTGTACACTGCGCTGTCAAAATCACAGTCGTCCCGAGGATCTCGTCATGCGAAACCGCACTTCGGCTCTCGTCCTCGGCCGGCTCGTGGCTGCCTGTGCGCTGTGCCTGCCGGCCGTGCCGACGAGGGCCGCCGATTTGACCGCCGACGCGCGCATCGATCGCGTAACCGTGTACCGGCAGGGCGCGATCGTGACGCGTGTTGCGGAGCTGGCCGTTGCCGCCGGAACGCAGCGGCTGATCTTTCGGGGCTTGCCGGCCGATGTCGACCCGAAGACCCTGCAGGTGAGCGCGGCAAACGCCGGCGTGCAGTTGGGCGGCATCGAGGTCGTGCGCATCAACGAGGCCAATTTCGTCTCCGAACCGGAGCGGGCCTTGCGGCACCGGATCGAGGAGGCGGGCGATCAGCAAATCGTGCTCAAGGACGACATTGCCACGGCACAGAACCAGCTCAAGCTGCTCGACTCCTTGGCGGCGAATCCCGCCGGCAGCCCGACCAAGGCCGTGGTCGATGCCGCCAATCTCGCGGCCGTGCTCGGTACGATGGCGACCGGCGAGGGCGCTGCGCGTCAAGGATTTCGAGGGCAAAGCGGGGGTCTCGCTCTGGAAGTTCGACCCGGCGCCGCAGCAGACCGTGACCATTCACGAGGCCTACGCAATTTCATACCCGGCTGGGCGAGAATTGCAGGAGAGCAACGCTCCTTCGGTTCCGTGAGCGCTCGCGCGATCAGAATCGTGCTTCCCCGCGCAGATGAAACGAACGTCCGACCACATCGTAGGTATTGGTGTTCGTGTTGGTCACGCCGTCGATCAGTGTGGGGGGGCGTTGATTCGCGAGATTGTCGATGCCACAGTCGATCGTGTAGCCGCCCAATCGCCGGCTGAGGGACACATCGTGGTAGAAAATACCCGGTGCGCGGCTGAACGGGGTTGCAGGGTTCTGGCCTAAAACGCTCGCGCCGCCGATGTAGCGCACGGTCCACCCGACAGTCCAAGGGCCTTGCTCGTCGGCGGCGAGGAAAAAACTGCGAAATCGCGTCAGGCTGCCCGCGGACGACAGGTTGGGAAACGTGCCGGCTTCTTGTATGTACGCGGCTCCAGGCATTTCTTGGAGCCGGTAGTCGAGCAATATAGTCGTATGCCAGTCGACCGACAAGGTTCCGAGGGCGCCGAGGCCGGTGCGAAAACCGGCGCCGAGATCGATGCCGTCGGTATCGATCGCGCCGATGTTTTCGTCGGGTGCGAGGATGCGCGAAATCTGGCCCGCGCCGGGGCCGGCGGGTATTCGCGTGACTAGCGAGCATAGCGGGCTCGACAAATTGACACTCGAATAACATTGCTCTGGAATGTAGCTTGGGTTGAAATCCGAGTAGGAGTCGATCGCGTCGTGAACCTCGATGCGATAATAGTCGGCTGACAGTGTCAGCGCGCCGGCAGCGTCCGGCGTGACGACGAGGCCGGCGTCCAGGTTCCTGGACGCCTCGGGCTTCAAGTGTGGATTGCCGCCGTTGTCCACGTTGATCAAGGCCGAAGCTTGCCGGAAGCTTGCATTCAAGCCCACGGTCCGACAGTTCGCCGCCACGATCGAATTCGTGAGCAGCCCGGCCGCTGCGTCGCAGGGGTCGGTGACGTTCGTGGGCGTCGCCGTGCTGCCACCGAAGGCTTCGGTGATCGCCGGCACGCGGCGCGCCGTGCCGAGTCCGGCCCGAAATGTCAGGCTCCTGCCGATGACCCACGCCGAGTCGAGTTTCCAGACCGTGAAGTCCCCGAAGAGGTCGGTGCCGACGTGCCGCGCGCCAAGGTCGGCGCGCACGGATCTGGCGAACGGCCGGTCCTCGAGCAGTGGCAGACCCAGATCCATGAACAGCTCGCGACTCGCGTAGCCACCGGTCGTCGGCGCGCTGTCGGGGCCGGCCTGGTTGCCGGCCAGCACGACGCTCGAGGGAATCGTCTCCCCATGCTCACGTCGGTACTCGGCGCCCAGCGCAAGATTCCAAAGCGTAAGCCCGAGCACCGACAAGCTGCGACTGACCTGGCCCTGCACCTCGGTTTCGAGGTATTGCGACTGCGTGATATTCGTGTAGCGGATGTAGTCGGCAGCCGTCTGCGACAGACTTCCGGCGCCAAAATAGTCCGCAGCGACACAGCCCTGATTCACGGGGCAGTTGGCCGGATCAGCGCTGACGGTTTGCAGGGCGCGTGTCAAATTGACGGCATTGTCGGTTAGGTAACTCGTTCGGCTGTCGCCGTGGTTGAGGCTCAGCGACCAGGCCGTCTCGGAGCCCCACCTGCCCTCGAGGCCGGCAACGACGCGGAACAACTGATCGTCGCTGCGTGTGGTCTGATCGCCGACCTCAGCGAGCACGCGTTGCAAGGTGACGGCCTGTCCGTAGGGATTGAATGGGTCGGACGCGGGGATCACAAAGCCGTCGGGATTTTTGAGCGTGCCCGTGACCCCCAGAATTTGCGGCGGTAACAACGTCGTCGAGACCTTGTCGCTGTAGCCGGCCGCGACGACTAGTTGGGTCGTGCCCGACAACGGCTCATGCGCCTGCACATTCACCGTACCCCGGGACAAGCCGCCTTGCAGGTCGGAAGACAGCGACGTGTCATAGCCATTGGTCACGACGGCGTTCGAGCCACCGGCAAGAACCGGGTAACCCGCCAAGGTGGCTGCGCTGCCGCGGGTCAACGCGAGGACACCACTGGGACCAAACGCAGCGGTATCAATGGGATCGCGTGCCCAGCCGCGATCCGACTGTGGCAGCGCCTCACGCTGTGTAAAGGATCCAGACAGCGTCAGGTTTCCTTGGCCGAAGTTCCGGCCGTAGGTTGCGGCTAGATCGCCGCCGACGCCGTCCCCGTAGGTGCTGGCCGCCGAGCCCGCCGCGACCTGCAGCCCGCTGAGGTCGTGCTTCAGGATAATGTTGACGACGCCCGCCACCGCGTCCGCACCGTAGCGCGGCTCCGAGCCGTATGGCATGACCTCAATGCGGTCCACCAACGCCGCCGGGATATTAGCAACGTCGACCGCTTCGTCGGTCGTAATGCCGGACAATACGACGCGCCGCCCGTCGATCAATACCAGAGTGCGATTGAAGTTCAGATTGCGCAGATCGACGAACGAGACGCCATAACCGCCGGCATTCTGGCTCTGATTCACGCCCTGAGAACCAAACATCGGCAGCCGTTGCAGATACGCGTCGATCGTCGTGACGCCGCTGCGTGCGATCGCCTCGCCGTCGATCACGGTCAGGAACTCCCGATTGGGGAGGATAGCCGCTGACTGCGGGTCGCCAAGCACGGTGATGGGCTCCAAGCCGTCCTCCGCATCGGTGCTTGCGCGCAAGGGTCCCGGACCGCATGCAGCAAGCATGACGATGAGCAATGCGCGACGCCCGAAGTACTTTGACAGCATGTACGCAAAGAGGATGAAGGGCCGCCATGCATCGGGCAGCCGTGACTCGGGCGGCATTTATAACAGGAACCATGTTGCCGTCGCCGACGCACTGGCTGCGATCGGCACCCGCACCGCGACCCGCATGGTTTCGTGGGTCAGATGTATGACGCAGGCAATGCGTTTCGTCGCGAGCGATCTCCGCAGCGTGGTGCGCGCATCGAAGTTACAAAACATTCACATAACTGCAAATCAATCCAGTGGCGAGGTCGCTAGTTTTCGAGCGCCTACACACACGCAGCAGCGCACGCACATTCAGATCAAACCAGTCGGAGACACTCAACAATGGAAAGACTATCCGCCAAGAGAGTCGCACTGACCTGCGTAACGACCGCAGTCACTGCACTCAACCTCGCGGGGATCACGCCCGCGTTCGCGCAGACCTATAGCGAGCCGGCCCTGACCAACGCGACCTCGACGACGAGCTACGGCGCCACGTCCGGATTCGAGCGCCCCGTCGCTTCGATGACCTCGCTCTCGACGGCGCAGAAAATCGCCTTGTTGCAGCAGAAAGTGAAATACGTGTTCGTGATCTTTCAGGAGAACCGCTCCTTCGATCACTATTTCGGCACTTACCCCGGCGTGAATGGCCTGACTTCGACCTACCCTGGTGCGAACCCGAGTGACCCGCTCGCGCAGCCGGCAAATCAGACCTCGAGCTATAACTCGGTGATCGCCAATGTCGACGGCAGCTATTCCACGATTTCGCCGTGGCTCGAGGCGCGCACGATCGTGAACCAGGCCGGCAATACGGTATACCTCTATCCGGAGGACATCCTCTCGGTCGATCACAGCCATACGGGCTATGTCGCCGACCTGCATGCCGATCTCGCGACCAAGACGATTACGCAGAACGACGGCTACGCGCTCGATCAAGAGAAGCTCGAGTATTCGACCAATAGCTCGGGCACGACCGCGCCGATCGTCAGCGAGAGCACGCTCTTACCGCCGACCTCGACGCCGACGCTGCAGACCAAGCAGAAAGGCGAGGTCGTAATGTCGCATCTCGATTGCGACACGATTCCGTTCCTGTGGCAGTTCGCCGACCGCTTCACGCTGTTCGACAACATGCACCAGACCGCCGTCGGTCCCTCGACGCCGAATGCGATCGCGATGATCGCGGGCCAAGTCGGCGACACGCAGTGGGCGAAGCATCCGAACAACGTCAACAGCAGCAATGTGACCTACGGTAAGGCGGGATCCCCGGTCGTCAAGATCACGTATTCGCTGCCGAACGAAACGGATACGCCGCCGTTTGCCGGCAGCGCGAGCGACACCGCGGCGGTCCTGCCGCCGTATGGTCCGGACGAATCCAGCAACGGGTCGAGCTTGACGGGTCCCTACACGCCGGATGTCGGTCAGATCACGTTGACCTTCGCCTCCCTGCCGCTGTCCTTCATGGGTAAGGACATCGCCACGGTCATCCGCGCCGACCAGCATGCGGCGACCGATCTCGCGGACGTGCCGCACGACATACAGACGATCGCGACCAAGGACGCGAACATCAACTGGGGATGGTACCAGCAAGGGTATGGCCCGGAGTCCTTCGACGGCACCGCGATCGATTCGACCTACAACATCGGCGGCACGACGGGCTATGCGGCCGCGCCGGAGCATGCCTCGTACATCGTGCACCACAACGGGCCGCAGTACTTCGGCTACCTGGGCGACAACACCGTCGAACAGGGCAAGATGCATAGTCTCACGCAGTTCTTCACCGACGTGAACAGCGCCGCGCTCGGCAGCGGCGGGGTGTTCTACATCCGGGGCGGCTATTACAACAACGACAGCCTCTCGCCGGCCGATCCTAATATCAACGTCAAGGGCATGTTCCCCGGCAACGACGATCACGGCAGTTATTCGGACTCGCAAATCGCCGAGGCGCTGGTCGCCGACGAAGTGAACGCGATTGCCAACAGCCCTTATTGGAGCGAGAGCGCGATCATCATCACCTACGACGAATCCGACGGCTTCTACGATCACCAACCGGAATCCTTCCGTACCTGGGGACCGGACGGCCAGCCGGAGACCGGCGGTCCACGGATCCCGCTGATCGTAGTTTCGCCCTATGCGGCGACGCATGCGGTGAGCCACGTGTACAGCGAGCACAGCGCGGTCATCAAGTTCATCGAGGAGTTGAACGGCCTCGTGCCGCTCGGCGACTTGCCCGACGAGGAGTCCGGCTTCACGGCCGGTGCTGCCAATTGCGCCAGCCAGCCGGCGAGCGCCAATTTCTGCGCACCGAACGGCGCCGCGCAGACCAAGCTCGGACCCGGGGATGTTGCCGTGGGTATGGGCGATCTGACCGAGGCGTTCGACAACGATCGCCTGCTCGGCAATGTCCCGACGCTGCCCGCGAGCTACGCGATGATCCCCGCTGCGATCGTGAATACGCTGCCGCATTACAGCGCGACGGCCGCCTGCCTGAACCCAGCCATCAACATTACGCCGACCGATTATCCGAGCGGTTATGCCGCCGGCACGGAAAGCGACCCGCCGCCGCTCGACTTCAACCCGCGTCCGACCGTGAGCACGGGCAGTCCCTACTACAACACCTCGGGCAATACGACGACGTGTCCGGTGGGCAGCACGACACCCGCCTGTCTCTACGGCACGGGAACGGGTTGGCCGAATTGAACGGGCAGGGCTTGAACGGTGTCGCGCGGCAGAGCGCAGCGGAGGGGCAGCGCAGCGGCGCCGCCCCCTCCGGCTTCGCGACGATTCTGCTGGTACTCGCGTCTTTGCAGGCTGTCGCCGCGCCGCAGACGCCGATCGGCGCAGGGCCGGCCGCGACGACCTTGCAGCGGGTTCGCGCCAACCAGCAGTTACGCTGCGGCGTGGTGGTGTCGACCGAGGATTGGAACAAGACCGACCTGCATGGCCCGCTGACCCCGCTCAACGTCGAGATCTGCAAGGCGGTGGGCGTCGCGGTGCTCGGTGCCGATGTCAAGGTCGATATCACCACTTACCATTCGGAGTCTGACGCCGAACAGAGTCTCGACGAACGCAAGGTCGACCTGGTCGTCGGAGTGACTCCGTCCGCATCGGCGATGTCTCTGCGACAGATCAAGTTCGGTCCGCCGGTGTTGTACGACGGACTCAGCGTGCTGTTGCGCAAGGACCTGGCCGCTCAGAAGCTCGACGACCTCAAGGGCCACGATCTCAAGATGTGCGTCATCGACGGCACCGACAATGAGCCGACGTTGTTTGCGAAATTGAAATCGCGCCAGATCGACTATGTGCCGGTGGTGTTTCAAGAGGAAGGCGAGATGGATGACGCCTTGGCAGTGGGCTACTGCGACGCAGTCGGCGCTTATGTCTCCCAACTCGTGCGCCTGCGAGACAGCTACCCGAAGCAGCTCGGCGCCAGCCGCATTCTGCCGCAGATGCTGACGTTGTCGCCGGTCGTGCCCGCCTACCGTAGCGATGATGCGCAGTGGGGAATGATCGTCGATTGGACGATTCATGCGCTCATACAAGCCGAGGCGAGCGGGATCACGCGCGCGAACGTCCGCCAGCAGTCGACCAACGAGGATCCGGCCGTGCTGCGTCTCGAGGGCACCGACTGGGCGACGAGCCAGGCGCTGGGTCTGCTGCCGGCCAAGGACTGGGCGGCGAAATTGATCGCCGTGATGGGCAACTACGGCGAGATCTACGAGCGCACTGTCGGAGGCAGCAGTGCGCTCGGCATGCCGCGCGGCCCCAACACGCTCTGGACCGACGGCGGCCTGATGGTGGCGATGCCCTTGCAGTGACGAGTTGACGCACACACGCACACACATTGACACACGCACACACATTGATTGAAGGAGTGATTTTCATGAAGTCTCAGCACACAGTTTTGGCCGTGCTCGTCGCTGCAGCGCTGTCGCTCGGAGCCGCGGCCGCAGACGCGCAAGTCAACTATGATTTCGACACGGTCTCCGGTTCCGGCACGCCGACGACGCTCCAGGGTGCGACGTTCAGCTCTCCTCAGGATGCGACCACGCCGGGGGGTGCGTTCACGTTCGCGGCCAACCCGGGACTCTACAGCACGATCAGCGCTACGACGGTCCTCACCACCACCGGCTATGCGGCGACGCTGGATATTTCGTTTGCGCAGGCCCAGAGCGGCGTAAGTTTCCAGTTTGCGGGCGGCGACATCTTCGCAGAAGGCGGTAACGATCTGCTCACGGTCACGGCCAACACCGGTCAAACCTGGACCGTGACCCCGACCGAGCCCTACTTGTATCCCGAGGGCTTGTTCAATGTTGCGAGCGTTCCTGCTTTCACGTCGCTTGCGATCAGTGAAACCTATGGCACGGGTGCCGGCCTGACACTCGATTCGCTGACCATAGCGGATCTGAGTTCTACCCCGGTTCCGCTGCCGCCGTCCGTATTTTTGCTCGCCGGCGGTCTCGCGGGCCTTGGCTGGAAGCTGCGCCGCAGGACCGCGGCTGGGTGATAAACCGGTCCTGCGTACGCAAGCGCATCGGGCTTGATCGCCACGACCGGTGGCTCGCGCTCCTTGAGTGTGTAGTCGGGGATGTGCCCCAGTGAACCGTGCTCAGCGCGGCTTGGTCTCGAACACCAGGCACGTGGTGGTCGCGTGCGCATAGATCTTGCCGTCCGAGCCCAGCAGGCGCGCCTCGGCCGTGGCCATTTGGCGGCCCGTGTGGATGCTGGAGGCAATAGCGCGCAAGGGGCCCGTCTCTTGCGAGGCGGCGCGCACGAGATTGATGCCGAGCTCCACGGTCGTGTAGGACCGTCCGGCCGGCAGCGTCGATTGCACGGCGCAGCCCAAGGCCGAGTCGAGCAGCGTTGCGTACCAGCCGCCGTGCACCATGCCCATGGGGTTGTAATGCTTGAGCTGTGGTGTGCCTTGGAACACGGCGCGGCCGGCCTCGACTTCGATCAGCGCGAAATCCAGGGTCTCGGCGATGTGCGGGTAGGGAATTTCGCCGCGCAGCATCGCCTGCAAGATCTCTAAGCCGCTGCGGCCCGCGACTGCAGCGGCCGCGGCGACGCCGGGCTTGCCACCCCCCGCGTGCATGCGGTCGACGATCGCATTTCGCTCGATATCCCATTGTATTTGACTTCTGGTCACGCCCATTGTTCGATGCTCCGGCAGCTGGATTGCGGGGGATTGATTTGCAGGTGAGCCGTCACCATAGTCAGAATACGAGAAAATGACGAGGACCGACCATGCCAAACTATCGCAAGAACCCCGAGGTCATTGCAAAACTGTCGCCGGAGCAATTCCGCGTCACGCAACAAAGCGGTACCGAGCGCCCGGGCACGGGTGAGTACCTGCACAACAAGGAACCGGGCATCTACGTCGACGTCGTTTCGGGCGAACCGCTGTTCGCCTCCAGCGATAAGTATGAGTCGGGTTGCGGGTGGCCGAGCTTCACCAAGCCGATCGAATCCGCCCACGTCACGGAGATCAAAGACTCGACGCTCGGCATGATCCGCACCGAAGTGCGCTCCGCGCACGGCGACAGCCATCTCGGCCACGTCTTTCCGGACGGGCCGCGCGACCGGGGCGGCCTGCGTTATTGCATCAACTCCGCGTCGCTGCGCTTCGTGCACCGGGACGACATGAAAGCCGCGGGCTACGAAGCCTATCTCGATCAAGTGGAGGAACGCCGATGAGTCAGTCACGTGCAGTCTTGGCGGGCGGATGTTTCTGGGGCATGCAGGATCTCCTGCGGCGTTACGCGGGTGTGATCTCGACGCGTGTCGGTTACACGGGCGGCGAGGTGCGCAATGCCACCTATCGCAATCACGGCAACCATGCCGAAGCGATCGAGATCCTGTTCGATCCGGCCAAGCTCAGCTATCGCGAGATTCTGGAATTCTTTTTCCAGATTCACGATCCAAGTACGCCGAACCGTCAGGGCAACGATGTCGGGCCGAGCTATCGGTCGGCGATTTTCTACGTCGACGAGGACCAGAAGCGCATCGCCGAGGAACTCATCGCTGAAATCGACGCCTCCGGCATCTGGCCGGGCAAGGTCGTGACCGAGGTCGCCCCCGCACGCGAGTTTTGGGAGGCGGAGCCGGAGCACCAGGACTACCTCGAGCGCTATCCGACCGGCTATACCTGTCATTACGTACGACCGAAGTGGACCTTGCGCGACAGCGGCCTGGTTCGTCGGGGGTCTGCCGGCCGCTAGACCTCGGGCTTCGCAAGCCGCTGATCAGTCGAAGAATCGATCGACCGCTGCCTCGCCGACTTCGGCCAAGTCGGCGGGGCGCCACCGGGGCGCGTGATCCTTGTCGATGATCAGCGCGCGGATTCCCTCGATGAAGTCGCCTTGCGCGAACACGCGTTCGGCCATCGTGGCCTCCATTTGAAAACAGTCGCGCAGCGACAGGCTCTTGCCCCGCTGCAACTCGCGCAGCGTGACGACGAGCATCGTCGGCGAGCGCGAGCGCATCAGTGCTGCCGTCTCTGCGGCCCAGTCGCGATAAGCAGGCCGTGTCTCCGCGTCCAGCCCCGCCAGGATCGCCGCGACCGACGCTTGCGAAAAATGCGCGTCGATCGCGGGTCGCAGCTCGCGCAACGACGCCGCGCCGGGGTCCGCCGCGCAAGCCGCAACGCAGAGGCGCAGATCTTGCTCGGCATCGTCAGTCCACCGTTGGCGCTCGAAGGCCGTGAGCAGCGCCGCGAAGCCGGCGGCGGTCAGGTAGTTGTCCGCGAGCCCCGCGTAAACGGCATCGGCGGCCCGCAGCGTCACGCCCGTGAGCGCGAGATAGCTGCCGAGTGCGCCCGCGAGGCGCGAGAGGAAATGGCTCGCGCCCACATCCGGAAACAAGCCGATGCCGACCTCGGGCATTGCGATGCGCGTGCGGTCGCCGACGAGGCGCCAGCGCGAGGCTTGCGCAAGTCCCATCCCGCCGCCCATCGTGATGCCGTCGAGCAGCGCGACCAAGGGCTTCGAATAGGCATAGAGGCGATAGTCGAGTGCATATTCGGCACGGAAGAACTCGCGATGCAGGGGCGTTGCGGTCTGAAAGCTCTCGTACAAGGAGCGCAGGTCGCCGCCTGCGCAAAATGCCTTCTCGCCCGCGCCGCGCAACACGACGAGGCGCACTTGGGTGTCGGCGGCAGCGCGATCGAGCGCCGCGTCCAGCGCGACGATCATGGGCAGCGTCAAGGCATTGAGCGCGGCCGGGCGGTTCAGCGTCAGGAACGCGACTTGATTGCGCGTCTCGGCGAGTACTTCGGCCGGGTCGCCCGCCGCCATGCTCAGGCGTTCTTCCATTCTGGCTTGCGCTTATCAAAGAATGCGACCACGCCTTCGCGCTGGTCTTCGCCGTCGAACAGATCGACGAAGCGTTCGCGTTCGAGTGCGAGCGCCGCGCTGCGCGGCGTGCCCGATCGCGCCTGATGGATCAGTTGCTTGCTGAAGCTGACCGCACGCGGACTCAACGTGGCCACGCGGCCGGCGAGCGCGAGCGCTGCGGTCAAAGCCTGACCGCGCGTTACGACCTCTTCGACGAGACCGATGCTGAGCGCGGTCGCGGCGCCGACGCGCTCGTTCGTCAGGATCATGCGCTTCGCCCAGCCTTCACCGACGAGCGCGGGCAGCGTCTGCGTGCCGCAGCCCGTCGGCAACAGACCGACGGAGGTCTCGGGTAAGGCCATTTGCGCCTGTTCCTCGGCGATCCGTAAATCGCAGGCGAGCGCACATTCGAGGCCGCCGCCCATCGCATACCCGTTGATCGCCGCGATCACGACCGGGCGAGCCTCCTGCAGCGCCTCGAAGGCGGCGCCGAACAGCTGCGCCATGCGCCGCGCCTCGACCTTGTCGCCGTCGCGGAAGGTCTTGAGGTCCGCGCCGGCGCTGAAGAATTTTTCACCCTGCCCGGTGATCACGATCGCATAGACCGAGAGATCGCCATTGAGCCGTTCGACCAGGTCGCGCAGCGCGATCAGACCGGCCGCCGTGAAGGTATTCGCAGGCGGATTCGCCAGCGTGATCTCGGCCGTGTGGCCCTCGAGGCGAAGTTCAATCATGGTGCAGCAACTCGATGACGGAGGAGAAATCCTTGCGACCGCCGCCGCGCGCGCTCCACAGTTGGTAGAGCTGCTGCGCGAGCCCAGCCATGGCGACCGGCTGCCGGGATTGCTTGGCCGCGTCGGTCGCGAGTCCCAAGTCCTTCAACATGAGGTCGGTGCCGAAACCGCCCGTGTAGCCGCGCGACGCGGGGGCGCCATCCAGAACGCCGGGATAGGGATTGTAGCTATCCGAAGACCAGCAACGGCCGCTCGAGGTGTTGATGACGCCGGCGAGCAACTTCGGGTCCATACCCAAGGCCACGCCCAAGGTCATCGCCTCGGCGACCGCCAGCATCGAAATGCCGAGCACGAGGTTGTTGCAGATTTTTGCGACTTGGCCGTTGCCGCTGCCGCCGCAGTGCACGACGTTCTTGCCCATGGCGGCGAGCGTCGGTTTGATGCGTTCGAACAAGACCGTCTCTGCGCCCACCATGAACGTCAGGCTCGCGTTCGCGGCGCCGGCGGTACCGCCCGAGACCGGCGCATCGGCCATGGGATTGCCATGCGCGGCCGCGGCCGCGGCGACCGCGCGCGCCACATGCGGATCGATCGTGCTCGAGTCGATCAGCGGTACCCCCGCGGCGACGCCGGCCAAAATGCCGTCTGCGCCCTCGTAGACTTTGCGCACATGCGGCGAGGAGGGCAGCATCGTGATCACGAGCTCGGCGGCGATCGCGGCGCTCTGCGGCGAATTCGCGCCCGCTGCACCCGCAGCGCTCAGGCCGGCGACGGCCGCCGGATCGACGTCGAACACGCAGAGCTCATGGCCCGCCTTGAGCAGATTGCGCGCCATCGGCGCGCCCATGTTGCCGAGTCCGACGAACGCGATTTTCATTTCAGGCTGATGGTCGTATTGACTCCGCCGGAGACCGTGCTGTCGTCGAACCAGCGGCTCGTGACCGTTTTGGTCTGCGTGTAAAACTGCACCGCCTGTTTCCCGTAGGGCCCAAGGTCGCCGAGCTTCGAGCCGCGACTGCCGGTGAAACTGAAGAAGGGCACCGGTACGGGGATTGGCACGTTGATGCCCACCTGCCCCACATCGATCTCATGCTGGAATCGGCGCGCGGCGGCACCGCTCTGCGTGAAGATGCCCGTGCCGTTGCCGAACGGGTTGGCGTTGATCAGCGCGATCGCCTCGTCGAGCGTGGCGACGCTGACGATCACCATCACGGGGCCGAAGATTTCCGTAGTGTAGATCGACATGTCGGAGCGCACCCCCGAGAAGATCGTCGGACCGATGAAGTTACCGCGCTCGTAGCCGGCGACGCGCACCGAGCGACCGTCCAATTCGATCTTGGCGCCGGCGGTGACGCCTTGCTCGATGAGCCCGAGGATCCGTTGCTTCGCGGCCGTCGAGACGACCGGCCCCACGTCCGTGCCCGGCTCGCAACCCGCTCCGACCTTGAGGGTCTTGGCCCTGGCGACGATGTCCGGGATCCAGTCCCGCGCCGCGCCGACGAGCACGGTCACGGACGTCGCCATGCAGCGTTGTCCGGCCGCGCCGAAAGTCGCGCCGACCAGAGCATCCAAGGACTTCTCCTTGTTGGCATCGGGCATCACGACCGCGTGATTCTTCGCGCCCATCATGCATTGCACGCGCTTGGCGTGTTGCGAAGCGAGGTTGTAGACATGCGTCCCGACATGGGTCGAACCGACGAAGGACACGGCGACGATCTCGGGGTGCGTGCACAACGCGTCGACCGCTCGCTTGCCGCCGTGCACGATGTTGAGCACACCGGCGGGCACGCCCGCCTGCAGCGCGAGTTCCGCGAGCAGCATCGGCGTCAGCGGATCCTGTTCCGAGGGTTTGAGCACGAAGGTGTTGCCGCAGACGATCGCCATCGGGAACATCCACAGCGGGCACATCGCGGGGAAATTGAACGGCGTGATCCCGGCGCACACGCCGATCGCCTGGCGCAGCGTGTACGTATCCACGCCGCCCGCGACGTTCTCCGCGAATTCGCCGAGCTGCAAGCTGCCGACGGCACAGGCGTGCTCGACCACCTCGAGACCGCGAAACACGTCGCCCTCGGCATCCGCGAGTGTCTTGCCCTGCTCGGCGCTCAAGGTCCGCGCAATCCGGCTCATGTGTTCGCGGATCAGTGCTTGGAATTTCAGCATGACGCGCGCGCGCGCGGCGATCGGCGTGTTGCGCCAGCCTGTATAGGCGCGCGCAGCCGCCGCCACCGCCGCCGCGATCTCCGCGTTCGTGGCGAACGGCACGCTCGCCAGAATCTCCTGGGTCGCGGGATTGATGACCGATTGCCACTCGTCGGTTTGCGATTCGACGAACTGGCCGTCGATCAAGAGTTTGACCGTGGGCGCCACGGCGGCGCGCTGGGCGGGTTGGGTATTCAAGTGAGAGCCTCCTCGTTGAGCAGCGCGCGGGCGATCAGCAGTCGTTGAATTTCGCTCGTGCCTTCATATATTTGCGTGATACGGGCGTCACGGTAATGACGCTCCACCGCATAGTCTTGCAGATAGCCGTACCCGCCGTGAATCTGTATCGCCTGCGAGCATACCCGTTCGGCCATTTCCGAGGCGTACAACTTGGCCTGCGAGGCCTCGCTCAAGCAGGCCATTGCCGCCGAGCGCATCCGCGCCGCGTGATGGGTCAAGAGGCGCGCGGCATCGATGCCTGTGCGCATGTCGGCGAGCATCGCGCCGATGACGCCGAATTCAGCGATGGGCTGGCCGAACTGCCGTCGGCTCTTGGCATAGGCGACGGATGCGGTCAGTGCCGCCCGGGCGATCCCGACCGCTTGCGCCGCGATGCCGATGCGCCCGCCCTCGAGATTCGAGAGGGCGATCGCGAGGCCCTTGCCCCGGGGCCCAAGCAGCGCATCGGCCGGCACGCGACAGTCGTCCAAGAGGATGGCGCAAGTATCGGAGCCGCGAATGCCGAGCTTGTGCTCGGGGGGGCCCACGAGGAAGCCCGTTGTCGCGGTCGGCACGATGAAGGCCGATAAGCCCTTCTTGCCGAGGTCGGGATCGGTGACCGCGATGACGATCGCGACCGCGGCACGCTTGCCGTTGGTGACGAACTGCTTGGCGCCGTTGAGCACCCAGGAATCGCCGTCTTGGACGGCTCGCGTGCGCAAATTGTGCGCCTCGGAGCCGGCCTGGGGTTCGGTCAGACAAAAACATCCGAGCATGCTTCCGGCGGCCATGCCGGGCAGGTACCGACGTTTCTGCTCGTCGCTGCCGTAGCGCAGAATCGGCCCGCAGCCGACCGAGCTATGCACGGCCATCATCGCGGAGGTCGCGCCGCAGGCGGCTGCGATCTCCTCGACCGCGAGCGCGTAGGCGACGTAGTCCGTATACGAGCCGCCCCACTGCTCCGGCACCATCATGCCGAGCAGGCCCAATTCGCCGAGCTTGGCGACCGCATCGTCGGCGACCCAGCCGTCGCGGTCGAAGGCAGCCGCACGCGGCGCAAGTTCCGCGCGCGCGAAGTCGCGCGCCGTGTCGCGGATCAGGCGCTGCTCGTCACTGTAGAAATCCGCCGCCATGATGCCCCGATTCCCGCCAGACTGGCGCAGGCGCCACTATAGTCCTGTCGCTGATGTGGCCGGGTGTCAGGAAAAATCAAACGCGCTGCGCGAAAATGCCACCAGCGTCGACCGCAGCGCGAGTCCCGCCGCGCGGCTCAGGTCGCCCGCGCGGCTCAGTGGCCGGCGGAAATCAATTGTGCGATCCGCACCAGCACGAGGCCCGCCGCGACGAGCAGATAGCCGCGCAAGACGATCAGCCAAGTCCGGCTCAGGATGCTAAGCCGCGCCGGGGGCAGTCGGTGCAAGGCCGGCATGCGCCAGTCGTCGCGGTCGGCCGTGTTGGGCCCAGCCGCGGCGGGTCCTTGCGCGGCGCCGGCCACCGGTCGACGCGCCTGGCCGGCGAGCAGCAGCACCGTGACGCCCAACGCGGCGACGCTACCGATGACGAGGACCGCAAGAATCTGGGCCCCCGTAATGTTCGCAAACAGCACCGAGGCGGTCAGGATCACCGAGAGCATCACGAGGACGGCGATCACGGCGCCGGTGAACAGATTCGTCAGCCAGGTATTTGCCCAGGGGCCGAGCACGGCGCGGTCATTGCACAGCAACAGCAGAAACACCGTCGCACTCGGCAGGAGCACGCCGGCGAGGGTCTGCACGGCATTGGTCAGCAGGCCCAGCGGCGTCCCCGGCGCCAGCACCAGCGCCGCCGCAATCGTGATGAGTCCGAAGTAAACGGCATAGAATCCCTTGGCGTCGCCGGGATTGCGATGCAGGGAGTGCCTGACACCGAAGACGTCGCCGATTGCGTACGCCGTCGACAAGGACACCGCCGCGGCGCCGATGATGCAGGCATCGATCAGGGCGATCGCGAAGAGCACGCCGCCGATATGGCCGGCCCGTTGCGCGATACCGGCCGCCACCGCGCTCGCGTCTTCGAATCGCCCGGACTGTGGCGTGCCTTCGAACGCGGCACTGGTAAAAGCCATCATCGCGACACCGCCGATGATCACGAGACCGATGCCCAACCACAGATCGATACGTTCATAGGGGATGAAGCGCGGCGTGATGCGCTTGTCGATGACGTAGCTTTGTTGAAAGAACAACTGCCAGGGCGCGACCGTCGTGCCGACGATCGCGATGATCAGCAGCATGACTTCGGTCAGCGGCGCCGCGTGCGGAAATCCCGGCACGAAAAAGTCGTGCGCCACGCGGCCGTAGTCGGGATGCAGGAGAAAGAACACGGGAACGAGAAGCAGACTGCCGAACACGAGTGTGAGCGCGAAGCGCTCGAAGCGGCGGAAATCGCCGGTGCTCGCCACGGCCATGATGATCAAGGCCGAAGCAATGATGCCCCAGAGCTTCGGGATCCCGAGATAAGCGAATCCCAAGGTGAGCCCGATGAACTCCGTGACGATCGTCAAGGCATTGAGGATGAACAGATCGAGCACGCTGAATGCGCCCCAGAACCGGCCGAAGCGCGCGAGAATGAGGCGTGCATGACCGACGCCCGTGACGGCGCCGAGGCGCAGCACCATCTCCTGGTTGACATAGAGCACCGGTACGAGCAGCAACAGAGTCCAGAGCAGGGTCGTCCCGTAATTCTGGCCCGCCTGCGTATAGGTCCCGAAGGCGCCGGCGTCGTTGTCGCCGACCATGACGATCAGGCCCGGACCCAGGATCGCCAGCAAGGTTTTGAGGCGCGGCCACCAGCCGCGGCGCGCCCCGGTATCACCGATCCGAATCGTGCCGAAGCCGCCGCGGATGTCGCCGCTGTGCGCGCTGTCGAGTTGCGCGCCGCCGTCGGCGGACTGTTGCGTCAGCAGCAGCGGCGCGAGCTTACCCGCCGGATGTTTGCGTGCCGCCATGATACATACTCCTCAGAGGCTCGAGCTCGCAAACCAGGGTGTGGGTCCATAGGCGACAAACATACCCTACCGGGGTATAGTTTCGCAAGAGGAGTTCTTGCGTCATGGGCCACGTTGCCAAAGAAAAAGTGAAACTGCTGAACCGCCTGAAACGCTTGCGCGGTCAGATCGAGGCGATGGAGCGTGCGGTTGAAGCCGATGATGCCTGCGCCGCGATCCTGCAACAGGCTACCGCCTGCCGCGGCGCCCTCGACGGCTTCATCGCCGAGGTCATCGAAGACCACATCCGCGAACACCTCGTCGATCCGGTCGCGAGCGAGACACCGCAAGCCGTCGCCGCCGAGGCGCTGATCGACATCGTGCATCAATATTTGAAACGCTGAGGGCCGTCCGATTCAGCGGACCGCGAGCACCGCAACCGTCAAGGAGGCGAGGCAGACGAGCGATGCATCGGGTTTGCGGATGTCGATCTGCCAAACGTGGCTGCGGCCGCCGCGGTGCACGGCACGGGCCGTGCCGATGACCTCGCCGTCCTGCGCGCTGGCCACGTGACTCGCGCTCAATGTCTGGCCGACACAGCGAAACTTCGCGGGATCGACGCACAGCATCGCGGCGACGCTGCCCAGGGTTTCAGCGAGCGCGGCCGATGCGCCGCCATGCAAAAGTCCGTACGGCTGGTGAGTCCGCGGCTCGACCGGCATCGTCGCCGTGAGACTGTGCTCATCGAAGGCGGTGAAGTGGATACCGAGCAGACCGCTCAGCGTACCGGCCCCGAGCCGATCGAGATCCGCGAGTTCGAAGGAGCGAAACCAGAGTGCCATGGCGCCTAGTCTAGCCGCGCCGCGGCTGCACTGTCTGTCTTTGTCCTACAGCAGGACCCGGCGCCTGGCTTGCTGGCTAGAAACCTGTGTTTGAGGTACAACAGACCATGTTTTTTGCTGCAAATACATGTGCGAATTGAACATCAGGACGACGGCGCGACGCGCCTTTTTGTTGCTATTGCTGGTTTTGCCCCTGGCCCCTGGCGCTGGCAGGGCGCAGACGCCCGCTCCCCTGCAGGAGTGGCAGTACTCGAGCGGTATCGCCCTCTATAAGATGTACTCCCCGGAGATGCCCCGGTGGCAGGTCGACGCGGGGCTTGCGGTCGAACCGCGACCCTTGTGGGAGGGGTCCGAGCGCTATCGCTCCCTTGTGGGTCCGGTGCTCGATATTCGCTACAAGGATCTGGCCTTCCTGTCCGCGGGCGAGGGCCTTGGCGTGAATCTCATCCGCGGCGCGAATTTCCGCGCCGGCATCGCGATCGGCTACGACCTTGGACGCCTCGCACGTGACGATCTCGACCACCTCAAGGGCCTCGGCGATGTCGGCACCTCCGCGACCGTCAAGTTGTTCGGCTCGTACGTGATCTCGAAATCCCTGCCGCTGGTGTTTCGCGGCGACATACGCCAGTTCACCGGCGGCGCTAGTGCGCTCGAGGGAGACGTGGAGATCTACACGCCGCTGCCCGGCAGCTCGGAGCATCTGGTGATGTTCGCCGGACCCTCGTTGACCTTCGCCGATCGCGCGCACCTGCAGACGCTGTTCGGCGTGAACCCGAACCAGGCGCTCGCCTCGGGGTACGAGAACTATTCGGCGCATGCCGGTCTTGAGTCCGCCGGCTTCGGTTTCACGGCGGCGAGCATGATCAATGAGCATTGGCTGATCATCGGGAATCTCGCCGCCAATCGTCTGCTCGGCAGCGCCGCGGACAGTCCGATCACGGAAACACGCCTTCAGGCGGTCGGCGTACTGGCCTTCGCCTACCGCTGGTGAGCTTCGCCCGCCGGACCGACGTGCGCTATGATGCGCCGCCACGTCACGGTCGACGCCTTCAGGTTACATCTTCAAATGACGGAAAATCCTGCGCCCACGGTCATCGTGACGGGCGCCTCGTCCGGGGTGGGCTTGTACGGGACCAAGGCCTTGATCGAGCGCGGCTGGCACGTCGTCATGGCCTGTCGCGATCTGGCCAAGGCGGCGCGCGCGGCGCAGGAGCTGCAGCTGCCCGGCGCAGCGCATACGCTGATGCAGATCGATCTGGGGTCACTCGCCAGTGTTCGGGATTTTGTTGCGCAATTTCGGCGCGGCGGCCGGCCATTGAACGCGCTGGTCTGCAACGCCGCCGTCTACTTGCCGCGCTTGCCTGAGCCGATGCGCTCGCCCGAGGGCTACGAGATCAGCGTCGCCACCAACTATTTCGGGCATTTTTTGTTGAGCACCCTGCTGCTCGAGGATCTCGCCAAGCAGGCGGTGCCCGTGCCCCGCTTGATCACGCTCGGTACGGTCACGGCCAATTCCGAGGAGTTCGGCGGCAGAATTCCGATTCCGGCACCGGCCGATCTGGGAGATCTGCGCGGCCTCGCCGAGGGTTTTCTTGCGCCGATCGCGATGATCGACGGCAAAGCCTTCAGGCCCGGTAAGGCCTACAAGGACAGCAAACTCTGCACGATGATCATGAACCGCGAGTTGCACCGGCGCTATCACGCGCAGACGGGCATCATCTTCAATACGCTCTATCCGGGTTGCGTCGCCGACACGCCCTTGTTTCGACACGCCCCGCGCCTGTTTCAGAAGATTTTTCCCTGGTTCCAGAAGAACATCACCAAAGGCTACGTCTCACAGACTCTCGCCGGTGAACGGCTTGCCGCGGTCGTGGTCGACCCGGAGTTCAGCCGCTCCGGCGTGCATTGGAGCTGGGGCAATCGCCAGGTCGCCGGACGCGCGCCGTTCTCGCAGCCTCTGAGCCCAAGCGCGAACGATCCGGGGCGCGGGGAGCGGCTCTGGGACTTGACCTCGCGCTTGGTTGCTCGCGGCGCTTGAGGCTCAGTGCTCGCGCCAACGCAGCAGCAGCGCGCGTACCGCCGTGATCGCTCTGGGAAACGCTTTCTCGACAGGGTCCGAGAGCGTCATGGACCAGTCGATCCGCTGCGGCTGAATGCAAAGCAAGGCCCGCTGCTCGGGAACGCAGCGCAGAGTTCGTGCGATATCCATCAAATCGATCAGGCCAGCTTCATGCACCGTCCGGCGGCGGAAGCCGGACAGGAACTCGTCCATTGCAGGGCCTTCGTGCAGCGCAAAGCTGCCGGGTGCAGCGTGAATATCAGCGGCCTCGATGATTAACATCGAGCGGGCTGATTCGACAAAGGCGAGCAGACTGAAGCTCATCGTGCCACCGTTGACGAATTGTCCCGCACCGGCGTCGAGTTCGATCGACAAGCGCTCCATCAAGCGCACGCCGGCGCCATGGTCTCCCAACAGCACATTGCCGAATGCCAGCACCAGGGCTTTGGGCGCCGGCGAGAAATCGGGTGATACTGACCGATCGGCGACGGCGCCAAGCCGAGCTCTTTCCATGGATTCTCCGTCGTGTGGAAGCGGTTGCAGAAGGGCGGCCTAAGCTCAAGGATTGCAGCATCGCGTGTCGGCCGCGTCAGTTCGCCAGCGAACATATCATAGGTCGAAGCCTGCATGACCCGCATCCGCCCGCCAGTGTCTTGTGTGCGGCACCGCACAGACAGGCGCTTTTGCGCTCAGCATCGTTACGCCACCGGAGTTTGCGGAGGAAGGGATCTTGGATACCGCTATTGCGTTCGACTCCTGCTATCAACCCGAGAAACCCTGTGTCGCCCAGGCCAAGCTCGCGCGCGCCGAAGCCCAGTTACAGGCCGAGCGTGAACTGCGCAGTCGGCTCGAGTATATCCTCCGCGAGGAGGTCGGGCAGGAACTCGCCGGCATCTCGCTGCTGGTGGCCGCCTTGCGCCGACAATTGCAGCCAGAGTCCGGCGTGGACCGCGCCCTGCAGCAGATCGCCGTCTTATTGACGGCGTCCATCTGGCACTGTTGCGCCGAGGCGAATACGGCGCAGCGCGCTAAGCGTTGAGCGCGACGGGGTCGAGTTCCGTGTAAAGCCGCCAAAAGCCGGCCGCGGCTGCGCTCAGGTTATTCTGCCAATCGTCGGCGGCCGTGTGGTCCGCGCCGTCCGTGATGTACTTCGCGCAGGCAAATCTCACGTTCTCGACCTGGCAGACCTTGGCGAGCGCGTATGCCTCCATGTCGATGACTTCACAACCGACGCGCGGTATCCCGGTCTCGAAACTGTCGCCGCTGCCGCAAACCCCGGCAGGCAACTCGGCAAAGCTGCGCGGAAATTCCAATCGCGCGGGAATGTCGTCGAAGGGCGTATGGCCTGGCGCGAAGCCCAAGGCGCTGACGTCCATATCGCGCTGGACGAAATGATGACATTCGACCAGCACGCCGCGGTCAAAATGCCGGCTGCCCGCCGTGCCGAGATTGAGCACGCACGGCGGTCCACGGCGCGCGGCGCGGTACTGCGCCAGCTTGCGGGTGAGCGCCAGGGTCGCGTTGATCTTGCCGACCCCGGTGTAGAGCACGGGCACCCGGTGTGCCGCAAACATGCCCTGGGACTCGATTTCCAACGCCATGACGACCAAGGTCGTCGGTAGTTCATCAGCGTCGTCGCGCATCGTCGCCGCAGCATGACGGTGGGCGGCGCAATGCGCAAGTATGACGGCCGCGCTACGGGCTGCGGGCTGTCGATGACGTGTATTCGACACGCACCTGAAATAAGTTGCGCGCCTGAAATAAGATGCGCGTTGCCCCGGTCCGTTCTGCTATATGCTGCCGCTGTCGATGCGCGGCTTAGCGAGGACGGAGGCTAGTTGCGATCTTGATGCAGCATCACATTGACGGGATGCGAGTTCCCGCCCGCGACGCGTGTGCGATGGCCGTCATGGGCAAGGCGTCGATCCCCGGCAGAGCGAAGACCCGCCTCGTGCCGCCGCTGACGCCCGAGGAGGCGGCACGGCTCAATACGGCGTTTCTGCAAGACATCGTCGCCAACATCCGGATGGCGGCCCGCGCGGTCGCGGTACAGCCCTATGTCGCTTATGGCCCGATCGGCAGCGAAGCTTTCTTTCGTGAACACCTGGCGCCGGACGTTGGCTTGCTCGAGTCCTGTCTGCCGAACTTCGGTGACTGTCTCTATCTGGCGATCGAAACCTTGCTTGCCCGCGGGTTCAGTTCGGTGTGCGTGATCAATTCCGACAGCCCGACGCTGCCGACCGAGCAATTGATCGCCGCCGCGCGGCACCTCGCGCAGCCAGGCGACCGAGTCGTGCTCGGGCCCTCGCTCGATGGCGGCTATTATCTGCTCGGCCTGAAAGCCCCGCACCGTCGTCTGTTCGAGGGGATCGCCTGGAGTACCGCGAGCGTGTTCGAGCAGACGCGGCAACGTGCGGCGCAATTGCGGTTACCGGTCGTGCTGCTCGAGCCCTGGTACGACGTCGACGACATTGAGTCGCTGCGCCGCTTGTATGCCGAATTGTCGGCACCGTCGGGCGCCGTGCCGGCGGCCGGGATCTACGCCGCTCCCCACGCGCGCGCTGCGCTCGCCGCCTGTCCCGCGCTCGTCGCGGGTGCGGCCCCGCCATGAAGCGCGCCGCCGGCCTCCCGTTCGGGATTTGGCTGCCGGCCGGTTTGCTGCTCGCGTCCGCGGCGCTCGCGCTGTGGTACCTCGAGCAGTGGGACTTGAGCGAGTATTGCGCGGTGTTTCTTGTGCAAGTCGCCGTCTATGGGTTTGCCGCCTGGGCCTTGTTGAAACGCGCGCCCGACTTGGGGCTGCAGGGGCGCCGGCCCTTGATTGCGATTCTGCTCGTCGCTGCATTGCTGCGCGTGATCGCGCTGTGCGCACCGGAGGCGCTGTCGACCGACGCGTTCCGCTATGTCTGGGATGGGCGGGTCCAAGGCGCCGGCATCAACCCCTACAGTTACATTCCGGCCGATCCGCATCTCGCCTTCCTACGCGATCAGGCGATTTATCCGAACATCAACCGGGCCGATTACGCGCATACGATCTACCCGCCTACGGCACAAATCAGTTTTTTCGGGATCGAGCGCCTCAGTGACAGCATTCTCGGCATGAAACTCGGCATGTGCGCGTTCGACGCCCTGAGCATTGTCTGCCTGATCGGACTGTTGCGGGAGCAAGGCCTGCCGACGACCCGTGTCTTGCTCTATGCCTGGCACCCCCTGCCGATTTGGGAGTTCGCGGGCACGGGACATGTTGATGCGATCGCGATCGCGCTGCTGTTGTTGTGCTTCTTGTTCGCGGCGCGACGCGCGCCCCTGTGGGCGGGGATCGCGCTCGGGGCCGCTGCCCTCGTCAAGTACTATCCCCTGATCGCGGCGCCCGCGGTCTACCGGCGCTGGGATTGGCGTCTGCCTGTCGCCTGCCTGGGGACGATTGCGCTGCTCTATCTACCCTATCTCGGCGCAGGCACGGGGGTGATCGGGTTCATGCCCGGCTATGCGGACGAGGAAGGCCTGCGCAGCGGCAGCGGGTTTTTTCTCTGGGCCCTGCTGCAGAGTGGCTTTCATGTGCCCGCCGACGGCCTGCGCTATTACCTGCCGTTCGCGGGCCTTACCTTGGGCCTGCTCGCGCTATGGACGCAGTTCCGGCGGCGCGGTCCGCGCGATGACGCGGGTCTGCTCGGCACCTACGTCTTGGCGAGCGCCTTCACCGTGCTGTTCTCGCCCCACAATGCCTGGTATTTCGCCTGGCTCGTGCCCTTTCTCTGTTTTCGATTTTCGCTCGCGCACCTGTGGCTCACGGGTATCTGCGTGCTGATCTACGTGTTTCCGTATCCGCTCGGGTTGAATGCACAGTTGCTGCTCTATGTGCCGTTCCTGCTGCTCTTGCTCGTGCAATATGGATTCGCACGACGTCGTGCGAATAACGATTTGTCGCCACCGGAGAGAATTGATGCCGACCGCTCCCAACGCACCAGCGCCTGAAGTTTCGAAGCCGGATCCGCGGCGCTATTTCGAGGGCATCGGCGATCAACGCACGGCGGTTGCCGATGCCGCACCCGTTTGCCTCTACCTGGAGACGACCAATCGCTGCAACTTGTTGTGCACGACTTGTCCGCGCACCTACGAAGACCTGGAGCCGCCCGCCGACATGAGTTGGGAGCTGTTCACGCGCATCGTCGACCAGTATCCCGAGATCTCGCGGGTCGTGCTGCATGGGATCGGCGAGCCGATGATGGTCAAGGATCTGCCGCGCATGGTGCGCTATCTCAAGGATCGCGGCACCTACGTGCTGTTCAACACCAACGGTACGCTGCTGCGGCCGAAGAAGGGGCGCGATCTCATCGAGGCGGGTCTCGACGAACTGCGGGTTTCGCTCGATGCCGCCGAGGCCAAGGCATTCCAACTCGTACGCGGCCGCGACTGGTTCGATCGCATCGTGCGCAACGTGCGCGACTTTGTCGAACTGAAGAAGCGCAGCGGCGCAACCAATCCGCGGCTGTCGCTGTGGCTCACGGGACTGCGCGAGACGCTCGAGCAGTTGCCGGACTTCATCCGCTTGGCGGCCGACGTCGGGGTGCCGGAGGTGCATCTACAGCGGCTCGTACACTTTCCCGAAGGCCAGGGTCTCGCGCGGCCGGAGTCCTCGCTGTTCGAGCGATTGGCGCGCGAAGAAGCGGTCCATCTCGAGGAGGCGCAGCGCGTCGCCGCCGACCTCGGCGTGCTGCTCGACGCCTCGGGCGCTGCCGAGCCCGAAGCAAGCCTCAAACGCGGGGGAGGGGAGCAGCCGTGGTCCATTTGCAGACGGCCCTGGACCCTGATGTATTTCACCGCGCACGGCCGGGCGATCCCCTGTTGTATCGCGCCGTTCTCGATGCGGGGCTACGAGAGCTTCACGCTCGGCAATGCCTCGCAAGAGGCGCTGCGCGATATCTGGAATGGGCCCGGCTACCAGAACTTTCGCGCCTCGCTGCTCAGCGATACGCCGCCATCCGCCTGCGCGGGCTGCGGTTTGCGCTGGAGTCTGTAGAGTTCCGTGGCCACCGAACTCGACCGCTCCGACGCCTTCACCGTGTTTTCGCGAGCCGGTGAAACCACGGTCCTGGGCGCGAATGATCTGCGCGTCCGGGACGAGGACTTTTCGATCAGCGAGGGTCCGGTCGCGGCGCTCGATCGGGAGTTGCGTGCCGATGCCGTGCGGCGCCTGGAACGCGCGATCAAGCGCATGGACGGCTTTCTCGGGCGCGAGGAGACGCGCCGGCGCGGCGACGCCGACCCGACACGGCTGCTCGGCTTCATCCTCGCGGACGAGGCGCGCCGCTTGCAGCGCGGTGCCCTGAGTGCCGACAGCACCCGCACCGACGAGTCGACCTTGCGTTCCGCCTATCGGCTCATCGGCACGCTCGCGAGTTTGGCCGCGTGGAGCGCTCCCGCCTCGCAGGAGAGCTGCGCGCTGCATTCCTTCCCGTATGCAGCGGCACGCGACACGGTCGCCTATGCGCGCTATGGCTGCCCCGAGACCACCGCCCAGGAGCTCATCTATGCCAACCTGCTGGGTTTCGACCCCGACCAATCGAGGTTGCTGTTGACCTCATCCGGCATGGCGGCCTATAGCTTGATCGAGAATTTCCTGCTCCGCGAGGTTTTGGCTCCCGGCGATCGCGTGCTCGTGCACCCGAGCATCTACTTCGAGACCCAGGAACAATTGCGCGCGCTGCGTTTTCTCGACATCCGGATCGCGCCGGGCACGAGCCGCGAAGCCTTTCTCGCCGCGATCGCCTTGCAGCAGCCCAAGCTCGTGTTCGTCGATCCTTTGACGAATTCCGCCGACCTGCATGTGATCGATCTACCGCGTCTGCTGAGCGATGCCGCGCGCGTGTGTACCGCTGAGACCTGGTTCGTCGTCGACGGCACGTTGCTGTCGGGCGGCTTCAACGCCTTCGCCCCGCCGCGTGCGCCGAACGTGCGTGTGCTCTACTACGAGAGCGGTTGCAAATACCTGCAGTTCGGCATGGACCTCGGACCTTCCGGCGTGGTCGTGGTCGAGTCGGCGCTGGCCGAGCGCTTCGAGCGTCTGCGGCGCGGGATCGGGGCGATCGCGGCCGAGCCCATGATCCTGCCGCGCGTGTCCCGGTCGGGCTACCTCGCCTATTTGCAGGCGCAAACGGCGAGCGCGGAGGCCGTGGCACGCGCAGTTCAGGCCTACGCCGGCGAGGCGGGCGAACAGGTGTTGCTGCCGGTGTTTCCGGGAATGCGCGAGCATCCGGATCATGCCGAGGCAGCCCGCTACCCGCATCTTGGCGGCGTGCTCGCGTTTCGGTTCCGTGACGAGCGCTTCAATCGGCGCGCGGCACTCGAGGATTTCATCGATGCGCTGATCGCCAAGGCGCGCAGCGCGCAGCTCGCGCTCACGGCCGGCGTCAGTTTCGGATTTCGCGTGCCGCGAATCGGGGCCGCTTGGTCGAGCTACGATGAAAACAACGCCTTCCTGCGCCTGTCGGCCGGCGTACGACCGGACGCTGCGGCCCGACTCGGCCGGCTTATCGCCTGTGCCGCGGCCGAGGCGACCGCACCCGATCAGTACGTGATTTGAAGACCATGGGTGCGCGCGCAGCCGCAATTGCAGCGACGGATTCACTGACGAGCGTAGCCGTGAGACCGCCGATCGTCCTGATCGTGCCCACCTACAACGAGGAGGCGGCAATCGGCGCGGCACTCGCCGACGTACCGCGCGCGCTGGTCGATCGCATCATCGTCGCCGACGGTAACAGCCGCGACGGTACGGTGCGCGCGGCGAGCGCGGCCGGCGCCGAAGTGCTCGCGACCGGCCGGGGTTACGGTCGCGCCTGTTGGCTCGGGGCGCTTGCCGCACCTGCCGATGCAGTGCTCGTGTTCATGGACGGCGACGGCAGCGACCGCGTCGAGGCGGTCGAGCAACTCGTCGCGCCGATACTCGCCGGCAGCCACGATTTCGTGATCGCGTCCAGGGTGCGCGGCACGCGTGAACCGGGCAGCATGGGCTGGCACCAGGTGTTCATCGGTCTCGTGATCGGCGCTTTGATCCGCGTGCGGTTCGGCTTTCGCTACACCGACATGTGCGCATTTCGCGCGATCCGGCGCGAACGGCTGCTCGCGCTCGACATGCGCGAAATGACTTACGGCTGGAATCTGGAAATGCAGATGAAGGCATTGCGCCATGGCTTGCGCGTGCTCGAGATTCCCGTGCGCTATGGTCGGCGGCAGGGCGGCGCCTCGAAAGTCTCGGGTAATCTGCTCGGTACGGTCCGCGCGAGCGGACGGCTGCTCTGGACCTTCCTGCGCCTCGCTGCATGAGGGCTGCCTACATCTGCGATGGTCTGCGGACGCCGCATCGCGCGCTGATGCGAACTCCCCACGCGCGGATCGGTCCAACGACGATGAGCCACAATTCCAGTTCGATCGCCTCGACCACCTTGCGTCGCGCCAACCTCCACCGGCGCCGCGTTCGGCTTGGGTTTGGCCTCGCGTTCGTCTTGGCGGCCGCAGCGACTCTCTGCAGCGCCCCGAGTGGGTGGGCGGCCGACGATGAACCTGCCGCAAAGACCGAGCAACCCGCCGCCAAGGCGCCTGCGAAGCCCGATCTTTCCGGCCGTCAACGGATTGGGAAGGCCTCGGTCTATGCGCAGCGGCTCGATGGGCGGAAGATGGCCGACGGTACGCCGATGCAGATGGACAGCGACAGCGCCGCGAGCAAGACGCTGCCCCTGGGTACCAAGGCCAAGGTCACCAGTCTCGAAACCGGCCGCAGCGCGGTCGTCACGATCCGTGACCGCGGCCCCTATGTGCATGGCCGCATTCTCGATGTGTCACCGTCGACTGCCCGTAAAATCGGCTTGGGATCGAAGCGCGGTGTCGCCAAGGTTGCCGTCGAGCCGATCACCGTGCCGTTACCCGACGGCGGCGTGAAGCGGGGCGACGGCGATACCTAGGCTGCGGGCACGCCGCTGGGCGTGCTCGGTCAATACCCCGCCGTCTTGTCGACGACATTCTCCAGCGGTTCACCCGCAAGATAGCGACGAAAATTCTCGACGAAGAACTGCATGCTCAAATCCAGCCAATCGGGATTCGTCGTCCGGTCGGTACAGTGCGGTGAGAGCAGCACATTTTCCATGTCCCAGAGCGGTGAACTCGGCGGCAGCGGCTCCAGTTCGAACACGTCGAGCGAGGCGCCCGCGATGCGCTTCGACTGCAGGGCGCGGACGAGCGCGGCCTCGTCGATCACGGGTCCGCGGCCGACGTTGATCACGATCGCGCCCGGTTTCATGCAGTCGAACTCGGCATCGCTGATCAGATGACGCGTTTCCGGCGTCAGCGGGGCGCTGCACAGCAGGACGTCGACATCGGCGAGCATGCGGTGCAGTTCGTCTGGGCCGAAGATGACATCGAGCAGCGGGTCGCTTTCCGACCGCGCGGGGTTACGGCGCAGCGCGTGGATCTTGAGTCCCAGGCCCTTGGCAAGCAGCGCGCACTCGCGGCCGATCTCGCCATAACCGACGACGCCCATGATGCGCTCATTGGCAAAGCTCACCTGAAAATCGTCCCAGAGATGCGCGCGCTGACTGTCGATCAAGCGCCGGACTTTCTTGGTATGAAACAGGATGCCGAGCACGGCGAATTCAGCCAGCGATCGCTTGTACACGCCGCGCGCATTGGTCACCGGTACGGTGCTCGCGACCAATTCGGGGAATAGGATTTTCTCGACGCCCGCCGCGGTCGAATGGATCCAACGCAGCTGACTCGACAGCTGGAAGAGCCGTCGAAAATCGACCGCGGCCCCGGAAAGGCCGCAGAACAGAATCACCTCGGCCTCCGGGGCCAGCCGCTCGAGTTCCGCCTGATCATTGCTGATCGCCATATCACTGAGGGACGCCAGCGGCGCGAGATTGCGCAGCGCGTAGTGATCGGTCGGCGAGATCACGAGCAGTTTGGGTGTCGGCATGGTGCTCCTTGCGGCTGGGCGGGCAGGGCGTTCAGCAGCGGATAGACCTCGTGGGCCGCGCGAGCGACGTCCGCGACGAAATCGATTTCGATCCACGGCGCGGCGGTGACGTCCGCGACGTCGATGCGCTGGCTGCGTTCCAGGTAGAGATCGCGCACGGCTTCTTCATGCGGCAGTTGCGCTCTTGCGCTCGCGACGTAGTCGGCGACGATAGCCGCGAGCCGGCGCGCGCCCGCGGCATCGAAGCGGAAGAAACCGACGGATTCACCGATCGTATCGTACTCGAGTCCGGGCGCGACTTGCTTGCGCAGTTCCACGGGCACACCGTCGCGCAGGCAGAGTTTTACAGGTTCGTCGCCGGGTTCGAAATCCCGATCGAGCAGCACGCGGTTGGTCGGCGCCGAGCCGGCAACCAGGGGCCGCAAGATCCGGTCATCGTAGAGCACGTCCGCATCCATCAACAGCACGTCGCCGCCGTAAGTCATGGCCGCGGCGACCGTATGCACGGTCAACACGCTGCCGAGTTCGAAGTTTTCGTTCAAGCAGATCTGCGGTCTCGGCAGCCAGCCTAGCCGGTCGAGTTCCGCGGCCACGAGGGCATGCCGGAATCCCAAAGCCAGAACCACATCCGTGACCCCGGCGGCCCGCAGCAGACGCAAATGGCGTTCGAGCAAGGTCTTGCCGCCGAAGGGCAACAGACATTTCGGTTGCTGCTGATTCTCGGGTTGCTGCAAGCGTAGACCGCGTCCCGCGGCGAGCAAAATTGCGCGCATGAGTTCCCCAATCAGTTAAATCAAACGGAAAGCCGACGGCTTGCGTCGACGTGCCAATAGAGCAAGCCCGGGATGCCCAACAGCAACTCGCGCGCTCGTTTCGCCAGCGACAAGGCGAGTGCCGCATCGTTGGGCAAGCCGACCAGGGGCGCCAACAAGAGATAACCACCCTCCTGCACGCCGAGCGCCCCCGGGATCGCGAAGGCTGCACCCCGAATCGCCTGACCCAAGCTCTCGAGCAGCAAAGCGTTGCGCCAATCGATGGGAAAGCCTAGCAGAACTGCGATCAAATACACCTCGCCCGTGCCGGCGATCCAGCCGACCAGACTCGCGAGGAAACTCGCCGAGACCGCCCAGCCGCGCGCATAGGCGGCTTCGATGGCCAGATCGATCGCGTCCGCGCGGCTCACGAGTCCGCTCCAATCGCGCTTGTGCGCGAGCCGCGTCGCGGTTCGCAACACCTTGCCGAACAAGCCGCGCCGTTGAAAAAAATAGAACCCGCCGACTTGCAGGACGAGCACGGCGCCGGCAATGACGGCGACGAGGCGGTCGGTCGCGAGCGCCACGTGGCTCGCTTGTGCCACGAACAAGGCGACGCCGATCAGGGCAAAGGCGATCTGCGCGACGGCTTGCAGTGTCGTACTCACGGTGATAGTGGCCGCCGCCTCGGCCAGAGGCATGCCGCGCTGGACCAGATACCGTGCCATGAGCACGGGTCCGCCGATCTGCCCGGCCGGCAACAGGCTATTGGTCGACTCGCCGATCCAACGGCCGAGCAGCGCGCCGGTCAAATTGACCAGCGGCGCACCGCCGAGGAACAGTACCGCGATCGCGAGCGCATCGAGTGCCAGCGGCAGCAGATGGAAAGCCGCGACCAGCACCAGGCCCCAACCGGCGCGCGCCAGCAGCGCCCAGACTTCGCCGAGGTCGTGGCTTGCGAGCAGGCCGATGAACAGCAGTGCCCCCGCCGACAGCAGCCACTTGGCGGCCCGGGTCATCGGCGGAATACTTGGCGGAAACCGAAATACGCGACCGCATCTTTCATTTTCGAGATCAAACGCCAGCCCGCCGCGATATGGGGATCGGTCAGATACTCGAAGGTCAGGGACACGCGCCGCTCGCCCGCGCGCGCCGGCGTGATGCGGTGACGCAGGCTGTCACCGTCGAAGAAGACGAGACCCCCGGGTGGAATGCGCAGGGCGCCGTCGATCGGTGGCCGCGCCGGCGTACGGGTATGCAGTTGATATTCGAGCCGGCAGGACGATTCGTCGAGCACGCCGATCAGCAGGGTGTAGCGCCTGCCCGCGTAATACGAGGTGTCGTAGTGCCAGCCGATGTGATCGCCGGGACGGGTATAAAAGTACAGCGCATAGGCATGGGGATCGTCGGCCGGCGAGACTTGCAGGGCTTCTCCGGCAAGGGACGACAGCCAGGCGAGCAGGGCGGGCGCGCGGTACAACTCGCCGACCCAGGCTGCGCGGACGTCCAGGCTGTGACGGCTCACGCTGCCGCCCTGCTTGTGACCCGGCAGATAGTTGCGATTGACTTCGCCGTCGACGGCTGCGACCGCCGTGAGCAATTGCTCGGTCACGGCAGGCGGCAAGAAGTCGGCCAGGTAGAGAAACCCTCCTTGCGCGACGAAGTCGCGGCGCAGTTGCGTCGTGTCCAGTTCGGCCAAACGCCCGGCGAGGGCATCATTGCCGTTCACGGCACCCGACGACGCAGGTGCCGATAATCGAGGACGACCCAGACCGCGAATACTGGCGCACCGATCGCGGCGACGAACAGGAAGGGCGCGACCGCGTGGCTGATCGTCACGAGCGGCAACAAGTACAGGATGTCCTCGGTCTCGAAGCCGCCGATCGAACCCTGCTGCACGGCGTCTTTGCCGTGCAGGGCCTCAATTTGCAGGCGCAAGTAGAAGATCAACGCAATCGAGCACCCCGCAACGCCGCCTAGCGCCGCGGCCGACAGGCCGAAAGGCATCGCAAAGCGGCCGTGCATGCTCACCCCGATACCCATGGCGAAGAACAGCAGGACCGTGACGAGGGCGTCGCTCGCGAGGTCATACCAGTGTCCGAACCGGCTTTGTTTGCCGCTGATCCTCGCCAGTTCGCCATCGGTGTGATCGAGGAAATTCGACAGGACGGCGAGGCAGGCCGCGAGGTTCGCCCAGTCGTTCCCTCCCGGCAGAAACGCAGCGGCGGCCGCGACCCCGACGAGCAGACGCAGCGTCGTCAGGTGGTTCGGCGTAACCCAGGTGTCTTTGAGGGGACCGACGAGCCGGCGGGCGAGTCGGGCATCCCACGGGCGCGGCGCTTCAAGAGCGAGCAGAACGAGCGTCCGAGCTTTGGGCAAAACATCACTCCATCGGCTTACCGCACCGAGCGAGCACCCCCCGGAGGTCGCGCAAAGCGGGAAAAATCTCATTGTTCCAGTCGGTGCCTTGCGCGTCGTAGGCACGCTGCTCGTGTTCGACGATGTCCTTGTCCTCGCGGAAGATGTTTTCCGTGAACCAGACGACGAAGGGCCAGACCGCGTGAATAATACCGGGGATCCCCGGCTTTTTGACCGATAAATAACCAAAGGTCCGGTTCGTGCGTTGAGCGGCATCGAGCGGGGTGTAGCAAAGCCAGACCTCGAGCACGGGATCCGAGGTCTCCGCGATATCGCGCCCCACCCAGACCCGCAAACTCTGGCTCGGATAGTCGGTTCGGATGCGCATGTGATCGGAAAAGTCTTTCTTCGGCGCGCCGCGCTTGCGCATGAGGTCAACGATCACGGATTCGCCGATCGATTGTTTGCCGGCGGTGCGGCTGAAACTGTATTCGACTTGGGCCCAGTGTTCGCCGTTCTGTCGGCCCAGGCAGTTCGCGCGAATCGAGCCCATCTGTTTGCGATGCATAAACTGGTGGTTCATGTCGAACAGGTTTTCGTGCATGAACGTGTAGTGGCAGGCGACTTCGCGGTTCAGCCGCCGGGTCTTGTAGTCCGGCCGCTGCGACGCCCCGAGGCGGGTGGGCAAGCGGCTTTCGGCGAGTGCCGGATCGCCCGGAAAGACGAAAATCAATCCGTCGACTTCGCGCGCCGGGTAGCTCTTGACGCCATTGGGCAGGCGCACCGAACCGAGGTAAGGAACATTGACGCACTTGCCGCAGGCATCGTAGGTCCAGCCATGGTAATGACACTTGAGTTCATCGCCCGCGACGACGCCGAGATGCAGGGGGACTTGCCGATGTGCACAGCGATCTTCCAGGGCGAAGACCTTGCCGCTCGTGCCGCGATAAAGCACGATCGGCTCGCCCGCGAAGGCCCGTCCCAGCGTCCGCCCGGATTTCAGCTCGTGCGACCACGCCAGCGGGTACCAATAGTCCGGATGGGCGCCGATGCGACGCAAGTCCCCCGGGTTCGGGGGAGTCGGCTTGCGCATTGCGATCAGCGGTGAAGTTTCCTCGGGCATAAACGGAGGGTAGCGCGATCCCGTGGCTGATTGTCAAGTTATCATTAGCCGATGCCCATCGGCGCCACCCAAAAACTCGACGATTTATATGCCAAGCAACGGCTCCTGCAGCAAGAATCCGCGCGGCTCGATGCCGAGCGCGAGACGCTCGAGGCCGGCGGTTGCAACCCCGACCGCGTCTACTTGCTCGCGATCGAGAGTCTCGCCTTGCGCGAAGAGGCCCTGCGCCTCGACGCCTTGATATCCGATATTCTCGACCGCGATCTGCAGCGCTAGGCCCTAGAGCTCGTCTGCGTCGTCGCGGCGCGAGCCCACCCCGTGCAGCCGTTCCCAGGCGTCCCGGGCCGCATGCTTGGCCTGTTCCCATTGCAGCGCCGAGTCGCCGCGGGCTCCTTGCCAGCCGCCGGAGAGTTCCGACTCGACGTCGTCGAAATCCCGGCCCGAGAGCCGGGTATACGCGGTGGCACCGTAACGATAAGCCGGCCCGTAGTCCTCGAAGCGCGCATCCTGCGGCACGTAGGGCCGCTTGGCGTAGTGATTGCGCCAGTGCTCGTCCTCGGCGGCGTGATCGAACGAGGCAGCGATCGCATCGCCGCCGAGCGCGCCGCCGATGGCGCCGATCGCCGCCCCGACGAAGGTCCCGATCGGTCCGGCGACGCTGCCGACTGCGGCGCCCGAGGCGCCGCCCAGCACGACCGCACCGATGCCGGCCGCCAGCGGGTGCGTCGGTCGGCCGACGATGGGATCCTGGGTCACGACGTCTTGCGTCGTCTCGTCCCGTGGGGTCGCGTCGTCCGGATTGCGTTCATAAGCCGCGCGTGAATTGCTCGCTCTGTTCATGGCCGAATCTCCTCGAGTAAGGAAATACAGGCTAAGAGCGCACCTGCCTTTGCGCCATGCCTGCAGGGCGTCGCGGCCTGCCGGAATGCAGCGCATCAGCGGTCGGACGGTGACTACGCCGCTTGCGAGAGCATCGCGGGCGACAGCGGGGCGAGCGACAGTGCAGCGCTGTGCGCTTCAGCCCGTGTACATCAAGCTCAAGCCTAAGCGCTTGAGCACGCGGCGGTAGGCGACCGAGGTCCGGTCCGCGGCGATGTGCACCTCGAGGGCAAGGTTCAGGGGCAAGTCCTCGGGCCGTTGGGCTTCGACCAGCACCCGGTCTTCTTCGAACACGCGCAGGTTGAAGGCGCGCACCGCCTCGACCGAGGTGTCCTGGTCGAAATTTCGCGCCAAGGGACAGAACAAACGGGTCTTGCGCGCCGAGACCGGTGAGGCGGCGTTCAAGATCCACAGCTTCTGCTCATTCGGAAAGTGCACGACCAGGCGGGCCGCAAACGGCGCGTACACCTCGAAGCTGCGGCGCCAGAGAAAATCCGCAGGGGCGCGATCACGTTGGTCCGGACCGAAATTGCTCACATGGCTCAGGTACTCGACGCGACAGCCGCGCGCGGTTTCCTCGACCGAGTAGTCCGGCACGAGCGGATTGCTGCGATCGCCGAAGGTACCCGTATGGGCCCAGGCGAAATGCGCGACATCGATGAATCCCTCGATCTGCCGGCCGGAGGATCCGGCGATGTCGATCGTCGGACAGAGGATTTGCTGATAACGCGGATCCTCCCAGGCCTCGAAATTCGGCAGGGCGGGCGTCGTGCCGGTCAGGCTCGCCCAGATGAGGCCGTAGCGTTCGACCGATGCCACGACCGACAGCGACAAGCGATTCGGGATTTTCGCATCCGGCTGCGAGGGGATCGCCGTGCAGCGGCCCAGAGCGTCGAAGTGCAAGCCGTGATAGGGGCAGACGAGGCGGCAGTTCTCGATCCAGCCGAGACTAAGCAGCACGCCCCGATGCGGGCAGCGATCGTGCGCCACCGTGATCCGGCCATCGATGCGAAACACCACGAGGTCGACGTCGAGCAGACGGACGGCCGCGGGCTTTTGCCCAAGTTCAGAGGCGACGGCGATCGGAAACCAGTGCGCGGCCAAGATGTCCCAGTCGCCGGCCTCGAACGTGCAGTTGCCGGGGCGCGTAATCACCAGCGGCTCAATGCAGCACCGTGAAGCCGTAATGCTTGAAGACGATTGCCGCGGCGGGTGAACGCAGGTACTCGAGGAACCGCGTGGCATCGGAATTAGCGCCGCTCGTCAGCGCCACCGGATAAGTGATGGGCGCATGCGTGTCGTCCGCAAACACGTCGACGATGCGCACGCCGGGATCGATCAAGGCGTCGGTCTCATAGACGATGCCGAGTGCGGCCTCGCCGCGGTCGACGAACGCAAGCGCGGAGCGCACGCTGTCGGCACGCACGAGTCGATCGGCCACGCTGTCCCAGACGCCGAGCTTCGTCAGCGCTTCGCGCGCATAGCGGCCGACCGGCACAGCATCGGGGTCGCCCGTGACGAGACGCTCTTTGCCGAGAGCCCCGGCCAGGGCGAAGCCCGGCGCGATCTTCAATTGCAACAAACTATTGGCGGGTGCGATCAGCACGAGCCGGTTGCCGAGCAGATCATGCCGGGTCGTCGTGTTGATCAATGCCTTGGTCTGCAAGTAGTCCATCCATTCCTCGTCGGCCGAGACGAAGACGTCGGCGGGCGCGCCGCTCTCGATCTGCCGGGCCAGCGTGGAACTCGCTGCGAACGAGAATTTGATGGGAATCGAGTTCAAGCGCGTGTAGCCGTCACCGACTTCTTGCAGCGCATTGGTCAGCGAGGCCGCACCGAACACCGTCAAGGAGCTGGGCTCGGTCGCGGCGAACGCCGACCAGCACGGTAGCAACAGGCCGCATAGCAACCAGCCGCGCAGCCAGCCGATCGCCGCGTGCCAGGGCGCCGCGCGCCACGGCGCCGCCGCGCGGCTCACGTTCGCAGTCACGGCGCCGTTCCGAGGCTGCCGAACTCGACCGGCGTCTTGATGTAGAACAGGCGCACGGGTGCGGCCTCGATCCGTGCGAACAGCGCATCGGCTTGCGGCCCCGTGACCGCAAACACGATCTCGACCGGCTGATCCGTGAGTTCGAAGAAGCGCGCGGAATGGCGCTTGCCGTCGGTGCCGACGCTTTCACTGCCGGCCATGACGGTGGCGCCGGCAATGCCGAGTTCTTTGGCCACGCGCAGCAGCCATTCGGTCGCCGTTTGGTGCTCGATCCGGCGGCTCTGCTCCGTCATCAGCGTGACTTGAAACCCCTGCATCGCGTTGCTCCCGCGCCAAGGGCAACCCTTGAGCGACGTGTTACCGGTAAACTTGCATACGGGTCATGCCTTGTCAAACCCAGGCGAAAGGAGCGGCATGCGGGTTTTGGTGGTCGAGGATGACGTGATGATTGCGCAGGGCTTGCAGACGGCTCTGCGCCAGTCCGGTTTCGCGGTCGATTGCATGCGGGACGGCACGAGCGCGGGTGCTGCGCTTCAGTCGTCGAGCTTCGACCTGGTACTGCTCGACCTCGGACTGCCGGGCCGCGACGGGCTCGATGTCCTGCGGGATTTGCGCCGCCGCGGGGATGCGACCCCGGTGATCGTGCTCACGGCACGTGACGAAGTCCAGAACCGCATCGCGGGTCTCGATGCCGGGGCGGACGATTACATCGTCAAACCCTTCGATCTCGACGAGGTGGTCGCGCGGATGCGCTCGGTGCTTCGCCGCGTTGCCGGTCGCGGCGAAACCGGCATTCAGCATCGCGACCTGCGGCTCGATCCGGTGACGCGCACAGTCGCGCGCGACGGCAAGCCGGTGAACGTCTCGGCACACGAGTTCGCGGTGCTCGAGGCCTTGTTGCAGCGACCCGGCGCGGTGTTGTCGCGCGCGCAACTCGAGGATCGGCTCTACGGCTGGCAGGGGGAGATCGGCAGCAATGCCGTCGAGGTTTATGTCCATGGCCTGCGGCGCAAGCTCGGCAACGACGCGATCCGCACGCTGCGCGGCGTCGGCTATTTCGTACCAAAATGATGCATTCGATCCGCGTACGGCTGATCCTGACCCTGATCGTGCTGCTCGCCCTCGTGTCGCTGTTCGTCGCGTCCGTGACCTACCGGCGCGTGCTCACCGAGAGCTCGGATCTGTTCGATTACCAATTGCGCCAGATGGCTTTGTCGCTGCGGGCGCAAGTCACGCTCGCCCCGCGCATCGAGGTGCCCCCCGATCAGGGGGATTCGGATTTCATCGTGCAGATCTGGGACCTGTTCGGCGCGCGCGTGTATTTTTCGCGGCCCGGGCTGCCTCTGATCAACCAGGCGGTGCTCGGCTATGCGGATCTCGAGCTCGGCGGCGAGCCGTGGCGCGGCTACGGCTTGCAGACCGCACAGGGCGTGATCGAGATCGCGCAACCCTTGCGCGTGCGCGCGCGGATCGCGCGCGCAGCGGCGCTGCGGCTGATCGCGCCGCTGCTGCTCGTGCTGCCGATCATGGTCGCCTGCGTGATCTGGATCGTGGGCCGCGGGCTGCAGCCGCTGCGGCAATTGACGGCCGAGGTGCAGCGGCGCGATGCCGGCAGTCTCGCGCCGCTGGCGACGGCCGAGCTGCCGCGGGAGATCGCTCCGCTCGTGGCCGAACTGAATCGACTGCTGTCGCGGCTCGCAGCTGCGTTCTCGACGCAACGCGCCTTCATCAGCGACGCCGCGCATGAACTGCGCTCGCCGTTGACGGCCTTGCGCCTGCAGGCGCAATTGCTCGAGCGGGCGCCGGACGAGGCCGCGCGCGGCGAGGCGCGCAGCCGGCTGTCTGCCGCGATCGAGCGGGCCACCCACCTCGTGCAACAGTTGTTGACCCTCGCGCGCAGCGAACCGCAGCAGCTCGTCGGGGACCGCGAGCCGCTGGAGCTTGCGCCGGCGATCGCCGATGCGCTCAAAGACAGTCATGCACTGGCACTGGCGAAATCGATCGAGTTGTCGCTGGAGGCAGAGCCCGCGCTGCTGATCCGCGCCGAGCGCGACGGCCTGCGTGCGCTGCTGCGCAATCTCATCGACAACGCGGTCCGCTATACCCCGGCCGGCGGCCGTGTGCAGGTGCGGACCCGGGCGGCCGCCGACCTCGCCATCGTCGAGGTCGACGACACCGGCCCCGGCATACCGCCCGAGGACCGCGAACGCGTGTTCGACCGCTTCTACCGGCGCCCCGCCGCCGTCGATCCCGCGGCGCCGGACGACGAGGCCGGCGGCACGGGCCTCGGCCTCGCCATCGTCAAAGCGGTCGCCGACCGGCATGGCGCGATGGTGCGCCTCGGAGATGCCCCGGGCGGTGGCCTGCGCGTCGAGGTGAGCTTCGCGCGCGAGCTTTAAGACTGCCTTAAGCTACCCATGCGATCTTGCGGCTCAGAGCGGAAGCCCGCCCTTTGCCATCTTTACAGGAGACTCTCATGCAACTTCGCAACAAGACTCTGGTCTGGTCCGCAGCCGGCTTGCTCGTTGTCGGCGCGGCGACCGGCCTTTCGGCTCAAAGCCTGCTGCAGCACCCATTGACGCCCGAGGCGGCGACCAGCGTCGCACCGGTCGCACCCCTACCGCCCGGCAGCGCCCCCAATTATCGCGCCATCGTTGCCAACAACGAGGCCGCCGTCGTCGGCATCACCACGCAAGGCATGGTGAAGGCCGCAAACCAGCCGGGATTCGGCGGTCCGGGCGACAGCGGGCCTGGCGACAGCGACGATCCCTTGGCGCAGTTTTTCTTTCACGGGATGCCTAATCAGCGGCAGCCGCGGCTCATGCGCGCACAAGGCTCCGGGTTCATCGTCAGCTCCGACGGCCTGATCCTGACCAACGCGCACGTCGTCGCCGGTGCGCAGGAAGTCACGGTCAAGCTGTCGAATCATCAGGAGTACAAGGCCAAGGTCTTGGGCTCCGACAAGAGCAGCGACATCGCGGTGCTGAAGATCGACGCGCATGATCTGCCGACCGTGCAGCTCGGCAACTCCGACCAAATCGCGGTCGGCGATTACGTGCTCGCGATCGGCGAGCCCTTCGGCCTCGAGGAGACGGCAACGGCCGGCATCGTCAGCGCCAAGGGCCGGTCCTTGCCCGGCGACGGCTACGTGCCGTTCATCCAGACGGATGCGGCGGTCAATCCCGGCAACTCGGGCGGCCCGCTGTTCGATGCCAACGGCCGCGTCGTCGGTATCAACGCGCAGATCTACAGCAACTCGGGCGGCTATGAAGGCGTCTCTTTCGCGATTCCGATCAACGTCGCGGTGCAGGTAAAGGACCAGCTGGTCAAGACCGGCAAAGTGAATCATGCGCGGCTCGGCGTCGAAGTGCAGACCATGGACCAGACGCTCGCGCGCTCGTTCAACCTGTCGTCCCCGAACGGTGCCCTCGTTGCCCAAGTCGTCCCCGATAGTGCTGCCGCGAATGCCGGCATCAAGGTCGGCGATGTGATCCTGAAGGTCAACGGCACCCCCATCATCGACGCCGGTCAACTGTCGGCGCGCGTCGGCATGATGACGCCGGGCAGCACCGTGACGCTCGACGTCTGGCGTCAAGGCAAGCCGCTCAGCGTCGAGGCTAAAATTGGTTCGGCTGCGGCGGAACTCGCGGACAACGGCGCGGCTGATGCGGGCCACGGCAGGCTCGGCTTGAGCGTGCGACCGCTCAGCCCCGACGAGAAGTCGCAAGCCGGAGTCAGCGGTGGCTTGCTGGTGCAGGACGCCGAGGGCAAAGCGGCCGAGGCGGGAATTCAGCCCGGCGACGTCGTGCTGTCGGTCGATGGCACGCCGATCGAAAGCGCGGCGCAACTGCGCAAGCTCGTCGATGCACACTCGAAGGAAGTCGCATTGCTGATCCTGCGGGGTCAGAGCCGGATATTCGTGCCGATCGAATTGGGCTGAGCTATGCTCGGGAGCGTGAATACTCCCGACAATGAACGACTGCAAGCCTCGGTGGCGCGTACGCTGCACGCCCACTGGGGCTTGTTTTTGGGCGAGGGCGTTGCCCTGTTGATCTTGGGCCTGATCGCAATCATCGTGCCGCCGCTGGCAACGTTCGCGATCGAGATCCTGATCGGTTGGCTGATCTTGCTGAGCGGTGTCATTGGCCTGATCGCAACCTGGTTGATGCGCCGCGCGCCCGGTTTCGCCTGGTCGCTGCTGTCGGCGGTCGTCGGCGTCGTCGCCGGCTTCGTTTTGTTGCGCTGGCCGCTGAGCGGCGCGTTCTCCTTGACCGTGATTTTGACGGTCTTTCTGGCCATCGAAGGCTTCGTCTCCATCATGTACGCGCTCGACCACCGGCGTGAATTGTCCGGCCGTTGGACGTTCATGCTGGTGAGCGGCATCATCGACCTTGCATTGGCCGCTTTCATTTTTGCCGGACTGCCGGGGACGGCGGCTTGGGCCATCGGCGTGCTGGTCGGCGTCAATCTGCTGTTTGGCGGCGCGGCGCTGATCGCGATGGCCTTGCAGGCCCGCACGCCTGCTTGAGGAGGCGCGTCGATTAGACGGCGGTCGCGCGGATTTCGACGTCGCGGCCGGGCCGGCCGGTTTGGCCGCATGTGGCGCAAGTCGCGCGCCGGCTTGCGGCGCTTGCCGGGCGGCGGCCGCCTGCTGGTGGCGCTGGTCCTGCTCGCGGCGACGTGGCTGTTATGTAACTGGCTTTATCAGGTCGCGCGCAAGCCGTCAGAGTTGTTATTCCCGGTCAGCGGCACGCTCAACAAGACTCCCGCGCAGACCTGGCACGAATACGGGGCACTGTTCGAGCGGTATTCGACCCGCTTGATCGCGCCAGACGTGCTCGCGGCGCTCGCGCAAGTGGAAGGTGCCGGCAACCCGGCCGCACAGACGTACTGGCGCTGGTCCTGGAAGCCCGCACCCTTCGAAGTCTACCGTCCGGCTTCCAGCGCAGTCGGCATGTATCAGTTGACCAACGGCACGTTCGCCGAAGCGCGCAAGCTGTGCATTCGCGATCACCAAGTGATTGCGGCCGGAGCCTGGAACGATTGGCACTCATGCTGGTTCAACGGCCTGTATTCGCGCGTCGTTCCAGCCCATGCCGTCGAGCTGACCTCGGCCTATCTCGATCGTGCCGTCGCCGGCATACTCGAGCGCCATCGCCTGACTCGCAGCACCGGCGCGCAGCGCCGCGAGCTCGCCGCGCTGATTCATCTTTGTGGCGCAGGTGCCGGGGAAGCGTATGCCGACCGGGGTTTGCGCCTCGTCCCGGAGCAGCGCTGCGGCGACCATCAGGTGAGGGTTTATATCGAGCGGGTAGACGCAGCGAGTCGCCTGTTCGCGCGTCTGCGCAGCGAGGAGTGAGCCCGTATGCCGGCGCGAGCCGGCCTGGTCACATTGCCGTCGTGTCAGGTATCGTCGCCGCTGCGTGGCGGCGGGTCACCGAGGACGACGCGCTTCCGAGATTCCCGCGCCGCTCGTTCCCACGCGTCGCGCGCAGCGAGCGTCGCGCGCGCCCAGGCAACACGTGATTGCCCGATGTCCGAATCCCATTCGTCCGAGAAGCTCAGTTCCAGGGGATCGACATGCCAGGAGAAACTCGCGGCTCGTTCGACCGGTCGCCCGCGCCGCTGCAGCTTCGCAATCAGCAGGCCTAGCGACTCGCCGCCCACGGCTCCGGCGATCGCCCCCGCCAGCGTGCCGATGACGACCGCATTGAGGCCGCCATGGACCGACATTACGTAGCCACTCGCCGCCGCGCCGAGCACGGCGCCGAACGCCGCATAGAGCGGGGGTCCGAGACGAAGAATCCGCAATTCTTTGATCATGCCGCTCACAACTCCCAATGCAGAGTGCGTTTATAGCGAGGCAAGCACCATAGTCCGCGCGCGCGTGGCGCTCCGTCGGTCGTGTGATCGATCTAAAGTCAGAAGTCGCCTACAGTTTCGCAGTCTTCGACCGCGTGCTCGCTCAGGATCGCCGCATCGAGCGGCAGGCGGATCGTCACGGCGATCTCCTCGCAGTCGAACTTGCGCACGAGGGAAGCCTCCCCGCCCAGGGCGCGCATGCGGTGCTGCATAGCCGCGAGCTCAAAGGTCTCCCGCCCACCGCTGCGCGTCGCGCGGACTTTTTGCCGACTATTGCTGCTCGAGCCCCGGAGGCGAAACGTGATCTCGTCCCGTTCGACGCCGACGTCCAAGTCGGCACGGTCGAGCGATGCGCGCGCCAAGACGAGCGCGAGAGCCGCTTGCAGCACCCGATAGATGGCGATCGCCGCCTCCGGCGTAAAGTGCGGTTCTTGTTCCGGATAGGCCTGGGTCAAGACGATCCCCGCGCCGGTGCAGGTCTTACCGAGCAGCCAGCGCAAGGCAGCGAACAGACCGAAGTTGTCGAGCAGGCTCGGCCGCAACTGCTCGATCAAGGTTCTGTTCAGATCGATCGCAGAGCGTATGCACTGTTGTACGCGTGCGAATTTGGCGCGGCTGTCGGCGTCGAAGGCCTTGCCGACACGCTGCTCGATCCAGGCGAGATCCATGACCGCGGCGACGAGCATGCCGCCCATATCGTCGTGCATCTCGCGCGACAGCTGGGCCTTTTCCTGTTCTGACCAGAGTAGCAACTGGTCGAGCAAATCAGTGGCGGCGACGGGCATCAGCGGCTTCCTGATTGAAGGGGCGCATGCGCCCGAGTTTCATCAAGGCGAGTATGGCGCCGTGGCGATGCGCGCCTACGGCGCGGAGCCGCCGAATCGCGTCGGACGAATGCTCGTCCGCGCGTCAGCCAGCGATCACTCGACTAACTCGCTCGCGACCAGATGTTCGAGATGCACCGGATCGACCGGTTTGGTCAGGTGATGATCGAAGCCCGCGGCCTCGGCCCGGCGTTTGTCGCCATCCTGGCCCCACCCTGTCACGGCGATCAGCTGCATCCGGGATCCCCAGGGCTCGGTTCTGATGCGCCGTGCGACTTCATAACCGCTCATGCCGGGCATGCCGATATCGAGCACGGCCACATCCGGATGAATTTCGGCCGCGATCGATACCGCTTCGACACCGGTGTAGGCGACGTGCACCTGCATGCCCGACTGGCGCAGCAGCATCGCCATGATGTCAGCCCCGTCGCGGTTGTCGTCCGCGATCAAGATCGTGCGCCCTTGCGGCGCTTGCGGCGCTTGCGGCGCGGGCGGCGCGGGCGGCGCGGCCGGCGCTTGTGGCGGTGCTTGCGGTGCGGCGGCAACGGCGCGCGATGCGACCTCGGAAGCGGGTGCCGCGTCGGCGGCCGGCAGCGTCTCGCAACGCAGCGTTAGCGGCAGATGCACGCTGAACTCGCTGCCCTCGTTGAGCCCGGCGCTGTGCGCCTCGACCCGGCCTCCTTGCAACTCGACGAAGCCCTTGACCAGTGCGAGACCGATTCCGAGGCCCTCGTCGCGATGGTCGTGACTCGAATCGGATTGCCAGAACATGTCGAACACCCGCGGCAGCATCTCCGGCCGGATGCCGACGCCGGTGTCGCGCACCGTGATGACGATGTCGTCGCCGTCGCAAGCTACCCGCAGCGAAATCTCGCCCTCCGGATCGGTGTACTTCGATGCATTCGTGAGCAGATTCGCCACGACTTGGGTCAGGCGCACCGGATCGGCGCGCAGGATCAAGTCGCGATCGGGTTCCTGCCGGCGCAGTTCCTGGCGCTTCGCGCGCAACGACGGTTCGGCGGTTTCGACGGCCGCGTCGATGACCTCGGCCGGCGCCATGGGCTCGGGCCTCAGGGTCAGGATGCCGCGCGTGATGCGTGACACGTCGAGTAAATCGTCGAGCAAAGCCGCCATCTGGCGCACTTGACGCGCAATGATGCGGCAGCTGCGCTCGATCTGCGCGGGCTTGACCTCGGCACCCTCGAGCAGGCGGGTCGCCGTGCGTATCGGTGCGAGCGGGTTGCGCAGTTCGTGCGAGAGCGTGGCCAGGAAGATATCCTTGCGCTGATCCGCTTCGCGCAAGGTCTCGGCGAGTTTGTTTTGCAGGTCTCGTCGCCGTTCGGCGTAACCCACGGTCACGACGGCGATCGAGACGAGCAGCAGGATCGCGAGTGCGGCCTCAGCGACGATGCCGATCGCGACCACGCGGCGTGCCCGTTCGGTCTGCAACTGGTGGAAGGCGAGCAGCTTCGTTTCCTGGTTCTGCAGCTGCGTGACGATCGTGCGCGCCGTCTCCATGGCCCGACGTCGCTCGCCGCTCTCCAGCGCAGTTTGCACGGCGGCGACGTTGCCGCTCAGCAGCTGCGCGCGCAGCTGCTCGCTTTGCGTGGCACGCTCGCGCGCCAGGCCGATCAGGGCGGTGACCAGCGCCTGCGATTCGGGCTCGTCCGCGGTCGCTGCCTGCAAGGCGGCAATCTGCTCCGGCAGCGCGGCCGCGGCGTCGCGCCCGCGCTCGAAGCCGCTCGTGTCATGCGTGAGGATGTAGTTGGAGAAACCGCTGCCGAGCTCGCTCATCGAGTTCGAGAACTCGATCAGTTGGTAGCGCAAGCTCTCGGCATGCGAAGTCCAACGCGAGCCGGCGTTGAGCGTGGCGAGGCTGCGTGACAAGAAGATCGCGGTCACGATGATCAAGACGATCGAGGCGGAAAGCAGAACCCAGATCCGCAGGTAGGGGAGCAAGCCGGGATTGTGCGGGCGCAGACGCATACTCGCGAATCATCGCACGCGCACGGGGAGGGAACAATTCGCGACTCAAATCTCGAGATTATCGATCAGCCGCGTGGTTCCGAGCTTCGCGGCCGCGAGCGCGACCAGGGCGTCGCCCGCAGCCGGCAGGCCTAGATCGCTGCGCCGCCGAATCGCCAAATAATCGGGTGCCCAGGCGCGCGCCGCAAGCCCGGCAAGCGCACGACTCTCGATGCGCGGCCAATCGGCGCCCGGTTCCCGGGCTGCGGCCGCGGCTGTTTGCAGGGCCGCGTGCAAGGCCGTTGCTTCGCTGCGCTCCGCCGCGCTCAGGTATGCATTGCGCGAGGACAGCGCGAGCCCGTCGGTGTCCCGGACCGTCTCGGCGCGCACGATCTCGATGGGCAGGGCCAGTTGGCGCACCATTTGTTCGATCACGAGCAGTTGCTGGTAGTCCTTCTTGCCGAACACGGCGGCAGACGGCTGCACCAGATGAAACAATTTAAGCACCACGGTCGCGACGCCGGTGAAGAAGCCCGGCCGGAACGCTCCCTCCAACACGTCGGCGAGCGCCCCCGGGGGGACGACCGTGACGGTTTGCGGTTCAGGATAAACCTCAGCCGCATTGGGCGCGAAGACGAGATCGCAGCCGCCGTCCGCGAGCAGTTCACAGTCGCGCGCGAGCGTACGCGGGTAGGCGGCGAAATCTTCATGCGGCGCAAATTGCAGCGGGTTGACGAAGATGCTCGCCGCGACGAGGCCGCCGCGCGCGCGCGCGGCGCGGACCAGCGACAGGTGACCCGCATGCAGGTTGCCCATCGTCGGCACCAGGCAAACGTCCTGTCGCCCGGCGAGCGCCGGTCGCAGCTCTGCGATCGTGGAGAGGACGCGCACGCGGCTGCCGTTCAGTAGCCGTGCAGCGCGTCGTCGGGAAAGCGGCCCGCCTTGACGTCGGCGACATAACTGCGCACCGCCGCCTCCACACCGGGATTGTCCTGCAGGAAATTGCGCACGAAGCGCGGTGCCTCCCCGCGGATCACGCCGAGCATGTCGTGCAGCACGAGCACCTGACCGCTGCAGCCGGCGCCGGCACCGATGCCGATCACCGGGATGGAAGCGGCCGCCGTGAGTTCACGCGCCAGGGGCGACGGCACCAATTCCAGCACGAGCATGTCGGCCCCGGCCTCGCCCAGTTCCGTGGCCTGCGTGCGCAGCCGGCGCGCCGCGTCCTCGTCACGGCCCTGGACCCGGTAGCCGCCCAAGGCATGAACCGTTTGTGGGGTGAGACCGAGATGGGCGCACACCGGAATACCGCGCTCGACCAGAAAGCGCACGATCGGTGTCGTCCAGCCGCCGCCCTCGAGCTTGACCATTTGTGCGCCGGCCTGGATCAGGCGCACGGCATGACGCAAGGCCGATTGCGCCGATTCTTGATAGCTGCCGAACGGCATGTCGGCAATGAGCCACGCGGTGCGATTACCGCGAGCGACCGCGGCCGTGTGGTAGACCATGTCCTCGATGCTCACGGGTACGGTCGAGGCATGGCCTTGCAAGACCATGCCCAGGGAGTCGCCGACCAGCAGCACGTCGACGCCGGCCCGGTCGAGCACATGCGCAAAGGTCGCGTCGTAGCACGTGAGCATCGCGATCTTCTCGCCGCTCGCATGCATTTCCCGCAGGCGATGCAGGGTGACGGGTTTTCGATTGCTCATGCAGGGCTAATTGTAGCATCCTTGAAATGTTCGGCCCCCGGCCCCGGTCTCCTGGGTACGAGGCAAAGGCAAGCGCGCAAGGCGCAACGTGGGCGACCGATGTTGTTAATAATTCTGGTGTTTCTGGGCGGCGTGCTCACGATCTTGAGTCCCTGCATCCTGCCGGTGCTGCCGTTCGTGTTCGCGCGCTCGGAGCAGCGCTTCCTCACCAGCGGTCTGCCGCTGCTCGCCGGCATGGCGGCGACGTTTGCCGGTATCGCTACGCTCGCCGCGGTCGGCGGCGCCTGGGCGGTGCGACTCAATCAGTATGGTCGGGTGTTCGCGCTGTTGCTGCTCACCGGATTCGCGGCGACCTTGTTGTCGCGCCATCTCGCCGACGCGCTGGCGAGGCCATTCGTCGCGCTCGGGAATCGCCTCGTCCCGCAAACGGCCGGATCGGCCGCCCAAACCGGGCTCCTGTCCTCGTTGCTCTTAGGTATGGCGACCGGGCTGCTGTGGGCGCCCTGCGCCGGGCCGATCCTCGGACTCGTGCTCACGGGTGCGGCGATTTCCGGACCGAACGCGCACACGACTCTGTTGTTGCTCGCCTACGCCGCGGGTGCAGCGACTTCGTTGGGGCTCGCAATACTCGCGGGCGGCCGCGTCTTTGCCGCGCTGAAGCGCTCGCTCGGCGCGGGCGAGTGGGTGCGCCGCGGGCTGGGGATCGCCGTTCTGATCGGCGTCGTGTGCATCGCCTTCGGCTGGGACACGAGTTTGCTCGCGCGGTTGTCTTTGACGCAGACGAGTCGGTTCGAGCAATCCTTGCTCGATCATGTCCGTCCTATCGCTGCGGCCCCGGCTGCCGCTCAGGCAACGGCTGCGGTGCAGGCCGACGGCGAGCTGCCGATCCAGGGTCAAATGCCGTCGCTGCAGGGGGCGAGTGTCTGGCTCAATTCCCCGCCCTTGGCGACGGATGCCTTGCGCGGCAAGGTGGTTTTGGTCGATTTTTGGACCTATTCCTGCATCAACTGCCTGCGCACGCTGCCCTACGTCAAGGCCTGGTGGGAGAAGTACAAGGACCACGGATTGGTCATCATCGGCGTCCACACGCCCGAGTTCGCCTTTGAAAAAGATCCGGCGAACGTGCGCCGCGCAGTCCAGGAACTCGGGATCGGTTATCCGGTCGCGCTCGATGACGGCTATGCGATCTGGCGGGCCTTTAATAATCAATATTGGCCCGCAGATTATTTCGTGGACGCCGAGGGACGCATCCGCTACGAGTATTTTTCCGAAGGGGACTATGACCGGTCGGAGCAGGTGATCCGGAGCTTGCTGCGGGCGGCGGGTTACACGGACCTGCCGCCGGCCGGCACGCAACCGGTCGGGGCGCAGGGCGCACAGGCTGCCGCGGACATCGCTGAGGATCAGTCGCCGGAGACCTATCTGGGGTATCGGCGTGCGGAGAATTTTGCCGCGCGAGGGGGCTTCGAGCGGGATATCGCCCATGCCTACGCGCTGCCTTCGTGGTTGGATCTGAACCACTGGGGGTTGCAGGGTGTCTGGACGGTGGGGCCGCAGAGCGCGGTGCTCGATCAGGCGGGCGGCCTGATCGAGTACCGCTTCGCCGCACGCGACTTGCATCTCGTACTGGGGGTGGGTCCGGGCGCGAAACCGGTGCGTTTTCGCGTGCAACTCGATGGAGCGGACCCGGGTGCGAATCACGGCGTCGACACGGATGCGAACGGCTATGGCGTGATCACCGAGCAGCGGCTCTACCAGTTGATCCGCCAGTCCGGCGCTGTCGGCGAGCACGTGTTCTCGATTCAGTTCTTGGACGACGGCGCCCAAGCCTATGCATTTACTTTCGGCTGAGCACAGCGCAGAGGAAATCGAACATGAAAGCCAGCAAGCTAACGCCAAGCGGAGCGCAAACGAGTCGCAGACGCTTCTTAGGGCTCGGCCTCGGTGTCACGGGTCTCGCCACGCTCGGCACGGCGACCCTGGTCTCGCGGCTGTTCGCGGCGCCGCCGGCCGCCGCCGCTGCGAGTGGCGATGTGAACATCGAGAATTTCGCCGCCAACGGCAAGAGCGCGGGAGTCGCCCACGTGCCCAAGGTCGTCAAGACCGATGCCGAGTGGCGGGCGCAATTATCGGCGGAAGCGTACGACGTCACGCGCCACGAGGGCACGGAACGCGCGTTTTCCGGCGAGTATGCCGAGAGCACCGGCAATGGCCTGTATCGCTGTATTTGCTGCGACACGGCCTTGTATGATTCGAAGACGAAATTCGACTCCGGCACCGGCTGGCCCAGTTTCTGGCAGCCGATCTCGGCGCTCAACATCGTCAAGAGTTCGGACTCGAGCTGGGGCATGCAGCGCGACGCGATATCCTGCCGCCGCTGCGATGCGCATCTCGGCCATGTCTTCGACGATGGTCCGCGGCCCACGGGCCTGCGCTATTGCATGAATTCCGTTGCGTTGCGCTTCGTGGCGCGTGCGGCATGAATGATCCCAACCGATTGCTCGAGGAGCTACTATGACGTTTTCCTATTTGCGACGGCCCAGTGTGCTGCTCGCCGCGGCCGTGGCCGCGGTCGCCGCGGTCTTGTTCTGGCATTCCCCGCTCTATGGGGCGGAGTCCGCGGTCGTCCTGCCACCACCCGCGGTGGACAATCCGAAAGCGCCCGGTGGTCTGCAGACAGCCGTGCTGTCGGGCGGTTGTTTCTGGGGCGTGCAAGGCGTTTTCGAACATCTCAAAGGCGTCACGCGCGTCGTCGCCGGGTATGCGGGCGGCGAGCGCTCGACGGCCGATTACGAGACCGTGAGCGGCGGCGAGACCGGTCATGCCGAGTCGGTCGAGATCCGCTTCGATCCAGCGCAGGTTTCGTATGGACAGATCCTGCAGATCGCCTTTTCGGTCGTCGAGGATCCTACCGAAGTCAATCGTCAGGGTCCGGACTCCGGCACGCAGTACCGTTCGGAGGTGTTCTATCTCGACGATGCGCAAAAACATATCGCCGAGGCGTATATCGCCCAGCTTAACAAGGCGCATGCCTTCGCGGCTCCGATCGCGACGCGCGTCGATCCGCTCAGAGGTTTCTACCCGGCTGAAGGCTATCACCAGGATTACCTGTACCTCCACCCGTCGCAGCCCTACATCGCGATGTTCGACTTGCCCAAGGTCGACAATTTCAAGCGCGTGTTTCCGGACCTCTACAACCCACAGCCCGTGTTGACGCACACGGCGCAGTTAGCTGTTCAGCCTAGATAGACGTACTGTAAAAAGCCGTGGTTCTTGGCAAGTCGGTCGTAGAGACGGCGCGCGACCGTGTTGCTCTCGTGCGTGAGCCAGTAGGGCGCGTTTGCCCCCGCCGCGCGCGCAGCCGCGGCAACTGCCTCGATGAGTTGCCGCCCGCAACCGCGGGCACGCGTCTCGGGAACCACGTAGAGATCCTGCAGATAACAGGCCGGCGCCTGCGACCAGGTATCTTCGTGGTAGAGAAAATGCGTGAAGCCGACCAGGCGGCCGGTCGCATCGCGCGCACCCAGGCCATGGATGCGGCCGCTGCACAGGCGCTCCCAGGTTGCGGCGGTCACGGCGGCGGGCAGCTCCACCGCATAGAAGTGCTGATAAGCGCTCCAGAGCGCCTCCCACTGCACGCGCTCGTCCGCTCGTAGCGGCGCGACCTCGGTCATGACGCCATCGATAGCACGACGCGAAAGCGCGCCTTGCCGCTCATCATGCGTTCGTACGCCTCAGCCGCGCGCGCAAGCGGATAGGTTTCGATCAGCGGTCGGATTGCGGCGAGCACGCTGAAGGCGAGCGTCTCCTCGGAGTCGGCTGCCGTTCCCGAGGGCCAGCCCGCGATCGAGCGGCGCCCCGGAATCAAGGCGAGCGGCGGGACTTCGATCGGCTGCGCCGAGGCCCCGACGACCAGGAGCTTGCCGTCGATGCCCAATCCGCCGACGGCATCGCTCATCGATTTAGAATCGGTCACGGTGGCGAGGATGACGCGTGCACCGCCGAGCTTGCTGAGTTCGGCCGCCACGTTCTGCGTCGTGCTGTCGATGTAGATCTCGCTGCCGAGCTGCTTCGCAAGCGCGGCCTTGTCCGTACCGCGCGCGATCGCCACGGTGCGATAACCCATTTTCGCCGCAAACTGGATGCCGAGATGACCCAATCCGCCGATGCCGAGCACGGCAACCGTGTCGCCCGCGACGGCGCCGCTGTGGCGCAAGGCATTGTACGTGGTGATCCCGGCACACAATAAGGGTGCGGCATCGACCGAGGAGAGTTCCGTAGGGATGGCCGCGAGCGCTTCGAACGGCGCGAGCATGTACTGCGCATAACCGCCGTCATAGGAGATGCCCGGGACCAGCCCGTTGACACAGGTGATGAAATCGCCTTTGCGACACGACTTGCAGTGCCCGCAATGACCGCCGTGCCAACCCACGCCGACGCGCGCGCCGAGCCGCCAATCCGGCACGTCCGCGCCGATCGCATCGACGATGCCCACCACCTCATGGCCGGGCACGCGCGGATACTGGATGCCCGGAAAAGCGCCGAGCTTCGTGAACGCATCGCTATGACAAATCCCGCAAGCCTCGATCTTGATGCGGACATGCTGCGCGGGCGGTTCGGGTATGGGGCGTTCGACCAGCTCGAAAGGACCGTTGGGACTCGTGACTTGAACGACGCGCATGCCGGCCATGGCGGACTCCGATGACGGGGATGGCACCCCACTGAATGCACATCATGCACGCACGCGGCGCCGCTTTCTATCCGATGTGCACACTCGAAAATCCGGTTAGAATATTCGGGATCCTAAGTCCTCGAGTCACCCGCGATCTCATGCCAGCGACCCCATCCCTCACGGCGGCAAGCCATGCACAAGCCTTGTTAGCGGCGCAGCATCGGGCGGAGGCGCTGTTCGCTCAGATCGTCGCTCTGGGGCTGATCGCCGCCGGGAAGCTCGAGAGCGAGCTGTCCGAGGAGATTCATCGGCTCGCTCGCGCGCAGTTCGGCGTGCGCCGCCATTGGCATAAGCGCGTCGTCCGGTCGGGACCCAATTCGTTGCTGAGCTACTACGACGTACCGCCGGATCGGCGCTTGACCGACGATGACATCGTCTATCTCGATTTCGGTCCCGTGTTCGAGGAATGGGAAGCGGACTTCGGCCGCACCTATGCCCTGGGCGCGGATGCGCACAAGCACCGCTTGATCGCCGACATCGGTGCCGCGTTTCAACGCGGCAAGGACTTGTACGAACGCACGCCGGATCTGACTTGCGGCGAGCTCTACGACTTCGTGGCGGCGCTCGCGACGCAGGCCGGCTGGGAATTCGGCGCCACCAGCGCCGGCCACTTGATCGGTCAGTTTCCGCACGAGCGCGCGCCCGGCGACAGTCAGCGCTTTTCGATCCGCCACGGCAATCCACAACGCTTGCGCGAAGCGGATGCACGTGGCCTGCCGCGTCATTGGATACTCGAAATTCATTTCGTCGATCGCAAGCGCCAAATTGGCGCCTTCTGCGAGGAATTGCTGACGATCCCCGCGACGGCGTCGTGACCGCGCGCGGCACGTGGCGCTGCTGTGCACGCCGCTGACGGCAATTACGCTCGCGCCAGCGCGAGCAGCGTGTCGGCCGAAAAATGCGGCTCGATGAAATCGGCAAGGCCGTCGAGCGTGTCGTCGAGCGTCGGCGTCTCTGCACCGAACAAGGCCTGCATGACCTGCGGACTTTCGAACAGGCCGTGTACATAGAGCGCAAGCGTCTCGCCGTATTGCCAGCCACAATGCTCCGGCAAGGCGCAGCGGAGCAGGGAAGCGCCCGCGTCGCCGGCGCGTTCGGGAACCGGTGTCGTCAGGCCGTGACGGATCTCGTAGGCGGCGAAGCGCAGGCCACTCAAGCGCGCCCAATAGCCGGATAGCACCCCCAGTTCGTAGCTCGCATGCCGATAGCGCTTGCGCGCTTGGAACTCCGTGCTGAGCGGCAGCAACCCCAAGCCTTCCGCTGCGCCCTCGACGCCGAGCGGATCGCGCAACTCCTCGCCGAGCATCTGCAGGCCGCCGCAAATCGCGAGGGTAGGCTTGCCGGCGCGCACGTGCCCGGCGATGGCCGCGGCGAGGCCCGTGTCTCGTAACCAGCCAAGATCCTCGGCCACGTGCTTGGAGCCCGGCAAAATCAACAAGTCGGCGCCGGCGATCGTCTGCGCCCGGCGTGCCCAACTGAGGGACACGCCCGGCACGCGCAGCAGGGGCGTGAATTCATCCAGATTGCTGATGCGCGGGTAGGCGACGATCGCGATCGACGGGCCATCCCCCGCGGGCCGGGCATCGAACACGCCGTCCTCCTCCGGGAGTCCGTGCTCACGCCACAGGGGCAGCACGGCCAGCGTCGGCACGCCGGTCAGGGACTCGAGCATTTGTGGACCCGGTGCGAGCAAAGCCGCGTCGCCGCGAAACTTGTTGAGCACGAAGCCACGCACGAGGCGGCGGTATTCCGCGGGCAGCAGCAGCTGGGTGCCATACAAGTGGGCGAAGGCACCGCCGCGATCGATGTCGCAGACGATCAGCGTGGCCGCATCGGCGGCCGCGGCGACGCGCATGTTGACGATGTCGGTGCTTTGCAAATTGATCTCGGCGGGCGAACCCGCGCCCTCGATCACGACCAGCTCGTTTTCGGACAGCAGCGCCTCGAGACTCGCGCGCACGGTCGGCCAGAGGTGCAGGGAGCGCGACCGCCAGGGCATGCGCGACAGATCATCGCGCCGCTCACCGAGCAGGATCACCTGGCTCTGCGTATCCTTCTCCGGTTTGAGCAACACGGGGTTCATGCGCACGTCGGGCACGCAGCGTGCGGCCAGCGCCTGAAAGTATTGCGCGCTGCCCATCTCGCCGTCGGCGACGACGCGCGCATTGTTGCTCATGTTCTGCGCCTTGAACGGCGCCACTTTGAAGCCACGGCGCGCATACCAGCGGGCGAGCGCGGTGACGAGAAAGCTCTTGCCGGCGCCGCTGGTTGCGCCACACACCATGATCGCGCGGCCGCGGCGCGAGCCGTTCAAGTCACGTTCATGGCTCACGGCAGCTCGGCCGCGACGGCGTCCGCTGCCCGCAGTGTCGGACGCCAGAGATACACGCCCGCGAGTTCGACGATGTCGACGCGCGTGCGAAAGGCCGTCGAGAGCCAGTCGCCGGCCAAGGCTTCGCGCACCGTGCCGTGACCGATGAGGCCCGTGGCGCCGAGCACGATCAAGCGGTCGGCCGTCAACGCCAGCGACAAATCGTGGATCGCGCTGACGACACAAACGCCGCAGCCATGGGCTTGGTCGCGCAGGATGCGGGCGATATCCTCCTGGTGCGGCGGGTCGAGATGCGTCGTCGGCTCATCGAGCAGCAGCACCGCCGCCTCGACCGCGAGTACGCGTGCGAGCATGACGCGCTGTCGTTCGCCGCCCGAGAGCGTCGACACGCGGCGCGACGCCCAGGGCAGCGAGCCGGTCGCCTGCATCGCGCGGCGCATGGCGGCATCGTCCTCGGTCTTGCGCGAGCTGAGCCAGCCACTATGCGCGAAGCGGCCGAGACCGACGACTTCCACGGCCGTGAGATTCGTCGCACCCGAGTCCTGGGCGAGCCAGGCGAGTTGCCGCGCACGCTCGCGCCGCGACCAATGGCTCAAGGGTCGCCCGCGCAAGAAGATCCTTCCGGCGCGCGGCGGCGTGAGTCCGGCGAGCGCGCGCAACAGCGTCGATTTGCCGGAGCCGTTCGGACCGACGATCGCTGTCCACGCGCCTGCCCGGATATCGAGCGTGATATCCCGTATCACCGTGCGCGAGCCGTAGCCCAAGGCGAGCCCCTCGGTGCACAGCGCCGGCGAATCCGCCGTGCGCGGGAACGTCGATTCACTCATGCCGGCTCCGGCGCCACAGCAAGGCAACGAGATAGATGCCGCCGACCACGGCCGTGACTGCGCCCACCGGCAGTTCCGCCGGGTGAATGATCCAGCGGCTGACCAGGTCCGCGCCTTGCAGCAAGGCGCCGCCGCAGAGCGGCGCGCCGATCAACAACTGGCGATGATTGACCGTGATCGTCTCGCGTACCAAATGCGGTGCGACGAGACCGACGAAGCCGACGATCCCGACCTGGCCGACCGCCGCCGCGGTCGCGAGCGAGAGCACGCCGAGCAGCGTCAGGCGCAGCATCGGCAGGGACAGTCCCAACGACTGCGCCGTGTCCTCGCCGAGACTGAGCGCATCGAGGCCGCGCGACAACAGGATTGCCGGCACGATGCAAACGCAGAGCACGACGCCGAGCAACGCGGCACCGCTCCAGGACAGAAACCCCGTGCTGCCGAGCAGGAAGGATTGCATCGAGCGCCACACATCCGGCCGCGTGAGCAGCAGTAGCGAGGTCACGGCACTCAAGAGAAAGGCGACGACGATGCCGGCCAGCAGCAGATTGGCGGTCTGCAGCACGCCGCGCGACAGCAGGATCGTCAGCGCGATTGCCGCGCAGGCGCCGATACAGGCGGCACCCGTGACACCGAGTTTCGCGGTCCAGGCGAGCGCGCCGATCGAGGCGTCCATGCCGAGCAGGCTCAAGGTCACGCCGAGTGCGGCGCCCGAGGCGGTCCCCAGCAAATAGGGTTCTGCGAGCGGGTTGCGGAACACGCCTTGCGCGACCGCGCCCGCGAGGCCCAACAAGGCGCCCGCGGCCCACGCGCCCACGGTCCGCGGCAGGCGGATATGCCAGAGGATGAGCGCGGATTGCGCATCGGGCGTCAACAGCCAGCCGAACGAGGTCTCGACGCTCGAGGTGCCAATGAGCAAGCTAGCGCCGGTCAACAGCAGCGTCGTCGCGACACAGGCCGCGAGCCAGTAGACCAAGCGTGAGTCGGCGCGGGCGCTCGGCACATCGCCCGGCAACACGGCGTCGGTCGGGCGCACAGCACTCACCGGGCCACCCGCGCGATGTGAGCATTCACGGCGCCACCCGCCGCAGACAATCGGCGATCGCTTGCATGCCTGCGGCGACGCGCGGTCCCGGCCGCACCAGGGTGTCGTTGACCTCGGCCGGAAACGAACAGTAGCGCTGCTCCTTGACCGCCCGCAGCTGGTCCCAGCCCGGACGCTCGGCGAGCGTGGTCGCATCGGCAGCGGAGACGAAGATCACGTCGGGCGGGTAGCGCACGACGTACTCGGGATTGAGCTTCGGAAAGGGCCCGAGGTCCGCGGTCACGATGTTCCGCGCGCCGACGCGCGTCAATAATTCGCCGATGAACGAAGTGGGGCCGGCCGCGTAGGGCGTGCGATCCACTTCGAAGTAGACGCGGGGGCCCGCGCCGACGCGCACCGCGCGAGCGGTCTCGCCGATCGCGCGCACTTGCGCGGCAATCGCGGCATTGAGACGGGTCGCGCGCCCGGGAACGCCGAGGATCCGGCCGAGCACGTCGATGTTGTGCTCGATGTCGCCGTAGCGATCGGTTTCCAGCGACAGGGAAGCGATGCCGAGACCGCCGAGGCGGTCGGTGATCCGCTGTGAACGGCTGAGGATGACGAGATCAGGCTTTAGGCTCACGATCAGTTCGATCTCGGCGTCGTCCAGTCCGCCGGCTTTCGGCAGTGCACGCACCGCGGCGGGCCAATCAGAATAGCGATCGGTGGCGACCAGGCGGTCGCAGGCGCCCAAGGCACAGACCGTTTCCGTGATCGACGGCAGCAACGTGATGAGTCGTTGCGGTGGCTGCGGAAACTGCAGATCGGGGCCGGGAGCGCCGCTCGCTGGACTCGCCTGCGCCGTGAACGCGAGCGCGGCCGCCGCTCCGAGCAGCAGCAATGCGGCGATGCAGCCCTGCCTCCGCCGCTGGATTCCGATGGTTAAAGCCAAGACCCTACCCCGCACAGTCGTCGCCCGCCGCAACTCGTGCCGTCACGTTGCAGGTCGGTATACGGACTTGTGAGCGGATCTTTCCGGTCAAGCCGCCTTCCCGCGCATCCGAGCGCAGTGGCATCGAGACTTGACTTGACTCACCTACCGTTGCGGGGGCAGCGCCGGACTGGCCCGCGAGGGCGGCACCGGCTTCCCGTTTCACCCATCGACGGGACCGTCGATGGACTCCTGAACGCAGTTCAAGTCTGCGCCCCTGGCCCGTTGCGGTCAACGATTGACCGGAATGCGGATTTGCTGCACCGTATGCGCGCACGACAAGTTCCCCCTACGGGGATTCAAAGGGAACTCGGGTGAAATACCCGGGCTGCCCCCGCAACTGTGAGCGGTGCGCCCCGCCTCCTAAAACCACTGGATCTCAAGGTCCGGGAAGGTGAGGTGGGGACTTCAAGCCGCGAGCCAGGAGACCTGCTTGCCGTCGTCGCCCATCGATCAGCCGGGGTGCGCTGAGCGAGCGGAGTTTCCCGAGTGGCGACTGGAGGACTGCGCTTGCGCGCGGGCCCTGCGTCGTCGTGCTCCTGTCGTGAGCGGGCGGCAATGGCTCCGTGTGCAAGTCGCAGTTCATGACCGTGGCCTTGCAGGGGAAGCTAACTATGAAATCGCATCCGATCGTGATGGTCTTGCCGTTCATCCTCGTTTTTCTTGGCGCCGCGCCGCTGCCGGCCGCCGCCCAAACCCCGGCCGCACCCGACGAAGCGACGGACGCGCTGCGCGAGATCGTGGTCGTCGCGACGCGCAGTCCCGAGCCTTTGTCGAAGATCGGCAATTCGATCACGGTGCTCGACGAGCAGGCCATCCGCGAGAGCCAGGCCGTTGCCGTCTCGGATCTCCTCGCGACGACGCCGGGCATCAACTTCGCACGCAACGGCGGGATCGGCCAGTTGACTTCGGTGTTCATCCGCGGCGCCGACAGCGATCAGACCGTCGTGCTCATCGACGGCGTGCAACTCAATGATCCGTCAAGCACGGCGGGGGGCTTCGATTTCGCCCATCTGCTCACCGGCGATATTGCGCGCATCGAGATCTTGCGCGGCGCGCAGTCGACGCTCTATGGCAGCCAGGCCATGGGCGGCGTCATCAACATCGTCATGAAGGAACCCGACAGCGCGCTCGCCGGCGATTTCTCGGCCGAGGGCGGTTCGCACGACACGGGTTACGTGACCGGCGGAGTCGGTGGCAAGGACGACGGCCTGTTGTGGCGCGTGGCGGCGGATTGGTACGGCACGAGCGGCATCCCGACTTTCGATGAGAAGCTCGGCGGCACACGGCTATCGGCCGCCCAAGTCGGCGGCAGCAACGGCCGGCTGCGCTACGATTTCACACCGGACCTGCAGCTCGATCTGCGCGCCTACTATACGCAGACGCGCACCGACTTCGACGGCTACGACACGCCGACGGGCAACTTCGGTGACGACAATGAGTACGGCTGGGTCACCCAGTTCCTGCAGTACTCGGGCCTGACCTGGCGCACGTTCGACGGCGCCCTGACGCATCGCGTTGCGCTTCAGTACACGGACACGTCGACCCACAATTACGACCCGGAAGCGCCGGCCAATCTCGGCAGTCCGAGCACCGAGACCTACTACGGCATCGGACGCAATCTGCGCGAGGAGTATCAGGGAACTTTTGTGTTCTCGCCCGGCGCGCAACTCGTCTTCGGCGCGCAGCACGAGCGTTCGACGATCGTCACCGATACGCCTGCGTTCGATTACACGCCGACTGCGCCGCAGGACAGTGCGGCGACGATCGACAGCGGTTATGCCCAGGCGCAAGTCGAACTCGTGCGCGGCTTGACGCTCACGGCCGGCGAACGCTTCGATGAGCACAGTCAGTTCGGCGGTCACTCGACCGGCCAAGTTGCGGCCGCCTGGGTCTTCAACGACGGTACGACGATCCTGCGTTCGAGCTTCGGGCAGGGGTTCAAAGTGCCGTCGCTTTATCAACTCTATGGCAATTACGGCAACAGGACCTTGCGGCCGGAACTCGCCGAAACTTTCGATGCCGGCGTCGCACAGCATCTCTGGGGCAGTCGGCTCCTGCTCTCGGCGACTTACTTCCAGCAGTACAGTCGCGATCTGATCGAGTTCTTCGATTGCACGACCCCGAGTCCGCTGTGCGCGACCGAGCCGTATGGCTATTACGCGAACATCGATCGTACGTCCTCGGTCGGCGGAGAGTTGCAGGCGGGGCTCAAAATCACCCCCAATCTCGGGCTCGCGGCCAATTACACCTATACGTACGCCGAAGATCGCTCGCCCGGTTCCCCGACCTTCGGCAACGAACTGGCGCGTCGCCCTCATAATCTGGCGAACGCCTCGGTCGATTACCGCTGGACGGTTCCGCTGACGACCACGGTCGCGGCGCGCTATGGCGGCCGCAGCTTCGACAATGCCGCCAATTCGATCGCGCTCGGCGGCTACGTGCTGTTCGATCTGCGCACCGCGTATACGCTCAGCGACCGTCTCGAGCTCTACGCCCGGGTCGACAATGTCACCGGCAAGCACTACGAGACCGCCTACGAGTACGGGACGCTGAGCCGCGTGGGGTACGTCGGAATACGTACGACGTTTTGAAGCGTCTCGTGACAGAATCACCGGCATGCAGGGCAAGCTCGTCGCGATACTCGAATCCCGGACCGGCGCGCACCTCGGCGAGTTGATCGCGAGGCGGGGCGGCACGCCGTTGCTCGCGCCGGCCTTGGCCGAGGTTCCGGACCTCGATCCCGATGCGCTGCGCGCGCTGCTTCGAGATTGGCGATCGACACCCATGCAAGTTGTGATCTTTCAGACCGGCGTCGGCACGCGCGCGCTGTTTCAGGCCGCCGACGCGCTCGACCTCGGCGCCGAACTCAAGACGAGGCTCGCCGCGGCGAGCGTCGTCGTTCGCGGTCCCAAGCCCACGGGCGAACTCAATGCGCGCGGGATCCGCATCGACCTACGGGCGAACTCCCCGTTCACGAGCGACGACGTGTTGGCGGTCATCGCGCCCCTCGACCTTGCCGGTGCGCCGGTGATGATCCAGCGCTACGGCGCCGATAATCCGGGATTGCGAGCCGCGCTCGAGGCCCGGGGCGCGCACGTGCACGAGCTCGCGACCTATCGCTGGGCTTTGCCTGAGGATTTATCGCCGCTGCGCACCCTGCTCGCGGCGCTGGCCGAGCGGCGCGTCGACGCCGTGGTGTTCACGAGCGCCGTGCAAGTTCAACATCTGTTCGAGATTGCGGGCCGCGACGGCGTAGCCGAGCGACTCGTGGCGGACCTTGAAAATTGCTTGATCGCCTCGATCGGCCCGGTCTGCTCGCGTGCCCTGCGGCATTACGGTCTTAAGCCAAATTTCGAAGCGAATCCGCCGAAGCTGGGATACCTGGTCTCAGGTCTCGATGCGTTGCTGGGCGGCGGTACGCGCGACCCCGGCTGAGTGGTCCCGCCGGTGCGGCGCCGCGAGAGACGGGCGGCCCGGACGGCCGCCCGACGCATCAGTGGTGAACGTGATGCCGGTGGTGATGATGGTGATGATGGTGGTGCACGGGGCCGGCGAACGAGGCGCCAGCAAACAACAACAAAGCGGTGACGACGGCGATTTTCTTCATGATGACGAGCTTTACCTTGAGATGTATTGGGCCTGAACGCCCGCGAGAGCGGGCGGTACAGAAAAACGTTCCGCCCATAGTATAAACCTCGCGTTGCCGTTCGCTCAACAATCGGAGGCCGCGCCGGCGACGGCCGGTGTCGACCAGCCGCTGCGTACACCCCAGAAGTAGAAGATCAGTCCGGCGAGTGCGACGCATGCTTGGTCCCAGCCGTACGCCAGATATCCATGGCCCTCGAATTCCTTGCTGCCCGCCCACGAGAGGGCGGCGATCGCGACGAAATAGCCGATCAGCCACCAGGCGCCGCGCAGGTTGCGGCCAAAATCCGCCCAGCCGCCCTTGGCCTGATAGTAGAAATACAGCGGCAACGGCAGGACCAAGAGCAGGATGATTTCGCCCGTATGCGGCCAGCGAGCCCAATAGAGCATCAGGGTCGCAAGCACGAAGGCCGCGGGGCTCAGCACCGCCAGCCCGGGCACGCGCAGGGGTCGATGCAAGCCGGGCGCCGTACGGCGAAGCACCATGACGCTGATCGGCACCACGAGATAGGTCACGATGGTCGCGACCGAGATCACCGCGGCCAGCCGGCCCCAACCGCGAAAGAAGAACAAGAACAGAAACGAGACGACGAGATTGAGCCACATCGCCGGTCGCGGAATGCCATAGCGCGGATTCACGCGGCCGAACACCTTGGGAAAGCTGCCATTGCGCTCCATCGCATAAATCATGCGCGCGGTCGTCGCGGTATACGTGCCGCCGGTGCCGCTAGGGCTCGCGAAAGCATCTGCGTAGAGCAGCAGCGCGAGCCAATTGAGATTCAGGGCCAGCGCCAGTTGCGCGAACGGCGAGCTGAATTCGAGACCCGCCCAGCCCTCGTGCAAATGCCCCGGTGAGACCGCGCCGAGAAAGGCGAATTGCAGGAGTAGATAGATCACCGTTGAGAGCGCGATCGAGCCGAAGATCGCAAACGGGATGCTGCGGCCCGGATCATGCGCCTCGCCCGCGAGGTTGACCGGGCTCTGAAAGCCGTTGTAGCTGAACACGATGCCGCTGGTCGCAACCGCGGTCAGAATGGCTGCGGCATCGAGCACGTAGGGGCCGCCGTGCGTGCCGATCTGGAAGTTCTCCCAGTGGATGCCCTGCAGCAGCAGCGCGATCGCGGTCAGGGCGGGGACGATCAACTTGAAGAACGTGATCGCGCTGTTGGTGCTCGCGAACACCTTGACGCTCCAGAAATTCAACAGGAAGTAGACCACGACCAAGAACGCGGCGATCGACAGCCCGGATGCGGTCAGTTCGCCGCGCCCATCCGCCGCGTGTTGATACAGCGCCTGCGCCCAGTGCCAAGGCCAGGAACTCATGTATTGCACCGAAGCTTCTGCCTCCACGGGAATCACCGAGACGACCGCGATCCACGTTGCCCAGCCGGCGACGAAGCCCACGAGCGAGCCGTGCGAGTACAAGCCGTACCGGATCGAACCGCCGGATTCGGGAAACATCGCGCCGAGTTCGGCGAAGGTCAGGGCCACGAACAGGATGATCACCGCCCCGATGATCCAGGCGTAAATGGCGCCGGGACCGGCGAGTTGCGCCGCGCGCCAGGCGCCGAACAGCCATCCCGAGCCGATGATCGAGCCCAATGCTGTGCACAGCAGGGCGATGCTGCCGACGTCACGACGTATCGATGTTGCATTGCTCATCCCGGGAGTGTACCCGGAGGAGCTCAGGCTAGCGCAAGTCGCGGCAACTCGAATTGCAGCAGCCCATTGGGGCGAGTCCTCAGGCCAAGACCGCCGTCAAAACACCGTGGAGCGAAATTGGCGCTCGAATAACCGCAAGCTGGACGCCGCGGCCGCCTCGCGGCGTGTCGCGGAGCGCGCGCCTTTGCCCGAGCGCTCCGTCAACGCGGTCAAGAGTCGGTGGGCCGCGGGCACGGCTTCGACCACGGTCACGCAGGCGGCGTCGGCGCCGACGTCCCGGAAGCTCTGCGGCCGTTCGAAAAAGGCCCGGCCGTCGACGATGATCATCAGGGCGGGATTCAAGGAGGCGGCGTGGGCCGCGCGTATCGTCGAGCCCATCGCGGCGAAACCGCGCTCACTGCGCAGCGCCGGACTCAAGGACAGTTCGAGAACGTCGAACCAGCGGGTCTGCAGGGACCGCCCCAACTCGCCATCGCTCGTCGGAAACTCGCAACTGACGTCCCAGCCATCGCGCCAAAATAGCTCCGAGGCCATGGCCGTTCCCAGCCCCTCGGACTCCCCCGGCTCCGGCGCGATCAATACCGAGTGGTTCGGGCGGATCGCATATAAGGGATGTTCGAGCGACGCGCCGAGTCGGCGAACCTCCAATTGCAAGCGCCCCAGGCCGGCGCGGATTTCGAAATCCGAGCGGCGATCCTCGTGGCGCAGGCCCCCGAGGTAGCGCGCGGCCGGTTCGAACACTTCGCCGAACAGGGTCTCGAGACTCGCGCCCTGGTCGAGGAGTTCATTGACGAACTGCGCGGCCGCGCCGTTATCGACCGCGAGCATGAGCCCGGCCAGCGTCTCGGCGGTGTCGACTCCGGGATGCCAGATCGTCACGACCCGGCGGGGCATCGGATGGGCCTGCAGATGTTTGCGTCGCAACTTCGGGATCACGAGATCGGTAAAAATGTCGTCCCAGACATCGCGACTGAGGCCCGCCGGCTGGACGCGAACGCGTTTCAATAAATCTTCGGGCGCTTCGAGTTCGGCGAGCGCAGCGCCGATGCGGCCGCGCAGCCGTCGCGCGAGCCGCATATCCCAGTCGCCGAAGAAGCGTTTGCCGATCGCTTCTTCGCGCAAGATCTGGATATCGGTATGCCGTGGGTCGCGTTGGATCGAGTTCCAGACGCGACTCAAAGCATCGCGCGGCCCTTCGATCCATTGAAAGAAATAGCCCTGATCGTAGATCAGCAGGCCGGAGAGGTGTTCGCTGCGGTTGCGCTCCTGCGCCTTGCGCAGCAAGCTGTCCAATTCGCGTTCGCTTGGCGGAACCACGGCGCGGCTCCGATACGCCATCATCGCAATCCGTTCATCCGCCCGGTTCGCGGTCGTAAGACCGGATGTCCAAGGCATGAACTCGTGTTGGAGCATGAGGCGTCCTTGATGGGGGCGTTTGTTGGTCTGGGGGCGATGGCGAGTCTCGTACTTTGGTTTGTCGCCGTCAAGATGCGACGCAGGTAATGGTCGCCGGCCTAGGGTTTTGCAATAGTGCTGCAACGCAGCCCCTCGTTTTCAGAGTGGGCGCTCTGGAGCATGGGCGCGTTTGAGAATGGGAATCAAATTCAGAATCCAGGCCTTCGTCACCCACCTAGTGGGCAGTGCCACGGTGCTAGGTCTCGCGCTTGGGAGTCTTTATATCGGGTGGTACCACTGGCCGGGTTGGTATCTGAGCGGGGTCACGACCGTGATCGGCGTCATGGCCGGGGTCGATCTCGCGCTCGGACCCCTGCTCACGCTGATTGTCGCGAACCCGAGCAAGCCCCGACGCGAACTACGGCGCGACCTCGGTGTGATCATCGCGATTCAACTGGCGGCGCTTTGCTACGGAACGCTGCAGATGTGGAATGGACGGCCCCTGTATTATGTTTTTTCCGACAATGCGCTCTCGCTGGTGCAGGCCTATGACATCGAGCCGCAGGAACTCGCGCTCGCCGAGCAACAGAACGCGCCGTGGCGGCCGCATTGGTACAGCCTGCCGCGCTGGGTTTCGGCGCCCGCGCCCGCGGGCTACAAGCGCAGCGATGGGGATTTGATCACGATGCCCCGCTACTACCAATCCTGGCAGTCCGGCCTGCCCGCGCTGCGACGGCAGTTGGTGATGATCCAAGACTCTGGGTTCTATACGCCGCCGGAGAAGAGCCGGGTCGAAGCGCGCATGCGCGCCGCGGGCTTGTCGCCGCAGACGGCCAACGTATTGCCGTTCACGGGCCGCTACCGTCCCTTGGTCGCGGTATTCGATCCGCAGAGCTTGGCGCTGCTCGCGATCCTCTCAGCGACTTGAAGGCAGCCGGCGACTTTAAGTCCGCCGGCGAGTCGAAGGCCGCCGCGCTTCAGCGCAGCTGCGCCGTGGTCCAGCCGCCGCCGAGCGCCTGGATCAAGCCGACGCTCGCTTGCAGTCGATCGGACAGCACGGTGAGTTGGCTCTGCTCGCTGGTCAGTGTCGTCGTCTGCGCCGTGATCACGCTGCTGTAGGGCACGGTCCCGGCCTTGTATTGATTCAGCGTCAACACCTCCGATTCCTTCGAGGCCTTGACCGCAGCGTCCTCGACGACCGCCTGGCGTTCGAGGATGCGCAAAGTGACGATGTCGTCCTCGACTTGTTGCAGACCCGACAGCACGGTTTGCCGGTAGTTCGCGACCGTGGCGTCGTAGGCTGCGCGCGCCTGCAGGACCTGGGCCCTGTTGGCGCCACCATTGAACAAATTTCCCGCCAAAGTCGGTCCCACCGACCAGATTTGATTCGGCAGTCGGATCAGCCGACTGAGCGAACCCGCGATGCCCGTGTACTCATCGGAACCCGACAGCGTCAGCGTCGGAAAGAAGCCCGCGACGGCGACCCCGATCTGGGCGTTTGCAGCGGCGATCTTGCGCTCCGCCTCCGCCACGTCGGGCCGGCGCTCGAGTAAGCTCGAGGGCAATCCGGGCGGGACCGTGGGTACGTCGCTGCGCATCGGCGTTTTCGCAACCGAGAAATCCGCCGGCTGCTCGCCGATCAACACGGCGATCGCGTGTTCGAGTACGCCACGCTGCACGCCGGCATTGATTTGCTGCGCCTGGGTCGACAGCAGTTGCGCCGTCGCGCTGACCACGTCGGCCCGCGCCGCGACGCCGAATTTGTATTGGTTCTCGGTGATCTTCAGGGACTTTTGCTGGATCGTGACCGTCTCGTCGAGCAGACGCTGCAGCTGATCCTGGGCGCGCAGCTGAAAGTAGTCCGTGGCGAGGTCGGCCTGGGCGGTCAAGCGCGTGAAGGCGAGCGCCGCGACGTTCGCTTCGGCCGATGCGACATCGCTCTCGACCGTGCGGCGCGTCTGTCCCCAGATGTCCAGCGTCCATGCGAGCGATGCGCCGACGGTATTGGTATTCAAGGTCGGTGAGCCGAGGTCCCGGCCGCGCGCCCGCCCGGCGCTCAAGTCGATGCTGGGGTAGTAGGCGGCGCGTGCCTGACTGACGAGCGCCCGGGCTTGATCGACGGCGGCCACAGCAGCCTTGACGTTTTGGTTCGACACGTCGATCTTGGCCTCGAGTGCGTCGAGCTCAGGGTCCTTGAACAACAGCCACCAGGGACCCGTGGCCAGGGCGTCGGCGGGTTCCGTCGGCTTCCAGTCGCTCGATTCCTTGTAGGCCGGCGTCGCTGCGAATGCTGGTCGCTTGTAGTTGGGCCCGACCGCGCAGGCCGCGAGCAGCCCGGCCGTGAGTGCGATCACGGTGAGGATTTTTTTCATGGCGCACCCGCCCCGACGGGGCCGATATCTCGCGCCGGAACCATACCCGGAGCCGGACCCACGGCCACGCGCCTCTTGCGGCGGGACTTGCGCCCGAACCAATCGCTCGCACGGCGTATGGCGAGATAGACGACCGGCGTCGTATAAATGGTGAGGAGTTGGCTGACGACCAGGCCGCCGACCACGGCGATGCCGAGCGGGCGGCGAACCTCGGTGCCGTCACCGAATGCCACCGCGAGCGGCAACGCGCCGGCGATCGCCGCGCACGTGGTCATCATGATGGGGCGAAAGCGCAGCGAGCAGGCATGCGCGATCGCCGCGCGCGGATCCAATCCTAAGCTGCGCTCGGACTCGAGGGCGACGTCGATCATCATGATGGCATTCTTCTTCACGATGCCGATCAACAGCAGGATCCCGAGGAAGGCGATCAAGCTGAATTCGGTGCCGGTCGCGAGCAGGGCGAGCAGCGCGCCGACGCCGGCCGAGGGCAAGGTCGAGAGGATCGTGATCGGCTGGCTGTAGCTCTCATAGAGCACGCCGAGCACGAGGTAGATCGCGAGCAGCGCCGCCCCCAGCATTGCCGGCAGGTTGCCGATCGCGCGTTGAAACTCTTTCGCGGTCCCGTAGGCGGCGCCACGGATGCCGATCGGCATGTGGATCCGGTTCATCGTGGCATCGATTGCGGCGAGTGCCTGGCTCAAGGCGACGCCCTCCGGCAGATTGAAGGCGATCGAAGTGGACACCGAGGTGCCGGTGTGATTGACGCTCACGGGCGTCGTGCTCCTGCCGAAATGGCTGAAGGCGGAGAACGGCACGATGGTCTCGGCGGCGAGACTGATCGCCGAGCCCGTCGAGGTATTGCCTCGGCCGGAATTGGCCAGGGAATTCGCGGCGAGATTGCGTGCGAGATCCTCGGCCACGGCAGTGCTCGACGTCGCGCTCGCCGCGCTGGTGCTGGTGTTCGATGCTGTCAGCGTCGTCGTCCCGGCGACCGACTGCGTCGCCTGCGTGCCGCTGACCGAGCCGCCGGCGGTGCTGATGTAGAGATCCTTGAGCGTCTCCGGGTTCTGCCAGAACTCGGGCGCGACTTCCATGACGACATGGTACTGCTGCGGGCTGAAGGGATTGTAGATCGTCGAGACCTGCGACTGCGCGAACGCGTCGCCCAAGGCATTGTCGATCTGGATCTCGCTGAGTCCGAGGCGCGAGGCGGTGTCGCGGTCGACGATCAAGTCGGCCTGCAGGCCACCCGGTTGCAAATCCGTGTCGACATCGGTGATCTGCGGTACGGTTTGCAGGGCGGCGCGCAGTTTCTGCGACCAGGTGCGCAGCTGCGCCAGGTCATCGCCGAGCAAGGTGTATTGGTATTGCGCATTGGCCGAGCGTCCGCCGCCGCCGCCGAAATCCTGGACTGCCTGTAAAAACGTGCTTACGCCTGAGAGCTTCGCGAGTTGCGGGCGCAACCGCGCGACGATCTGATCGGCCGAATCGCTGCGCTCGGTCAACGGCTTCAAGGTCACGGTGAGATTGCCGCTCGCGCCGCCGCCGCCGAAAGGTCCGAAGCCGCCGCTGCCGACGGATCCCGTGACCCTGGCCACGCTGGGGTCTTGTTGCACGATCGCCGCCGCTTCCTGCAGCTTGGCTTTCATCAATTGGAACGAGGTCGCGGCGTCGCCACGCAGTCCGCCCTGCAACTGGCCGGTGTCTTGCTGCGGCAGAAAGCCCTTCGGGATCACGACGAACAGGAAAAGATTCAGCACGATCGTCGCGAGCAATCCGAACAGGATGGTTTTCGGGTGACGCAGAGCCCAGTCGAGGCTGCGTTCGTAATCGCGGCGCAGGGCGGCGAATCCGCGCTCGAAGGCGAGTCCGAAACGCGACGGCCTGCGGTCGCCGTCTCTGCCCAGCAGCCGCGCGCACATCATCGGCGTCGTCGTCAGGGAAATCACCAGCGAGATCAGAATCGCGATCGACAGGGTGAGGGCGAACTCCTTGAACAAGAGGCTCAAGAATCCGCCCGCGACGATGAACGGCAGGAATACGGCGATCAGTGACAGACTCATGGACACCACGGTGAAGCCGACCTCTTTGGCACCCAAGATTGCCGCCTCCATGCGCCCCATGCCGGCCTCGATGTGGCGCGAGGTATTTTCCATCACGACGATGGCATCGTCGACGACGAAGCCGGTTGCAATGGTCAGGGCCATCAGGGAAAAATTGTCGATGTTGAAGCCGAGCAGGTACATGACGCCGAAGGTGCCGGTCAGCGAGACGGGCACGACGATCGCCGGGATCAAGGACGCGCGCCAGCTGTTCAGGAACAGATAGACGACCAGGATCACGAACACCACTGCGAGCACGAGGGTCTGTTCGACCTGGCGCAAGGAACCGCGGATCGTGATCGAGCGGTCGAAAGTCACGACCAGATCGATCTTCGGATCGATTGCGGCCTTGAGGAACGGCAGCTGTGCCTTGATCGAATCGACCATCTCGACGATGTTCGCGCCGGGTTGCTGGAAGATGCGCACGGAGATCGCCGGTTTGCCGTTGAACAGGCCGTAGGTGCGGATGTTTTCGGTCGCGCCGTCCTGCATGTCGGTGACGGCGGCGACGTCGCCCAGGCGCACGACCGCGCCGTTGCGATTCGCGATCACGAGCCGGCGATAGGTGTCGGCATCGCGGGCGTTGTCGTTGGTGTAGATCTGGTAGTGGAAGCGATCGCTCTCGATCGCGCCCTTGGGCGCATTCGCGTTGGCGTTGGAAATCGCGGCGCGCACATCCTGCAAGCCGATCCCGTACTTGGACAGCGACAGCGGGTTCAGTTCCACGCGCACGGCGGGCAGCGCGCTGCCACTCACGTTGACACCGCCGACGCCCTTGACCTGCGAAAGGCGCTGCAGGATCACGGCGTCGGCCGCGTCGTAGATCTGGCCCTGGGTCAGCACGTCGGAGGTCATGGCGATCGCCATGACCGGAAACAGCGCGCTGTTGAGCTTGAAGTAGGAGGGATTCTGGGTCAACGAGGTCGGCAGGTCCGCGCGCGCGGCGACGATCGCCGCCTGCACGTCGCGGGCGGCACCGTCGATGTCCCGGTCGGCGCCGAAGGTCAGCTGGATGCTCGTCGAGCCTACGCTGCTCGAGGACGTCATGTCGTCGACGTCGGCGATCGCACCCAAATGCCGCTCGAGCGGCGTCGCCACCGTGCTTGCCATGACCTCGGGGCTTGCGCCGGGCAGGGACGCGGACACGAAGATCGCCGGCACGTCGATCTTCGGCAGCGGGGCGACCGGCAGCAGCACGAAACCGACCGCGCCGCAGAGCGCCAAGCCCGCGGTCAGCAGGACGGTCGCCACCGGCCGGTGGATGAAAGGTGCCGAGATGTTCATGGCGCGCCGCAGCTGTTCATGGTGTAGCGCAGCTATGCATGGTGTAGCGCAGATGTTTCATGGCGTGTCCGGCTGCGCCAACCGCGCCACTTTCGGCTCACGGCGCAGCCGTCCGCTCAAGCGGTCGAAGGCGAGATAGATCACCGGCGTCGTGAACAGGGTCAGCACCTGGCTCAGCAGCAGTCCGCCGACGATGCTGACGCCGAGCGGATGACGCAACTCCGAGCCGGTGCCGGTGCCGAACATCAAGGGCAGCGCGCCGAAGATCGCCGCGACCGTGGTCATCAAGATCGGCCGGAAGCGCAGCAGGCAGGCCTGGTAAATCGCTTCGCGCGGCGGCAGGCCGCGGTTGCGCTGCGCGTCGATCGCGAAATCGATCATCAGAATCGCGTTTTTCTTGACGATGCCGATCAACAGGATGATGCCTATCAGGGCGATGATCGTGAGATCTTCACCCGCGAGCATCAGCGCGAGCAGTGCGCCGATGCCGGCGGACGGCAGCGTCGAGAGGATCGTGATCGGGTGCACGAAACTCTCGTACAGGACCCCGAGCACGATGTACATGACCAGCACGGCGGCGACGAGCAGCAGGAGTTCGTTGCTCAGGTTGCTGCGAAACGCGAGCGCCGCGCCCTGGAAAGTCGTATGCACGCTTGCCGGCGCGTCGGCCGCGGTCTCGGACCGTTCGATCGCCTCGACCGCCGCGCCCAGCGAAGCGTTCGCGGCGAGATTGAACGACACGGTCGTCGCCGGAAACTGGGCCAGATGGTTGATCAGCAGCGGCCGCGTCTCGACGTGCACTTTCGCGATCGCGGACAGCGGCACCTGGCCGCCCGACGCCGACGGGACGTAGATCGACTGCAGCGAATCGACCGAGCGGTACTCAGCCGGATTCGCCTCGAGTATCACGCGATACTGGTTCGCCTCGGTGAAGATCGTCGAGACGATGCGCTGGCCGAACGCGTCGTACAAGGCATTGTCGACCGTGCCGACGCTGACGCCGAGGCGCGCCGCGCTGTCGCGGTCGATGGTCACGTAGGCGGCGAGCCCGTCGTCCTCCTGGTTGCTGACGACGTCGGCGAGTTCAGGCTGCCGGCGCAAGACCTCGAGCAGCTTCGGCGTCCACGTCGACAGCGCCGCGGCGTCTGCGCTCTCGAGCGTGAATTGATACTGCGTGCGGCTCACGGTGTTGTCGAGCGTGAGATCCTGCACCGGCTGCATGTAGAGCGTGATGCCGGCGATGCCGGCGGTCTCGGACTGCAGACGGCGGATCACTGCGGTGAGATCCGATTTGCGCGCTTCGCGCGGCTTGAGGTTGATCAGCAGCCGGCCGCTGTTCAAGGTCACGTTGTTGCCGTCGATGCCGATGAACGAGGAGAGGCTCGCGACGTCCGGATCCTCGAGGATTGCCGCGGCCAGAGCCTGCTGCCGCTCGGCCATTGCGGCGTAGGAGATCGACTGGTTCGCCTCGGAAATCCCCTGGATCACGCCCGTGTCCTGGGTCGGAAAGAAGCCTTTCGGAATCACGATGTAGAGCAGCCCGGTCAGCACCAGCGTCGCCAGGGCGAAATAGAGCGTGAGACGCTGATGGTCGAGCACCCAGGCGAGCCGCAGTCCGTACCAGTCGACGACGCGCTGAAACCAGCGCCCCGAGGCATGCGCTTCGCCGTGCGACCCGTCGGTCGCGCGTTCGCGGCGTTTCAGCAGCTTGGCACAGAGCATCGGCACGAGGGTCAGGGAAACGACCGCCGAGATCAGGATCGTCACGGCGAGGGTGATCGCGAATTCCCGGAACAGGCGGCCGACCACGTCCTGCATGAACAGCAGCGGGATCAGTACGGCGATCAGCGACACGGTCAGCGAGATGATCGTGAAGCCGATCTGGCCGGCCCCCTCGAGCGCCGCTTCGAGCGGTGACTTGCCGAACTCGATGTAACGCGCGATGTTCTCGATCATCACGATCGCATCGTCGACGACGAAGCCGGTCGCGATGGTCAGCGCCATCAGCGTCAGATTGTTCAAGCTGAAGCCCGCGAGGTACATCACCGCGAAGGTGCCGACCAGGGAGAGAGGCACCGACAGGCTCGGAATCAGCGTCGCCGGGACGTTGCGCAGGAACAGCCAGATCACGAGTACGACGAGCACGACCGACAAAATGAGCTCGAACTCGACGTCGGCGATCGAGGCGCGGATCGTCGTCGTGCGATCGGTGAGGATCACGAGATCGATGCCCGCGGGCAGCGCCGCCTTGAGCTCGGGCAGGAGTTCGCGGACCCGGTTGACGACGTCGACGACGTTCGCGCCCGGCTGTCGCTGCACGTTGACGATCAAGGCCGGTGTGGCGTTCATCCAACCGCCGAGCTTGGTGTTCTCCGCGCCCGAAATCAGCGTCGCCACGTCGCGCAGGCGCACGGGCGCGTTGTTCTTGTAGGCGATCACGACCGAGCCATAGTCCTCGGCGCTGGCGATCTGATCGTTGGTATTGACGGTGTAGGCGATCTGCGGCCCGTCGAGGGTGCCCTTGGGACCGTTTTGGTTGGCATTGCCGATGGTCGTGCGCAGATCGTCGATGTTGAGCCCGTAGGCCGCGAGCGCCTTCGGGTTCACGATCACGCGAATCGCCGGACGCTGGCCGCCGCTGACGCTGACAACGCCGACGCCCTTCAACTGCGATAGTTTCTGCGCGACGCGTGTGTCGGCCAGATCCTCGACCTGGGTCAGCGGCATGACCTTGGAGGAGATTCCGAGCGTCAATACGGGCGCATCCGCAGGATTGACCTTGGCATAGATCGGCGGGGCCGGCAGGTCCTGGGGCAGCAGATTCTGCGCGCCGCTGATCGCCGCTTGTACTTCTTGTTCGGCGACGTCGATCGCGAGCGCGAGATTGAACTGCAGCGTGATCACCGACGCTCCGGCCGAACTCGTCGAGGACATCTGGTTGAGGCCGGGCATCTGGCCGAATTGCTTCTCGAGCGGTGCCGTGACCGCCGAGGTCATGACCTCCGGGCTCGCGCCGGGATAAAAGGTTTGCACCTGGATCGTCGGATAGGCGACCTCGGGCAGCGCCGACAGCGGCAGTTGCAAAAAGGCGATGAACCCGACCGCCAACAACGCGATCATGAGCAGCGTCGTGGCGACCGGGCGCAGAATGAAGATGCGCGACGGATTCATGGCGCGCCTGGGGGGCTGATGTTCAACCGGGCTTCCGCCGTCATTTCGAACGGGACGCGGGCGGCCTTGCCGCCGCCGCTGGGACTCCGGGTAGTTCGACGAGCGCGCCGTCGCGCAATCGATCGCCGCCCTCGGTCACGACCCGCTCGCCGGCCTTGAGTCCGGCGCTGACCGCGACCTGGTCGCCATCGGTCGTGCCCAGCGTCACGGGACGGACCGAGACCGTGCGAGCGTCGCTGATCACATAGACGAAGTCGGTGATCACGCCCTTGGGAGCGCCGCGGTGCACGGCCGCAACCGGAATGATCACCTGGTTCTCGAGCAAGTCGAGCAGCAGTTGCACGTTCACGAATTGGTTCGGGAACAGGCTGCCGTCGGCATTGACGAATTCGGCGCGCAACTTGACCGTGCCCGTGGTCGTGTCGATCTGGTTGTCCGCGGTCAACAGCTTGCCCTCGGCGAGCTTGGCGCTGTTGGTGCGGTCGTAGGCCTCGACTTTCAGGGGTCCGCCATGCATGCGCCGGAACAAGGCGGTTACGTTGTCCTCCGGGATCGAAAAGAGGACCGTGATCGGTTGCAGTTCGTTGACGACGACGATGCCGTTCGCGTCGGCCGGCGTCACGTAATTGCCCTGATCGACCTGGCGCAGGCCGACCCGGCCGGTCACCGGCGCGACGATGTGGGTGTAGACGAGATTGACCTCGGCGGTCGCGAGCTGCCCCTCGTCCGACTCGACCGTGCCTTCGTCCTGGGCGACCACCGCCCGCTGCGTGTCGAGCGTTTGGACCGCGATCGAATCTTCCTTGACGAGACCCTCGTAACGCTTCAAATCCAAGCGGGCGTCGGCGAGCAGGGCCTGGTCCCGGCGCAGGTTACCCTGCATTTGTTTGACCGCCGCTTCGTAGGGACGCGGATCGATCTGCGCGAGCAAGTCGCCCTGGTGGACCAATTGGCCCTCCGTGAAGACGATTTTTTGCAGGATACCGCTGATCTGTGTCCGTACCGTGACCGAGGCAAGCGGCGTGACCGTACCGAGCGCCGGCACACGGACTTGGATATTGCCAAGTCGCGCGAGCGCCACGGCGACGGCGACCGGGTCGTCCGGGGGTTTCTTGCCGGACTTTGCCCCGCCCGGAGGTCCGAACGCCCCGGCGGGCGCCTGCTGCTTGTGTTGCAGGTGGCGCACCACCAAGATCATCACGACGAACAAGACGACCGCGCCACCCATGACCAGCCAGCGCGTGGGTAACTTCTCTCTGAACACGTTTTTACCAGTGGCCGTTGCGAGCCGCAAACGCGCACATTACCATGCCCGCGAGTTTCGCCTATGCAAAAGCTGTTTTCCGAGCATACACGCCTCTGGATCGCGACCGGCCTCGGTCTGCTGACCTATTTCCTGCTGCCGTCTCATTGGTCGACGATCAGCCGCGTGCTGATCGCGTGGAACGGCGGGGTCGCCTCGTTCATGGCGATGCTCTACGTGTGGATGACGCGCCTGACGGCGCAACAGATTTGCACCCGTTTCATCGAGGAGGACGAAAGCGCGCCGGTTGTGCTCGTGATCGTGATCACGGCCGCGCTCTTGAGTCTCGTCGCGATCGTCGCGATCCTCTCCACGGTGCGCAACTTCACCGGTACCGCGCGCTTGTTGCATTTCGCGCTCGCCGGCGTCACGGTCGCCGACTCCTGGCTGGTCGTACCGATGATCTTCACCGTGCAGTACGCCGACATGTTCTACAGCGCGACCGCCGAGGACCGTCCGCTGCTGTTTCCGCGCACGACCATGCCGGTCTTTTGGGACTTCGCCTATTTTTCGTTTACGATCGCGGCCGCGTGTCAGACATCCGATGTCTCGACGACGGGCCAGTCGATACGCAAACTGGTCATCGCCCAGACACTGATTTCGTTTTTGTTCAACGCTTCGATCCTGGGGTTCGCGATCAATGTCTCGGCGGGATTGTTCGGCGCCTGACTCTTCTTTGCATTCGACCACTTTGAATTGGCTCCTGTTCCACTGGTGCTGTGCCCAGGTGGCATGGAATCATTGTCGGGATGACAACCGCCACGCTCATTGAACCCGGGAAACCGCGCCACGGCTGGCGCTGGGCGCTCGTGGCCGTCGTGCTCTTGGGCTTAGCTGCGGTCGTCGCCTACCAGGTGCATACCTTCCTCGCGCAACCCCAGGCCCGCCGCGGGCGCTTCGGTGATGCCGGCACGAACCAATCGGTCAGCGTCGCGACCATACATCGCGGCGACATTCGCGTCGTCATGAATGCGCTCGGCGCCGTGACGCCCTTGACGACCGTGACGGTCAATACGCAGATCAGCGGGATCTTGATGAAAGTCGGATTCAAGGAAGGTCAGCTCGTGCACAAGGGCGATTTCCTCGCGCAGATCGATCCGCGGCCCTACGAAGTGGCGCTCGAAGAAGATCAGGCGCAGCTCGCGCGCGACGAGGCGACGCTCAAACAGGCACAGATGGATCTCGACCGCTACAAGACCTTGTCCGATCAGACCTCCATTGCGCGCCAAACCTATGAGGATCAGGTTTGGGTCGTCAAGCAGGATCAAGGCACGGTCGACTACGACAAAGCCCAGATCAAGGCGCAACAGCTGAATCTCACCTACTGCCACATCGTCGCGCCCGCCGACGGACGCGTGGGTCTGCGGCTCATCGATCCCGGTAACTACGTGCAGACCTCGACGACCAGCGGCATCGTCGTGCTCACGCTGCTGAACCCGATTTCCGTGATCTATTCGGTTCCCGAAGACTGGATCCCGCGGATCCAGTCGCGCCTGCACGCCGGCGCCAAGCTCTCAGCCGTCGTCTTCGATCGGGCCAATGTCAAGCAGCTGGGGGTCGGCGAATTCGCCTCGATCGACAACGAAGTCGATACCACGACGGGGACGGTGAGGCTGCGCGCGAACTTCGACAACGCCGCCGATAAGCTCTTCCCGAGCCAGTTCGTCAACGTGCAGATGCTGCTCGATACCTTGCAGAACGTCGTCACGGTGCCGGTCGCAGCCGTGCAACGCGGCGCCCCCGGTACGTACGTCTTCGTCGTCGGTGAGGACAATACCGTCAAGATCCGCGTCATTACGCTGGGACCCCAGGACAATGGTTACTACGCCGTGGATTCGGGTCTGTCGCCCGGC
>Ga0116228_10000021_pt1 | contig 82428 bp, 66 predicted proteins | sample S1TSphfallax_2_FD_89694 | JGI IMG/M metagenome (GOLD analysis project Ga0116228, IMG submission 89694) | Host-associated microbial communities from peat moss isolated from Minnesota, USA - S1T2_Fc - Sphagnum fallax MG | ecosystem: Host-associated > Plants > Peat moss > Unclassified | place...
ATAGTTGTGATTTGTCCACTGAGATGAGTTAATGACGAATGACTAATGATGAATGCAACTTGAGCATCAGAGAGGATGAAGTTCAGACGCTCTATGGGATAAGTGGGATCTATAGGTATGTATATACCGCCAGCCTTGAGGACAGCTAAAATTCCCACAACTATTTCTACTGAACGTTCCAGACAAATTCCCACCAATACCTCTAATCCTACTCCCAGCTTTTGTAGGTAGTGCGCCAGTTGATTTGCTCTGATGTTTAGTTCGCAATAGGTCAACTGTTGGTCTTCAAATACAACAGCTACAGCATTAGGCGTGCGTTCTACTTGCGCTTCAAATAGTTGATGGATAGATTCTTGTCGATAGTTAACTTGAGTATTATTCCATTCCCATAGCAGTTGAAATTTTTCCGATGCTGTTAGCAGTGGTATTTCTGAAATTCGCTGCTGGGGATTGGTTACAATTCCCTCAAGTAAGGTTTGATAATGCTTTACCATCCGCGTAATGGTAGTAGCATCAAACAAATCCGTACTATATTCTAAAAATCCCTGTAATTTAGGTTTAGCATCTATCACATATAAACTCAAATCAAATTTAGCAGTCTTACTATGGATTGGTAAGAAATTTAAAGTTAATCCAGGTAATGTTGGATCGCTTTGGCTATCTTCCTGCAAAGCAAACAGAACACGAAAGAAGGGTGTATGGTTTAAACTTCGCTCTGGGTTCAGATGTTTTAATACTTGATCAAACGGTAGATCTGCATGGGCATATGCACCCACACACACCTCGCGTACTCTACGCAGCAATTCTAAAAAACTAGGGTGATCGCTCAGGTTAGTACGTAAAGCAAGGGTATTGACGAAAAACCCGATTAAATTTTGAATTTCAGTTTGATTACGGTTAGTAAACGGGGAGCCAATGCAAATGTCATCCTGCCCGGTGTAGCGGTACAGTAGCGTTTGGAATGCTGCTAGCAACGTCATGAATAGAGTAACTCCTTCCCGATGGCTCAAAGTTCTGAGCATATCAGTCAAACTTGGTGATAAGTTAAACAAGACAGTTGCACCTTGGGAGCTTTGTACAAGAGGTCGCTGATAATCGGTAGCAAGGGCGAGTGTAGGTAAAGCGTTTAACTGTTGCTGCCAATAAGACAGATGATTCTTTTGCCGATCTTGCAACCATTGACGTTGCCAGATAGCAAAGTCAGCGTATTGTATAGATAGTTCTGGGAGTGGAGAGGATTGGCCAGTGTGAAAAGCTGTATAGAGAATTTTTAATTCCCTAACTAGCACTTGCACTGACCAGACATCGTAGATAATATGGTGGATGACGAATACTAACAGGTGTTCTTGCTCACTTGTTTTTATGAGCATTACTCGCAGCAATGGATCAAATGCTAAATCAAAAGGCTTTAGGGTGAACTCTGTTGTCAGTCGCTCAATTTCGACTTGTCGTTTAACTTCTGATAGTAAGTGTAGATCTACTACTGGCAGATTCACCGTCATTCTAGGATGAATGATTTGGACAGGTTCGCCCTCTAGTATTTTAAAGTTAGTGCGGAGAGATTCGTGACGGCGCACAATCTCATTGATACTTTGTTCCAAGGCTCGCACATCTAGTACATCTATTAGTAGTTGTAGACACAACAATTCGTTATAAGCCGGATTACTAGGATCTAACTGATGGAGAAACAATAGTCTAGCTTGTGCAAAAGATAAAGGCGCAGGACTATATTGGGAGCGTCGAGAAATTTTAAATTCAGAGTTAGATTCACCTTGTCCCTGTAGCCGCTTTTTCAGCAAAGCTTGTTTATCAAGCGAGAGCTTGGATTTTTGCTGTAAAATTTCAAATCTTTTTTCATCCATAAAACTTTCTAGACATCCTATAAGAATAATTTTTGGGTAGTTGTTGGGTTTGAAACTTCCGCTAATTCTTGTAACTCCTGAATAATTGCTTCCTCAACAATTAGAGCTAATTCAGCTATAGAAGGTGTTTGAAATAGGGAATCTATGAATATTTCTATCTGAAAGTCTTGACTAATTCGAGACATTAGTTGAATTCCAGTTAGAGAATCTCCTCCTAAATTAAAGAAATTATCATTGATACCTATCTGCTCAATCCCTAACAAATCTTGATAAATACGAGCAATTCTAGATTCAACCTCATTTTTGGGAGCTATGTAGGGTGTTGCGAGATTAGGTCTTGGGTTTTTAAATTTAGGGCGATTATTTTCTATATTTTGTAGTAACCTAGTAAATTGTTCATTGCGGTATTGAAGATTTTGCGTTGAGACAATGACTTGTGGAACTGTAGTAGATAAAATGAAGTTTAATGCTTGTATACCCTCTCGAGAGTTTATCCCGTATTTCTCTCGAAACTCACGAAAATGAGCTAGTATTTCTGATCCATAAGATGACATTAGTTCATCTTGCATATCATTCTCTTGCCAAGCATCCCAGTTAATAGAAACAGTAAACATATTTTGCTTGTAACAATTATAATGGGCAAATGTATCAAGAAAAATATTAGCTGCACAGTAATCTGCTTGTCCCAGACCACCTACAATAGCAGTAATCGAAGAAAATAGTACCAAAAATTCTGGTTTAAAGTCCTTTAATACAGAATCTAAAACTAGCGTTCCTTTTACTTTAGGTTCTAGAACACTTGAGGCTATTTGTAAACTTTTTTCTCGGATCAAACTTCCACTGAGAGCCGCAGCACAGTGAATCACTCCCTGAATCTGACCAAATCGCTCACCAATCTGAGCGATCGCTGATTGCATTTGTTCAAGATGAGAAACATCTGCCTGAATAACTAAAACTTCTGCACCCAATGCTTCTAGTGCTTGTACTTTTTTAATCTTGGTACTGATGATATCTTGCTCGTCATGATTAAGCAACCATTGCTGCCATTCAGGTTTTGGAGGTAATCCTGACCGTCCAGTCAGAACTAGTTTGGCTCGTATCGCCTTGGCTAAATACTCTGAAACTATCAAGCCAATTTTCCCTAGTCCGCCTATAATTAGGTATACTCCACCTTCACGTAACCTAGCCATGCTTTGGGTTTGACCTTTGATCAATAATGGTGCAAAATCCTGTACCCAGCGATGATTCCCCCGATAAGCAATAACTTGTTCAGAAGTTTTTGTCACAAGTTCTGCTAACAACTTATCTATAAGTTGTTGCCATTGCTTTGTACCTGATGAGGGTAAAGTAATATCGATGCTACGGCAATTTATATTTGAATATTCCTGTGTAATGACTTTACATATTCCTAAAACTGTTGCTTTCTCTGGACACAATTCTTCTTCATTAAATAACTCCTGCATATTATTAGAAATGACATCAATTTGTAGAGGGTCATTTATATTTTGTTTTGAGAGAGCTTGCACCAGAAACATCAGACTATAGAAGCCTAGCTCTTGCGCTTTCTCCCAATAATCTAATCTCGATAAGGCGCTATCGTTTAATGTAACATTCCATAGATGAACGATAGTTTGAGGAATTTTATTTGCAGTACAGATATCTCTAAACAATGCATCATAGTCATCTCTTTCTTGTGGATTAATAGTATATTCCCCATCACTTAATTTGCTGAATTGCTCTGCTATCCTCACAACTATGACATCTTGACCTGCGTATTTTAGTTGCTCAACTACTTGGGCGCTAACTCCACAAGTATCAAAAAATACTAACCATTGTTTAGATGGAATTGTCTTTAATTCCTTAAAAGGTTTCAGCGATACTGCTGAACGTTTCCATGTTGGTGTATAAAACCAGCCAGTAATATCTGACTTTTTATCGGATAAAAACTGTTTTGCTTCAGATGTCGATTGAGCAGGATTAATCCAATAACGCAGGCGTTCAAAGGGATAAGTTGGCAAAGGAAGGCGATGACGCTGTTGATCATGATTAAATCCCGTCCAATTGACCGTGATTCCAGATAGCCAGAGTTCACCCAATGTTTTGTATAAAAAGGCTACATCTGAGCCTAATTCTTGTGGATGACGTACCGAAGTTAACACCACCTGCTGAGGATTTTTATCTGGATGTTGTTTGACTAATTGACTCAAAGTTCTACCTGGACCGACCTCTAGCAATATCTGCTCAGGATTTTTGCATAATTCATTTAAGCCTTGAGCAAAGTGGACTGGATAGCTGAGATGAGCAGCCCAATAAGTAGGATCTGTTGCTTGTTCTCCAGTTATCCAAGTACCAGTGAGGTTGGAGATGTAGGGAATTTGTGGTGGCTTACGGTTGACTTGTTGAATCCGTTCAGTAAATGATGCCAAAATTGGCTCCATCATTTTACCTCGCGCTGCTACTAAAGCCAGGGCATCTTCCAGGGAAAATACATCAGCTAAAGTTGCAGCAACATACTCTCCAATACTATGACCAATCATGCACTGAGGTATGACTCCCCATGATATCCACAATTTAGCCAAAGCATACTCAATGACAAACAATGCCGGTTGAGCAATAGCCGTCTGTTGTAATTTTTGTGCTGCTACTTCTAATGCTGTTTCTTCTGGATATAGACAAGAGCGCAAATCAAAACCGAGGTGAGAGCAAAGTAATTCACAACAGCGATCGCATTCTTGCCGGAATGTCACTTCATTCTGGTAGAGTTCCTTGGCCATATTCACATATTCTGCTCCTTGACCAGGAAACATAAAAATAACAGAGCGATCGCCAAGTGTACTTGTCGTGGATAAGCTGGATTCTCTGGATGCTAAAGTCTGGGTAAATTTTTCTGGATTAGCAGCTTCTAAGGCTAGAATTGCTTCCTCAACGTCTTTTGCTATCACAAAGAAGCGATGATTAAACGCCCGACGACCAACTTGCAGAGTATAAGCGACATCAGCGAGGTTAAGGTTTGGATGCTGTTTTAAATGCTGAACCAAATGAGTTATAGCTGTTTCTAGAGCTAAATCAGTTTTGGCAGAAAGTACCAACAACTGTTCGGAATGAGCAGGTAGAGACCGTAACTGTGTCTCTGAAACTGGAGCTTCTTCTAAAATGACATGTACATTTGTCCCACCAAACCCAAAGGAACTAACCCCAGCCCGTCTAGGGATACCATCAGTTTTCCATTCAGCAAGCTCTGTATTGACGTAAAATGGGCTATTGGTGAAATCGATCTGGGGATTGGGTATGTGGAAATTGAGACTGGGTGGTATTAATTTGTGCTTAAGTGCTAAGACAGTCTTGATTAATCCGGCGATTCCCGCAGCTGCATCTAGGTGCCCAATATTAGGTTTTACGGAGCCAATTGCACAGAAGCTTTTTTTGTCTGTACTAACGCGAAAAGCTTTTGTCATTGCCGCAACTTCAATTGGATCTCCTAATCCAGTTCCAGTCCCATGGGTTTCTAAATAGGTAATTGTTTCTGGTTCAACTTCAGCCATGATTTGAGCAGCTTGGATAACCTGCGCTTGACCTGTTTCACTTGGTGCTGTATAGCCAACTTTTAAAGCCCCGTCATTATTGATAGCCGAACCTTTGATGATTGCGTATATATTATCCCTATCTGCGATCGCATCCTCTAATCGCTTGAGTAGAACAACTCCCACACCATTACCACCAATAGTGCCATTTGCCTCAGTATCAAAAGCTCTACAATGTCCATCTGGAGAAACAATTTCATCTGGAGAGAGCGTTATTTCATCTTGGGGAACCTTAATTGAGACTCCAGCAGCTAAAGCCATATCGCATTCACCACTGAGCAAACTTTGACTAGCTAGATGAACAGCAACCAAAGAACTAGAACAAGCCGTTCCTACGCTAACGCTTGGTCCAGTAAGATTCAACTTATAGGAAACTCGAGTCGGGAGGTAATCTTTGTCAACCCCAATCAAGGTTTGGAGGAAACTCCTTGATGCCATGAAATCCTGATTTCGACTGAGATTAAAGAGCAAATACGTACCCATTCCAACTCCAGCATAAACGCCTATTGCTCTTGCTTCAGTTTCAGAATTATAGCCAGCGTTTTCCAAAACTTCCCAAGCACATTCTAAAAACAAGCGGTGTTGCGGGTCTAGGGCTTCTGCATCTCTGGGATTGAAACCAAAAAACGCAGCATCAAACAAATCAACATCGTTAAGCACACCGCCTGCTTTAACTGTGCCTGCTTTAACTGTTTGATTGGGAAAAATGGCTGTTAGTTCGACTCCATCGACCAAATTTTGCCAAAAACTAGCGATATTTTTACTCCCAGGAAACCGTCCCGCCATACCAATAATTGCGATTTCTAAACCATTCCGTTCAAAGTTCATAATTTTACTGTTTAAAATTTATTGATTAACTTTCTGTGATTTAGTAAACTTCCGCTTGAGACGCTGTTTACCATCTGCTATTTTTTGAGCCAATTTATTACTATTTTGCTCTATATATAATAAAGAAATGTGCTGATTTTGCTCCAAATACTTAGCCAGCAATTTGATAGTTGGATACTTAAATAAATCCAATACTGACAAAGAATCTAACTTGTTTGGCAAAGATTTTTTTAATTCACTGTAAACCCTTGTAATCAACAATGAATTACCACCAATGTCAAAGAAATTATGATTAACTCCAACTCGATCTAATTCTAACACTTCTTGCCAAATTATTGCAATAGTCTGCTCAAGATTATTTTGAGGTGGAACATCAGCAACTTTCACTTCCTGAAATAAACTTGCTGGAATAGGAAGCGCACGACGATCTACTTTACCATTAGCAGAAAGTGGTAAAACATCAAGAAAAACACAAGCAGATGGTATCATATAGTTTGGTAACTTAGCTTTGAGGAAAGACCTTAATTCTGCAAAAGTGGGTTCTGGTTTTTGTTTGGGAACGACATACACCACCAAGTATTCTTGATTATTATGTTTACCAATTGCTGTAACTACCGCAGACCGCACTGCTGGATGCTGGGTCAAAGCTGCTTCGATTTCTCCAACTTCAATGCGGTTTCCGCGAATTTTAATTTGAAAGTCTACTCTTCCCAAAAACTCGATATTACCATCAGGTAAATAGCGTCCTAAATCTCCTGTACCGTAAATACGCTCACCTGTCCGAGGATGAGTAATGAAATGAGTGCAAGTCTTTTCTTGATCGCGCCAGTAACCTTTTGCTAGTTGTACTCCAGCACAATACATCTGACCAGGAACCCAAACTGGGCAATCTTCTAGAACTTCGTTTAAAATGTAGTATCTAGAGTTAGTCATTGGTTGACCATAGGGGATACTTTTCCAGTTCAGATCAACTTCTTCTACCAGGTTGCTGATATTCCAAATAGTTGTTTCAGTCGGACCGCCAACACTTAATATTTGTACTCCTGGTATCAAAATTTTTAAGCGATGGAGAAGAGAAACTGAGAGCCAATCTCCACCTAAAATTGCTAAACGCAAACTTGAAGGGATTGCTTGAGGCCGATCCTGGATATAATTTACCAACATTTCCATCATGGCTGGTACGGAATTCCATAGTGTCACTTTTTCCTGTACCATTAACTCAGCCCAATGAACTGGGTCTTTGACCAAGGAGGCATCGGGTATAACAATCGTACTACCAGCACTTAGAGAACCAAATACGTCATAGATAGACATATCATGGTTGAGAGCAGTAAGTGCTAAGATCCGGTCTTGAGAACCAACATGAAAGCGTTTATCTGTGTAAATAACGACATTGACTACACTACGATGAGTAATCATCACCGCTTTAGGTTGTCCAGTAGAACCAGAGGTATAGATCACGCAAGCTAAATCATCAGGTGTCTGGATTGGTTGTAGTGGTTGGTTATTTTCACTTGCTAGCTCTTCTTTATCGATACACAAACACTGGATACCTGATGGCAAATTCAATTTCTGACTGAGCCAAGATTGAGTGAGAATAATTTTAGCTTCACTGTTTTCTAGAAGATATAACAATCGTTCCTGAGGTAATCCAGGGTCAATGGGGACATAAGCTGCACCGGAAGTCAAGATCCCTAGCACGGCAACAATTTGTTCCCATCCTTTTTCCATGAATACAGCTACCAATTGATTAGGAATAGCTCCTAGTCGGCGCAGTCGATGACCAACTTGATGAGACAGTTCAGATAATTGTTGGTAGGTTAAAATACGCTGGGATGAAATAACGGCAGTTTCTTGACCTCGATGTTGTACTTGTGCATTAAATAGGGCGTGTAGAAGCTCTTCAGAAATTGGTGCAACAGTAGCATTAATTGTTTCTCTCAAGGATAATTGGTCAGGCGGGATCAGTTTTCGAGAAGTATCGAGCCAAGCGGACTTGGAGGTAGCTAGTTGTTTGAGAAAACTGTAATAAGCCTCAAACATATCTTTAATTAGACCTTGAGGGAAAAGTTCTTCTACTACATCCCAGTTAAATGTTAATTTTCCTTTTTCCTCCCAAACTTGAATATCCATCCACACCTGAGAAGCTTGGCTAATGCCATAGACCAACTCTCCAAAATGGCTAAATGTCAGAGTTTTCTGCCCCAGGGAACTGAAGCCTAATGTGCTAGTAAACACTACTGGCATCGCACTAGGGGCTGTTCCTTTTCTTCGGGCGAGTTCCCGTGTCACGCGGACTCCACTCATGTAACGGTGTTCTAAATCTTGCCACAGTTGTTGTTGAATGCGGCGAGAGCGATCGCTAAATGATTCTGGGTGAGAATTGTCTACTGCCAATAGAATTACGGAAGTAAAGTCTCCTAAGATGTCGTTTACTTGGGGATGGAGTGGTAACCGATTAAATTGGGCTACATTGATGGTAAACCGGGGGTTCCTGCCCCAAACTGTCAAAATCTCGGCAAAAGCAGCCAACAAGACTCCAGAAGGCGTTAAACCAACTTGGGCAGCTTGCTCTTGCAATTGTTGCCAGTCAGCCTGCGGGAGGTATCCTTGATAACGCTGGCAACGGTGTTGTTTGAGTTCTTTGGGGTGTTTCGCTAGAGGTAAATCTGGAGCTGGGGGGAAATTGTCTAGACGGCTGAACCAATAATCTTGCGATCGCCGATATAATTCTGTCTGTTCCAGAGATTGTACTGCTAAAACATAATCCCGGAATGATAGTTCCAAAGGTGACAATACCACATCAGGATTTTGGTAAAGTTCAAACCACTCATCAAACAAGCGAAATAAGCTCCAAGCATCAAACACTTGCAAATCGTAGCTGACATGCAACCGAACCCGTCCTTGATCTAACTGTGTAGCACGAAACTCAAACAAAGGCCACTGATCGGCTGGAATCACTTGATGGGAGAGGCGATCGCGAATTAACTCTAACTGCGAGTTGACAACTTCTTGACTTTTCCCCCTCAGGTCTAAAACCTCGATTTGGTAAGTGGGTACTGTCTCTTGAATCTGCTGCTGACCATCTGATAAAACTACAGATCGGAGCATATCGTGACGTTCAATTAACTTTTGCAGCGCCCAATTTAATTTTTCTAGGTTTAAGTTATTCCCTTCAATTTCATAATAACCATGATTAGATACACTACCCAGTTCTAATACATTACTACGTCCCACCCAGAAAGCGTGCTGCATATCGGTGAGGGGAAAAGATTTGTAACGTAATTCTGGATCTGGTAGAATAAGTGGCAGAGCAGTATCGTTTTTACTCACATAGTTTTGACGTAGTAACATCATCAAATCTGCTTTATAGTCAATTAGTAAATCTCGTATTTCTGGTGTAATTACCCCTTTTGGTGCATCAATTAAGAGTGAATCTCTATGAGCAGAAAGTTTTACACCTTTGTCAGCAAGATTGTTTAAAAGTGAATGTAGATTCATGTTTTTAGTCTAATCAGATTAATTTATGCTTAATTTCACTGTTTGAGTTATAGAATCAATTTTTCCCTTCCTTCTGCGGCGATCGCCTCTATAGGAATTAAATTCGCTAATGCTAGTTGATTGAGCAGTACTTCGGCTAACTGAGCTATGTTGCGATCGCCAAAGAATTGCTCTAATGGGATTTGTACCTGTAAGTCAGCTTCAATTTTGTTCTTCAGCAGAATAGCCATCAACGAGTCAATTAATAAAGCAAAAGATTGGTCTCGATCAAGCTTGACAGAAATTTGTAGTAAAGTACTCACACAATTCAAAAGATAAGTCTCCAACATTTGCTGTCGTTCTTCTGGATAGGCGGCTAAAATTTCTGCTCTGGAAAAGTTGCTTATTGTTGTTGACGAGTTAATGATTTTAGCTTGATCAAGCTTCTCATCCGCCAAAGTTACGCTGATTGGAGGAGCAGGAGCTGTACCCAATCCTACATCACCCCAACGCATAACAGTTGCCGCAGCCGTAGCAGCCGCTCCATTTGTATAAACAAGAACTAAATCGTTTTCTCGGATTTTGCCTGCCTGTGCAGCATGATACAAGTTGGCGATGGGAAATACAGGTCCAATATTTGCATATAAAGGATAGAGATTAATTGTGCGTTGCGGATCAATACCTAATGCCTTCGTACAGACATTAGCATACCAAGCAGTAGGAGTATTAAAAGCAAAAAAGTCAATTTGCTCTAGAGTGACACCAGCAGCAGCAACTGCGTCCGTACAGCATAACCGCACAAAATTTACTGCTGTTTCAGCAAGGATACTCACGTTTTCACCTGTGCGAGTATGTATTTGAGGCTGACCATAATTGTCAATTATCAGTTCATGTAAGTAAGCTCCACAAGTTTGAGTGGTATGCACAATCTTACTACTGATAATTCCTTGATTTGGTTTAAGTGAGTCAACTACAAAAGCTCCAGCACCATCACCCATTGACCAAGAGAGAGTATCTGCTTCGTTTACAGTGTTAGATCCAATTTGGGAAACAACTATCAATACCTTGTGATATAAACCGGTTTGGATTAATACCTGGGCATTTTGAAGCGAGACTAAGGCGCTAGAGCAAGTTGATTCTAGATTCCATGCGGGGCAACGCAGTTCTAGCTGCTGGGCAAGATAAGCAGCTTTACCAGTCCCAATATTTTCGCCAAAGAGTGAGGTGACAATCATCAAATCAACGTCACTAGGGGAAAGTTTAGCTGCATTGATAGCATCTTTCGCCGCACGATATTCTAAGGTCAGTGAGGACTCGTCTGAACCTAACACCCGCCGCTCAATATTACCTCGGAATCGATCTGACAAATAAGGTGCTGCCTCCTGTGACCAGATGTCAATCCCGTTATTGTCAGAAATAGATTCTATAGGACTAGAAACCCTGATATTTCTCAGCTTTTCTTGAGTAAAGAAATTAGGGAATTTGTGATACCAGTAATCGTTTAGACGGATTACACTGGGAAAGCTAACTGCAAGTGAACGAATACCTACTGGACAATTGACCATAACAGAATAGTGGTAATGGGCTAGATCTGGTCTGTAAACTTGTTAATCGGGTTGCGCTCATCTCAGACAGAGTCTTTTAAGATTCCAAAACCAGATTGTTCAACATAGTATTCATCTTATTAACTGACTCGATATACTCTTTTTCTGGAATTGATTCACCAACAATTCCAGCCCCAGCATTGAGGTGAATAGTTTTGCCATATTGGTAGACAGAACGAATAGAGATCGCAATATCTGCTGCACCACTACTATCTACCCAACCAATACCACCTGCATAAATCCCTCTCGGCTCGTCTTCTAGTAGATCAATCCATTCTAGAGCTTGTTTTTTATCAATTCCTGAAACAGTAATTCCTGGAAATAAGACTTTCAAAGCATCCCATAGGGTATTTTGGGGTAAGAGTTGACCACCTACTCGTGATGACAGATGTTGTACGCATCTGTACTTCTTCACCTCCATGAAATCAAAAACCCGTACAGTTCCTGGTAAACAAAGTGAGGCGATCTCGTTCTGTGCTAACCAAGCAGAGAGTGAGTGTTCTTTTACTTCTTTAGCATCTGTAAATAGTTCTCTTCTTAAGCGGGTATCTTCCTCTAAACTTTCACCACGCGGTCGGGTTGCTGCTAGAGGATTAGTCACCACAAACCCATCTTTATCCACTTGCATAAGAATTTCGGGACTAAAGCCAACTGCACGAATATCCCCTATATTCAGACAATAAGAACGCGCCGAATTATTCGCTTTAGCTCCTACTACATAAGTTCCTAGAACATCCAAATTACCAATTACCTTGACTGAGCGAGCAATAATTGCTTTATACAACTCGCCTTTCTGAATTGCTGCGATTAAAGTCTCAACCCGGTTTTGATAAATTTCGCGATCAGCAAAATCAACTATTATAGAGTGTAATACATAATCTGTCCGTGGTGGCTTGGAAAGTAATTGTTCTTGAATTTTTTCTAATGAATTAATAGTCTTGATATGAACTCCTGTTTGTGTAAAGCGCAACTCAGTTTCTGGAATCAGAAAATAACAAATTTCCTGTGGGATTGCTTTGGCATATTTAGAATAGAAGCAAGCTATATCAAACGCAACATAACCATAAGCTGTCCAATTTTCAATTGTCAAAGAATTGAGCAAAGCTTCTACTTGTTTCAAGGGATCTCTAGCTGGTTCAGAATAGGATTCTCCCAAACCTCTCGTTGAGACAGAATTTTGGTTGACTGATACTTTAAAAATCTCATTACCAGCAATCCGCACCTGATTATTGTGTTCATACAGCATGTACTTCGAGATAATACCAGCTTGCAATAGGTTATTTAAAACAACAATAGGATCTTTTTTTCCAGGTACAAAAATCTCCTGATACCTGATTTCAGTTTTTAGCTCTGCTACCATAAATTTAGGTCTTTTTGATAATGTGATTAGTGAATGGGATTTTCGACTAGATTGTGTTTTGTTACTATTAAATTACGGTGGATTTTTCCAGTAGCTGTGCGCAGTAATTTTTCCACAAAATACACTGTTTTTGGAGCCTTAAAGTGAGGTAATTGCTGTTTAGCAAATCTCTGAATACTCTGTTCTAATTCGGCTGATGGTTCTTCTCCTGGCTTAAGACTGATATAAGCCACAATCTGAGTTAATTGCGCACCGTTTTCAGATTCTGGAATTACTGCTACCTGAAAAACCTGGGGATGTTGATACAATACGTCCTCGATTTCTAAGGGTGATATCCACTGACCATTCACTTTAAACAGGTCATCAGTTCGACCGATGAATCTGAAATAGTTATCAGAGTCGCACAGATATTTATCACCAGTTCGCATAGTATTACCATAGATAGCCTGACGCGTTTTTGATAATTGGTTCCAATACCCCAACATCAGGCTCTCTCCACTCACCTGTAAATCGCCAATTTCGCCAGGAGCACATCTTAAACCATTTTCGTCAACAATCTGGATATCATAACCAGGTAAAGGACGACCTGAAGTACCAGGTTTACACTCTCCTAATCGATTGGAAAGAAAAATGTGCAAAAATTCGGTGGTGCCAATGCCTTCGTAAATCTCATGGTTGTAAGTTGCAAGCCATTGTTGCCAGATACTTTTGGGTAGTTGTTCAGCAGCGGATACACATAATCGCAAAGAGGAAACATCTAAAGGAGAGATTTCATTGATAGCAAGAATGCTTGCATAAATACTGGGTATGCCAAACAAAACTGTAGGTTGATAGCGGTGGATATCAGTGATGATCTCAAAAGCATTGTTAGCATTAGATAGTACCGCAGCAGCACCAACCGCCATTGGCATGTATAAACTGTTGCCCAATCCGTAGGCAAAGGACATATTGGCAACCGAATATGTGATGTCGTCTACACGCAAGCCCAGCGTACTTTTAGCGTATCGCTCGGCACAAACTACCATATTTTGATGGAGGTGAATCACACCTTTGGGACGCCCTGTACTACCGGAAGTGTAAAGCCAGAAAGCGGGTTCATCAGGAGATGTTTCGGAACATGTTAGTGATTCGTCTTGTTGACCAAGTAAAGAAACAAATGAATTTGCTCCATCTATTAGCAGAACCTGGCGCAAAAATTGAGACTGGATAGGAACTAGTTTTTCTTGCCATTCTTGGGTTGTTAGTAATACTTTGGCACGGGAATCTTGGAGAATATACTGGATGTCATCAAGACTACAGGCAGGATTAATTGGTACAGGTACAGCACCTAGCCAGATCGCACCCCAAAAGGTGAAGACAAACTCCGGGGTATCTGGCAAAAGAATCGCTATACGGTTTTCTCCCTCTAGACCAAGATTGGAGAGTAATTTCGCACTGCGTCGGACAAAGCTGCTCACTTGAGCATAGGTGTATGTCTCACTCTGATAGTAAAAGGCTATTTTATGACTACGTTCTTGGACTAAGTTGCTTTCGATAAAATAAGCAGCAACGTTAAAGATTTGAGGTAGCTGTTCGACAATACTGTCCATCCGATCTTTCCTTGAATAATTAATGATCCTCATTTAGTATTAGTAGCGATCGCCTCCTCGATCATCTTACAGACCTGAGCCAGAGTCATATTTTGCAAAGCCTCTAATCTGATGTTGACCCCCAACGTCCGTTTTAATCCCAAAGCAATTTCTACTGTCTCTACGGAATCAAGCTGCAAATTCTTGGACAATAGAGCGTCTTGATGAAGCGATTCTTCTGGAATACCTAAATCAATCAGTATTTTTTTCAGGGTATTCATCACGTTTAAGGTATCCATCAAGCAAAACTCCTCCAGCAATTTTTAGTTGATGAACCACTAGCAAGCTTCTTAGCTTTTTAAGGTTCATCATTAAAAGCTTTGTAGGGTAAGGACTAAAGAGAAAAGTTACCCTTTTGCCTATACCTATAAAAGATTATTGCAAATAATTTTCAATTAATCTCAGATTAACTTAACAGGAATCTATAGCATTTAGCAACTAGGATACTATATGAAATTCTTATTGAAGATCTCTACTGGATTATTTTTGGATTATGATACAAAAATTAATAATTTTGATAGCTGCGTAAATTACACAAATATGTATTCGCTATTTTGACTCATACCTATGATAATTTTATGACTAGAAGAACCGTCCAACTACTGTCAATTCCCCTAAAAGGATTGTATAAAGAGGATTTCCAGTGCAAATAGCCTAAATAGTCAAATTTTTAAAATTCAAGTAGATTCTTAATTTACCTAAATTTAAGCCTATACGAATATATTATATCTATTATCTCGTAATAATATATCTTAAATTAGTACTTATCTATTTATATAAGTTATTATAAATATTAGTTGGATACTAATGTAAAGTAAATTCTCATTATATATTTGATAATTATTTGCAATTATTAGGGCTATCATGTAAACTAAATTCTCAAATAAGTTGCTAAATAATTTCAATAAATCGTCATAAATACAGGGATACCTATGGTGTTAGGAACAATTTCATGACAGTTTTGTGGACATTTTCTATAGAGTTTTAATCCTGAGAGTAAGCAAATGAAATTACGTAACCTTGTCTTAAATTTACACGGTATTGTTGGCATAGTTTTTGGCGTATTTTTTATTATCAGTGGATTAACTGGTAGCAGTATGGTCTTTCAGTCAGAAATCGATCACTTCTTGAATGCAGGATTAATGCAAGTCACACCACAAGCTCAAATACAATCAATAGATCGCATCCTCATAGCAGGACAACAAACCCATCCTGATCTGAGATTACAATTCATCAAATTTCCCCAACAACGAGAAGAAACTTATCTGATATCAATGAAAGGAACTCATGGGGAGACAGTTGAAACTTATGTGAATCCTTATACATCTGAGGTTTTGGGGTCAAGAGTATGGGAGCGATCGCTGATGGGATTTTTGTTCACTTTGCACTACTCTCTATCTTTAGGTACTCCTGGTCGGATTGCGATTGGTGTGTTTGGTATATTATTCCTCCTAAGTGTATGCACCGGAACCTTACTTTGGTCTGGTTGGAGAAATATTAAAACTGGATTTAAAATTCGTACTCAAGCTCCAACCTATCTGTTCAACTATGACTTGCATAATGTAGGTGGAATTTTGACAGCAGTGCTGTTGAGTTTAATTGCGTTTACTGGCTGTTTAATTGTTTTGACACAGTTTGTGTTAGGAAGTCAAACAATTGCCCAGCCAATTCCCACAAAAACACCTATAATAATGAGTCAACTGTTACAAAAAGCTAATGCAGCATTACCTGGTGGGAAAATTTCCTTCGTGATCTTTCCAGAAGATCAACCTAGTAAAATTATTGTGCGTAAAAGATTCAGCGAACAAACTACAGGAGAGGCTGACCTAAGTGGCGTTGAAATTGATCGCTATCAAGGCACGATCCTCAGAGCAGAAAAAGTGCTTAAACCAAACCTGGTATTTAAAGTTTTGTCAATAATTACAGAGTTGCATTACGGTAGATTTGGCGGTAATACAACTCGAATTATTTATGTCTTCCTTGGGTTCACACCTCTAATTCTGTTGATTACTGGCTTGATTATCTGGCGTGGCCGCCGTCAGAGGAAAAACTTGCAAGCGCAGTAATAGTGTGTTAAGTATTGCCATCCTGCTAAGGTTTTTGAGTTGCAATAGCCAACTTCACACCCTTTACTCGCCGCACTTTATCCATCACTGCTATCACCTTTCCGTGTTCGACTTTTTCATCGGCATTAATAATAACTAAAGATTCTGGATTTACACCAACTAAACTACGTACTTGGGATGTCAAAGCATCAACGTTAGTCGGCTGACGATTCAAACTGACTTGTCCAAGTGAATTGATCGTAACAGTGATTTTTTCTGGCTGTCTTTGGCTAGAGGCTGTACCTGCTTTTGGTAAATTTACAGGCAACCCTTCTGAGTGTGTTAAAGATAGTGTTGATATGACGAAAAACGTCAACAGTGCAAACATCACATCAATTAGCGGTACAATGTTAACCTCTACCCCTTTTCTTGATTCATAGTTAAGACGCATAAGATTTTTCTCCTTCTTCTTGGTGATCAAGTTCTTGGTGATCAAGGTAGAGTATTTCTAACTGTCCCCCATATTCATGAATCTTTGCAATTTGGTGTTCAAATAAGGATCTAAACGTGTTTGCCGCCAGGAGTGCGAGGATAGCAACGATCATCCCACAAGCTGTTGCGAATAGAGCTTCGCTTATACCCGCTGTAACAGCAATAGTCTTCGTACCTCCAACATCACCAATATTAAGTCCTTGAAAAGATCTTATTAGTCCTAAAATCGTACCCAATAGACCTAATAGAGGTCCTAGACCAGCAATTGACTCAAAGATATCGTTGAACCGTCGCAGTCCAGGAATTTCTGCTTGCGCTTCGCTTTCCAACGCTAACCGGAACTTATCTGGAGTTGGTTTTTCCAATGTCAAGGCAGATAAAAAAATCCGCATTATGGGTAAATTCGCATTTTGTCGTACTTTACTGATTGCACCGACCACGTTATTCAAGCGGTAGAGATTAAAAACCTCACGGACAAGGCGTTGTTGACGTGACAGGAGCAGCCAATACCGCACACGCTCGATAGTCAGAGCAATTGTCAACACGCTACACAAAAGTAGGGGATACATGACCACCCCGCCAGCCTCAAAAAGCTTACCGATCATAAATAATCTCTCTCAAGAAATTGACAATCTAGATGTATTGAAGTTTTCTGCAATTTGATAATAATGATATAACTTCTCAATAAGAAGAGAATACCACTATTCAAGAATTATTGTCAATAATATTTAAAGTCAAGTATTAATCTTAATCATTAAAAGACGTTGTTAGCTACTGATGATTCTATTGGTAAGCCAGTGTGTTAATTGGCGGATGAGTTAGATGACTGAGATGATTGTGGAGTGTTATCTAATGATGATGATGTAGGTTGTTCTATCTGTCGATGGTGTCTAGTAGGTGTAACATTACTTTCGCCATTACTAGTGACTGACGCTGGGTTAATTTCCCGTCGGTGTCGTCTAGTAGGTCTAGTTGATGATTGTGGAGTGTTATCTGATGATGATGCTGTAGGTTGTTCTATCCGTCGATGATGTCTAGTAGGTGTAACATTACTTTCGCCATTACTAGTGACTGACGCTGGGTTAATTTCCCGTCGGTGTCGTCTAGTAGGTCTAGTTGATGATGAAGAGGAACTTGTGGATTCTGCTGATGTATTCGGAATTTCATCACTAGTGGATATTAATACCCTTCTTCTACGTCTAGGTGTTTCAGTATTTCTTGCTTCCGCTTCTCTACGTTTTTTGCGTTCTTGCAGTTGACGATAGCGTTGGGAATCTTTAATTGCATATTCAGTTCCAATAATCACTCCTTCTCTACCTCGTGAACTACCTTTGAGTTTCCATTTTCGTGCTCTACTTAAGTGTTCTGCGTCTAATCTATCGTTACCACTGGATTTTAACAAACGAACATTAGTAACATTACCATGTTCATCTGTGTCAACAGCTACATCAACTCTCCCCTCTATCCCTCTTTTTCTAGCCCACTCTGGATAATTAGCATTGCAATCCCGACAAGTAGCACGACCATTACCATTTCCAGAATCAGTTCTAGGCGCGGTATTTATTGGTGCTGTTGCAACTTTTGAATTATTTACCCGTGAATTATTTGCAACATTACTACCATCCCCATTATTCTGAGATGGCTTTGAATTATTTACCCGTGAATTATTTGCAACATTACTACCATCCCCATTATTCTGAGATGGCTGGGAAACTCCTTGATTTACTTTGATATCTCGAATTCCTGGCATCGACTTGCTTGAATTTACACTAGAACGTGAAGATGTTCGTACTATCATGCTACTTGTAGATGACAGTTGACTAATTACATTTGGAATATTAGCTGTTTTCCCTGATGGCTGGGGTTCTAATTTCCTTTCTGAGAGAGTTGCTTTCGGTATGGTTGGAATATTAGCTGTTTTCCCTGATGACTGGGGTTCTAATTTCCTTTCTGAGAGAGTTGCTTTCGGTATGGAAGGTAGTAGATAAGGCTGTTTTTTTAGAACGGTAGATGATTTAGTAAAGACTATTTTACTTTTTGACGGTTGTAATTCAGTTGTAGGAGCGGCTTTTGTCAAATTAACACTGCTAATACTAGCTTTATCTGGTTGATTATCTGAACTAGTTAAAATATTGGATTTTTCAGACACATCGGGTTGTGCCTTTACCAGTTTTTCTGGAGGTTTTTTTTCTGCTTCTGGTGGAGTTTCTACAATAGTAACTTCCAGTGGTTCTTCTGTAATTTCTGGCGCTTTTACTAGTAGACTACCAAGACCAAAGATTAGCAAACTTATATGCAGAGCTAATGAGCCAAGCAAACTATAAGCCAAAAAAGCTTTGACTGTCTTCAGTTCATGTTCTCGATGCTCTACAGATGTACCAGAAAAGCTCATACTTATTGCTATAAATTATCAATATAATTAGAAAGTATCAGAAAATAAGTGCCAATGTCAATATAGATAATTAAGAATTATTCTCTTTAGAGCTGAGGGGTAGAGTCAGTTGTAGATCGGATATTCAGTAAATTTTGTATAGGTAAATAGATTAGCTGGTAAAATAGTAGGGGCGCGTTGTGCCCCTACGCGATAGATATATTTATGAATTTAGAAACGAACTTACTCACTACATTTCATTAACGCACCCTATGGATGCTCCCCTGCTCCCTATTCGTGATTATTTTTACAGAAATTTATATAAAATTGTTGTATCGTTTTATCAAAGTTGAAATGAAAACCCCACATTCATGGCGAAATGTGAGAATATAAAGAAAATCTTAAGAATTTAAGGAAAATGATAAATGCGAAATTGATGCAGCAACTGTGGGCTGTAATTGAATCCACTCATGTTAGTACATTACTCCAGTTTGATGATGCGGACTTAGTACAACTACTACTTCAGCAACTCAAAGCCAAGCAAAACCTCGATACACAAGCAGATTCCCACCTTGATACCTATATCAAGTCTAAACTACCTCTAATCCGTGATACGGCTGAAGGACGCTTGTATTTTGAACAAAATAATAATTAACACCCAATATCACACATGGTTAATAGGTAAATATTTGTTAATAACGGACTTAGTAGAATATGGAAGATATAAGCTGATTATTGCTGTAACTGCTTATCTAATTGGGGCGGTAATTGAAGGAGTAAATATAGTTAGTCAGCTATCTGATTCAGCATGCGAATTGGATCAAGGAACTAGAGATGATTCCTTAAAATCAACTAATTCTGCGCAACTGAGTTGGCAAATTTGGATAGCGATCGCTTCTGTGAGTATTTGTGGGTCTTTGTGCTGGCCTTGTCGCCTATTACATCGGTCAATTAGGTGGGGTATAGCTCGATTTTGTGAGATATTCTCCTAAATATAGGATTAATTGCTGGGATTTATCAGATTTTTAATGCATAAAGATGGGACTCTTTATGAAAATTAATATCGGAAAACATTACTCAACTTAAAATGATGTTAGATAAAGAGATTGAAAAAATATACAACTTTCAGCAAGTATTCAGATAAAATAGCAACTTCCAGACAATCAGTAGCACAAATCTAGATTTTGCTATTTGTTTTGCATCTTGAGTATCCTTTGCAATTTTTCATGTTTTATGTCTACCATGCGGATAATTGAAAGTATATATACTGATGGGGCTTGCACTGGTAATCCTGGTCCCGGCGGTTGGGGAGTTGTCGTATATTTTAATGATGGCTCAGTTCACGAAATGGGTGATGGTTCTCGTCACACCACGAATAATAAAATGGAAATGCAGGCGGCGATCGCTGGTTTAGAATTTCTCCAGACATCTGGACAGCTACAACCGATCACCCTGTACACTGATAGCGAATATTTAATCAATTGTGTGACCAAATGGGTCAAGAGTTGGAAGAAGAAAGGCTGGAAAAAAGCCAATGGGGATCCTGTCCTCAACCAGGATTTGCTAGAAACCCTCGACCGACTCAACAGTCGAATAGTTAATTGGCAACATGTGCGCGGACATTCTGGTAATATCGGTAACGAGCGATGTGATGTAATTGCGCGTTCCTTTGCTAGTGGTAAAACTCCAGCCTTAAAGCAATTGAACCCAACAGGTGCTGAAACTAATTCATCCTTAACTAGTGAATTAAAAGTAGCAAAAGTAGCTGATTCTGGAATAAACTCTACAATAAATGACACAAACTCACCAGATAACAATACTATTGCTACCCCGATAAATTCAATGGAACAATCTAATGCATCATCCGCAACTCCAATCGACGAAAAACCCTCAGAAATCAGGGTTTTACAATTGCGTCATCTAGTGGAAACCTTGCGGGTTGCTGACGAAATAGCAGAAAAAGGTTATTTAATCAGCAGTTCCGAACTCGCGGACTTAATGGATATCCACGCTAGTGCTGTGACTAGTCGGGGAGATCAGTGGCGTTGGCGCAATTGGATAGTTTCACGGGTGCGCCGTGAAGGAAATCAGATCCTCTGGGAACTAGAACGGGGTGATCAACTAGAAAATGAAGCAAATGAAGATACCACAGCCAAAAAACCATAGCCTGAAATTTTAATCATACTTTCTCCCCCGCCATTCTTTAGGAGTCCGCCAGGCTGAAAGAAAAATGCGCAGCACCGCTAGAGGGTCAGCTAAAGGCGAAAGCCAGAATAGCCAGCTACCTCTGGCGTTTTGGAGATCATAAGCCGGAGCGATCGCCAGTAATAAGGCAAAACGAACAATCAATAAGCATATATTTAGTTTCCCCAGGATGATTATAGGAAGCAAGGGAGGTAAGGAAATCAAAGAATAAAACAGTACAATTAGTATAGGTAAACCCTGAACTGACAACAGCAGCCATAAATCTCCCCAAATTTGCTCTATCGTGGAAGCATCCTTTAAATCTAAGCTGCGCCCCCATTCTTTCCAAGTTTCCCTTGCGCCTTCATACATGCGAACTTTCAGGACTTTTGCGCCATCCAAAAAACCCACTTTAAATCCCTGAGCAGCGATATATCTAGCCAAAGTGACATCATCACAAAAAGAGGCTCGCGCACTTGTATATCCATTTACGGCTACTAAAACAGAACGCTTACACAAGAAACATTGTCCATTAGCCATTACCCTTTCTGGTTGTTCTGTATAACTCCCAGCGGGATTAAACCGATAAAGCAATGTCATTAACAAAGCAGGCTGGAGCAAACACTCTCCAGGATACTTAAGCACGAATTGCGGCGAAAGAGAAATTAAGTCATAGTCTGCTGTTTCTGCTTCCGTGACTAAACTTGCGACTAAACCAGGGTGAGGCTGGACATCAGCATCTATACCCAAAAACCAGCGACTTTTTTCTGAGCTAGATAAAAAACCATAATTTAAAGCCCACGGACGACCTACCCAGCCCGGTGGTAAAGGGTCATCTGTAATTAGGCGAAAGCGGGGGTCTTTGTCTTGTACAGCTTTGACTAAATCAGGTGTTCCATCCTGAGAGTTACTATCAACTACAATAATTTCTCGGACTTCGTAACTTTGTCGGCTTAAACCAGTTAATAAGGGATTGATGCGCAAAGCTTCATTTAGCGTTGGAACGACTACGCTAACACTACCAAGAATCTCTGGTGTTGGCTGTTTTGGTTCCAGGGGAGATATGCGATCGCGACCCTTGAGTAAACGTGAAAACAAAATCGCTGTTGCTGGTACTTGGAAAAGTATAATTAAAAGAGCAATAGCGCTTTCTATAGTAAAAAAAAATGACAAATTCAGATGTGAGTATAACAAAATAGGTGGTTATTTAGTATTAGCCCGCAAGAACGGGCTAGGTGATTACTTGCTTATTTGAGCGCAACTTCAACGCTCTTTACCTGAGTTTCTGGAGCAATTACAGTAAGTTGATCAACTTTTCCTTTGAGAGGAATTCTGAACCAAAGATATATAGCTGGAGATACACCCATGATTAAACCTAGTAACACAGGAATAGGGAATCCAGCAGACAAGCTCATAACTGAGGCAAAACCAAAGTTACTTAAATATACTATTAAAGCAGAGTTAATTGCCGGACGTTGCAAATGGATAGGGGTATTTCCCCATAGCAATGCTGCTACCGTCATAAACAATGAGCCTGTACCCATCCAACCAGCAAAGTTTTGATAAGGCATCCCAAAAAAAGCTCCTGGTTGATGCCAATACCAAAAAGGAAATGTTGTTTGGCTCATGGCTGGATCGAGAACAAAGTCCCAGGAAGTCAGCAGTAAAGCACCTAAAGCAATTGCGCCCACATGACGTAATAAAGCGGGTTTTTTATCTACCTCTAAAGCTGTACGTGCAATTAAGTAAGCAACAAACCCTAGATAAAACCAAGATAAAGGTATTGTAAAAGGTACTAGATCAGCAATTTTATAACCTAACCCAGTCAGGTAGCTGTAGTGACCAAAAGGAAAGCCAGTGCTTGTGCCCAACAATTCAGCAGATAAAGAAATTGATAAAGATGATAGTAAAAAGATCGATGCACGACCTAGTCCTAGTAGTCTGGAAGCATATAGAAAAACGCCTATAGCGCCAAAAACCATATAAGCCACACCACCATTAACTAAGCCAAAGCTCATAATACTTTGCCCAATTTCAGATAGGTTGGAAATTATTGCAGTATTCGGCAGGATTAGTAACATTCCTACAAGTCCAAATACTATAAATGCAATGTGTCCGATGAGGCATAGACGCTCAAGTATAAAAATTTTGCTCATTCTCAGTCCTGAATTAAGTGTGACATACAGATACTCAACTACTTTTAGTTTACAAATCTTTATGAACATTGATGAAAATGTTTAGCTAAATTCTCCGGGATAGAGTGATATTTTCCATTTAACTCAGACAAAAAATAGGACTATCATCAGAGTTTTTATGATTAAAGTTCGCAGAGGCCAAGCATTTAGACAAATGCGCAACTGCGAACTTTAATTCTTAGGTAACTCGCTTGTTAGTGGCGATTAACTAGCTTGCTGCGGCTGATTCTACAACAACAGGGTAGACACTAATTTTCTGGCGGGTTTTTCCCTTTCTTTCAAAAGAAACAACACCATCAACTAAAGCAAATAGAGTGTCGTCGCTGCCTATACCAACATTATTACCTGGATGGAATTTTGTCCCCCGTTGACGCACGAGAATATTTCCAGCTCTGACTGCTTGACCACCAAATCGCTTTACGCCAAGACGTTGGGCATTCGAGTCGCGACCATTACGTGTACTACCTGTTCCTTTCTTATGAGCCATACTTCCCTCTTATGTAGGTGAATTTTGGAGATTAATTTTTTCTTATTCAGCAGGAGCTTCCTCTAGAGGAGTTGCATCAGTACCCGAAACTTCTACAGCACCTATCTCTGTAATAGCAGTGGGAGAAGTTTCTGCAAATTCACCTGTGGGTTCTTCTACAAGATTACTTTCGGCAACAGGAGTTTGGGTAACTGCTTGTGCTTCGGTTGCTAAAACTTTACCATCTAGACTAATAGAATTAATCATTAATCTGGTGATTTCCTGCCGATGACCCCGCTTTTTGCGGGTTTTCTTCTTTGGCTTCATTTTGTATACTAGGACTTTGCGACCTCTCAGGTGTCTTAGTATAGTCCCTTCTACAGATGCGCCTACAACCAGAGGTTGTCCGATACTTACTTCGCCATTATGCTGTAAGAATAAGACTGATTCTATTGTAACTTTATCTTCAGGTTGGGCATTTAACAGTTCAATGTCGTAAAATCGGCCTGCTTCGACCTTTATTTGTTTGCCACCAGTTTCAATAATTGCGTAAGTCATGGGATTTGTGTTTGAGTTTGCCGTACAGGTAGCTGAATTTTTCTCTTGAAGAGAAGCGAGTGATATGTTGCCAATCATCGCCTATACCAGCTTTTGCAGTTATGTCCACCTGATCCGAGCAGGAATTAGACAGACGATCTAAGATTATATTTTATTTTTTATGGTAAAGTCAAGATTATAGAGAAGTCAATTTTCCATAAAAAAATTCTCTAAGATTACGGAATAGTGACTTTCCATTATGTAATAATCCTAGACACAGACAGAATGAAGGTAATCTGGGCAACACTACTATTTGTTGCTCAGGTTTTTACTCATCTTTGATAATTATAACAAACTCTACACATTTAGTCTGAGAAATCCGAATAAATTCAGTTAAGAAGACAGATGATTCTAGCCAAGTAATTTTTCTTAGTCTATATGATGGATGAATTACGACATCTATAAGTACAATGAAGTGAGATATCAGGCTAAAGAATCTACTATGTTTATCGAGTCATTAATCCATGAGCCAATTTTCTTTCTGAGAGTTGTTGCTATTGTGATCATGTCTATATGCTTGCATGAGTTAGGTCATGGTTTTGCTGCTCTGAGTCAGGGAGATGATACACCGCGTAAAACTGGACATCTCACCTTAAACCCCTTAGTTCATATGGGTTTGCCCTCAATTATTTTCCTCTGTCTAGCAGGGATATCATGGGGAGCAATGCCTGTGAATGTCTCAAAATTTCGCCATCCCAAATGGAGTAATATCTTAGTGTCTGCAGCTGGACCAATGACCAACTTGATCTTAGGTCTGATATTCTTGATTATGATAAGGTTAATTGATATCTACGATTCAACTAGGCTGATTAGCTTAGATTTCTTGTATATGGCAGCAATTATTAATTTAAGATTATGTTTGTTTAATCTGGTACCTCTTCCTCCATTAGATGGTTTTCATATTTATAGTGAATTTTTCCCCAATTTAAGACGTTTTGCAGGTACTGAGTATGCTAGATTTGCATTTATGCTATTGTTTCTTGTTCCTGTTTTTGGAGAAGGATTAAACTATATGGTGTTTTGGATCATCCGCAGCGTCAATACATTATTATCGTATATTTTCTCATAAGGTAGTACCTGACTATGGTAATCTCAATCTATTTCTGCTTTATTTGGTCAGCTTATAGAGATCTGTGACTAATTATGCTAATAATTGTGCCAAAGGCTACTTCAGCAAAATATTGTTGCTGAAATTTCTCTTCACGAACAGCAGCTAAAAATTTAGTCATTGCTTCATTACCTATAAATGTTTTATTTTTAGTCGAACACCAGGTAATTTGTAAATTAAGCTCGACACGTTGAATATTAAATCCGATCTGTTTTAAAGCTTGAAAACCTAAATGTAAAGTACTATTACTAATATCTAATTTCTCTAAAAGTTGGTTGCGAGTAACTTGTTGATTTGTCCGACTCAAATACTTGGCGATTCCCACCAGTTTTAGCCAGGTTTCTTTGGGAGATGTATTTTCTGGTCGAGACCAAGCCATGACTAATTTTTGTTGTTGATGGAGCGATCGCCGGACCCAAGCTCGCAAATCATCCCAGCTAGCGGGAGAATTTTGCATCACTAAAAGTGATTCCGTAGAATGTCCATTCTCCAGATGATTAAGATCCTTGTTGCGCCAGTCGATAATCAGATCTGCATATCGAATGGATCCAGAATCTGAGGTTAACTCGGATGTCAGACAAGGACGTACAGCAATTAACCTAATTTCATAACGTTTTTTAAAACTGTTAAAGTCAATTTCAGCGATACAGTCAAATCTACCAATAGGTAATTCATCCTTATAATGTCCCCACCAAATAGCCGGAAAGGGACTTCGAGTGGAATCATCGCGCAGATCGAACTCAGTTTTTATATATTGTACCTTCTTTCCTTGCAAATCCTCTTGATTGCGATGCCAAGCATTTTCAAACCAACAGTTCTGGATGAGTAATTTTGGGATAGGATTTCCCATTCCACATGGCTCTAATAACTTGAGTTCCAGAAATAATTCTTTACCCAAGTCTCTGACTGTGACTAACAAATCAGCGGAAACTGTAGGTACAATATTTACCCCACCTAAATTTTGACGCAGCTTTTGGTTAATTGCTGCGGTAAATAAAGGTATATTCTCCACTTGTAAACTCAACCCTGCGGCGAAGGGATGTCCACCGAATTTGTGTAATAAATGCGCTTGCTCTTTAACTAATTCATATAAATCTATAGAATTAACAGAACGGGCTGAACCACGGGCTAGAGGTAATGATGAGTTTTCTATGAAAATACTTGGATTCAATGGTACAACATTTGTCGCCAAAGCATTTTTTACCTCTTCCGTACTCAATAAAATTGTAGGACGCGCCGTTTCTTGGGCAATTTGTCCAGCAACTAAACCCAATACACCGACAGACCACTGGGGATCTGCTAACACGATCGCACTAGTAGTTGACAAATCTATTTGGGAAAGCTTTTGCTGAACTTGTATTTGCACTTCTTTTTGCAAAGATTTACGTCGAGAGTTGGCTAATTCCGTTTCTTCGGCTAATTCCTGACAACGTTGGAGATTCCGAGTAGTTAATAGTTCTACACAAAAACTAGCATCTCCATGAATGCGACTTACAGCATTAATTCGCGGACCTAAACCAAAAGAAATATCTGTAGGGCGATCGCCACTTCTTTGGCACAATTCTAATAATCTGCCTATTCCAGGTCGTCGTCTAGCTCCCTGTGGTTGCTTAAAATCGTTTTGCAGTTGCTGAATACCCACCTGGGCCAAATAACGACACTCATCTTCTAATTTTACCAAGTCAGCAATTAAACCTACTGCGACCAAATCCAATAGATCAGTTAATGGTTGTTCTGGGATATCAGGACAAGCTTGATAGAGAGCTTCAATTAACTTATAAGCTACAGCGACTCCAGATAGGTTAAACAGAGGATGTGTATCTGGTAAATAGCGGGGATTGATGATAGCAGTTACTTCTGGACGTTCTGGTGGTAGTGTATGGTGATCGGTAACTATCACATCTATATTTAGCTTTTGGGCATAAAGAATTTCCTCAGTATTAGTACAGCCAGTATCGCAAGTCACAATTAATTGACAACCTTGTTGGGCTAAATCATCAATTCCCCTGTAATTTAGTCCATGAGAGTCCGTCAAGCGATTAGGAATGTAATAAGTTAATTGAGTCGTCTGACTAAAAAATTGTCCCAATCCATCCCAAAGAACAGATGTAGCTGTAATTCCATCAGCATCAAAATCCCCCCATATAGCTACTTTTTCCTCCTGCTCCCAGGCTCGCTGTAGTCGGTTTACCGCCAAGTCCATCTCAATTCCGAATGCAAACGGACTTGTGGGTTGATAGTTTTGATGATTGACAAAAGTTGCTAGTTTTTCTACATCTTGTAAACCCCTGTGCCAAAGTAATTGAGCCGCAAACAGTCCTCTATCCTCATGGGTATATTTTTTCACCTCTTGGATAAACCAATCTGGAGGCTGTTCAGTTGCTAATAGAATCCACTGCATAGCATTTAGTGATTTTATTGATCATTCATCATTCATGATTAAATCTGCTGGAGTGTCATTTCCCAAGGGATTGAGGGCTACGCCTTGAGAAACCCCTTCGGATTTACGAGAACGCATCGTGGGACGAGAACGCCGATAACCTGCTCTTTCCGCTTTTTGATGTTCATAATCAATTAATCTGCCATAGTAACGGTGTTTGCTTAAATTCATCGAGAGAAAAATATGTTGGCGAATATTCCCAAAACCCTTCCGGTGAAAAAAGTTTAATGCTGGAATATTAGTCGGGTCAGTATCTACCAACATGAACCTCGCTCCGTCTTCAATCATGCGAGCGACAGCTTTATCTACTAATATATCTGCTACACCTCGACGTTGGAATCTGGTACTGACCCCCAACCACAAGATATAACCATATGTCCAAGATGTTTTAATTATGATGGTTCCCAAAATAAATCCGGCTAATTCTCCATCAGATTCCGCGATTAAACAGTATTCTGGGTCAGTATTATAGAGTCCAATGATTTCCCATTCGTCCCACGTTCGATAGAGGTAGGGATATGAATCGCTAGTAAACAGTTCTTCACCTAAATGATAAACAGGAGCTATATCATCAATCCCTATTTCACGGACATAAATATCATCAGTGTCATTAAATGTTTTGATCATATAATTGTGAATGATGAATTATAGTTCAAGCGACACTTCTGGAATCTCTGCTAAATCTGGTATTGATTCCTTAATCCGCTGGCGCTCGCATATAGTGACAAATTGACAATGAGGACAAATTTTTACATAGTCTGAAATTTGGGGAAAGGGCTGATCAGCATGATATGCTTGTAACCAAGTAGTTAAATTGCTTAATAATGTATTTAGCTCGGCTGCAATCTTATTATGCTGAAGGCGATCATAAGCAAACTTGATGCTCATTGGTTGCTCTGGCGATTGGACAAACCAGTAAGTCATTGAGATGTTTTCTGGTGGATATTCACTGGTTTCAGCTAGAACGTACATGTAGAGTTTTGTTTGCCAATTATTGGCTAAATTTTGGGGATTGGGTGGTTGAGGATAAGTTTTCCAATCCAGGATTTGCACAAACTGCCGATCAGCAATCATCAGGTCGTAGATAACTGTAAATAAAAAGTCCTGCCCGGATTTTGTCAAAATTTGCAAAGTCCGGGAATGTTCACTTTCTCGAAAAATTTCCTCCTCACTTGCGGGTGCGAGAATATCTGGAGCAGCATGAGCAAAAGCCGTCATCCAGGAATTTAGCTGCGCATCTTCTGCTAAAAAGTTCTGAATTGGTAAGCCCATTGCTTGCTGCTGCATTAGCAAGTGAAAGCGACTGCCCAAAATTTGACGAGTGTTCTGTTTTGGGTCTGCTGGAGCAGCAAGTTGTTCTAAATAGGTATGTTGGAATTTACGAGGACAAGTTGCTAGCAGGTTGAGTTGTCCTTGAGAGAGACGGAGTAATGGAGTAGAAGTTAATAACATGCTCCTATTCTAAAAGCGATCGCCCGTCTTTACCAAGCAGCTAAAGTTATACTTTTTCCTGGGTTATGTGGCTGAATTTCCCACAGATTCTATCTCTAGATACTTGCTTTTCCCGATAAACGGAGTTTTTGCATGAAAGTGAAATCTATTCTGATTAAAAATTTCAAGCGGTTTGATCACCTGGAAATATCCTTTGAAGATCAAACACTAAAGTCTATTAGTAATCGGTTTCTGGTACTTGGTGATAATGGTACTGGAAAGACTACCTTGTTGCAAGCGATCGCCCTCCCTTTAGCGCTCGCCACCAGACAAATCACCAGAATTACCGATTTTGACTGGGTAGGATTTCTTCCTGGTCGTTATCAACGCTGGGGATCACCGTACATTGAATTAGAAGTATTATTTTCTCCTGAAGAAATTCAGACGACTCAGGAATTGGCTCAAAAATGGTCAAAAATACAACCAGCATCTCCATTTATTAAACCAGGAGAGAGTCAACAAGTCCGACTAATTCTAGATGGTGAAAGCTGTCGGGCAAATTCAGATGCGGAATATTTCCAGTTTTGTGGGCGTTATTACGCCAGCAAATTATTGAACACAGACCCAAAAATACGTTCAGAGTTTGCTAAACTTCCTGGGATTTTTTGGTTTGACCAGTTTCGTAATCTTGGCTCAAATTCACTTCCAGAAGAAAATGTATCAACTTCAGACCGTGATAATTCCATTAGTAGTCGATTATCTTTTGCATTAGGTGTATCTCGATTACGAAAATATCTGAACGGTTGGCAATTAGTAAGGCTTACACGTAGCTATCCCATTGATTACTTGATGCAACTGGAGAATCTTTACAAGAAAATATTTCCAGAACGTAGTTTTGCTGGCGTAGAATTAATGCCTGGAATTAATGCGCCTACATCAGAAGACTATTATTTTTTAATTAATGATGGTCATAGAACTTATGACATTGTAGAAATGTCTGCTGGAGAACAATCCGTATTTCCGATTCTTTACGAGTTTATTAGACAGCAAATAGCCTACTCAGTTGTGTTGATTGACGAAATAGACTTGAACCTGCACCCTCCAGCAGCACAATCATTAGCTAGTCAGTTGTTTAAAATTAATTCAACTTGTCAATTTATTTTTACGACTCATTCGGAAGCAGTCAGTAATGTAATTGGTAAAAATAATATCTACCGTTTGCCCGGAGGGTCATTGTGTCTGTAAATATACTTTACTGTGAAGGTGCTCCCGGTGGAATAGATATCAGGCTGATCCTTAATATTGTTCCTAAGAGTTGTAAAATTGAGCCTATTGGTAGCAAGCAAGGTTTTGCTCAAAGAATTCTTGGTACAATAGATGCGAGAGCCGGGTTAACTATTGCAGGTTTAAAAGATCGTGATTTTGATGATAATGACTCCCCACCTAAGCATGAACCTCGTAATTGGACCTTCAAGATTAATAATCAAGGGAAAAATTTAGGTTGGATATGGGAAAGAAAAGAAATTGAAAATTATTTGATAGATCCAGAAGTAGTAAGACGAGCTTTAAGACAAGAAGCACACCAAGCAAATGAATACCGTAAAGCATTAGAAGACTCAGCAAATAAAATACATGCTTACACTGCTGCTAGAATTGCCTTGTCACTTTATTTTAAAAAGCTTCCTACATTACCACAAAACTACTGGGGAGAACCAAGGAACGAAACCAACACTTATTTTTTTCCTAAGGACAAAAGTTTAAAGCAAGCTGACTGTAGCTCTAAGTTAAAAAAAATAATTACGGAGTATGCTAGAAAAATCGACCCACCAGAAATTTCCGATCCCAAAAAAAGCCAATCAAATATATTAAATATATTCAATACAGTCCTACCAACTTGTCAGCCTAGCGGTAATCGGTTTAAAGATCAAAACTACTTAACTTTTTTTGCGGGTAAGGACTTGCTTTATGGTATGCGAGACCAACTTAAGAGCTTTAAGTTCTCTTCTCCAGACAATTTTTGCGAAAAAATCCTCAAAGGAATTGAGGAAACCGAGGAAGATGTTTGGCTTTGGTTGCCAGAGTGGCAAAGATTGCGGGAGTTGATAGCCTCATATGAGAGGGAAAAATAAAAGGTGAGGGGGAGAATTTTGCCTTTGGTAATTCGTCCCTCTACCTTTTTTATTTACCTGATGCTTATTTAATGTTAGCCCTTGCGTCCCTCACTGCGGCAACAAAAAATAATCCTGTGAGGGGAATACTCAAAATTAAGGTAATTGCAGTCGCTGTTACGCCCCAATCTGGGTGTCCAGAACTGAGTTCAAAGATTGAACCTACAGCCGCGATCGCTGTTACGCAAGACCCACCTAGAAATAAACCACTTTTCGGAGTTAAATACACTGGTATAATACCTTATACTACTGGTTTGACTGCTTGATACGAGAAGCCATTTTTAGATAACTCTTGGGCCAAAGTCAAGGTATTCTCTACACGGTCTACGAAAACTACGCCACTAAGATGATCTATTTCATGCTGAATACATCTGCTAAGTAATTCATTAGCTTTTAAAGTGTGAGGACGACCATATTCATCTTTATAGCTAACTTCTATGATCCTGGGGCGTTTTACATCTAGGAAAACTTTAGGAATGCTTAAACAGCCTTCTTGCGCCACACACAATTCCCGACTAACCTGTTTGATCGTGGGGTTAATCAATATTAGAGCAGGTGTGGCAGCATTATCTGGTTCACAGTCAATTACAATGAGTTGTTTATGAATTCCCACTTGGGGAGCAGCTAAACCAATGCCATCCTCGCTGTACATAGTTTGTAACATTTCGCGCACTAGTTGACGCAATTCGTCGTCTATCTTAGTAATGCGTTTGGCTGGCTGGCGTAATACGCGATCGCCTAAGAAATGCAGCTTCAAAGGGGGATTTTCTAATTTCTTTTTCTCTACAGCAATATCAGACGGCATGATAGTTAATCACTTGATAATAAATATGGCAATTTTACTCAAAAGGGAACAAGGTCGCCGAAAACACTCCGACACCACTCTAGTTGCATCTTACCTTCATATACTTTATTCTATCTTTATTTGACAGTTGTGGATGATTAATTGTCAACTGTAGGGGCGCAAGGTCTTGCGCCCCTACACCCCCAACAGAGGCAAATTGAGCATTGAGGTAATGTGTGTTTAGGTCTTTGACAAAATTAGATTATCTCCTGAAAGAAACTGGTTTAGGTTTGTTGCGGGGAGGCTGGATCAACTGGGCTGCTGTGAGTACTGTCACAGTTTTACTATTTCTATTTGGCTTAAGTTGGCAATTTTCTTGGCAAGTAGAAACTTTGTTGAACCAGTTTGGCAATCAGCTGTCAGTTGTGGTATTTCTCCAATCAGGGATTTCTGCTGCCAATGTTGTACCTCTAATCACTCAAATGCTAGGAGTAGGTACTGTGGAAGTAATTACTAAAGAACAGGCTTGGACTAAATTAGTCCAGGATTTAGGCATTACTGATATTGCAGGCGCAACGCAACAGCTAGGAGATAATCCCCTTGTGGATGAGATCACTGTTAAAGCACTTAATTCTCAAATTGTATCTAATTTAGCGATACAGCTAGCTAAATTACCAGGAGTCGATCTGGTACAATATGCAGATGAGGCTGTAAAACGTCTTGTTCAGTTACAACAGGGTCTTAGCTGGATTACTCTGACAATCACAATCATTTTGACTTTAACGGCGATCGCTGTGACTACAACTACAATTCACTTGATTATGCTGGCGCGACGGCGGGAGATAGAAATTATGCAGCTAGTGGGAGCTACTTCTACCTGGATTCATCTACCGTTTATCTTTCAGGGAATTTCTTTTGGTCTACTTGGTGGGGCGATCGCCTGGGGCTTTATTTGCCTAACTCAGCAATTCCTTAATCGTTTGTTAGCGCATCAACCCGATTTTATCCGATTTCTCCATCATGGGTTGCAACTAACTCCTACTCAAACCCTTTTATTACCCCTAATTTTACTCAGTTTTGGGGCAGTAGTTGGATTAATCGGTAGTCTCTTGGCTGTCTTGAAATTGGACAGGTAGGGGCGCAAGGCCTTGCGCCCCTACGGCTTACAACTGGCTATGGGCAATTAAAAGATCCAACTCTTGCTGCATCTTGTTTTCAACTAAATGATAGCAAGCATTAACATAGGCGCGATCGCTTGCTGCGTCTTTACCATAATGTTCAAATACAATTGCTGGACAGACTCTTGTGTAAATCTGTACTGGAAAGGGAATATTTGGCCAGGGTCCTAGAGCTAAACCCCAAGGTAAACCCAGGTAAATAGGAAAAACTAATGGGTCAACATCAAATGGCCAAGGCATTCCCCATTGATGAAATTGTTTTAAAAGTTTATAACAATCAGCCAGTACGATGAGCGTATCATGAGCCCCCCAAGAAATTGCAGGAACAATTGGTATTTTTTCTCGCAAGGCTAATTTGATAAATCCCTGCCGTCCAGCAAAGTGAATTTTGCCACGCAGAGCATGTGGTCGAAAAACATCTTCTGCACCACCTGGATAAACTAATACACTAGCCCCAGTCCGTAATGCAGCATAAGCCATTTTGGGGTGAGCCATAATAGCACCAGCTTTCATCGCTAATTCGGCAACAGATGGCGAAAAATCCCAAACTTTGGGATGCATTAATCCATAAACTGGCCGATCTACACCAAAGCGAGAAAACCAGTCATACATCATCATTGACATATCTGGAGCAGCTAGTCCTCCATTATGAGAACCCACAAACAGGACTTGTTGCTGGGTGGAAATATTTTCCCAGCCACTAGTTTTCACACGAAAATAATAGTCATAGAAAAAACCTAATATAGGCATCATAAGTTCGATGAACTTTGGATCTCGTTGATCCAAAGACCACCCTGGTTTAGTATCTTGGGGATGTTTTAGTTTTAACATCGAAGCCTTAGATCGGGATAAAAGACCGGCCAAAAGACCAAGTTCCTTGGTTGGTTGCAGATTGCAATATCTACCTAATATAATGTTTTGATGCAATTTAGCTAATTACAAACTCAGAAAACTTGTCTATTTTCATTGATCTACCAAAGATGACAACAGATGAAGATGTTTTTAAATGGTATGGACTCCTTTACACTCTAAGATACATCGCACAATTCGCGATCGCCATTTATTTGACCGCAACCAGCGCTTATTAGTTGGCGTATCTGGTGGTCAAGATTCTCTTTGTCTGGCGAAGCTATTATTAGATTTGCAGCCCAAATGGGGATGGGAATTCGGAATTATCCACTGTGATCATCGTTGGCGGGCTGATTCTGCAGCCAATGCTGTTCATGTAGCAAACCTAGCCAAAAATTGGGCAACCCCTTTTTATTTAGAAATAGCTACACAGTCCCTGACGAGCGAGGCTCAGGCACGAGATTGGCGTTATCGAGCTTTCAGTCAAATTGCCCAAATCCATAATTATCAATACATTGTCACGGGACATACTGCTAGCGATCGGGCAGAAACTTTGCTCTACAACTTAATTCGTGGTGCTGGAGCTGATGGTTTACAAGCTTTAACTTGGAAACGCAGCTTAAATCCAGATTTAGTCTTGGTACGTCCGATGTTGGAAATTACTCGCTCACAGGTAGGAGAATTTTGCCAAGAATTTAACTTACCTATTTGGGAGGATGTGACTAACCAAAACTTGGTGTATGCTCGCAATCGTATTCGTCAGGAACTCATGCCTTATTTGCAAGAAAATTTCAATCCTCGGGTTGAAATGAACTTAGCACAAACAGCTGAACTATTGCAGGCTGAAGTGGCATATTTAGAGGAAGCGGCTGAAAAGTTACGGGAAGAGGTAATGGAAGCAGGAGTAGGGAATCACAGAAATAACTGGCGGTTTAATCGTCGTATACTCGGTCAAGCTCCATTAGCATTACAAAGACGAGTTTTACGTCAGATATTAATGCAAGTAATGTCTGAAGCACCTAACTTTGAGCATATTCAAAAATTAACCGGATTAATTAGTGCTCCCAATCGCTCACAAACAGACCCTTTCCCTGGAGGTAAAATTGCTCTAGTAGACAATGAGTGGATTTACTTGTGTGAAAGTAGGCTTTGAGAGTTATTTCCCGCTTTCACAGAAAAAATAACCAAGAGGAGAATTACTCTACGTCTGAGATCAGCCCTGGAACGGTCTGACGCATCTGATTCAGAGTTTGGAGTTGGCGATCGCCACTTTCCTGGAGTTTCTGCAAAGAATCACCCATTTCATGCACTACAAGACGTAAAGCATCCAAACCATCTTGAATTTGTTGAAGTGCTTCTTCATAAAGATGAACCCTACCCCATAACTCAGCATTTTCAATGCGTAGACTGATTAAATTATCCTCCATAACTTTCAAATCTTGGCGCTTTTGGGCTAGATCGAGAGCTTGCCTCTGTTGTATTTCCCGCTCCATTTCAATACCATAATTTATCTGTCCAATTTCCCGTTCTAACTTTTGGATTTCTTGTGACTGCTGTTGGCGATGGCTTTCAATTTGCGAGAGGATGGGATTAAGATTCAAGGGGTTCTCTATAATTGCATTTGCGTTAGCATCGCCTTGTCTCTGCAGCAATACAGCCTGGTATTGTTTAATAGCTTTTTGCCGCTCCAGTAAACTACGACGTTGTCCGATTAAGCTCTCATCGAGCATTTGATAAAGATCTTGCTCATCGTTGAGCTCAATCGCCACACTTTCTTGTGCTTCTCCAGACAAATTTTGCAACTTCGCTTGGAGATTCTGTATAGTTTGGAGCTTGTATTTTAGTTCTTGTTCTTGTTCTTGCACAAAAACAGAGTCCTTGTCCAGCTTTTCTTGCAAATCTCCCACTGTTATTTTCAGTTCATCCAACGGCATCTGCTGCAAATCTGCTATGTCAACTTGTTGACCAATAACCACATTATCAGCATTAGATGCCAATTCGTGGATTAGCTGGTATATTTCTTCTTGCTTATTCAGTCCTTTTTTTAGTTCAGAGACAATTGCTTGTTTACTTTCTAAGCCAGCATTATTTGCTTGCAATCGCAATGTTTGCTGTTTTGAAGTTTCATCTAATTGTTGAAGTTCAATTTGACGTTCATGTATGGTATGTGATAAGCTTTCAACTTCTGCCAATTGATGATCAGCAATGGAACGTTGGGTGTGAAATTGTTGCCAATGAGGATTCAGAACATTTTGCTGTCTTTCTACCGATTCTCGGGCTACATGGCATTTTTCCCGCAAAGCATTGGTGGATAGCAAAGAGTTAGATAAGCGATCAAATAAAATACTCAGCGATTTACTATGTTCTGGGTCTAACGCAATTCCTAATGAGGGATTTTTAAGCTCTTCTAAACGGATCTGTTCGCCACGCAAGTGTTCCCAAGCACCTTCTAACTCTTGGCGATTGCGTTCAACTTCCGCTTGTAATCTATCAATTTCTGCACGACTAACAATAAATTCCTGCTTTTGAGATGCGAGTTCTTGCAACTCGTCTTCTTGCTCTTGCAGTTGTTCGAGGCGTGCTTCCATATCCATTTCACGACGATTTAATTCTTGCGCCTGAAATGTCAACGATTGTTTCCACTGGTCAATCTCATCCTCTTTGAGTTTAAACTTTTCCAACTGGCGGGAAAAATTTTGCAAAATATTGACTAGTGGTCGCCCTGCTTCCTGAATCCTTTGCACTTGGCGGCTAGGACTCAGTTCAACCAAAACTAATGCGCCATCATTCAACTTACTAGCTTCCTCAGCGGCAATTATGTCTTCTGAAACAGTACTCCAATTCTGGTCGCCTTTTTGACAGGCTAACAGTTTGAGTTCAGTTTTGCTATTGCCACTGAGTAGTCCGCCTCTTTGTTTTTGTACTTCTGCTAAATACAGCACACCTTTAGTCCTTTTGATGCACTTAATGACATGGTCTTAAAATATACATCTTAAAAAATTCTGTTAACTTGTCTTACATTTAACCTGTTTACTTTAACCCTAAGTTTAACAGCACAACCGAGATAAAATCACTTACTGATGGAGGTGATATACATTTAGCGTTAATATTTGTTAACAAACCATGAGAGTCATCAGCACTCCCATCAACGTTTTCTGATAATAGAATTGCACCCGTTCGTTTGTGAAATCGCTAACTTTACCTAATATACATTACAAAAGGTTAACTTTAATTCACCCTGCTTTCCCTGTCTAAGCGATCGCCCGACTACATTTAAGGGTAGACAAGCTAAAAGCCATACTTGAATAAAGCAATCGGGCCAAAATAATCCAACTGAAAAATCAAGGAGTTTTGTTTAGCTAAATGCAAGGGAATCTCAGCGAAATTGACATTTACAGTATCCTGCAATTAATTGAGTTAGGGCAGCGAACTGGACAGTTATGGGTAGAGTCGCATAACTCTATTTATCAGGGTAACAAAATATCCCAAGAAGAGTTACCCAACTCTTCCCCTTCCTGTATAAACCTGCCCCAGTCATGGTTTGTTTTCTTCCTCAATGGCAAAATAGTCTATTGTCAAGCTGGTGACGGTAGTTTGTCGCGGATTGGGGATTACTTACGTCATTATCATATCGAAAAACAACTAGACGATAAGCGAATAGCCATGCTGGAATCCACCAATTCTGCGGAATATGCTTATCTTTGGGGTCTTTTAGAGCAAAATATTATTTCACCAAAGGTAGCTCGCAGCATTATTCATGGATTAGTCAACGAGACCCTCTTTGACTTGCTTAGTCTCCATCAAGGCAGTTTCATCTTTGACTTAGGTGCTGCATTGGTTCCCCAGTTAACTACCTTGGAAATAACTCCCATAGCGACTAAAATCACTAAGCAGGTAAAGGAGTGGAAGCAGCTGTACCCCCATATCCAATCACCGGAACAGTTACCAATCTTATCTGATATAACAGGATTGAAATCTACTGTGCCAGAATCTTCAGTGAGTAAGTTACAGAGCTTGGCAGATGGCAAAACAACTTTACGCCAACTATCTCGCCACCTGAATCGTGATATTTTGACAGTAGCTAAGGCAATATACCCTTATGTACAACAAGGTTGGCTGCAACTCGCATATCCTTCTACACTTAACCAAAATACTCAACCGAAAAGCTGGCAACAGCCAAAGTATCGGCAAGGAAAGATAGTATGTATAGAGGATACAATCGCAATTTGTGAGGCGGTCAAGTCAATTTTGGAACCACAAGGTTATCGAGCCATTTCCATCACGAATCCATTAGAAGCTTTCAGTCTGATTTTTCAACTCAAGCCGGACTTAATTTTATGCGACATTGCCATGCCAGAATTGGACGGGTATGAAATTTGTTCTATGCTGCGACACTCTACAGCATTCAGACACATACCTATTATAATGCTAACTGGTAAAGATGGATTTATTGATCGCGTTAGAGCCAGAATGGTTGGAGCGACAGACTATCTGACCAAGCCCTTTACTGACAAGGAATTACTTATGCTTATAGAGAAATATATCAACGTAGATTATTCTATTGTGGGATGATAAACAGAATACAATGTTGATTTACTAACATAATTTACTAACAATGGTGTAAAAATGTTATCACAGAATCATCTAACTCTAGAAAAATGTCCATATACAGTAACTTGGTGAAACAATAGAACTAATTTATACAGTTAATTCAGAGGGAGGCAACGGGGAATGTTCCAAGTATATAGGGACGACTAAATTAGGAGGTAGAAACAAATTTATGAGTACAGTGCTGATTGTAGAAGACAGTATTGCCCAAAGAGAGATGATTACAGACCTCCTGAAAGCCAGTGGTTTGCAAGTCACCCATGCTGGTGACGGAGTAGAAGCTTTAGAAACGATTCAAAGTACAACTCCCGATCTAGTGGTTTTGGACATTGTGATGCCCCGAATGAATGGCTACGAGCTTTGTCGCCGGTTAAAGTCTGACCCTAAGACCCAAAACTTACCTGTAGTTATGTGTTCCTCCAAAGGAGAAGAATTTGATCGCTACTGGGGCATGAAGCAAGGCGCAGATGCTTATATAGCAAAACCATTCCAGCCAACCGAATTGGTCGGAACCGTCAAGCAATTACTGCGAGGATGAGGACAGGTTCAGTATGGTTAGTAAACCGGATTTCTCAGCCAGAAGTGGTCAAGATCAAAGCCAATTTAGCCCAGATTTGCAGGTAGAAACTCCTGAAGGGGAACTACATTTAAGGTTTTACATTCCTTCGCGTCAAGAGTTTGCGCTGCAAGCAACGGGCATTCGCGAGGTAATCGAACTTGGTTCCGATAGAATAACCCCAATACCTAATGCTTCGCCATTACTTTTGGGTACTCTAAATCTCAGGGGTCGAGTGATTTGGGTAGCTGATTTAGGTCAGTTTCTGGGAGAAATAACTGTGTTAAACACAGATAAAACTCTGATACCAGTAATCGCCATTGAAGAACGAGATACAATAGTGGGTTTAGCTGTCGAAGAAATTGTTGGTATGGATTGGCGGGATATCCAAAACCTGATGCCACCAAGTAACGTACCAGACACTATGGCTCCTTTTTTACATGGTGAATGGTTATTAGATCAAGGTAAGTATTTACGATTGCTCGATCACACAGCAATTTTCCGCAGTGCACGATGGGCAGGATGAAATTGGGAGGGAGTAAATGGTAGTTAGTATAAATGATCACGGTTCTCTATATGAACAGGCAAGGACAGCCTACATGGATGGAAACTATGAGGTTGCTGCCGACCTAATTGATCGAGTGGTGCAAAATTTTACGGATGACCCCAACTCTCATTTATTAAGGGGACATATACATTACGTTTTGGAAAATTATGATATAGCCAGAGACGAATATCGCAATGTATTAGAATTAACAGATGATTCAGAAATCACTCATCTAGCTCATAGTGGTCTGGATAATATCGAACAATATTTGCTTTCATTGGATGAATTTAAGGCGGAATCAGACCCCTTTGCGGCAATAAGTCCTACAGAACTATCTCATGCTCTGATCACTGAGGATTTAAATCTGCTACCACCGACAGCAATGATATCCGATTTAGATCCCACTAGTTTTGACGTTAAGTCCTTAAACGAGGATCAACCTTCTTTAGAGGTTTTGGATGATTTTTCTTTACAAGATCCTTTTGAAATTTCTAGCAGGATAGAGGAGTCTAATAATATACCCGAAACCATGGCAGCTTTTAGTGATAATCCTTTTGCGCCAGAGTTCCAACTATCAAACAAACAGCCGGGTATTTCCAATGGTTTAACAACACCAACATCATTGGATTTATCTCATTTTTCATTAGCAGAAGATAATGAAGGTAATACAGTAGCGCATATTCAAAATTTCATAGAAGATGACAATTTGGCTGGTGAACCCTCAGTTAATGGCAAAAATAAGCTGGATTATTCGCCGGTTACAGAAGCAAGTTTACCGATGGAAAACCCTCTTTTAGCAGAGAATACTATTCCAGTAATTAATGCTCCAGGAGAATTTAATCCTTTGCTGGATGAACAGAATGGTAATCAAGATTTAGCCCAAGAAGTAGACTCGATAAATCAGATACAACAAATTCAGCAGCAATCTTCTCCAGATAGTTCCGCAAAAGACCTAGAAAACAATACATACAGTAACTCCTATCAGGCTAAAGTGGTGGAAAATTCCTTACCTGCAGCAAGTTTGGCGAAAGAATTGCCTTTATCTCCTTTAAATAAGAGCTTCGTATCACAAAGTCAGTCTCATCAAGTAAATAATAATCGTGCTATTAGCAGCTTTGATGACGATGGCTTTGACTTAGAAGCCTTTGAATCCGCTTTCGGTTCAGAAAGTTTCGCTGCAGATGAAGAGATAAATTCCAGCCACATACAAGTAGAAGCGCCTAAAAATGAAGTTACTCAAAACAGCTTGGAGTTTTTGAACGAATTTGATGAATTTGATGCTCTAGGCGATATTCCCGAATTTGCGATCGAAGATGGTGCTAGCTTTAGTAATATGCCCTTGCTGGCGGTGGAACAGTCAGAGAATCGGGAAATCTCTCTGAATAAGTTTAATGATCACACTCTGGTCCATGATGATGACCGAGAGGAAGAGTTATTTACAATGACTGGTTCCCAAGGAACAGTTCCTAGCTTTACACAACCAAGTGTTGCTAAAGTGGAACCTCTGATCAATGCAGATCAAAGTCCATTTCCCTTTTATGAAAATGCTTCTCTGGACAAAAAACAATGGTTCATTGCTGGTGTTGTGGGCATAGCTTCGCTGATAGTAGTAGCATCTGTCAGTGCTTTGTCTACTTATAACGCGCCTGTTCAGCAGCGTAAATTACTCCAAAATACAGGTTGGGTTATGGCTTTAGCAGCCGGGATCGCTGGTGGAGTTGCTGCTGGTTTCATGGGGAACCTGACACTCAGAGAAATCCGACGCACAACTAAAGATTTACAAAATCAGTTTGATGCTATACGCCAAGGCAATCTCAATGTTCAAGCAACAGTTTATAGTAAAGACGAGTTGGGTTATTTAGCTGGTAGTTTTAATGACATGTCACGGGTAATTTTTACGATTACCAACGAAGCTCAACGTAAAGCCCGAGACCAGGAAGAAGATAAGGAGACTCTCCAAAGACAAGTAATTCGCCTCCTGGATGATGTGGAAGGAGCCGCTAGGGGAGACTTAACAGTACAAGCTGAAGTCACAGCTGACGTACTCGGAGCAGTAGCCGATGCTTTTAACCTGACAATTCAAAATTTACGGGATATTGTACAGCAGGTAAAATATGCAGCTCAACAAGTAACAAAAGGCTCAACCAATTCAGAAACATTTGCGCGAGCTTTATCTAGTGATGCTCTGCACCAAGCACAGGAGTTAGCAGACACTCTCAACTCCGTACAAGTGATGACGGAGTCTATTCAACGCGTGGCAGAAGCAGCAAGAGAGGCTGAATCTGTGGCTCGAGATGCTAATACTATCGCTCTTAAGGGTGGGGAAGCAGTAGAAAATACTGTGGCGGGGATTTTGGAAATCCGAGAAACTGTAGCGGAGACAACTAGGAAAGTAAAAAGACTAGCAGAATCTTCGCAAGAGATTGCTAAAATCGTGGCTTTGATTTCCCAAATTGCTTCTAGAACCAATTTACTGGCGCTAAACGCTAGTATTGAAGCAGCAAGAGCCGGGGAGGGGGGACGTGGATTTGCGATCGTCGCGGATGAAGTGCGGCAGTTGGCGGATAAATCCGCTAAATCGCTCAAAGAAATTGAACAGATAGTGATGCAAATTCAGAGCGAAACTAACTCCGTAATGTCAGCGATGGAAGAAGGTACACAACAGGTAATCAAAGGAACGAAATTGGCAGAAGAAGCGAAGCGATCGCTGGAGAATATCATTCAGGTGGCGAATCGGATCGATTCTCTTGTACGGTCAATTAGTAATGATACTGTTGAACAGACTGAAACTTCTAGAGCTGTTGCTCAGGTAATGCAATCAGTAGAACTCACAGCTCAAGAGACATCGCAAGAAGCACAACGAGTCTCAGGCGCTCTCCAACAATTAGTGGGCGTATCTCGTGACTTAATCTCTTCTGTAGAACGTTTCCGTGTAGAAACCATGGAATCCAAGTGAAAGGCCAACATCAAATAGACAATTTCTCCTTTGTCTTTTACGCTTTTTTCTGAGCTACTGTGTCTTTTCTTTTACATTCTACTTTTAACTTGTGATTATGCAGCCGGAACAACAACAACGGATTTTAGGTTACTTCCTCGAAGAAGCGAGAGACCACCTGAATACTATCGAACAGGGGTTGTTAAATCTTCAAGGAACGCTGAATGACCCAGAAATGATTAATGAAGTCTTTCGGGCAGCTCACTCGATTAAAGGGGGAGCAGCCATGCTGGGTTTAAACAGTATACAGCACACTTCTCACCGTTTAGAGGATTGCTTTAAATTACTTAAAGAGCACCCTGTTCAGATTGACCAAAAATTAGAGTCTTTGTTTCTTGCTGTTGCTGACACTTTAAAAGCGCTATTAGATCATCTTGGTAGCCCATTTGGTCTATCAGAGGACACAGTTAATACTCTTATGTCAGAAACCGAACCAGTCTTTCAATGGCTGAATCAGCATTTAGAGTTATTGTTACAGCAGGGAGGTAATGGGTATCTATCTGATGCTGCCACACAAGAGCCTATGTCAGGATTGGCATATGTAGAAGCACCTAGACATACCCTATCTGGTAGCTCACAACAGCCGATTATATCAGGTCAAAATCAAAATTGGACTGAGTTCCAAACTCAGGTATTACAAACTTTACGGGAAATGTTGCAATTGTTTAAGCAATCTGCTACAACTTTGTCCCGACAAAATCTCCAACAGTGTTGTCAAAAGTTAGATCAGCTTGGCAAACAATACAACTTATCTAATTGGAGTAAGCTTTGTCAAGCTTCTGCTGTAGCGATCACTAATCCTCAAAATACCTATCTCACATTAGCTAAAATCATCATCACTGAAATCAAACAAGCTCAGGAATTAGCTGTCCAAGGACGAGAAACAGAAATTACGATTAATCAAGAACTGCAAGCATTACTAAGTCCGATCCAGCCAACTATTGCTGACTCGCGCCCCGATCTGTTAAATAAACAGCCAGATCCCGTTAATTTACCTCCACAACAAAACACTGGCGCTGCGGTTAAAGAAGTGCTAAATCGCAAACCATCAGTAATTGCTAATCGTGATGCGCTGCAATTTTCAGGGATTCCTGCAAATAAAGACTTAGCGAGTTTGAACCATCAATCTTTATTCATGCGCGAAGACTTATCTAGTACCAGTAATATTGATCATCATGGGCCAGAAGTCGGAATTGCTGAATTAAATACATTAGCGGACTTGTTTGAGGGTGAAAGTTCGGAATTGGATGAACCTTGGCAAAAAGCAGAAATACTAGACGCTGCGACTTATGACGTAGGAAGTAGCAATTTTACTGGCGAAGGGACTGACGAAGATTTAGCTGACTTGCTATCACTTGACAATATTCAAATTCAAGAACAAGACCCAATCACTTTTGATGCTACAGCAGACTTAAACCTATTATTCGGTGATCCTTTCTCAGAACAAGATAATTTGGCATTGCAAAAACAGCTATCTACCTCTGAGAATAGGGAGAATATAGCAGCTAATAAAACGTCTAATTCCGATGAGGAGTTGGATTTAACCATAATATTTGATGCTGATGAATCTGACAATTATCTTGCAGAATTAACCTTAACTCCTATTATTGACCGACAACAGTCTGAGTTGGCTAGCATAGAAACTACGGACTCTGAGGATAATGATATTGCAGAACTTTTAGCACTAACTTTAGATACTAAGGATAACCCATTACTCATTAGAGAATTAAATCAACAAGAAGTTGAAACTCTTACTATTAGTAATTTAGAGGATTTATATCCAGAACAAGCTGTTCAAGATCTGATTTTGACACCTATTTCAGAAGATAGTACTTACGACTTAGATACTGATGATATTTTTGCGGATCTTAGACCGACGATGCTATCAGAGGAATCTTCCCAGACAGAATTAGACAACTTTTGGGATCAAGCAAATACGCTACCATCACAAGCAGAAGAACTATTCACTCAACAAGATATTGAACACGATATAGCCGCAGCATTAGAAGAAAACCTACTAGCAGTAGATGACAATACAGGATTAGTTGATACTGAACAATCTACACCTGCTACAGATATAAACTTAGAAGGTTTTGATTTCGACTTCCAGCAACAACCACAAAATATTGACCTAATTCTAGCAGCAGATGATAGTAGTGATGATTTATTTGCTGATTTGACGGCTGCTTATAATGCTGAGATACCAACTGACCCAAAAAATAATCAAGAAGTTTTATCACAGGAAAAGCAGAGTTCAGACCCAGGAGAAATACTAGATTTCCTCGCGGATTTGTCTAACGAGTCTTTAGAAATACCAGTAGTTCAAACATTTATTGATTTTGCTGGTGTAGATAATGAACATGAGTTAAATGAGTTAAATGAGTTAAATGAGTTAGGTTTATTAGACAGTTTTGCAGATGGTGGTGCAGAAGATGCCTCCCTTTCCAGCCCAGATCTGGTGATAGAACACTCGACTTATATCCAAACTGACAATCTAGAGCCAGATTTAGATTTAGATTTAGATTTAACAGCAGATAAACTAGATGAATCAGTTGAGCAGATACAAACAGCACCACCAATAGCAGAGGAACACACAACAATACTCCAGGCTTTTGCCGATTTAGAGCGAGATTTAGATTTAGTGGCTCGGTCGAGTTTCGCCGCAGAAATTTTGGATTCGGATATACTAGAAGCTCCTGCAGATGAAGAGATATTTGCTGATTTTAGCAATGATAATTGGATAGAAAATCTGGGAGATGAAAGTCTCGATGAGCAAAGTCTAGGAAATGAAAATCTGGGAGAAATTGGTTTAGATGAAACTTTTGAGGATTTAGAAGCACAGTTAAATCATCCAGATTTAATTGTACTGGGAGAGCAAAATTCAACAGTAGAATGGGGGAATATTCAGCCATCTATTGATACACCTGATACACCTGCTCAAGAATTAGGCATCAACATCTCAGCAACAGATCTGCCTGAGTCAGACCAGACGCAAGTACCTTTAGCAGAAGATGGATTTGATGAGTTAGAAGCCCTACTAGATTTAGATTCGCCACCAATTTATCCTGCTGCGCTCTCTAAGTTGGATGCAGATTTTGAAGCGTTGGATGCGCTATTAGATGAAACAAGCAAAGAAATACCTCAAGTAACCCCTGTAGAGCCTACTATCAATCCTGCTGTTGTTCCTTTGGCTCTGCAAAGTGATGAGTTCAGTGATCCGCTCTATCTTTCGTCTGAAACTGGTCAAACTACCTCTAGTAGCCCATTTGGAGCAGCAAGACCAAGTACAGCCAGCGCTCGTGGTGCAGCTATTGATGAAACCATGAAAGTGCCTGTGAAGCAATTGGATGAAATGAGCAACTTGGTTGGGGAGTTGGTAGTTAATCGCAATACATTAGAACAAGATCATGAACGTCTGCGACAGTCACTAGATAACTTGTTACTTCAGGTACAACACCTCTCAGATGTGGGAGCAAGGATGCAACAATTGTACGAGCGATCGCTTTTAGAAGCATCGCTTTTAGCCAGCCGTAAAAATAGAGAGAGCCAAGACTCATCTCGACAAGTACAAGATCGAGGTTTTAGTGAACTGGAAATGGATCATTTTACCCTTTTTCATACACTTGCTCAAGAAACAATTGAATATATCGTGCGCATACGGGAATCAGCGAGTGACATTGACTTCGTAACCGAAGATACAGAACGTGTAGCCAGACAATTTCGTCAAGTAACCACTCATCTACAGGAGGGACTGACAAAATCGCGGATGAATCCTTTTTCGCAAACTGTCGATCGCCTGCGTCGGGGTGTACGTGACAACGCGATGAAATACAAGAAAAGAGTGGAATTAGTCACCGAAGGTCAAGAAATATTAGTAGATCGGATGATTTTAGATCACCTGACTGACCCGCTAATTCACATGGTGAATAATGCAATTTCCCACGGTATAGAAACTCCAGAAGTCAGAGAAGCATCGGGTAAATCACCCGTAGGCAAAATTACTATTCGTGCTTTCCACCAAGGTAATCAGACGGTTATTTCCGTAAGTGACGATGGCATTGGTATCGACCATAATAAAGTCAAAAATATAGCAGTTCAGAAGGGCTTGATTACATCAGAGCAAGCTAAAGATATGTCTCGACAAGACGCTTACGAGCTTCTATTTAAACAAGGCTTTACTACTGCTGACCACATTGATGAACTTCAGGGACGTGGTATAGGTATGGATGTGGTAAATACGCGGATTAATGAAATTCGTGGTACGGTGATTACAGATTCAATCATTGGTAAAGGAACAACATTTACCATTCGTCTACCATTAACATTGAGTATTTGTAAAGCTCTCTGCTGTGTTTCAGATAAAGCCAGAATCGCTTTTCCGATGGATGGTGTGGAAGACACGCTAAATATACCGGAAAAAGATATCCAGCATTATCCTGATGGCAAATTTATTCAATGGCGAGATACTTTACTACCATTTAAACCCCTGAAAGAGATCTTGGCTTTAAACCGCCAAATTACCCGCAGTAATGTTTATGGTGCAAATCCAGACGATGACAAAATTTCTGTACTAGTAGTGCGATCGGGAAATAATATGTTGGCTCTACAGGTCGATCAAGTACTGAGCGAACAGGAAATTGTGATTAAGCGGTTGGAAGGACCAGCACCCAAACCAGATGGAATAGCTGGAGCAACGGTTCTAGGGGATGGGCGGATCATGCCTATTGCTGACGTATTGGAAATTATTGACATCTTCCAAGGTAAGAAGTCCAAGCAAATTGGCGGTATGACTTGGCAACACAAACCAGCTATACCCATACATGTTGATTTATCACCAGTTAAGGTTGACCCAACAGTATTGATTGTAGACGATTCGATCACAGTGCGGGAGCTATTGTCTCTTACCTTTAATAAAGCAGGATATCGTGTTGAGCAAGCGCGTGATGGACAAGAAGCATGGGATAAACTTCGTTCTGGTTTACCTTGTGATATTATCTTCTGCGATATTGAAATGCCCCGGTGTGACGGACTGGCGTTACTCTCGCTCATCCATAAGGATGCTAACCTGAGTCGTTTACCGATAGCTATGCTCACCTCTCGTGGTGCAGATAAGCACAGACAAATGGCAGTTCAGCTTGGTGCTAGTGGCTACTTCACTAAACCGTATCTGGAGGAGGCATTATTAGAAGCTGCCGCACGGATGCTTAAAGGCGAGAAACTGGTCACTGCTTAATCTCAATTACTAATCTCAATTAACTGATTAAGTCAGTACGAGGTTTAAAGGTTTCAATTTGCTTGAGCTTTTCGTAAAGTTCACGTTCTTCCGCACTCAAATTTTTCGGGGTAACTATTTGGATTTCTACCAATTGGTCACCTCTGTTGCCGTTTTCACCGATATAGCCTTTATTGGCTAGTCGAAATCTTTGACCAGACCTGACACTAGGTGGAATGGTCATTTTGACTGGTCCGTCTAGTGTAGGTGCTTCTATCTGTCCGCCTAAAGTGGCTTCACAGGGAGTGACAGGTACTTGACAGATGATATTGATTCCTGCCAATTTAAACAGAGGATGGGGATCGACAGTAATTTTTAAGTAGAGATCGCCTCCACCAATACCTTGATTTCGCAAGCGGATAGTTTGACCTGTCACCATCCCCGATGGCATACTTACTTCCAGCGATCGCCCATCTTCCAAACGAATCCGCTCATTTCCACCTTGGTAAGCTTTTTCCAAAGGTAAGGTTAACCTAGCCTCAATATCCCTCCGGTTACTGCGAGGTGGAGTATTAACCGTATAGGCAACTTTACTGCGGGGAGTGCGAAACGGGTCATTATTAGTTGCATTATCACTTGTCCCAGTGTCAGGGCTTTGACGACTGCTGACACCAATAACTTGATTGATAAAACTCTCAAAATCCGAGAACTCACCAGGGTTTACATCTTGGTTACTCCCTGGGCGACTATTGGAACGATTTTCCGCCCAATTTTTCGTCTTTGATGTTTGTTTGTTTCCGCTAAAGCCTTTTTGTTTCCAATAGCGGCTAAACTGGTCATACTGCGATCGGCGAGTTGCGTCAGACAAGATTTCATAAGCTTCACCAATAATCTTAAATTTTTCCTCAGCCGCTTTGTTACCAGGATTGAGATCGGGATGATATTGTCTAGCTAACCGACGATAAACCTTTTTAATTTCTTCGTTAGAAGCATCCTTAGGTACTCCCAAAATCTCGTAGTAATCGCGAAAGTTCTGCAAATTTTGCATAATCGGTAATTTAACTTTAAATGTGAGTGGTTAGTGGTGAGAAGTTTTATGTTCTTACTATCCACTAACCGATTCATTAAACTGAAAATAGACCTAGATATTAACATCCTACAAATTTACCATTCGTCATCGTCGTCCCAATTATCCTCATAATTAGGGCGCTTTTTACGGGGGGGACGATTTTCATAGTTAGTTGAACGATTTCCTAGATCAAAGTCCCTGTTGCGATCATAGGAATCCCGTTCTCGATAGCTATCTCTAGGTAAATCTCTGTCGCGCTCTTTCTCTGGGGAAAAAATGTCACGAATAGCATCTAACAAACTTTCGTCTTCATCTTCAGCATAGTATTCCCGAATTTCTCGATTTAATTCCGATAAAGCATCTTGTAAATCAGCATAAGTTCGATCAATAATGCGTTCATTATTATCTTTCAAGCTTTGTCGTAACTCACGACAAAGCTGATCGATACTTTGGCGTTGACGACGAGCAAACTGCATTCCCATTTCTAAAGCCACTTCCCGGAGTTGTCTTTCCGCCTGTCCAATTAACGCCTCAGCCCGACTCCGCTTTTCTATCTTTTCCTTACGTTCGCGGTCAACTTCCGCATATTTTTGGGCATCTTGAATCATGCGATTGATTTCCGCTTCACTCAGATTAGAAGTACCTTGAATAGTAATACTTTGTTCTCTACCAGTAGTACGGTCTAAAGCTGTTACTTGCAGAATGCCATTAGCATCAATATCAAAAGACACTTGTATCTGGGGTATACCTCTAGGTGCGGGAGGAATACCATACAGTTTAAATCTGCCTAATGACTTGTTATTTGTCGCCATTTCCCGCTCACCTTGCACAACATTAATTTCTACGGTATTTTGGTTATTTTCGGAAGTAGAAAAAATATCCGAGCGTCTAACAGGTATGGTGGTGTTCCTGGGAATGAGTTTTTTCATCAATCCACCAACAGTTTCTAGTCCAATGGATAATGGTGTAACATCTAGCAAAAGTATATCCTTCATTTCACCTGCTAGAATTCCTGCTTGAATAGCTGCACCCAATGCTACTACTTCATCAGGATTAACATTCTCAGTTGGTTCAATCCCAATTAATTCCCTGACTATTTGCTTGACAATCGGTATTCTAGTCGAACCACCTACTAGTATAACTTCTTCAATATCCACAGGTCTCAGTCCGGCATCTTTTAACGCCCGTTTGACTGGTATTCTGAGTCGTCCGATCAAATCGCCGCATAGTTCTTCAAATTGAGAACGATTCATGCGGGTTTCTAGATGCTTCGGTCCGTCCTCTGTAGCAGTAATAAAGGGTAAATTAATTTCTGTAACGCTGACAGATGAAAGTTCGATTTTGGCTTTTTCCGCTGCTTCCATCAATCTTTGTAAAGCTTGGCGATCGCGTCTTAAATCCACTTCTTCCGTTTCCAGAAAGCTCTCCGCCAGCCAATCGACTATCTTTTTATCAAAATCGTTGCCACCTAGCTGCGTATCTCCACTAGTAGACTTAACCTCAAAGACACCATCACCAACCTCCAAAATAGACACATCGAAAGTTCCACCACCCAAATCAAAAACTAAAATAGTTTCTGCTTCGCCACGATTCAGTCCATAAGCCAAAGAAGCTGCTGTTGGTTCATTCAAAATTCGCAACACTTCTAAACCAGCAATTCTGCCAGCATCGCGAGTAGCCTGCCTTTGAGCATCATTAAAATATGCAGGAACAGTAATCACAGCCCCCGTCACAGGTTCTCCCAAATAGCGACCAGCATCTGTCGCCAATTTTTTCAGCACCATCGCCGAGATTTCCTCTGGGGCGAAATCTTTATTTAGGCGCGGACAAGCAATTTTAATACTACCGATTTCGTCTTTGCGAATAGTATAAGGTACCCGTTTAGAATCTGGACTAACTTCGCTATATTTTCTGCCTATAAAGCGTTTAATTGCGAAAAAAGTATTTTGCGGGTTAAGGACAGTTTGTCGCCTAGCCATTTGACCAACGACCCTTTCCCCATCTTTACTGAAACCGACCACGGAGGGGGTTGTGCGCATTCCTTCTGCATTGGCAATCACCACCGGCTTGCCACCCTCCATTACGGCAACTACTGAGTTGGTTGTACCCAAGTCGATGCCGACTACCTTGCCCATGCGTTAATCTTCTCCAATAAGTGTTTTATATATCTATTATGATTTGGTGGGACTATCTCCAGCACGATGCTAAACAATTAAACTCCTCCAATGGTATAATAGTCATTAAAATGGGAATAGTAAGAGTTTGAGCCGGAGATGCTACTTGCAAGACTAGGATAGCATTGACTAAGGCTAGTGCGCCTAGGTAGCCGTGAGTTTTACGGGGATCGATCATACGCAGCAAGAGGTAATGAGTGAGTACTTTACAGAGGAGTCTCCTATCTCATTTACAGGAGATAGCACGGGAGCGCGACCCATATATGGCAACTGCTGGTCATTTTTTTGTCCAAGAATATATTCGCCAGCAATTTACTCAATGGGGAAGTGTGGAAATCCACACTTTTACAGTCAAGGGGTTAAACTGCAAGAACTTAATTTTAAATTTACCACCTACTCAGGAAGTAGGAAAAAAAGTAGATTTACCTCCGATTTTAATTGCTGCTCACTATGACGCGGTACCAGGAACCATAGGAGCAGATGACAACGCTACAGGCGTGGCTGTTTTGTTAGAATTAGCCGAAAAATTTGCTCAAAAACCGATTAAATACCCCTTAAGACTAGTTGCTTTCGATATGGAAGAATATGGCTTGTTGGGTAGTGCTGATTACGCATCTTGGTTGCGCCAACAAAAACAGCCGTTGCGTTTAATGATATCTTTGGAAATGTTAGGTTATCGCGATTTTGCACCTGGTTCTCAAAGCTATCCGCCTCTATTACGTCATTTTTATCCTAATAGCGGTAATTTTATTGCTTTAGTCGGTAACTTGCGGACATTAAAAGATATGATTAGTTTGCAACGGAATATGCAAAAAATTGGTGTATTGAGCCAGTGGCTTCCCGTACCAAATAAAGGATGGTTCGTTCGTGAAACTCGACTCAGCGATCATGCTCCTTTTTGGGATGAGGATTATCCAGCAATGATGGTCACAGATACGGCTTTTTTGAGAAATCCACATTATCATCAACCAAGCGACACGATTGACACTTTAGATTTAGACTTTCTTGCAGGTGTATGTGCTGGTTTAGAAATCGGTATCAGGCAATTTTAAGGAAGCAGTACCACCAGAAAGAAACTTGGCTGTATATCCACACTGAAGTAGAAAACCAACGTGATAGCACTGAAAAAACTTTAATTCTTTAGAGAGATGGAAAACCCCATTGACTTTTGATATCATGCTCTTAAATGATGGAAGTGTGACCAAAAATAATTATGGACAGGCGCACTCCTATTGTCTAATATCCCAGAGAAGCATTCATATTTCCTCATCCTTACGACATAGATTTATTTTTTTAATCCGACATTCCACAGGTAAGATTACTTCTTTGATTTTCAGCAACTGTCTGATTGCTAAATGCGATCGCTCATATTAAGAAACGTATGACATTGAAAAAACCTCCAACTAACAAGACGATTTACCAACTCAAAATCACCCTTAAGTCCATACGACCACCTATTTGGAGAAGAGTTTTAGTGGACAGTGATATAACTTTACAGCATCTAGATTCTATTGTTCAAGCAGCAATGGGTTGGTATGGTGGACATCTTCACATCTGGACAATTGGTGACTTTGATTATGGTCAACCCCACAAAGAATATGGTGATAATATACTTAACGAGAAAAATGTTAAACTGAGTAAAGTGCTGGGCGGTCAAGAGAAAGTTAAATTTTATTACACTTATGATTTTGGTGATGATTGGCAACATGAGATTGTGTTAGAAAAAATTCTACCCCCAGAGGCTGATATTAAGTATCCAGTCTGTGTCACTGGAAAACGTGCTTGTCCTCCTGAAGATTGTGGAGGTTTTTGGGGTTATGATGAATTATTGTCTATAATTAATCACCCAGAAGATCCAGAGTACGAGGAGAGAATGGAGTGGCTGGGAGGTGATTTTGACCCAGAGGAATTTGATTTAAAGCTCATCAACACAAGGCTACAGAAATTACGCTGACTGATCAGCCAACTGATTTAACAGGAAAAGTCAGAAGATGAGCGTAAATTGGCACAAATATGAACAGCAGGTCTAACAGGTAATATTTCATCGCTAGGTGGGCTAGTATGGAAAACATAGGTTCCCCGTACACCAGCTTTTTGAGCAGCACGAAAATATGCTCTGTCGATGGGTCATGTTGAACACTAGTATCGCAGTAATTTGGAGACTGAGCATAGTCGAGTAGATCTAAGAGTTGTTCTAGCTGCAAGAGAACCTCTCCTTTTACTTAGTTACGGAGTATATGAAACTCATGTAAATTTTGGATAATCAAACTAAAATACTACAAAACTTACATTGAGCTAACTTACAATCATAACTGATATTTTCTTGATTTAGTGTCATTTTACAGAATTATTAGCAAGTCGTCCCTATTCCTTAATACTACTCGGTTAAGAAAATGTAAGTTAGGTTGAGCAACAGCGAAGTTCCTCAACCCAACCTACTATCTACCAATCCCTACATATTGGAAACCAGATCTGGACAATATTTCTGGATTCAGGAAGTTGCGACCGTCAATAATTACAGCATGATTCATCAATTTTGCCATTTTTTCATAGTTCAAAGTACTGAATTGTTGCCATTCAGTGACAAGTACTAGCGCATCACATCCATCTGCTAATCTTTCTGCATCTGTTTCTACAAGTACATTGGAAAGACCATGACGCATTCCTGTTTGAGAAACAATTGGATCATATGCTTTGACTTTTGCTCCGAGCCGATTAAGTTGCTCAATTAGGTTGAGCGCGGGCGCATCCCGCATGTCGTCCGTGTCCGGTTTGAAGGTAAGTCCCAATAGTCCGACGGTTTTACCTTTGAGGATTTTGAGTACTTGTTGGAGTTTTTCTAAAGCAATCAGTCTTTGGCGTTCATTCACACTCACCGCTGATTTGAGTAACTGCGCTTCATAACCATAGTCGTCAGCAGTATGAATCAGCGCCGCAACATCTTTAGGAAAACAGGAACCACCCCAACCTATACCAGCTTGCAAAAATTTATTTCCAATGCGGGAATCTAGACCAATACCTTTAGCTACTTGAGTAACATCAGCCCCAACGCGATCGCAAATATTTGCTACTTCATTAATAAAACTAATTTTAGTTGCCAAAAAAGCATTAGCAGCGTACTTGACCATTTCAGCCGAACTAAGGTCTGTCACTAATACGGGTACTGGAGATAGGGATTGATCGTTAGCGAATTTGCGTTCTACAATGGGAGCATAGAGGTCTTTCATCATCGCGATCGCTTTATGGCTATTACCACCCAGCACAATGCGATCAGGGTTAAACGTATCGTAAACAGCAGAACCTTCCCGCAGAAATTCTGGATTGCTGATAACATCAAACTGATCGCCAATTTCTGTACTGTCAGATGTCACAAGCTCGTTATGGCGTTCAGCAATTCCATCTAAAACAATCATCCTCACCCAATCACCAGAACCAATAGGTACTGTGGACTTATTCACAATTACCTTATAACCACCATTCAAATTTTCCCCAATACTCCGAGCCACAGCTTCGACATAACGGGTATCACTTTCACCAGTGGGTAGAGGAGGAGTCCCCACTGCAATAAAGAGAATTTCTCCATGTGCTACTCCAGCAGCAATATCTGTAGAAAAGACAATTTTGCCATTAGCAATAGCGGATTGCATGATTTCCGAAAGCCCCGGTTCAAAAATTGGTGACTGTCCAGACTTCATCAGCTTGACTTTTTCTGCATTATTGTCTATACAAACCACATCATGTCCAATGTGAGCCAAGCAAGCACCAGTTACTAAACCAACATATCCAGTACCAATAACGCAAACACGCATTTTGTCTATCTCCTCAATATTTTTATGACTAGTCCCGATTTTCTCGTATTCAGTAGCATTGATTAGCTAATGAAATAACTAACTATTGATGAAACACCTACTAAAGCTGAACTAAAGATTGCCTTTCACACGAGTACGGAAATCTTCTATAGTCAACTTTAACCCTGCTTGTAAAGGAATAGTAGGTTCCCAATTTAACAATTCTCTTGCTTTAGTTATATCAGGACGACGACGACGGGGATCATCAGATGGGAGTGGTTCAAACTTAATTTCTGCATTGGGATTAATCAGATTTTGCACTGCTTGGGCTAATTCCAAAATAGTGTATTCGTCAGGATTACCTAAATTAACCGGACCAATGTAATCACCAGCCATCAATTGCCTCAATCCTGCCACTAAATCAGATGCGTAGCAGAAACTACGAGTTTGTGAACCATTACCGTAAACAGTTAAAGGTATACCGAGTAATGCTTGAACGACAAAGTTGCTCACAACCCGACCGTCATTTTCTAGCATCCTTGGTCCATAAGTATTAAAAATTCTGGCGACTCGGATATCAACTTTATTTTCCCTGTAATAATCAAATGACAAAGTCTCTGCAATTCTTTTACCTTCGTCATAACAGGAACGTATTCCGATAGGGTTAACGCTACCTCTATATTCTTCTGTTTGGGGATGAACTTCTGGATCGCCGTAAACTTCACTGGTAGAAGCTAACAAAAATCTAGCTTTTACACGTTTAGCTAAACCCAGCATATTCATCGTACCCATGACATTTGTTTTAACAGTTTTAATAGGGTTATATTGATAATGAACTGGAGAAGCAGGACAAGCTAAATGGTAAATTTGCTCCACTTCTAAACGTATTGGTTCAGTAATATCGTGACGAATAAGTTCAAAATTAGGATGACCGATCCATTTTTGGATATTACGCTTATGTCCTGTATAAAAATTATCTAGGCAAATAACCTCATGGTTATCTGACATCAACTGGTCGATTAGGTGGGAGCCGATGAACCCAGCACCGCCTGTTACTAAAATTCTCATACTTTCCTACTTATTTAACCAAAATAATCAATAGTGAAGCAGCAAAACTAGTTAGATTCGATTTTATCAAATTTCCACTAAATGTCATCAAGTATTTTGATAACTATTAAAATCTGGATTTATCGATAATCCTCTGGAGAATGATTGACGAATTATTTTATGATTATTTTGTGGTTCCGCCAGAATAATCATCGAACAAGTTAGCTGACTGGCTATTTGAATGGTGGTTTCATAAAAAGCAAAGCTTCCTAAATAAAGGCGGTTACGGGTAAAGGGTAATATGACTAAATCATATAGTCTAGCTGCTTGTAAAATTGCTTGGGTAAAGTTTTCATGGATAATAATTTGTATTTCTGGTGGATTGGGTGCTGGAGAGATTAATCTAGCCAGGCGATCGCGCCTAGCTGCCATTTCTGTGGGGTTAATTTGGCGAGTAGATACATTTAGTACTGTTAGTTGTGCTTGATTAGTATCGGCTAGCGTTTGAGCGAAATGCAAAGGCTGAAGTGATGGTGTAATGATGTTCTCAATGGGTAGAAGCATCCTCTGAATCCTTTTAGGCGATTCTACTAAGTGTGCAGCTGCTACTGGACAATGAGCAGACCAAAGTACACTATTAACCACAGTACCAAATAAACCCCCCCTCAAATCAGTTGGCTTGTTCCAGTTAATGATGATCAAACTAGCTTTTTGTTCACGAGCTGCTCGCGTAATTCCTGGAGCCAAGGCGTAATCAATGCGTAATAATGGATCAGCCTTAGCACCCAGAGACTGACTATGTGTGGTAGCTTTTTCTAATAACAGATTACTACTTTGACAAGTATTTTCCAAATGTGGCGCATCCATTTGCGCAGTTGCATGGGCGATCGCCAATGGAACAATTTTCCCATTGGTTTGGTGCGTCAATAATGCTGACAGCTCAATCAAATATTGATAAGTTGCAGATTTATGAATATGTACGATCACGTTTTTAGCGTAATTGTTCTTAGCTTCTGGATAGGCTGATAACACATCTGTAAGTCTTGCTTGATCCAAAGACAAAAAAGTTGGTTCAATGCTTCTTTGCGCAAACCAACCGGATAGCCAGGGAGTAATTGATGAGGTAAACAAGACTAAAAAAATAGCGCTATTGAATACATAGGATGGCCATAATTCCCACTGATATCCTGCTAAAGATACTGCTAATGTTATATGTAGCAAGGGAATTGACAATAACCATATAGTTATGGTTTCTTGCCAGTTATACTGATAAATTACCTTTGCTAAAAGAGCAGCCAAAAATTTACTGGTTATTAAAGTTAAAAAAAGCAATAAAGATAGCCAGAAAAAGTTATAAGTTGGGTAATTAGATCCATAAATATGCAAATCTATGAATAAGCCTAAATTAATCAAAAAAATGGGAATAAAGAATACATTACCTATATATAAAAATTTTTCTTTGAAAGCACTCTCACCTGCAGTCTGATTGACTAATAAACCGACCAGAAAAAAGGAGAGAATTTTTCCTAAATGCAAGAATTGAGCAATAATACTGGTAATAAATATAGCAGAAATAACGAAGAGAAATTTATTGCTTTCATCATCTCCATAACGCAGAAAAAATTCCTTACCTACCCGATTAAACCCAAGCAATATCACCAGAGAGTAAATTACTAATATACTTGTTAAAATTACTAATTTATTTATGTTAAATATACTACTATGGGGAAAGGTTGTAATTGCAGCTAAGATGATTAATGTTCCTAAATTACTAAAAATAGTTGCTCCCATAGCTACATTAATTGACTCATTAGCGATCAATCCTAATCTGACCAAGATAGGATAAGCTATGGGGGTAGAAGAGGAGATCAAGCAGCCAATTAATATAGCAGCGTTCCCACTAAAACCGCAAAGTAATCCCAGGAAAGTTCCTAAAATTAAAGGGATGCTGCAAGTAAAGCAGCTAAATAGTAAGGAGCGAATTTTGCATTCTCTGAAAAGATGGAGATTAAATTCTAATCCAGCTACAAAAATTAAATAATCTAAACCAATATCTGATAGTAAGCTAACTATGGGAGATTCAGCTTGCAGTAAGTTCCAGCCAAATGGACCAAGTATGACTCCAGAGCCAACAAACCCGATTAATCCTGGTATTCTCAGCCGCTCCAACAGAAGAGGTACAAATAGGATAATTAGCAGTAAGATAGCAAAAATAATAATTGTGTCTCGGCTGAACAATTGTAATATGGTTTCCATCTGCAAAAATCATGGATGGATTTGACTGAGAATATAACGTAAGCGATCATAGTCATCTTTGAGCAAAACACTCAGATGACGACCTGCTTTGATCAACCATTCACGTTCATGTTTACGTAATTGGTAAACTTGGCGAATAGCAGATGCAGTTAAAGACTCTGTTGGCGCTCCAACAACGGAAATTAGGGTCCGCAGGAAATCTAGTTCTGTAGTAAACCTAATTATCGCCTCTGGGTGACACCAATAAACAGCTTGATGGATTTGGGGTGGTCTAGGAGGTAGATAATGGTATATTCCTTGATTATAGCTCATCTTTAAGGAAGGGTCTTCAAAGCCAATAATCGCTGCTCGGAATTCAGTTTTGAGCATGGCGAATATTTGAGGTTGTTCCTCACGCAGAACTTGTAAAGACAAACCTAAAGCCCTAGCTCGATGGACATTATCTATAGGCATCGTAGTAGCAGAATACACTATGGCGTAGACTTGATTTCCCGATTCTTCATCCACAGAACATACCCAGCTACCAAAAGGTGGTATGGCGGGAACACTTAAATCTTCCGGCTCTAAACATTGAGCCAGGAATTCCGTGCTAGTCGTTTCTACCACCTCTGCGAAATGCTGAGGATGACGGTCTTGGGAGGAAAATTGTGGTAAAGGTAGGCGCATGAGTGTATAGAACTGAGTTACTTTCTGCCAAGTATTTCCGCCAGTATCTTACTTACCTTTCTTCTTAGTGGTAATCTCTACAAGTTCTAATTCCGGTAAGCGGAAAGTAATCAACTTATCCCAATTACCACCTTCAAATAACACAGCTATTTTGCCATCGCTGATCCTTTGTACAATTCCTTCGTATCGATAATAAGTGTCAGCGGGATTCTTAACGCGGACTGTTGCTCCAGGCAATATCATGCTTTTACCCTCATCTTTATCCTGTTAACAGCAATAAAACAGCCAATGCTGGATCCATATACTTGAGATTAATCTAAATCCTAGTCAGGAATCGGCAATTTTAGCAATCACTAATATTCTAACATAACGGTGATTAGTTTTGTAGGCTTTAGTTAAAGTATCCACTTCCTTCATGTTTATAGATGGATTCAGGTATTGTAGTCATATAATTTTCTCAATCCCTGACTAAGTTTCTACTGAAATTAATAGTACTTTTGACGCTGACGGAAATTGGCTACAGATTCTACTATTCCTATAGCGATAAAATTCGTCAGCATAGCAGAGCGTCCATAGCTCATCCAAGGTAGAGGAATTCCAGCTACAGGCGCTAAACCAACGGTCATACCAACATTCACAATAACTTGGAATACTATCATAGAAAAAACTCCTATAGCTAGTAATGAACCAAAATTGTCCTTGGCTGTGCGAGCTATATGTAGCATACGGAAACAAATTATGCAAAGAACCAGTAATACTGCTAAACAACCCACAAAACCAAATTCTTCACCCACAGCAGAAAAGATAAAATCTGTATGTTGTTCGGGGACAAAATTTAGCTGAGTCATTGGTCCTTTAAATAAACCCCATCCCCAAACTTCACCAGCACCAATTGCAATCCGAGATTGGATCAAGTGATAACCAGTACCCAAAGGATCTTGATCGGGATTAATAAATACGCTGAGACGATTTTTTTGATATTCCTTGAGAACATGATTCCAAGCAAAAACACCTAATTCACCACCACAGATATTAAGTAGCCATGCAATTATCCCCCCAATGCCAAACTTGCGCCATGGTAGTGTCCACCAACCCAAAATACCCATAACTAATGCCCATAATAAACCTATTAGACCAAAAGATAGGTTGTGGAACAAACTTATTGGTGCTGATAATGGCCAAGATATACTGAATAAAATTGCCGCTACAACAGGGGAAATCATTAAGATTAACCAACCAGGATGAGCATTTGCCCAATACAACATGCCCAATACAATTGCGCCAAACACTAGTGAGGTAGCTAAATCGGGTTGTAAGAAAACTAATCCCCAAGGAATAGCAGTAATTAGCAAAACATGGAAAACACTGCTGATCTTTATCGCGGTACGCTTATGTAAAAGTGCGGCTAGGGTAATTATAATGCCTATCTTAGCGAATTCTGAAGGTTGGACATTGAAGCCTAAAATACTAATCCAGCGTTGTGCCCCCTTGGCACTTGTACCCGCGAACAATACAGCCAGCAAACTAAAGTTAGTCAGTCCGTAAGTAAACCAGTGCAAATAAATTAGGTTTTCATATCGGCTGCGAGCTATAAGGAGGCCAATAAACATACCAATAGCAGTGACTAACCAATGCCACCACCAGTCAGTAACTGGTTGTTTTTGTTCTGCACTCAAGATCATTATGCCGCCAAAAATACTCACAGCTATAGGCAATAAAAATAACAGCAGATCGATTTGTTGCCACGGCTTAACCCAATTTTGCCAACGAATTTTGGGGAGCGAAGATTTTAACAGCATTTTGTGTGTGGGTGAACTTCAGTCGATTAGAATATTCAGGATATGCCAGTTTCTCTAACGAGTAAACTAGCAAAAATTGAGTTCCATCTCATGTCAAAGCAGCAACGGATACTTTACCAGCAATAGCGCGAGCAATGGACGAGAGTACTTTAGCAGAAGCTGAATCTGGGTCAGCTACAACTATTGGGATACCAGTATCACCGCCAATTCTAGTACAGATTTCTAGCGGTACGCATCCTAGAAGAGGTATACCTAATTCGGTAGCAGTTTTTGACCCACCACCAGAACCAAAAATGTCATACTGCAAATCTGGGCGATCAGGAGGAATAAAGTAGCTCATGTTTTCCACAATTCCTAATATGGGAACGTTCATCTGCTGAAACATCCGTAAACCCTTGCGGGAATCTAGCAGAGCTACTGTCTGGGGTGTTGTTACAATTACCACACCTGCCATAGGTACAGATTGAGCTAAAGTTAACTGTGCGTCTCCAGTTCCTGGGGGCAAATCCACAATTAAATAATCTAAATCTCCCCAAACAACCTGATAGAGAAATTGGCGGATGACACCGTTCAACATCGGTCCTCGCCAGACAACCGGCTGATCTGGGTCAATCAGAAAGCCCATAGAAACTAACTTGACTCCATAATTAAAAGCTGGCTCTAATACTTCGCCTTTCTCTGTAGAATGGACGGTAATTTCAGCGCTGCTCAAACCCAACATAGTAGGGTCATTAGGTCCATAAATATCAGCATCCAGCAAACCAACTTTAGCTCCTGCTTGTGCTAAAGCAACTGCTACATTTACGGCTACTGTACTTTTACCAACACCACCTTTACCACTAGAAACGGCCAAAATATTTCTCACACCTGAAATTCCATGACGTTCTGGTAGATTTTTTTGTTGTGGAGTCTCTGCTGTTACTGTAATCCTGACATCAGTTACGTCAGGTAGTTTTCTCACAGCTGTTTCGCAATCTGCAACAATAAATTCTCTCAAAGGACAAGCAGGCGTAGTTAAAACCAAAGTCAGACTCACCGTACCCTGGTCAATTCTGACATCACGAATCATATTCAGTTCTACCAGGCTTTTGCCCAGTTCTGGGTCTTGAACTGGTCGCAATACCTCCAAAACTGATTGGGAATCCAAGACATCGAGCATAGTGTCTCACCTTACTGCGGTAAAAAATTAAAAAATAACAAAAAAATTTTCCTTTGTTTCTAATTGGATCTTAACTGTCTTGGGACATTGCTAAAAGTCAAAACAACTGTCATTTAAGTTTTTTTTCTGGACTGATACCGCTGTTAGTGCTGCCTTTTCTACAGCCTTGACTAAAGAAATAGCTACTCGATCTGCGTAAGGACGCGATAGAGACCAGATTAGCGGTGATAACCATCCGCGGAGAGTGACTGAATAAAATAAGCATGTACCTAGAACTGTCGATTCGACTCTGTAGGTAATTCTTTCTTCCAAACCAGGAATAGCTAATACTCGTATGCTCAACATTTGTTTGGGATTGACTCCTTCGACAAAAATTTGTACTGGAATTGGCCAAAAGCGCGTGACTGCTTGAAAAATTAGCCCTGGTTTAGGCATTAATCCATAGGGTACATTAGTACTCTTGAATACGGGATGCCAAGAAACATCTGTTAAGTCAACCACTTTATGCCAGAGCTGATCTACAGAAGCAAAACTAAGCTCTCGATATGTTCTCACGAGCGAGATACAGAACCGACACCGATAGCGATGGATGAACTGGGATAAACAACCTTGCACTTTCCTCATTTTGCTCAAATAAGCGAATAAAACACGCTCGTAGATCCTGTTGTTTGCTAATATTGTTCAGGTGTCTACTAGGAAAATAACGTTCCTAGCCAGAACTCTCAAAAACTTATTGACTATCTTCAGCCTATACATATTTGAGGGACAATATCTTTAGAGATTTTTTAACTCAGGTGTGTAAGCACTAGGTATGAGAAACTTGTTACTTGATCAGAAATTGTAATTTTAGGTTCGGGAATCTATGTTGACTAACTCGCAAACCTCCACTTTCACAGAATCACCTAATTTTCCAGCAGCCTCCAGCAACAAAATCAGAGTCCGTCAGTTTATGCAAGGCTTGCAAGATGAAATATCTCAAGCTTTAGAGCAACTAGATGGTGTAGGAAAATTTCGTGAAGATAGCTGGGTACGGGAAGAAGGTGGCGGTGGAAAATCGCGTGTTTTAACTGACGGACAAATCTTTGAACAAGCAGGTGTAAACTTTTCTGAAGTTTGGGGTTCTGGTTTACCCAATTCCATTCTAGCTCAACGTCCAGAGGCTAATGGATATGGTTTTTATGCTACAGGCACTTCATTGGTGTTACATCCACGTAATCCTTATGTACCTACAGTACATTTGAATTATCGTTATTTTGAAGCAGGTCCAGTTTGGTGGTTCGGTGGTGGTGCTGATATGACACCTTATTATCCTTTTGCTGAGGATGCTGTACATTTTCATAAAACTTTAAAGGCAGCTTGTGACCAACACCATCCAGAATATTATCCAGTTTATAAACGTTGGTGCGATGAGTATTTTTACCTGAAACATCGGGGAGAAGCACGGGGTATAGGTGGTATTTTCTTGGATTATCAAGATGGCAAAGGAGCCATATATCGCGGGTCTAATGCTAATGGAGAAGCCGCTCTTTACAGTAATCAGTTAGGATCAATCCCTCCCCGCACTTGGGATGATATATTTGCGCTAGTACAAGATTGTGGTCAGGCTTTTCTACCAGCTTATGTCCCTATTGTCCAAAGGTGTCACACTATGCCCTATGGCGATCGCCAGCGGAATTTCCAACTTTATCGCCGGGGAAGATATGTAGAATTTAATCTGGTTTATGACCGAGGCACAATTTTTGGGTTGCAAACCAATGGACGCACAGAATCAATTCTCATGTCTTTACCTCCTTTAGTCCGATGGGAATATGGCTATCAACCAGAACCACAATCTCCAGAGGCTGAACTATACAACGTTTTTCTGAAACCTCAGGATTGGATAAATTATACCCTCAGTCATGTTTAGGGTAAGCAGATGGAAAGTTAGTTACAAAACTTGATGATGCTAAACTCAAAAGGTGATATTTTTAGCCAAGGAGGTAGAAGGCAGAGGAAGATCAAGTTGATGGTTAATTTGGTTAAGTTGGTAAGTAAGTTATGCCAGTGAGGTATCATTAGGAATATTGCCACGACGGTTAACTTCTGGTGGCAATGTTGGAAACCTCTATTAAGTATACTTTTTATCGTTCAAACTAAGACTAAGTGGAGGAGTAGTGATTAATATAGACCAAAAGACCCATACCACCCAGGACAAGAATACTGTAATTATTTTGACACCATCAGGTCGTCTAGACATCACTACTGCTTGGCAGTTTCGATTGAAGCTACAGGAGTGCATTTCCAAAGTCAGCCGTCATGTAGTAGTCAATCTAGGACAAGTAAATTTCATTGATAGTTCTGGACTCACTTCTTTAGTGGCTGGGATGCGAGATGCTGATAAAGTTAAAGGTAGCTTCCGTATTTGTAATGTACATCCAGAAGCGAAACTTGTATTTGAAGTGACAATGATGGATTCAGTATTTGAAATATTTGAAACAGAGGATGAAGCTTTAGAAGGTGTTCCTCCCAGCATTGCTAGTAACTAAGTTGGGATTTGAGATTTTGGCAGCAATCTGAGATCTCAAATCCTGACTTCCTGGCAATATCGCCCTGTTCCGTTCCCCGATATAAATAACTTGGCAAACTAACCTTTAAACGAGAGAATAGGAATACGTCGCTGAATAATATTCTGTGTTGTGAATAACGCCCGTACCGTCTCTGATACAAAGCGAACTTTTTATAGCCTTCATACCCGTCCGATCAATACTATTTACCGTCGGGTGGTAGAAGAATTGCTAGTAGAAATGCATCTGCTATCAGTTAATGCTGATTTTACCTATAATCTAATTTATGCCTTGGGCGTTGTGACAACTTTCCATCAGTTCATGGAAGGTTATCAGCCAGAACAAGATCAAGAATCTATTTTCCAAGCCTTATGTCAGGCTGTAGAACAAGATTCACAACGCTTGCGACAAGATGCAGATAGATTACAAACCTTGTCCCAAAGCGTACCAGCTAAAGATTTGATTGCTTGGTTGCATCAAGTTGATCTTCTAAACACAGATGCAGATTTTCAAGCACAATTGTCAGCGATCGCCAATAACCCTCATTTTAAATACAGTCGATTATTTGCGATTGGGTTATTTCGTTTATTGGAATTAGCTGATCCAGAAATGGTCAAAGATGATAAACAGCGCCGGGAAACGCTCAAGGCGATCGCTCAAGGGCTAAATTTATCAGAGGATAAACTGAACAAAGACCTAGAACAATATCGCTCAAACCTAGAAAAAATAGCCCAAGCTTTGGTAGTTATGACAGATATACTCTCAGCCGAAAGGAAAAAACGTGATCGGCGACAAAAAGAATCCAACACTGCTGCGACTCCTACCAACAGCAATGAGTGATCGATCAAAAAATATAAAATAGGGAAATTATCAACTTCCCTATTTTTGACCACAAGCGGAGCTAAGGAAAGCTCCGCTAACTATATACTCCCAATAATTGGTACAGTAAATTATTGATCAATGTCAGGGAAAATGCTCCTAAAACTGCACTCCAAATTCCATAACGCAAACGGAATCCCTCAACTAACCAAGCAGCAATACTGAAACAGGCAACAGCTAGCATGAATGTGAAAATACCAGATAATAAGTCAACAGTGACAAGATTTGGTATTTTAAACAGAAATATGAGAATTGGTCTCACTAATGCAGTAACGATACCTAAAACAGCAGCGGAAACAAAAGCTTTTCCTGGGGTATCGATTTCTACTCCCAAAGGTAATTTGCTAATAATCCACAAGCTGATAGAAGTAACTATCCAAACAATTAACAGTGTTCCTATATTCATTGCCACAATCCCAGCAAAAGTAAATGGCGGTCAGCGGAAAACTATTTGGTCTATTGATGGGAAAATTTATGAAGCTTAACCAAATTACCTTTAAATTAGCAGAGTTTTTTGATCCGACTGGCATTTATTTCAAATATCTTTAGGTTTGATCAATTTTGATTTAACAAGAGATTTTGGATCTGGACATACTCTTGCTTGACAGTTAATAACAGTAATATTTATGAAGACAGCTTGGCTAATTACATTATGTAAACAGCATTTTTCTCTAGCAAAACTCTGCTTACTGACGCTGGCGATCGCCATCTTATTGCGAATACTTTACGTAGGTAGTAGAGAGCTTTGGTACGATGAGGTTTTATCTCTACTGCTTTCCACTAGCCAGAAGTCTGCTTACCATTCACCAGGGGACATGGTAGTGATGCTAAATGGATACACACATTTACTGCATCTACCCGCAGAAACAGGTTTGCGAGATTTTCTGTTAACTCTCAGAAACTTGCTGAAAAGTCTCTTAGGCGGAGAACCTCATCCACCGCTATTTTTTCTGATGCAACACTTTTGGTTGCGCCTCTGGGGCTATTCAGAAATAGCCCTCAGGAGTTTAAACTTAATAATTAGTATTATTGCATTATTTAGCGCTTATGGTCTGGGTAAACACTTATTAGGACATCGAGGCGGATTAGTTCTGGCGGCGTTATTGAGTGTAAATCCCTTTTATTTATTTCACTCGCTAAATATGCGGATGTATGCTCCTCTGATTTTGTGGACAACTATTAGCGCTTGGTCTTTACTTCGTTTAATCGATGAAGAAAAAGAAGTCAATAATATTAGCAGCAATATTAGTAGCAATATTAGTAGCAATATTAGCAGCGATTACCAACATCAACTACTTTGGAACGGATTGTTAATTTTTTCTGTCGCTTGTGGTTTATTAACCTTCTATCTGTATGCTTACTGGCTAATTGTCTTGGGAGTTTTAGCCATTTACCTAGATAGACAACATTGGTTTAAACACGGATTGAGGCTAGGAATCGGGGTTTTAGTTACTCTACCCTGGATACTATGGGGTACGATTAAGCAGCTACATAATGCGGATATAGATCGTTTTAGCAAAATACCAACAAATGTTAGTCCCTGGCTACAACACTTGCAAGATTTTTGCCAAACGATCGCAACCGATCTACTAGTTGGAGACTGGACAACAAGTATGTCATCAACTAGTTTGGTATTGATAGGCTGTTTAGTGGTAGGAGCGTTGATTTACCTTAGTTTCGCTCTCTGGAAACAGGGAGAGAAGAAAAACTTAGTTACAGCTTTGATTTTAGGGATATTACCAATAATGTTATCTTTGTTTGTAGACATTATTACTAATAAATTTACCCTAGGATTTGGCTGGGGAAGGACAATGATTATTATTATTCCTGGCTGTTTATTTTTAATAACTCTATGGCTGGAAAAAGTAGTAACTAAACAATGGTCAATACCTATAGCTATGAGCTTATTGCTCTTGTATCTCACAATTAGCATTGGAGATTTTAGCTGGCGACATCGTTCAATGTTTCATACAATCTCTGAACTAGTCTCACAGAATCAGGGTCAGCCAACTTTAATTGCGATGAACTCTAAAGCTTGGGGACATGTACTGCGCTTGGTTTACTATATTCCATCTAGTTCTCCAGTAATGTTGTTAGCTCAACACCCAGCAGATTTAGCAAATTCTTTGACCTCAGTTCTACAAGAATTACCTGAAAAATATCCGCGGATTATTTGGTTGGATAGCTTTGACCCGGTTTGGGCTAAATTACCAACATCGGTAGAGGTAGATAGAGAAAGAGAGAAAGTTCAACGGATTCTATCGTCTCGCTACCAACTTAAACAGAGTGTAGATCTTGTAGGAACAATGAGCCTCGATCATTTTACGGCTAGTGTTTACGTCAAATAGAAATTGATAGAAATTGGATGCATTTTCAAGTTCTTGCTTTTTGATTTGACTGTTCTAACCACGGTGTGGCTTTAGTCCAGTAGAGCTGATTATCTCAGCTTCCTGAATCATATAGATATCATTCTTTTGAATGTCTCTAAGTTGAACATGTAAAAGCTGATCCTGAGTAGAAATATCTAATTTACTGGGTATAGTTGGTGAAGAGAAACATGGATCGTAACTAGGACATATGTAGACAAACTTGGGATAACCTTGTTCATGTAAGGCTAAACTTAACTGATTAAAGCTATCTAGTTTATTCGTGAGGAAAAATATTTTGTCTCGAAAGGCAACTTCAAATGTTTGGCTAACATATTGATGAGCTACAGCAACAATTTTGTTACTATCTTTACGTAAAAAATTCAGGACATCTAAGGTTTCCTTAACTCCATTGATATAACAGAAATTTATTCCCATAATGGTATTTATATTGAAACTTGTGATCAACAATGCGAGGAAGAAGGTACTGCTAATATATCTAATACCGAATTTCTTAATAGATAAAGTCCAGCTAAGGAAGAATACTAATAGTAAACTGAGGAGAGGAATCAGAATTAATAAAAATCTCGGACCCCACTGTCTACCACCATCACTGGGAAGAAGTATTGGTACGATAAAAATAAAGGGTATGGATATTAATAATATCTTTCTTATGGGGGATGCTATTTTGAATCCCTGATGAAATACAGATAATACAGTCAACACAATAGTCAGGTAAATCAGGGGAAAATGTTCTCGAAAGTTATTCCACAAATTACCAAAAATTTGCTTGGCTACCCGCAGTCTTTGTCTGAGGGAAAATTCTTCTACAACTTGTAGCGCATGAACACCTAAAGGATAGCCATAAATTAATTTATTGGTAAGGAAGAAACAAGAAACTGGTAAAATCAGGCTAATCAGAAATATGGTTTTATTTTTACTTACAATATTGAAATAACTAAATTTATCTAGATATGAAACTATTACTAGCACCAATAAAACTGCAACTATAGCTAGAAATTCTGGTCTAAACCAAACTGATAAGCCTATTAATACACCACTCACAACAGCATTTTTTTTGGTAAAAGCTGTTTCTTCTTGAGTGAGGATAATTGCAAATCCGCCAAAAGCTAGGCTAACGGCTAGGGTATGTTCCCAATAAATAGAACTATACATGGTTAGGGGAGAAGCAAATATTAGAGTGGCTAGACCAGCGGATATTGCCAGTATACTGAGTTGAAAAAACTGGCAAATTCTATAGAAATTAAACCAGATGATCCAGGTAGACAGTAATGGAATTATATACAAACCTCTAAAACCAAACAAAGCATAAAAAGGCGCTGTGACTAGAGGAAAAGTGAAAGGAAAAGTAATGTAGTAACGACTTGATATTTTATAAATAAAAGGCTGTGCAAAAGGATACATCCCTTTATCCCAAAGATTGTGTGTCCATGGTGGTACTGATAAATCTAAATCAAAATTTAGATTTCCAGCACTAAACTGTTTTGTCAGTAGGGTTTTCAAACCTGCATCTCCACTAAAGTGAATTTCATCAGGTATCAGTGATAGCAAGCACAAGGAGAGAATTACACCAGACAAGATGATCGCCAAAGGTACTATTTTAGATAATTTAATCATCAGATTAACGGTTTCCTACGCCCGATAAGTACAAGCCTATTTGAGAATTATAACCGTATATTGTGATTCAATAAGAGATTTTGGATCTCGACATACTCTTGCTTGACAGTGAATATAGGTAAATGATTTAATCGACTCTCCAAGACAATGGGAACTCCTGTAGGAAATTCTGCAATATGGGATAACCACCAAGTCTCAGGCGTAATTCGCGAGTGAATATCCTGTCGTCCATCATTATCTGAAATATGAATTTCCAAAAGTCTCTCTAAAGGTAGTTTTAATAATTGTAATTTGGTTGATATACTATAACATCACAGAAAAAGAGCAAAAGCTAAATATAAAAAGCGTTATTCCATAGTACTGCAGTACTATGGAATAAAAATACGTGTTTTACATATAAATACTTACATAATCATCTATTCCTTTTCGACAAATTCCTTATCACGATATCTATCTGTAGAAGGAGGAAAACTGCTCAAGGCTGGGACTAATATTAAAAGTAACTTCTAAATAATCTTTCCCTCTCGAATTGCTCTACAACTAAGAGGGGGTAGGTTGTTAGATGCATATTCTCTCCCCTTGGGCCCGTGCGGGTCTGGGGGGAGAGAATTTGGCTTTATTCCTTGACAATTCTTAAGAATCTCCAACCACTTTACCTCGGAAAACAACGTAGTTATATACATTGTAAGCCAAGACAATCGGAATCAGAAAACCAATGAAACTGAGCATAAACACAAGGGAACTCATAGCCGCTGCTGCTTGATAAATGGTGACGCTAGGCGGAATGATATTGGGAAAGATGATAAACCCTAACCCAATGAATGAAACGGAGAACAAGAGGAATGTCCAAATCAAGGGTGTATTCTCTTCTCGGTTTTTTAAACTTTGTAAAAGTAACCAGACTAGTACTATTCCCAATAGGGGAATCAGCCCAAAAATAAAAACCATTGGTGATGTAAATAACAAAGCTCGTGCTTGTCCCGATAGAAGTGGGGTAGTAACTGTAATAAACACCGCACCTGCTAAAGTTGTCCAAGTGGCAATTGTGGCGGTTTTATAATGGGTGTTTTGTAATTCACCAGAGGTTTTGAGAATCAAATAGCTAGATCCAATCAGAACATAACCTTGAATTAATGTCAGCGCCACAATGACTGATCGCCAAGTTAGCCAATCCCACATACCTCCAGTAAAATGTCCAGCAGCATCCACCTTAATTCCTTCAAATACACTACCCAGAGCAAAGCCTTGTCCTAATGCTGCTAGGAAACTACCGACTCCAAAGGTAATATTCCAGACTAATTTGTTATCTGCATTCTCGCGGAACTCAAAGGAGACGGCTCGCAGGATCAAACCTACCACCATAATTACTGCTGGTAGATAGAGCGCATTCAAAATTGTGGCGTATGCTAGGGGAAAGGCTCCGAATAATGACCCGCCCATTAATATCAGCCAAGTTTCATTAGCATCCCAAACATTTCCCAGACTGGTCATTAAGATACTACGTCTTTCTTCACTGGAAGCTGTTAGGGAGAGAATCCCCACTCCCAGATCAAATCCATCTAAGAGAACGTAGAGAAATAGAAACAATCCCAAAATAAAAAACCAAACCTGGGGTAGAAAATATTGTAGTGGTTCCATTGGTGCCTCCTACTGTTGAGCTTCTACTGGACGACTATCTTGTTGATGTTGCGCAAGTTCAAGTCCCAGCGCGGGTTGACCGCCAAATACAGGAGCAGGTATTTCCAAATTCGGTCCTTTACGAATAATCCGACTAGCAAAGAACAGTGTTACTACAAGAAGAACACTGTACATACTACCCAAACCCACTAGAGAAAATAGAACTTCACCTGGGGGTATATGGGATGCTGAATCGACAGTACGCATTTGTCCATATACAATCCAGGGTTGTCTTCCTACACAGCGGACAATCCAACCTGTTTCTACAGCTAAATAACCTAAAGGAGCCGCGAAAATCCAACCGCGCATCAGCCATTTTTCTTGGATGATAGCTCCTCCTGTCAATTTACCCCGTAGCCATTGAATGACACTGACGATCATCAAAGCAGCAAAGAATATACCAATACCTGACATAACCCGGAATGAGTAGTAAATCAAGCCGATCATATGAGGACGGTTAGCAGGTTCCCATTCATTCAAACCTTTTACTGGTTGATCTAAAGTTGGTTTCAGTTCTAATATGTAACTCAACGCGCCGGGAACTTTTATTTCCCAATCATTTCGCTGGGCGCGATCATTGGGAATTGCCAGTAAACTCCAATCTGCGGGAGTTCCAACCGGAATTGTCTTCCACTGTGCTTCCATTGCAGCAAGTTTTGCTGGCTGATAATGATAAACCTGCTCGGCGCTGAGATGACCAAGAAAAATTTGTAATGGGGCGATCGCAATCAATACCGCCAGTACCACTTTAAACGACTTAGCAAAGAATTCAGCATGACGCTGCTTTAATACATACCAAGCACTAATACCACCAATCACAAATAGGGAAGTTTCCAATGTGGCAAAGAACATATGGAGAAAACTGTTGACCATGAATGGGTTGGCGATCGCCTGGAAATAATCTTGTACGACAAATTTACCATTGACAAACTGTCCTCCAGCCGGAGTTTGGAGCCAGGAATTAGCTGAGAGAATCCAGAATGTGGAAAGGTTGGCTCCAAATGCTACCAAAATTGTGGAAATGAAGTGAATCACAGGGGGTACTCGTTCCCAGCCAAACAGCATAATTCCCAGAAAACTGGCTTCTAACATAAATGCCATTGTGCTTTCAAATCCCAGCACAGTCCCAAAGAAATCACCAACGGATTCTGAAAAGGGAGCCCAATTTAGACCGAACTGAAACGCCATGGGTAATCCTGTCGCTACCCCAATCCCAAAGTTGAGGACATACAACTTTGACCAGAAGCGAGCATGACGATAATAATCCAAATTGCGTGTCTTTAACCATAACCCTTCAATCACGATGAGATAGATCGCCATACCTGTGGTTAAAACAGGCCATAGCATGTGGAAAATCGCGGTCAAGGCAAATTGAAGTCGTGATAGTGCAACTGTATCAGAGAAGAACTGCATAAACTTTCCTTGTTGTAATAGGCTTGAAATCCTCATATGAGGTTCTTCTCAAGACCTAATTGAGGTAGTGGGTGAGTAGTATCTGTAAATATAGATTTCTATTCTATGCTGAAAAATCTTTTCAGACAAATCATCCTTACACCCAACAGCAACTCCAAATTCAAAATTTGATGCTGATGAAAACCTTACACCAAGAGAACTTTACAATTCTTAATAATCTGGGTGATCGTTAAAACGGCGTAAAATCATTCTGAATTTGGAATTACTGGATTTTGAGGCAATTTTCACACCTGATCAACCAGTCATCTTTGCTTTTCATGGTTATCCCTGGCTAATTCATCGCTTAACATTTCCTTGAAGTGGTATGTTTTTTAATTAAAGTGTGAATTAAAGTGTGAATTTATGCCTAGAACTCCTAACGAATACGCTGTGTTTCTCCTCCTAGAAAGTGGTCATCGAGAAGAAGTGAGATTTCTCACTATCCAAGACTTTCAAAAATGGTATAGTGGTGAACTTGTTCCCAAATCGGCTTCTAATGACTTTATTAGTGTACCGATTAAGAACATTCAGGGAGAATATATGGTAGTGCGCCCATCCAAGATTGTCGGGATTAGGGTAGAACCTGTTTTCAGCTCTAGCATAGAAAGATAATTAAATATTAAAGATGAAAGAAACTCTTACTTTATTGTGCTTAACTCTAGGAGTTCTCCTCGCTAGTCCAGTACAGTCATCTGTTGCTCAATTCAGTCAGATTAAACCAACAGCATATCGTCTACCATTACATATACCAATAAAACCGTCACCATCAGCAGTACTTAAGCCAGTTAATATAGGCGCTAATTTAGGTTGGGATGACCAGATTTGGGGTAGTAGAGGACAAAAAAGTCCAGGTAATCTCTCTATGTCTGGTGATAGCCAAGCTTTGTTAGATTCGATCGCTCATAGCCTGCATTATCTGGAAACAGGAGATGCGATCAAAGCGTATCAAAATTATCCAATTAGGGAAATTACCCTTGACCGCGTGCGTCGTAGTTTGCTTCACTTCCGTGAGTTAGTCTTAAGTTCCCATTCACCGGATGAATTACAAGCTGCTGTCCGGCGGGATTTTGTCTTTTACCAATCTGTCGGTAACGATGGTAGAGGTAATGTTAGGTTCACGGCTTATTATGAGCCAGTTTATAGCGCTAGCCGTGTGCAAACACCAGTATATAAATATCCTATATATCGTCTACCACCCAATTTTCAAAAATGGCGTAAACCTCATCCTAAAAGGATTGAATTGGAAGGAAGAGATGGTTTATTGGGGAATAGGAGTAAATTGCATGGTTTAGAAATGTTCTGGTTTCGCGATCGCTTTGAAGCTTACATGGTACAAATCCAAGGTTCTGCTCACCTAACATTGACTGATGGACAGATGACCTCCGTTGGCTATGCAGGTGCGACAAATTACCCTTGGACTAGTATCGGAAAGGAACTTGCTAAAGATGGAAAATTACCACGCTCAGAATTGACACTACCAAAGGTGGAGCAGTATTTTCGCCAACACCCGCAAGAGTTAAATGTATATCTTCCACGTTGGCAAAGGTTTGTGTTCTTTAAGGAAACTGGTGATACCCTACCTTTGGGTAGTATTAATATACCAATTACACCAGAGCGTTCTATTGCTACAGATAAGTCTCTTATGCCTCCTGGTGCTTTATCGTTACTCAATATATCTTTACCCTACTATAATGGTAATGGTGGGTTATCATATCATAATGTTAACCGCTTTGCTTTAGACCAAGATGCGGGTAGTGCGATTAAAGGTCCAGGAAGAGTGGATTATTTTATGGGAGTTGGCGAATTAGCAGGCGATCGCGCTGGAGTGACTGGTGGAAATGGGTCAATTTATTATTTACTGCTAAAACAGTAAATCATCCCACAAGTTAAAATGTAGGATATATATATCCTACTCGTTATAGCCATGGGACTATGGGATTTATGGGTTGATTTCGTCATTGTGTCTTATCAACACAATCCGCCACGGTTTATTGAGTTTTTCATGCTTACGCTGTCAATTATTATGCTGGTAATTGCATCTGTTGTACCAGAAAAACCCTATTTAATTCTAGGTTTGAGTTTTCTATTAGGATCGTCTGTCTCAACTTTGGTGAGAGAAGCAATTACACCTTCACAGGAAAGGCTGTTTACTCAAATTACCGCATTACTGCTATTTTCGCTCAGTATTTATGGTTTTGTGAGTTTTCTAGAGATGCTTTGATTAGTCTTAAAATAATTCGTTCAGAGGGAATTGCCGCATTTTATACAATTCTTGCAATTTAAGTTTTTCAGCATATACACATTCAGCATAATATTTATCTTTCTCAGGTTCTAATTCTGGATCGATTTTTTGCCAAAGTGCTTGAAAATGACGACAGCGTTTTTCTCTGATCACTATTTCCATACAAGCTAATGTTGTCTGGATGACTAAAGGAGTACGCATGATATCTTTGGTATTTTTCTCGTTCAGATAAAATAAATGGGAGATTACGTCTAAGTCCTCACCTAGTTCTAAATATCTGTTTTGGACGCTAGAAATTAAATTAGTGTCTTCTATGGGCAGTTGTGCTATTTGTTGCCATAAAAGGCGATGATGGGAAAGGCTAAATTCTAGGTCTTGTAATTCTAATGCTGCTATAATTAACTGACGCTGTTCAGGACAATGTAGGTAAATTTTCAGCAATAGGGCTTCTGAGTCTTCTAACAAGCCGCGTTCTGTATTTACTAAGGTCAGCTTGGATGTATGTTGTGATTTGACAGCAGAGCGCCGTAGGGGAATTGGTGTCTTGATTGGCGTAAGTTGAGCTAGAATATTTTCTATGCGCAGGGAAATAAGTCTTGTATCTCCTAAGCTGAGAATTTCGGCGCAGTAGGAAATATAATAGTTACGTGCGTCGCTATTGGCGATCTTTTGTAATAGCTTGATCATTTGTTGCATGACTTGCTGAAAATCGGTCGCTTGTCTTAAATCGCGATCGCTAATCATTTGCTGAATTTGCCAATCTAGCCAAAGTGGAGCTTGATCTAATAGTTTCTGGTAATCTGCTGGTGAATGACTGCGCAGGTACTCATCAGCGTCTTTACCTTGAGGTAAGTTGAGGATTTTTAAATTAACTTCTCCTTTGTATGCTAAAGCGGCGATCTCACCAATTGCTTTCTCAGTCGCATTAGTTCCAGCCGAGTCAGCATCAAAGTTGAGAACTAATTGTTTTGATTCGCTGTAGCGTAACAAAAGTTTGACCTGTTCTAAGCTTAAAGCAGTACCCAAGGAAGCAACTACATAATTAATTCCAACAGCATGTAGAGCGATCGCATCAAAATACCCTTCTACAACTACAGCTTGATCGAGTTTATTTATTCCCTCCTTGGCTTGATCGAGAGCGAAGAGAGTTTTACCTTTATGGAAAAGTTCTGTTTCTGGAGAGTTTAAATATTTAGGTTGTTCATCTGTGAGAGTTCGTCCACCAAAAGCAATGACTCGTCCTTGAACATCGCGGATGGGAATCATTAAGCGATCGCGGAAAACATCATAATAACTATTTCCATCTTTGCGCGGTTTAATCAATCCGGCTTTTTCCACTAAAGTGACTGGATAGCGTTTGGTTTCGATCAAATAGCGATAGAGAGTTTCCCAACCTACAGGAGCATAACCTAAACCAAATTGTTGGATGGTGGCTTCTCCTAATTGGCGATCGCTACGTAGATACTCCATAGCTTTTTGTCCCAGGGATTGGCGCAGAGCATGTTGATAAAATTGTGCTGCGCAAGCCAGGATTTCGTATAGTTGATCTCGCAAAGACAATTGGCGCTGTAATTCTTGTCTTTGTTCTGGTTCTAAAGTTTTGATGGGAATTTGGTAACGCTGTGCTAAATGCAATACCACATCGGAAAATTGGCGTTTTTCCAATTCCATGAGGAATTTAATGGCGTTTCCGCTAATATCACAACCAAAACAATGATATAGCTGCTTTGTTTGGCTGACTACAAAACTGGGAGTTCTTTCCTCGTGGAAAGGACATAACCCCACAAAGTCTTTTCCTCTTTTACGCAACACAACATAATCTGATATGACATCGACAATATCAGCCCTATGCTTTACGTCTTCAATTGTGTCGGGATGTAAACGGGGAATTAACATTTTAGATGCTAGGTATTTAAAATAAATGAATCAAAGCGGAAGATTAATTTAAGCTAAATTAAGAAATAGGTATTGGCAAAAAAATATAGTGATATAAATCTCTCAAGTCCTTACCACTTCCACAATACTACCATTCTCAGAAATCTGGTAGCTACAAGATCGAATAGCTATGCCATATTGGCATCATTTGGCTACTGGTCTTTTCTGGAAGTAGTAAACGCCAAGTTTTTCCTTCTTGTTGAATTTGTAATAACACTTCAAAACCCTTTTGTGGTTCAGTGAAGCTACGGTGAAGTAGTTTAACGGTTAAATCATAAGTTCCCCGAACCCGGAAAGTTGGTAAGTTCTCAATGTTGAACAGCTTTTGTTCTGTAATGGATAGATGGTTAATATCAAATTTTTGCGAGTCTAAATTTAATTGTTGTGCGATCTGTTCTTGAGTTTTTCCTAGCTGTAGAGCGATCGCTTTTTGGACTAATTCGTGTGTAGGTCGCAATACTAAACTATTACAGGCTGTAACTAACACCATTAAAATAACTGTCAAAACCAAGCGCACCATTGGGGAGAAACTTCTGGATAATTCATGTATGGTCAATCTATAGTATAACTCCAGGGTGCAAAAGTTTCAGATACTCTCGCCGATAGATATTACCAAAGCCAGATAAAAAATCCATCCTTTGGTAGGAATATCAAATAAATTCCGTATTTTAAGCTACATAATGTCAACACAAATCGCAAATTTTACCCAAAAAATTTAGACATAGTATATTTACTTGGTGTATCTAGATAAACTAAGTTAAGAAAATATTAAAATCAACTCTTACCTCCTGAAAATTAGCCTCAAAAATACTTAATATATAATTAGAACAACCTGATAAATATTAGCACTCACAGTAAGTAAGTGCTAAAGATTGGCTAAAGTAAAATACCGGAATAATAGGCTTATTAGCCTTTGGGAGGACTGAAATGAAGTATACTTTCGACATTGTAGGCGTGTCTCCAGTGTTGCATTTTTTTAGTCACCAACAGCAGAGTTTGGGTAATCCAAAACACCAAGGAGTGGAATATTTTGGTACTCATATTTGTACTTTAGATGCTTTTCTCGCATCTGTAGAACCAGTACCAGCGAAATGGGGTTGGGATTTAGATAACGTAGTTCAAACAGTAATTGAGTTTTGGGTAAATAATTCTGAGAGTATTCAATATTGGAAATCTCGGCTCAAAGATGCTGGTAAAGATAATTTGATTGTGGCTAGGGTAGCAGATTTTACCTGCTTACAGGCGGAATTAGAATCACTGCTAGATAAGAACTGGTAAGGGAGGTAGGGGCGCAAGGCCTTGCGCCCCTACTACATTCTCCCAAGTCCTAGATGCGCCATCTTCCTTGCAGTTCTTCTCAAGTCCTTTCCAAAGCTTGCAGAACTTTGAGATATAAATTTTCAACGCGTTTAATTTGGATTTCGCCGATCGCAGCATAATGCTCTAGACCAGGAGAACCATTAACTTCTAAGAGATAATAATCTCCGATTGGTTCTGTAATATTGCTGGTAATTATATCTACACCAGCTAACCTCAAAGCCATATCTTTAGCAATATTAACTGCTAATTTCTGAAAATCTGGATGGATACTATCAGTTAAATCTACAGCTTCCCCTCCACTGGATAAATTAGCATTGTCTAGCAAATAAACTCGCGTGTTCTGGGAAATAATACTATTAAAATCTAGGTTTTGTCTTTGCAATTTCTGGTAAATTCGGAAGTCATTCAAATCAAAAATTGTCTTTCTATTCATTGACAGCAAACTTGCTTTTTTTTGTTGAACTAATTGGAAAATACTAGATTCTCCATCGCCAACAACAGATAAGGGAATTCTTTGATAAGCTGCAGCAACTTCATCATCTATTACTACTATTCTATAATCATTTCCCATACAGAATTTTTCGACCATGAATGCAGAAGTAATTTCTAAGATTTCTTCCGCGGCTTTATAATATTCTTTGCGGTTATGTACTTTTGTCACTAGTATTCCTTGACTAAGTTTCAATGGTTTAACAATTACAGGAAAGCCAATTTTCTTAGCAAAACTGAATCCTTCATCAATATCTCTAGGATTTCCTAATCTTGTACATAATTTTTTGCTAAAAAAAGTTTGTCCTTCCGGAACAGCATATCCAAAGTTTTTCAGAAAGAAATGAGAAAAAGCTTTATCTTTTGCTAGTGTAGCCGAGCCATAGCCATTAATATTTAATTTACTTCTACTAAAACATAATTTTTTGCCATTTTTGAATGTAATATACCCGACAAGTCTATATTCTGGCTCTATGATGATTTCTGCACCTATATCAGACGCGACTTTCTGCAATATTGATGTAATAAATGCCATTTTACTGTTAAAGTTAGATATGCCAAAAATCAGTTTATCTAATTTACAGCAAATTTTAGGAAAGTCGTTGATAAATTTTCTCTCAATGGATTAGCAAAGTTTCAGGATATTGTGTATTACCTAAATGTGATCGCACAGACTTACTTCAGTCTTCTTGCTGATTCACAATTGTGTTAAAACACTAAGTGTTGACAATCTTTGAATTATGTAATAACAAAGTGGCATCATCAAAAAAGGCGTGCTGCGAATTTCTCTTGGGAAACACGCCCACGCCCCTAACTCAAATTCATAATGGATTAATACAATCATGCCACAAGATACGGAATACAAAAATATCAAGTCAGAAAATCAGGCGATCGCTTATAGAAACCGGCTCAATGGGTGGGCTATCGTGCGTGACGATGGGAATTCTCAACGTGTGGTTGTTGCCCGCTTTCGTACTCGATCAGACGGAGATGGTTATCTCCAACACTTACGTCAACTGATTCCCAATACTACTTTTGAGCTTGTTTTTGATTGTCCCGCCTAAAGCCAAATCGGAAATTTAACAGTGGATTTAGATGATTTATCTTGGTAAAGACAAAAAATTTAGGACGTAGGTAGATAGTTTGCATAATTCTGATATAATCGATTATAATAAGCTCTACCCCTGGGACTTACAAGTATAATCGATTTAATGGGGTAAGCGGATGTTTTTAAATGAATTATTCCAATGTGTAGGGATGCAAGGCCTTGCGCCCCTACTTGATAGATTTGAATCACTCCACTGTATAGGCGATCGCGAGTAGACATTTTCCAGTAAAATTGGCTCTTGAGACATAGCGGAGGCTAAAACGATGACTCGTGTCATCATTGTGCGTCATGGTCAGAGTACTTACAACACTGAAGGGCGCATTCAAGGGCGAACTGACGTGTCTACTTTAACGGATAAAGGTCGTGAACAAGCTGCTTTAGTAGGTAAAGCGCTGAGTGGGATTGTCTTTAATGCAATTTACAGTAGTCCTCTGGGACGGACAAAGTTAACTGCTGAAATTATTCAGAGTGAATTAGCACTCGTGTCTGTCCCTGTTCTCCCTTCTGCTAATTTATTGGAAGTGGATTTGCCCTTATGGGAAGGGATGTTAGCTACTGAAGTCAAAGGAAAATTTCAGGAAGATTATCAGATCTGGAAAGACAAACCCGATCAACTGCGGATGCTTATCCATGATGCAACAGGAAGTAGAGAAGATTTCCCCATACTTTCTTTGTACAACCAAGCAGAACAGTTTTGGCAAGAAACTTTACCTCAGCATCAAGGAGAAACTCTCTTAATTGTGGGACACAACGGTATTAATCGCGCTCTGATTAGTACCGCTCTAGGTATTTCACCCAGCCGTTATCATTGCTTACGACAATCTAACTGCGGGATTAGCGTCCTGAATTTCTCTGGAGGCTTTGGCGAACCAGTACAGCTAGAATCTATGAACCAAACCCAACATTTGGGAGAAATTCTGCCTAATTGGCAACCAACGAGTCCAGGAGTGCGATTATTATTGGTACGTCACGGTGAAACTGAATGGAATCGCCAAGGCAAATTTCAAGGTCAAATCGATATTCCGCTGAACGATCATGGTCGCTTACAAGCAATCAAGGCGGGAGAATTTCTCAAAGATGTTCCAATTGATTTTGCTAGCAGTAGTACCATGTCACGCCCAAAAGAAACAGCAGAAATTATACTTAAACATCATCAGCATATAGATTTGCAGTTGTATGAGAATTTAAGAGAAATTGGTCATGGACTTTGGGAAGGCAAATTTGAATCGGAAATAGAGCAAGAATTTCCGGGAGACCTGCAGCGCTGGCGCACACTTCCAGCAGAAGTCCAAATGCCTGAAGGAGAAAATCTCCAACAAGTGCAAGAACGCGGTGTTGGTGCTTGGCAGGAAATATTGCAGACTGCACTGACAAAACATGCTCAAACTGGTCTAGTAGTAGCTCATGATGCTATTAATAAAACTTTGCTATGTCATATTCTCGGTTTATCTCTAGAAAATTTCTGGAGTTTTCGTCAGGGAAATGGTGCAGTTAGTGTAATTAGCTATTCTACTGATAGCCGTGATTTGCCAGTATTGGAAGCAATGAATATTACTGGGCATTTAGATAGTGGTGTACTTGATCAGACCGCCGCAGGAGCGCTTTAAGAAGGCAGGAGGACGAAGGCAGGAGGCAGGAGGTAAATCCAAGATTTGAACTTTTAAATCCGCACCAAGTAAGTAAAAAACTCTTTCCTCCTGCCTTCTGCCTCCTGCCCTCTGCCTCTCTACTCAAATCCTTTCCTATTTACTGATTCTCATGACAGAACTGTTACAACAAGTAAGATTAATTGATCCAGTTACTAGAACTGACCAAGTTGTTGATGTCCTGATTGGCGATGGTTATATCCGAGAAATAGCACCCAAGATTACTGCTATTGATTCTGAAACCTCAGTCTACAATTGTCGGGGACTAGTCCTCGGTTCTGGATTAGTTGATTTGTACAGCCATTCCGGTGAACCAGGATTTGAAGAAAGAGAAACTTTGACTTCTCTATCACAATCTGCTGCGGCTGGCGGTTTTACTAGAATAAATATTTTACCTAATACAACTCCTGCAATTGATCGCCCCGCAGTAGTAGCACAGATACAGCAGAATATCAGTAAAAAAGAGATTGGCTCCCCTGTTCCCCGATTGCAAGTTTGGGGTGGAATCACTTTGGACTTGGCTGGTAAGCAATTAGCGGAATTATCAGATTTAGCAGCAGCAGGAGTTATCGGGTTTACCGATAATCAACCTTGGGAAAATTTGGC